>Ga0209341_10003241_pt1 | contig 15268 bp, 14 predicted proteins | sample RifCSP13_2_FD_184020 | JGI IMG/M metagenome (GOLD analysis project Ga0209341, IMG submission 184020) | Soil microbial communities from Rifle, Colorado - Rifle CSP2_sed 13_2 (SPAdes) (version 2) | ecosystem: Environmental > Terrestrial > Deep subsurface > Rock core/Sediment | place: Rifle...
GCGTCCCAGGAGGCGGCGCATCACGCGGCGGTCGTTCGCCTTCTTCCGGGCGAGGCGTCGGCGGCGTTGTACGTGGGTCGCCTGCACGATACGGACTTCGGGGAACGGGACGGTGACGAGGCGGGCCTCGCCGTCCCCGACCGCCACTCCGTCCAAAGACGACTCGTTCGTGTCCAGCGCTATGGCGGCCTGTGGCGCGTACGGGTCGGGCGCCGCCTTCCGGACGACCACGACGATCCGGTCGGGGGTCACGGTCAGGGACCCGAGGCCCCAGGAGGCGTCTTCGAGGATGGACCGGTGCCACGCGGAGAGCGGCAGGACGAGCTGCACGCCCTCCGTCCCTCGGATCGGGATTCGCAGCCGCCCGGTCTCCCGGTCGAGGCGGTACGACTGGTTCTCCGCCTTGAGCATCGGGCGTCGCAGGTACGGGACGTTCGTCCTCCTCCCCCGCCGTGTCCGCCTCCGATAGGACTTCAGCACCGCGAGGGCGACCTCGAACGCGCTCGGGATGTACTGCTTGTACACGTCGTGCTCCGCGGAGAGGGTGCGGTAGGCGACCTTCGTCAGGCGGTATCGGGACCGGAGGTCCTCGCGGAGCGCGATGCGGATCGACCGGTTCACGAGCAACCGGAACTCCCCGAGGAGCCACCGCACGGGCGGGGGCATCTCGCGCACGGGAAAGGAAAGGCTTCGGACGAGGCGCGTTGCGTGCATCCTAGTTCCTCTTTGGGTTCCGCTAGGATGAACGTTCCCTCGGGCGGAGTGAAAGTGCGTTTCATCGAGGAACTCCCGAGAAAGTCACACAACCCTATGGACACAAGCCTTTTAGCGGACGCGCAAAATGTCTCGGGGCCGCGCGCCCGCGGCAGCGTGAAGTTGTGGCGACGAAAACGAAGGCGCACCCCAAGAGGCCGAAGTCCGTCGACGTGAAAGCCGCCCTGAAGAAGGCGAACGAGCCCGCGGAAGTGGCGATGAAGCTCCATCCATTCTACAGGGAAGATCGAGATCAGCTTGAAGACGCCCGTCCGCTCCTTCGACGACTTCGCGATCTGGTACACGCCGGGGGTCGCGGAGCCGTGTCGGGAGATCGCGAAACACCCCGACGCCGTCTACGACATGACGAACAAGTGGAACAACGTCGCGATCGTCACGGATGGCACGCGCGTCCTCGGCCTGGGGGATATCGGGCCCGAGGCGGGGCTGCCGGTCATGGAAGGCAAGTCCCTCCTGTTCAAGTTCCTTGGCGGCGTGGACGCCTTCCCGATCTGCCTGAAGACGAAGGACCCGGACGAGATCGTGGAGACCGTGCAGCGCATCACGCCCTCGTTTGGCGGCGTGAACCTCGAGGACATCGCGCAGCCGAAGTGCTTCGACATCCTCGCACGGCTCCGGGCGACGCTCGAGATCCCGGTGTGGCACGACGACCAGCAGGGGACCGCCACGATCGTCGTCGCCGGAGCGATCAATGCGGTGAAGGTCGTCGGGAAGCGCATGGCGGACGTGACGGTCGCCATGGTCGGGGCGGGCGCCTCGAACGTCCGGACGGCGTACATCCTGATCGCCGCGGGGGCCAACCCGAAGAAGATCATCTTGACGGACAGCAAGGGCATCCTGCATCCCGGCCGCACGGAGCTCAGGGGCGCGTACCCGGAGAAGTGGGATCTCGCGAACCGGACGAACGGGGAGCTCCGGACGGGCGGCGTCCCGGAGGCGATGGAGGGCGCCGACATGGTCATCGCCGCCTCGAGGCCGGGGCCGGGCGTCGTCCAGAAGGGATGGGTCTCCGCGATGGCCGACGACGCCATCGTGTTCACGATCGCGAACCCCACGCCGGAGATCTGGCCCTGGGAGGCGCTCGAGGCGGGGGCGAAGGTCGTGGCGACGGGGCGCTCGGACTTCCCGAACCAGGTGAACAACTCCCTCGGCTTCCCGGGGATCTTCCGCGGGACCCTCGACGTGCGCGCGAAGATGATCACGGACGAGATGTGCCTGGCGGCGGCGCGGGAGCTCGCGAAGATCGCGGAGGATCGGGGCCTGCGGGAGGACTACATCGTCCCCACGATGGAGGAGGAAGACGTGTTCTCCCGGGAAGCGGTTGCGGTCGGGATGAAAGCGATCGAGCAAGGCATCGCCCGCGTGAAGCGTTCGCGGAAGGACCTTCTCGAGAAGTCCCGGGAGATCATCCACCGGGCGCGCGCGCAGGCGCGTCACCTGATGGCCACGGGGTACATCCGTGCGCCGCCATAGGACCGCCCCGGGCAATCCCCCGAAACCGGCATCCGTGCGCCGCGGCTTCGGCGAAACGCCTTTAGGCGGCGGTCGCGTTGTGGAGTACGGGGGAACCATGTCGATCGAGGACACGAAGCGCAAGCACGAGGCCGACCTCATGAAGATCGAGGGCGTCATCGGCGTCGGGATCGGGAAGGGGAGGTCCGGGGGGCGCGTGATCCAGGTGCTCGCGGACGAGGTCACCCGCCAGCTCCGCGACCGCGTCCCGCCGATGATCGACGGCTTCTTCGTCGAGGTCGTCCGCGTGGGGGAGGTCCGGAAGCTGTGAACGAGGCCCTCGGGGCCGCGGCCGCGCTCATGAACCGCGCGAAGCGCATCTGCGAGGCGTGCTACCTCGGCATCGCCACGGAGGGCGTGACCCCGAGCGTGAATCCCAACGTCCAGGGCGTCGGCATCGGAAACAAGGTCGTCCACCGGATCCCGACGAAGGAGAAGGTCCTGCAAGTGTACGTGGGCCGCAAGGTCTATGGGAGCCTGTTGCCGGCGGAGCAGCGCATCCCGGACGAGATCGAGGGCGTCCCCACGGACATCGTCGAGACGGGCATCTTTCAGATCGGGAGGAAGTTCCCCCCGATTTACCAGCGTCGCGTGCGCCCGGCGCCCGCGGGCGTCTCCGTGGGGCACAAGGACATCTCGACCGGCACGTTCGGCGCGCTCGTCCGCGAGGGGGGCGACACGTACATCCTGAGCAACAACCACGTGCTCGCGAACGAGAACCTGGGCAAGGTGGGGGACAATATCCTTCAGCCCGGCCCGTACGACGGCGGCCGGCCGGACCGCGACACGATCGCGCAGCTCGCGGGGTTCGTGCCCCTGAAGGCCGATGAGGCGAACCTCGTCGACGCCGCCATCGCTACTCCTGTGGTTCGAGACGATGTCGCGCCCGAGATCCTGAACATCGGCCGGGCGAAAGGCGATGCGGAGCCCGAGGTGGATCTGTTCGTGCGGAAAACGGGCCGGACGACGCGCTACACCGAGGGGCACGTCACCGCCACGGACGTCACGCTTCGCGTCGGCTACTCGAACGGGGCGCTCGTCTTCACGGACCAATTCCTGATCTCGGGGACGCGCGGGAAGTTCAGCGACGGGGGGGACAGCGGGTCGCTCATCGTCGACAAGGACAACCACGCCGTCGGCCTCCTGTTCGCGGGGAGCCCGTTCACGACCGTCGCGAACCGATGGTCAAACGTAGCGAAGGCGCTCCGCGTGAAGCCCGTCTCGTAGGAGGCTCATCGCAACTTCACTCTGAGGTGAAGCGATCGAGCGATACCGCCGAGGGCGTTTTCTCGTTCAAGTCCGCGAGCCGGACGCCAATCAGACGCAGGTCCCTCCCGTCCTCTAGGAACTCGCGGAGCATCGCGCGCACCTGCTCCACGATGGGGTCCTTGTCCTTCGTGTGGACGCGCAGGCTCCGTGCTCGCGTGAACGTCTCGAAGTCCTCGAAACGCACCTTGATCCCGACGGTCCGGTACGCGAGCCCCTCGTGTCCGAGGCGCGCGTGGACGTCCTCGATGAGGTCCTTCGCGATGTCCCACACGGCCTCCGGGTCCCGCGTGTCCTCGTGGAACGTCGTCTCGCTCCCGATGCTCTTCGGCGGGCCCGTCCACGGCTGCACTGGCGTCTCGTCGATCCCGCGGGCCACGTTGCCCATGTACGTCGCCCAGCTGCCGAACAGCTTTGCCAGATCCTCGCTCGGATACGCCGCCAAATCCGCGATCGTATGAATCCCGAGCGCCTCGAGACGCTCGCTCGTCTTCCTCCCGACGCCGACGATGCGGTTCACGGGCATCGGCGCGAGAAACGACTCAATCGCCTCCGGCTCGACGACCGTCAGCCCGTCTGGCTTCTGGAAGTCCGAGGCGATCTTCGCGACCGCCTTGTTCGGCGCGGCGCCGACGGAGCAGGTGATGCCGTGTCGCTCGCGGACTTGCACCTTCAGCTCCGCCGCCAAGACGCGCGCTCCTTCCCACGAACCCGCCCGGGCAGTGACGTCGAGGAACGCCTCGTCGATCCCCCACGACTCGAAGACGTCCGCAAACGATTGGATCGTGACCATGACCTCGCGCGACATGCGCACGTAGAGGTCGAAATGCGGTTGCACGTAAACCGTGTCCGGGTCCTTGCACTGGCGGTACGCCTGCGAGATCGGCATGCCCGATCGGACGCCAAACTTTCGCGCCTCGTATGTGGCGGTGAGGACGACGCCGCGGCCGCGCCCATCTCCCGGGTCCGCGCCGACGATGAGCGGCTTCCCCCGCCACTCCGGGTGCTCCGTCAGTTCGCACGAAGCGTAGAACGCATCCATGTCCACGTGGAAGACGATGCGAGATGCCGCCATCTGGGAGTTCATCCACATGCCGCCAGAAAAGGGTGCTGGGAGGGTGCGCGTACTTTCGGAGGATGGATTCATAGGAGTCGGCCCCATCCCCGCTCATGGCGGCAGAAACCCTGCTGGCGTACGCGCTGGGCCTCCCTGCGCTTGGGATGATCATCGCGCTTTCCCTCGGATTCCTTTCCTGGAACTCCGCCAAGGAATCGATGACGAGGAAAGCCAAGCGAGTCCCCACCGGTCGGCTCTTCGTCCTTCTCCAAATCAGCGTAATCCCGTTGCTCTTCGGAATCGCGATCTACATCCTGTATCTCGGTCGCATCGACGACTTGCCCGCCGCCCAGATTGAGTGGGGGGCACTCGCCTACGGATTCCCGGGAATGATGGCGGGCCTCGCCCATGGGATCGTGTTCCATCGAGGGGTTGCCCACGCCATCGCTACCCCGCGCGACTTCGGTCCTACGGTTGTGCTCAGCGTGCTGCCCGCGACAGCCGCCCTCTTTGGCCTCTCGCTCTCCTTCCTCATCCTCGGCCTAGGCTCCCCTGGGCCTGCCAGCGCTAGCGTTGTGGTCGAGGCGGCTCGGCAATCCGCCCTGTACATGAGCGGGGGATCGCTCGCCGTGCCTGCAATGGCCTACGCAATGGTCCGCGCCTGGAACTTCCGGTCCCTCGAAACTTGGAGGAAGGCGCTCCTCGTCGGAGCGGCATTCGACGTGGTCGTGCTCTTGGGCTTCACTCTCTCTTTCCTGGCCCTTCACCCCTAGTCAGCAATAGCTGTCGCGTTCGAGGAAGTCTGACCGGCCGCCACCGCAGCGTCGGCGAACTTCGCCGCGAAATCGATAGTCCGATTGATATATGTACGCAGAACCTCTTTAGCGGATGAGGAGACATGTCCGGACGGAGGAAACCGGTGCACAAGCCCCGTTCGCACACCCCCTTCGCACCGCTCACGCCGGAGGATTGGGATCGGTTCGCGGGAAAATGGGTCGTCGCCTACGCGGGCAAGGTGCGTGGTGTCGGGAGATCTCTTGCAGAGGCGTTGCGCCGTGCGAAGCTGCCCGAGGGTACGGAACCCGACTTCGCCATTGAGATCCCTGCGCGGGAAATCCTGCGAGATACTTGGTTCCTCTGAGACATGTTATGCCCCTCATCCATTCCTTTCCTTTCACGGCGTTTGAAACCGAGACCGGTAGGACATTCCGTCCCTTGCTGCACGGACGACTCCGCGGCCCTTCGGGGATGGTCAACGTGGCGATGCTGTTGGACTCCGGGGCGGACTGCTCTCTAATTGGGTTCGCTACCGCCAGGAGCCTCGGATTGGAGATGAGCAGGCCTCGCGGGGGGCGAGGGGCCTCCGGTCAATTCCCCGTACGTCGAAGTCGAATGACCGTCGAGATCCGCTACGGCGCGGGATGGATGGACCCCATCACGGTGCCGGTGGATGTCCCGATCCGAGGCGACCCGCCGTTCGCAGCCCTAGGCCGTGAGGGGGTCTTCGACATCTATGATGTCCTCTTTCAGCTCGGCCCGGAGCCGGAGCGCGGCATGTTCCACCTGGTTTCGCGGCGCTCCCCGCCCGCGCGTCGAATCCTCCCCACCCGTCCAGGATTGAGAATGAGGGCGCTCGGCGGCTAGTCCTCTCCGACCTTCCCACAAGCCGAGACGAAATCGTCCGCGAAGTGGGTCGCGTGCCTAGCGGTGATGTGGGGCATTACGACCACGCGAATCGCCGGCGGATTCCTGGACGTGCTCACCTTCCACCCCTTCGCGTCCAGCGCGCGCTGCACGCCCTCCACGTCACGAACGCGAATCGCGAGCACGTTCATCACCGGCGGAATCGCGAGCTTCAGACCCGCCTGTTCTGCTCTGGCGGCGATTATCTTTGTATTCCGCATGCACTTCGCGACCAACTTCCGATATCCGTCCCGGCCTAAGAATCGCGTGGCGGCGTACGCCGCTGCGACCCCCGCGCTGTTCCGCGTGCCAAGCAGGGACGTCTGGTACACGCTCGTCAAGTAGGGGGACTCCACGGCGATCCTCGCGAAGTGTTTCGCTTCCCGCACGAGCAAATGCGACGCGGGAATGGTCGCCATCCCCATCTTGTGCGCGTCGAGGACAAGGCTCGATACGCCTGGCACCCGGAAGTCCCACGGAGGCACGCGCACCCCGAGGTCCTCGAGGAACGGGAGGACGAAACCGCCAAACGCTGCGTCCACATGGAAAAACGCGCGCCCCTGGCAGAGATCGCCAATTTCGTCGATCGGGTCCACCTGCCCGAGCTCCGTAGTGCCCGCGACGGCAACCACGGCGGCGGTCTCTTTCGTGATCTTCTTGCGAAGCGTGTCGACGTCGAGCCGATACTCCTCGTCGTGCCCGACCTCGACGCCCCGCATCCCCAGGAGGTCGATCGCTTTCCGGATGGAGAAGTGCGCCGTGTCTGCGTAGACGACGGTCTTGCGATGCGTCACGTTGCGCGCCATCCACAGGGCGGTGATGTTCCCCTCCGTCGCGCCGGAGACCGTGAAGCCTCCGAGGTTCGTGCCTTGGAGAAGGCGGGAGAGAGATTCCAGGACCTTTCGTTCGAGCCGCCAAGTCCCCTTGTAGTAACCCGGGTTACCGAGGTTCGTCTCCAGGAACATCGCGTGGGCGCGTCGGGCGATGGGGAGGGGGTCCGTGCACATGCTGCCGAAGATGCGGCCATCGGAGAAGTGCAGATCGTCGTCCCGGGCCTCGCGGAGCTCAGCGAGCACAGCCTTCCGCGGGGCCCCGCGCCGGTCCATCGCGCGGCGAATCCGCCGGAGGGCAAGAAGGTAGCGCCCGGACGAATCCGCGTCCACCTACGACCACCTCGAGCAGCCCACGCATCGAAGCCGTCACAAGCTCGCGAGACGTACGCCACATCGGGTTCAGCCGCACTCGCCGCAGCGGCGAGCCCGTAAGCGCGACCGACCTGCTCAGCGCCGGCCATCTCAAAGCGGCATGGTCAGAAGCTACTGACCCGAGACCAAGTCTTCGCGCGCATCCCGAGGTTACGCTCGAGACGTACCAGCCTCAGGGAGCCAAGAACCCCTGCGCCGCGCCCTGCATGTAGGCGATTAGCGGCTGGGCGAGTATTCCCGAGAGCACGACGCCGATCACGGCGATTGCAATCGCGAGACTCATGGAGTTCGGCGGCTCCACGGGCGTCGGGTCCGTCGGTTCCAGAATGTACATGTATCGAATCACACGGGCGTAGTAGTACAGGGACAGGGCACTGTTGAGGACGCCCGCCACGGCGAGCCAAAGGAACCAAGGGTTTCCACCGGGGATGCCCGGATCGGCGGCGAAGACCGCTCCGGAGAACAGGACGAACTTGCTGAAGAAGCCGCCAAACGGTGGGATGCCCGCAAGGGACAACATGAAGATGCCCATCGCCAGGGCGAGGAACGGGCTGCGCTTGCCCAGGCCCTTCCAACCGTCGAGGTCCTCGCCGATGAAGAGGACCGCGGCCGCGGCTACGGCCAGGAACGCGCCGGCCTTCATGAACGCGTGCGTCAAGACGTGATACAAGCCGCCTGCAAATCCGTAGGTCGCGACGTCGAGGGAACGCGTGTCGTTCTGCACCGCCAACCCGCCGACGACGATCGCGATGAGGATGTACCCGGCCTGTGCGATGCTCGAGTAGGCGAGCATCCGCTTGATGTTCCGCTGCGGGATCGCGAGCACGTTACCGAGGGTCATCGTGATGACGGAGAGGACGGCGACCGCGAACAGCCAGTCGACCTGCACCGCCAAGAGCGCGATGAGGAAGACCTTGAACATCGCGACGACGCCGACCTTCTTCGAGCCCGCCGCCAGAAACGCGCTGATCGTCGTCGGCGAGCCCTCGTACACGTCCGGCGCCCACATGTGGAACGGGACCGTTGCGACCTTGAACCCGAAGCCCGCGAGGAGGAACACGATCGCCACGATGAACGGCGGCTCGAGGCCGGAGGAGGCAAGCGTCCCGGACGTCACGGTCTGCTGGATCCAGTCGAGGTCCAGCGACAGGTTCGTCGCGTCGATCGTCCCCGCCACGATGTAGATGATCGAGATGCCGAAGAGGATGATCGCGCTGCTGATCGCGCCGATGAGGAAGAACTTGAGCGCCGCCTCGGTCGCGCGCTTGTCCCTCTTGCGGAACGCGACGAGGGTGAACGTGCTCAGGGAGGACAGCTCGAACGCGAGGTACAGGACGAAGAGGTCTGTGGCCGCGGCGGTGAGCATCATGCCCACGACCGCGAAGAAGAGGAGGGCGTAGTACTCCGCCTGGTGCGGCTCCTCCTTCTTGAGGTACGAGCGGGACGCGAGGATCGCGAGGAGCGCGACGGAGAGGAAGACGATGTCGAAGAACAAGGCGAACCGGTCGACGTCGAGCTTGAGGTAGGCCAGCGCACCGGGGTCGCCGGCACCTGGAACGGGCCACAGGTCGAGCCCGAGGGCCCGGGACCACGAGAGGCCCATCATGTCGACTGTGAGGAGGATCGCAACGACGAGCCCGCCGGTCGCGACGCCCCACAACACCGCCGGGTTCTTCACCTTGAACGTCAGGAGAGACAGAAGCAGTGCGCAGGCGACGAGGACGACGACGGGGAGCAGCACGAGCCAGTCGATCACGTCAGCCTCCGAGCACTGCGCGCGTCCATTCGAGGATCGGTCCGAAGAAGATCATGGGAAGGACGCCGAAGAGAACGAAGAGGACGCTGAGCACCGCCAACGGGGCGACCTCGTATCCGTGGGCGTCCTTCGCGTCCTTCCACCTTGGGTTCAGGGGACCGAAGAACGAGCGTTGTGCGGCCCACAGGTAGTACGCGGCGGTGAGGACGACGGCCATCATCGGGATCAGGATGGCGTACCCCCACGCGGCCCACACGCCGAGAAAGATCGTGAACTCCGCGACGAACCCGACGAGGCCCGGTAGGCCGAGCGAGGCGAGGAAGCTGATCATGACGAACGTCGTCATCGTGGGCATCTTCTTCGCGATCCCTCCCATCTCGCTAATGTTCCGCGTGCCGAGCGTGTGGCCGAGCGCGCCCGCCACCATGAACAGCGCGGGGCTGACGAGGCCGTGGGCGAACATCATGAACACGGCGCCGGCGAACGCGAGCTCGCCGCCGGGAGAGGGCGAGCGCGACAGGAACGCCCCAGCCGCAAATCCGAGAGTGACGAACCCCATGTGGCTGATGGATGAGAACGCGACGAGGCGCTTCAGGTCGTCCTGCGCGAGGCACACGAACGCCCCGTACACGATCGAGACGATGCCGAGGGCGGCAACGAGCCACCACCACTCCACGGCAGTATCAACCATCATCTGCCAGTTTACCCGGAAGAGTCCGTAGCCGCCGAGCTTCAGCAGGATGCCTGCGAGCAGGACGGAGCCGCCGGTCGGCGCCTCGACGTGCGCGTCGGGAAGCCAAGTGTGAAAGGGCCACGTCGGGAGCTTCGTGCCAAAGCCGACAAGGAAGGCGACGAACACGAGGGCGGCGATTACGGGGACCCCGGCGAACGTGGGGTTGCTCGCGATCAGCACGGTCATGTCGAACGTGTTGGGCGTGCTGTAGAAGTACATCGCGAAGATGCCGAGGAGCACGAGGAGGGACGCCGCCTGCGTGAACAGAAAGAACTTGATCGCCGCGTAGCGTTTGCGGGGGCCGCCCCACACCGCGATGATGAAGTACATCGGGACCAGGCCAGCCTCCCAGAAGATGAAAAACAGGAAGAAGTCCAGGGAGAGGAAGACGCCGAGGATCGTGGTCTCCATGAACAGGAACATCGCGTAGAACTCGCGGACCCGGTGGTGCTCGCCCCAACTGAACGCCATCGCGAGGGTCGTGAGAAGCGTCGTCAGGAAGACGAGGAAGATCGACAGCTCGTCGACCCCGAGGCGGTAGTCCACCCCGAGCTGCGGGATCCACGACCCGACCTCCCAACCGTAGTACGTGTGGTTGCCCACCGTCTCCGAGGCGAGGTCCGAGCGCGCGAAAAGGAACGCAAACACGAGATAGGAGCTGAGGGCCAGAGGGACGATCGACAGACCGGTTCCCACGAGCTTCGCGACGCGCTCGTTCCTGCCCACGATGACGGTGACAAGTGCGGCGATCGCAGGGAAGAAGAGGAGGATCGTCAGGAGATAGGGAAGCGCCATCCTACGGCCCCCCCACGACACCCGCGATGTAACCGCTCGGTCCCTCGAGGAAATTGAGCCAGACCGCGGGAAGGAACCCGACCGCGAACATGAGGACGACTAGGATGGAGTACACGACGACCTCGTTCCGCTTGAGGTCATGAAGGCGTCCGAGCGTCTCGTTGGGCGTCCCGAAGACCATCTTGTGCATCGTCCACACGTAGTACGCGCCGGTGATGACGATCGCGAGCAACGGGACGAGGATCAACGAGCGGTACGGCTCGAAGGGGGTCCCGCTGTAAGCGCCGGCGAACACCATGAACTCGGAGACGAAACTGTTCAGGCCGGGCAACCCGAGGGACGCGAAGAACGAGACCATCAGGACGAGGGAGAACATCGGCATGTCCTTCGAGAGGCCGCGGAGCTTCGGGATGTCCCTCGTGCCTGCGCTGTGCTTGACCGTGCCCGCGAGCATGAAGAGGGCCGCGGTGATGATGCCGTGGTTGAACAGTTGGAAGATCGCTCCTTGGATGCCGATGGGGTGCAGGCTCGCGGCGCCGAGGAGGACGAACCCCATGTGACCAATCGAGGAGTATGCGATGAGCTTCTTCAGGTCCACCTGGGAGAGGCAAACGAGGGACGCATAGATCATGGAGGTCACGCCGAAGAACGCCATGACCCACCATAGTTCGCGCGCGGCGTCGGGCAGCATCGGGAGCGCAATCCGGAAGACCCCGTAGCCGCCCATCTTCAACAGGAGACCCGCCAGGATCACAGAACCGGCCGTGGGCGCTTCGACGTGAGCGTCCGGCAGCCATGTGTGGAAGGGCACGCTCGGCAGCTTGACCATGAAGCCGAAAAGGAAGGTGAGGAACACGGGGATCTGGAACCCAAGGCCGATCAATGCGCGCTTCGAGGGGTCCGCGACGCCTTCGAGGATCCGAATCATGTTGAACGACCGGTCGCTGCCTGTGAGGGTCGAGGACGCGGACAGGTACAACGCGAAGATGCTCAGGAGCATGATCACGGAGCCGACGTGCGTGTAGATCAGGAACTTGATCGATGCGTATTGGCGGTTCGGCCCGCCCCAGATCCCGATCAGGAAGAACATAGGGATGAGGACGAGCTCCCAGAAGACGAAGAACAGGAAGAAGTCCAGCGTCAGGAAGACGCCGAGGATCGACCACTCCATCAGGAGGAGGAGGCCGAAGAACGCCTTGGGGCGGTAGTCCTTGTTCCAGCTGAAGGCGATCGCGAGCGTCGTGAGGAGCGGCGTGAGGAGGACGAGCCCGAGCGAAAGCCCGTCGACCGCCAAGATGTACGATACGCCGAGTTGCGGGACCCACTGGTACTCCTCCACGTACCGGAATTCCTGGGCGGGATTCGGGAGGGGCCAGCCTACGGAACTCGGTAGCCACGCGTCGAACCATCGGGTGACGAACGCTACGACAAGGACTCCCGCCAGGACGGTATCCGCGATGGACACTCCCATGGCAATCGTCCGCGCGCGACGCTGCGTCGAGCCGAAGAGGATCGTGGCGAGGAACCCGAGGAACGGGATCCAGACGAGGAGCGTGAGGAAGGGGATCGGCATGGAATCACCGGAAGAGGATGCGGACGACGAGGACGGTGAGGATGATCGCCGTAAGGCCAAGGACGACGACGGCGGCGTAGTTCTGCACGCGGCCCGTGGAGCGTTTCCGGAGGGCGAACGACGAACGGATGGTCGATAGGGACAGGGCGTTCACCGCGCCGTCGATGGCCTTGCGGTCGAACCAATCGCTCGCCGCCGCCAAGCGGACCGTGCCCCTAGCCGTCCGATTGACGATGCCGTCGATCACCTTACGGTCGAACCAGTCCAGCGCGCGCGAGACCCCGGAGACCCCGTAGGCCGCCAGGTTGTCGTACGCGCGGTCCATGTAGTATCGGTTCAGGAGGAGGCGGTGGAGCCGGGCGCCGATCGGACTCCGCGTGAACCGCTCCGCGGGGATCGTTTGGCGGTAGTAGACCGCATACGCAAGGAGGAGTCCCCCGAAAGCGACGGCAATCGAAAGCGCGAGTAGCCCGACCTCGACGGTCAGGGAAATCGCTGCGAAGGGATTCGCCCGATGCGGCTCGCCGTAGAACACAAAGTTCGACCAGGTGCCGTCCACGCCAAGAAGCAGGAGGAGGCCACTCGATATCGCGAATCCCGCGAGGATCATGAGGGGGACCGTCATCACGCGCGGGCTCTCGTGCACATGCCCCTTTTGGTGGCCGCGAAACTTCCCGGCGAACGTCATGAACCAGAGGCGGAACGCGTAGAACGCGGTCATGAAGGCCGTCAGGATGCCGAGGACGTAGAGGAGGTAGAAGATGGAGTTCCCCTCCCCGACGCCAAAGGTCACGGCAAGGATCTCGTCTTTCGACCAAAAGCCGCTGAGGGGCGGGATGCCCGCGAGCGCGAGGCAGCCAAAGAGCATCGTCCACGCCGTGACCGGCATCCGTTTCCGGAGCCCTCCCATCCCGCGCATGTCGTTCGTATGGACCGCGTGAATCACGCTCCCGGCGGCGAGGAACAAGAGCGCCTTGAAGAACGCATGATTCGTGAGGTGGAACATGGCGGCGCTGAACCCCCCCGTGCCCCCGTTCTCCGCCAAGAGCCACGCACCCGCACCAAGGCCGAGGAACATGTACGCGAGTTGCGATATCGTCGAGAACGCGAGCACTCGCTTGATGTCGTAGCTCGCCAGGGCCATTGTGGCGGCGAAGAAGGCGGTGAAGCCGCCGATGATCGCAATGAAAAGGATCGCGTTCCATGGGACGGCGGCGTCGATCACCGAGCCCGTGCCCGGATCGACGGGGACGAGGAAGATGAAGGAGCGGGCCACGAGGTAGACGCCGGCCTTGACCATCGTGGCGGCGTGGATCAGCGCGCTCACGGGGGTCGGACCCTCCATCGCGTCCGGCAGCCACACGTGCAGCGGGAATTGCGCGCTCTTGCCGATCGCACCGCCAAAGAGGAGGAGGGGGATGATCGTCATCGTGCGGAGGTCGAGGGACGTGCCGAACTTGGCCGCGATGCCCTCGCGTATGCCCTCGAACTCGACGGTCCCAAAGACGACGAAGATCGCGACCACGCCAATCAGGAAGAGCACGTCCCCGATTCGCGTAACGAGGAACGCTTTCTTGGCGGCGCTCGCCGCCTCGGGCTTGTGATACCAGAAGCCAATGAGGAGGTACGAGCACAGACCCATGATCTCCCAGAAGATCAGGAGTTGCAGGAAGTTGTCCGCGCTCACAGTACCGAGCATCCCCGCCACGAACAGGCTGATCTCCGCGAAGTATCGCGGCTTGCCCTCCTCGTCCCTCATGTAGCCGATCGAGTACAACGCGATCAGCGTGCTCAGGAGGGAGACGAGGACGAGCATCCACGCGGAGAGGTTATCGATCAGGAGGTTGAACTCGAAGTCGCGTTCGCCCGGCCGCTCTAACCACGTGATTCCGGGCACGACTTGGCGGTACTCGCCGCCCACCGCACCCGCGGATAGGACTTGGAGCAGAACCACGAGGGCGATGACGAACGAGCCCGCGATGCTGCCCACGGTGATCCACCCGACGTGCTTCCCCGCGTAGCGACCGAGGACCCCGGTCACGACGAAGCTGATGAGCGGAAGGGCGAGGATGAGCCACGCGTACTCGAGCACGTCACCACCTCAGCAGCCTCAGGCGGGACACGTCCACGGTCCCGTGCGCCTGGTACAGAACGAGGAAGAGGGCGAGCCCGACCGCGGCCTCCCCCGCGGCCAGGGCGATGGCGACAAACGCGAACATCTGGCCCGCCGCATTGTTCGTGTACGCGGAGAACGCGACGAGGTTCAGGATCGGCGCGTTGAACAGGATCTCGATGGACATAAGGACGACGACGCCGTTCCGCCGCGTCAACACGCCGTAGAGGCCGATGACGAACAGAGCCGCGGAGAGGATGATCTCGTACTCGAGGGGGATCACGGCGGGCCACCTTCCTCCATCTTCGCGAGGTAGACGCCGCCAATCATACACGCCGCAAGGACGAGGGCGCTCAGAACGACGAGGATGACGTAGGAGCCGAACAGGGACTTCGTTAGGGACTGCTCCTCCGGCAAGGGCGGGGAAGGCGGAGGAGGACCTTCCGTCACCTCGATCTCGCACAGCTCCCCGTCGCACTCCGCGGGAGGCGTCGGCCACGGGACGTTGAGGAACGATGCGGACATCACCGCAAAGAGGAGGAGGACAGCCGAGGCCATGAGGCCCCGGCCCATCACCCACTCCGCGAACCGCCTGCCCCTACTGGGACTCATGGGGTTCCTCCATGATCTTGCGCCGGGTGAGCATGATGCCGAACAGGAAGAGCACGGGGACGGCGCCGGCGTAGACGATGATCTGGATGAGAGCGATCAGCTCCGCACGGAACAGGACGTAGATTCCCGCGATCGTGATGAGGGTCATCGCGAGCCAGAACACGTTGTGGACGAGCTTTCCCCCGGCAG
>Ga0209341_10003245_pt1 | contig 15260 bp, 13 predicted proteins | sample RifCSP13_2_FD_184020 | JGI IMG/M metagenome (GOLD analysis project Ga0209341, IMG submission 184020) | Soil microbial communities from Rifle, Colorado - Rifle CSP2_sed 13_2 (SPAdes) (version 2) | ecosystem: Environmental > Terrestrial > Deep subsurface > Rock core/Sediment | place: Rifle...
CCTTGGCACTTCGCCTCAAGACCTGACGGGTTGGGAGCTGCGGAGTGAACCGGCCGATCTGGTTTTCGATCTGTCCACCATCTCGGCGCCGCTCCAGGGTCAGATTGACCCCGGCGTGGAGGTGGCCATCCAGAGTAACAGCAACGCGCCGCAGTTCCCTGCGATACTCTGGGACAACAACGAGAAGTTCCGCGACGGCGACACCAGTGACTTCGCACGGATCGTCAACGGGGCGGGCGCCGAGGTCGACAGGGTGGACTGCGCGCCCGGCCCGACGCCGACGCCAACGCCGACGCCGCCACCCCGTGCGACAGCCACCGCCACAGCGACTCCAACCAGTACGCCAACTCCCGCTCCCGGGGCTGGCACCCTTCCGCCGACCGGCGACGGCGTCCCCCTTCATAGCGGCAGCGTCATGCCGGCAGTTCTGATGGGACTCGGCATTGTCATCGTCATCGCTGCTGCTGCGTACGTCGGGTACGGCAGGGCCCGCCGACGCATCTAACGCTATCTGCCGTGTGGAGATGGTTGGTGATTGCGGCGGTGGTGGCGGCAGTTGCTGGCGCCACCAGCCGCGAGAATGCTGCGGTAGGTACAGGAGAAGGCCTCACCGCCAGCCCTGCGGGCCTTGAAGGTCCGGCCTCGCACGCCCCTGGAGCCGTGTCCCTCCTGGCTGTCGACATGGACACCCGCGGCAACAGGATCGGCGCCGCCATAGACACAACTGACGACACGGTCCCAGACCGCGAGCAGACGAGCCTTGGCCCGATCGATAAGTGCGCCGAGATCGCCACCGGCGAGACCCTCGATATCGACATCGTCGTCGCCGACTGGCCCGCCAACGGCGATCAGCTCATCGGCTATGACATCATCTTGAACTACGACTCCTCTGTCGTGTTCGTGAAGGCGGCCAACCTGGGTATCGCTCCGGGCACTCTTCCCCTGACCCTTATCTCCGCCGATCCGCAGAGCAGCGCCTTCGGTAGCTTCGCTTCCCTCAGCGACGCCACTCCCGACCGCGACGGCTCATTCGCCTTGGCCGTCATCGACCTGGCCGGGCCGTTCGGTGACGCAGCCGCTGAGGGCGGCAATGGTAACCTCATCATTGATGGCCGCGAAGAAGACAGCGATGGCGAGGAGACCTCTCCCGGGTTTCTGGCTCGCGTTACGCTAGAAGCTCTCGCCCCGGGGCAGAGCACCCTGAGCCTGTCCACTGACAGTAACTTCATCCTAGCGGAACTCGCCCTGGGCTCCTTCGTCCCCGTCGCCCAACTCAACAATGGCTTCATCTCCGTGGACCAGGCATGCAAACCGGGACCTCAACCGTCTCCCCTGCCTGAGACAGGGGGCACTACGCCCGGACCCGGCAGCCCCTCCCCCGGTGATGGGACACCAACGGGGGACGGCGAGCCTTCCGATTCGCAAACGCCCTCCGCTTCCCCCAGCGAAGGGACGATCGTGACGGGAGGCACGCCCGTCAACGAGACGAACGCAGACGGCAAAGACGGAGGGAACGGCCTGGGCACGGGCGTCTGGATAGCTATCGTAGGCGTTGCTGCTGCCACCGTCGCCGGCGGCATAGCCCTTGGCCGCTGGTTATTGATTCGCCGGACTTCTCCACCCGGGTCGGAATAGCTTCCCGATGAGCTTGCACCACACGCTCACCATCTCACTACTCCTCCTCGCGGCCTCGATTCTTACAACCGTGAGTGGGCAGGCAGATGCCACAGAGGCGCAGCAGGCCCAGACCAGCATAGGCATCGACGCGAACCCGGCGGGCAACACAGGGACGAACCTGGAGACCATCGATGAATGCGTCTCCATGCGGAGCGGTGAAACGAAGGACATAGATATCTTCATCGAAGACGTTGACGATCTCCTAGCCTGGGAGATGGTGCTCACCTTCGAGCCCGGGGTTCTGGAGATCGTGGGTGGTGACGTTCAGTTCCTTCTTGCGACCACAGACGACAGCAACGTACAGGACGTCTCCGGGGAATTGCCAGATAGCGACGGCCGCTATCAGTTGGCGGCATTCGACGCCGCGGATCCTGCGGCGCCGGAAAGCGGCTCCGGATTGCTGGCCAGGGTAAGCGTGAAAGCGGTGGGACCCGGCATAAGCCCCCTGGGCCTCCCGCAATCGGATTTGGACGATGATGGGAATCCGGACGAAGGACCGCTGCTCCGGGACACTGATGCCAACGCCATAGGCGATGAGAACGGGGACACCCTGTTTGACGGGACGATCATCGAAGCCAGCGTGGCCGTGGACGAGACCTGCGAAGGGGTGCGACAGACCGAAGCAGAGCCCGAGGCCAACGACGGTGGCCTCAGCGGAGTTGCCGTCGCTGGTATCGTCATCGGCTCCTCCGCCGCGGCCCTTGTTGCAGCGGGTATCGGGTGGCTGGCCCTGCGGCGCCGCAAACAGCGGTCCCAATGAGATCAACGCCATTTGACAGAAGAGCCAAATCCGCTATGATTGCTGTTGGCTGTGAGACTGGGGACGAGTCGGAGGGTGGAGAGAATCCCATCGAGAATCGCGCACGGGGGTAGTCGTATGCGTAAACCATCGATAGTGACAGCACTGGCCCTGGTTGGTCTCCTGGCTTTTGTCGGACTTCTGGCCAGGAGCGATACCGCCCTCGCCAGCACCTTCAACCCTTCGTTCTCGGTTGGTCTGAGTGACACGGCAGCGGCGGCCAATGCGGACATCCTCCAGACATTCGGTATCGGCGTCGGCGCCGATGGCATCACCCCCTCGTCCGATGACACGGCGGACTCCAACTTCGGCGGGGTCGTCTTCTTCACTGACCCGGCTTGGGGAATGGGCAAGGACGCCGACGTTGCAGACGGGGCCATAGTCGGCCGGCTGGATGCCAACGCCACCCTGGGCCTGTTGAGTAATCCGTGCAACAACGGCCTTGGGGTCAGCTTCACGATGATGGACGCCACGACCAACCCGTCCTCTCAGGTCACGTTTGAGGATGGCTTCTTGGATGGTGATGGCAACAACCTGGCGGACGCTGTCGACCACTACCCCGACTTCCTGACACGCGTCTTCACAGGCATCACTCCGATCGCCCGGCAGTATGGCCAGACCGACGTGTCCGGAGTAGAGGTGGCTCTGAATTTCCTCGTCTTCGAGCCCGGAACGGTGATCACTACCCCGGCCACGACCCTTGTGACGGATCCCGCCCTGGGTTACCCCTCAGTAACGGTCCTGCAGGCCCTGGGGGACCCCGACGTCACGCCCGAGGTGGGCACAATTACCGACTTCTGTGCTCCTTTGGCGACCAACCCCAGCGTGTTCGCTGTGGCCAAAGACAACATCTGCACCAACGGGGGCGCCTTGCCCACCGAGTGCAAGAAAGGGCCGACGAAAACGATCATAGGTGTCGAAGGAAGCGGCACCAGCCCGGATGAGGGCGGCGGCATCGTCCGCACAAACCCAAGCGACGGCGCATACAACTTCACGCTGTTCGCGCGAAGCCTGCGCGACGCCGACGACGACGGCCACGAGAACAGCCTGGACACCTGCGCCTTCGATGCCAACCCTGACTGGAACCCGAGAGCAGGGGACGCCATACAGCCGGGGCAGGACACCGACGGAGATGGACTTGGCGATGTCTGCGACCCTGATCCCAACCTTCCCAGCCTGGTCAGCGGTGGCCAGCGTGACGAGGATAGGGACTGGTACTCCAACCGCCAGGACAACTGCCCCCTCGAAGCAAATGGCGTTCCGACCCAGGATGGCCCGGACGGCAACAGCCAGGCCGGCCAGACCAACCAGAAGGACAGCGATTTTGACGGCATCGGGGACGCCTGCGATACAGATCCCAGCACGCCGAGCGGACACGACCACGCCGTCTGTCTCGTAGCCGTTGTCACCGTGGGCAGCGGAGGCACACCGGCCGTGAACCCGGAGAATCTCCAACCGTGCGATCCGAACGCGCCTTTGACGGGAGGCGATGACACCACTCCCACGCCAACGCCAACCGCAGATGGCACGCCGGGCGCCGCGACCAACAACACCGGGGGCCCCGGAGGTCCGTCCACGGGCGTCGGCGCCTTGGCGCCGGTGGCCGTCAGCATCCCCACCTGGGCGGCCATCGCCTCCGGCTTCGGCGGCGCCGGTATCCTCGGCGGCTTGAGCGCGATCGCCTCTCGTGTCTTCGGTATCCGCTTCCCCGACCTGCGCCGACGCTGGGGCAGACCGCGCAGATAGTGGGTAGATCACGCCTCCTGGGGGCTTGCCACGAAAAGCGACCCGCTCTGCTTGACCCCAGACGCCTAGCCGGACCGGACCTTGGTGAGCCTCTCGCGGTTCATCACAACAGGACACCTTGGTCAAAACCATGCCTCGGCATCCGGCGAGGGATCCTTCGCCATCACGCGTCCACGCCAGCGACGGCTGACTCCGGATGCGCGAGAAGCGCCGGATGCAAGTGTGACTAGGCGATACTCCACAGCGGCTCTTCTGCTGGCTGCTCTCGCCCTGGCTACCTTATCCGTTGGAACACCAGCCGTGGCTCAGGCGCCCACCGCGATTGGTGTCGATGCCAATCCCAAGGGGAACGAACCTGCCAAGCTTGGTCAGATCGACTCCTGCGTCTCCGTCAAGAATGCGGACACCTTTGATATCGACCTCTTTGTCCGTGACGTGACGGACCTGCTCGCATGGGAGGTGTACGTCGCGTACGATCCGGCGATAGTCGAAGTCGTCGACCGAGACGTTCAGTTGTTCCTGGCCGCAAACCCCGGCAGCTCCGTCCTGGATGTGTCGGCGCGCTTGCCAGACAGGGACGGCTTGTACCGCGCCGCCGCCGCCGACACATCAGACCCGCCCACCCCGGATTCGGGCTCCGGTATCCTCGCTAGGCTTACCCTCAAAGCGGTGGGGCCCGGTAACAGCGAAGTCCTGATAGCCGCACGCGACGTGGACGGCGACGGCACCCCGGACATTGGGCCCTTGCTCCGCGATGTGGACGCCATGTTGCTGGGCGATAGCGACGGCGATTCCTTTTTTGACGGCACGATACAGAACGCTGAAATCGCTGTTGACAGACCCTGCAGCGGCCCGCCCACTGGACCGGACGCCAACGGCTCTTCAGATGAAGGTGGCAGCTCTTTCCCTCTCGCCGTCCTCGGAGCAGGTGCCGGTGCAGTCGGCCTGATCGTCCTCGGCCTGTTGATCCGGACCCTTGTCAAGCGGAGGAGGGCGTCCTAGGCGCAGAGCATTCTATTGGGCCGTATCAGGGTTCAGCGGTAGCACCACCGTAAACACGCTCCCCTTGCCCACCTCACTTTGCACACGTATCTCCCCCCCGTGGGACCTAGCGATCCGGTCGCAGATGGCCAAACCGATACCGGCTCCGCCCGCCGATCCCCTATCGCCCTTCTCCGTCTGGTAGAAGCGCTGAAAGATCAGGGGGATCTGCTCCGGGCTGATACCCACACCTGAATCCTCAACCACTATCCGCGCCTGCTCTTGATCTCGGAACAGCGAGAGGCTCACCTCGCCACCCTCCGGGGTGTACTTGAGGCTGTTATCAACGAGGTTCAGGATTAGCTGTTTCAGGAGATCGCGATCCCCAACGACCGTCACCTGGTCCTCGTGGCCCAGCCGATACCTCACCCCGGGGCGCATGTCCTTCGTCTGTCTGTACACCTCCAAACACAGGACGTCCAGCTCCACCGGCCGACTATCCAACTCGCGCCCCGTATCCGCGTGCCCGAGATAGAGCAGATTGGACGTGAGCCGGATCAGACGCGCCACCTCCCCCGACATCCTCTCCATGTGCGACCGCGTGTCCGCGTCCAGCTGGTCATCCATCAACATTACATCAATGTTGCCCCTTAGCCCCGTCAGCGGTGTCCTCAGCTCATGCGAAATATCCAGGACGAAGTTCCGTTGCTGCTGAAAGGCGCGCTCCAAACGTTCCAGCATCGCGTTAAAGGTGTCCGCCAGCCGTTGCACTTCCCTTGGGCTGCCTCGGACATCAATCCTCCGTCCCAGTTCCGACGCCTCGATCTCAGATGCGACCCCTATCACCTCTTCAAGGGGCTTCACCGCGCCTCTGGCCAGCCAGTAGCTGATCAAGAACGCCAGCAGGGCACCTGCCACCCCCTCCGCAACAAGAATAGTCTGCAGGCGGCCGAGCGGCCGGGTCGCGAGCTCGGCATCCTCAGCCACCTGCACTATCCCCACAACCTTTCTCCCGATACTTATCCGCGATGTACGCAGTCGCACCTTGTCGCCTTCTCCCACCTCGACGGTGCGGTGCTGGGTCTCTCCTCCGAGCACGGCCTCAACTTCGGCCGCCTCCAGGGCGAGTTGCTGCATGTCGACGCCGGGGGTGGAGGCTAAGACCTCGCCCTCATCGTCGCGCAAGACCACAAGGAAACCCGAGCTTAGCCCGCCCGACGAGAATGAATCCACGATCTCCTGAAGGCGATCCCGATCGCCCAGTGAGCCCATGAGGGCCACGCGCGCCGACACCAGGCCAGCGTCCTGCGATAGATCACGGTCCAGGTCCGCCTCCAGAATGCCTCCGAGGACAAGACGAAGAGTGACAAGAATGGCGGCGAGCGTCGTGATCACCGCCGCGGCGACGCTGATCGTCAGCCGCCAGCGCATGCTGAGGGTCATCTCAGGTCTTGAGCATGTATCCGACGCCGCGCACCACGCGAATGAGGTCGGGCTCACCAGCGGCGTTTAGCTTCCGCCGCAGGTATCTTATGTAGACCTTGATGGCGTCCGACTCAGTTTCGAAGTCGAAACCCCAAACCTTCTCAAAAATGACGTCTTTCGCGACCACGAGGTTCGCATTGCGGGCCAGCAGCTCCAGCAGTTCGTACTCCCGCCTTGTCAGCTCCACGCTACGTCCGCGTCGCATGACCTCGCGGCTAGCGGGCCGGATCGTGAGATCCCCGACTCTGAGAACGTCCTCGGGCGGCCCCTTGCGCCGCAGGAGCGCCCTGATGCGTGCCAGAAGCTCATCAAAGGCGAAGGGCTTCGTCAGGTAATCATCCCCGCCGGCCTCCAGTCCTTCGACCCTATCGGAGATGGCATCGCGTGCCGTCAGGATGATGATGGGGACTCGGCTGGCCGCTCGCAGCCTTCTGCAGATCTCAAGGCCATCCATGCCCGGGAGCATAAGATCCAGGATCACCAGTTCAGGCGGAGCGTCTCGAGCTATTTCCAGCGCTTCCTCGCCGGCCGATGCTACTTCTACGTCATAGCCCTTGTAGATTAGCCCGCGCCGGATGAAATCTGCGATGTCTGCCTCATCCTCTACAACCAAGATCCGGGTCAATTCTCCTCCTGCGGCGGCAACTGAACGGCTCACGCCGGACAAATCCCAACGGTGATTATACAGGCATCGCGTCATCCCGTGCTCCATTCTCCCTCGTGCGCCGCGCCCGCCCGTGAGCACGTCTACAACACCATCCGGCACCACCAGGCCCTCGGCTACCGCACTCCCCATCAGTTCCCTTCAGGAGTTCACCCTTGCCGGCGGCCGGCGGCACGCAGTGTCACTGATGCACCAAACGAGTACACAGCCTTGACAACCAGCGGAGCGCACGATATAAGGTTATCGGCGCGGGTATAGCGAACATCGGAGCGTGTTCGACGGTTCCCCGCCGCAACCACATATTGGTGCTTGCTCCGAGGACTGTTCCCGGCGGGTTTGCTCTTTCTGTGCCATCAGCAGGCGCTGCCCCGGCGCACGTAGCGGGATGGCCAACAAGAGCACCCGGCACGATAGGTGAGAAGAGGTGTTAACTTGTACCTGAAGCTTTCGGTGTGGGGAGTCTCGTTGGGCATCCTGGCGCTTGTGACTCTCATCGGCGTGGCCGACTCCACGGGTGCCGCGACCTTCAACCCCACGTTGGTGGTTACCGTGGCCAACCCTGAGGGCGGGGCCAACTCAGACGTCACGATAGATTTCAACGTTCCCGAAGGAGACGCAAACTTCGGCGCCGCAGTGTTCTTCATCCCAAGTGACTGGAGCATCACGCCCGCCGAAGACGTTCCGCTCGGTGCGATATCCGGGCAAGTCAATGCCAGCGCGACGCTGGGGCTGATCAACGGCGCCTGCAACAACGTCCTCCCCGTCGAGTTCATCATGCTAAACTCAAGCACCGATCCCTCCGACACGGTGCCCTATCTCGACGAAGACGATAACGACACCGAGGACTATGCCGAAGACAAGGACTCAAGCGGCCTCCAAGACGGGTTCGAGAAGTACCCGGATTTCATTGCAAGAGTCCTGGTGGACGAGAGCGATAATCCCCTGACGCCGATCCGTCGACTGGCAGGCATCCAGGTGGTGGCGGGGATCAACGTCCTGCTCCAGTTCCTGGTCTTCGAGCCAGGCACCTTCATCGACGAAGAGATTCCTAACGACGAGGAGCTAGGCTACCCCTCCGTCACTCTGCTCCAGAACATCGGCGACCCTGATCAGGACCCTATCCCGGGAGCGATCACAGACTTCTGCTCGCCCCTCACGAGCACGATCATAAACTTCGGTATCAGCAAAGACAACGGGTGCACCAATGTGAACGCCGATCGGCTCGACACCCTATGCGAAGTAACGAGTGCTGTACCGGCGCCAGAGGAGGGCACCGATCCTGACGAAAGCGGCAAACCCCTCATTACCAACCCTGCAGAGGGAACCTATACGTTCACCACAATAGGCGCTGGCCAGCGCGACGCCGACGACGACGGTTACGAGAACGCCCTAGACACGTGTGCCTTTACGCCAAATGAAGGCGACCCTCGCATTGGGAGTGACGGGGACGCCGACACTGATGGCCTGGACGGCGCTTGCGACCCCGACGACAACGTGACCAACTCCGACGAGGACCTTGACGGCTACACCAACCGCCAGGATAACTGCCCACTCGAGGTCAACGGCGACAATGAGGGGGAGTCAAACCAGAGGGACAGCGACGACGATGCGATCGGCGACGAGTGCGACCCGAACCCAGACGATCCCGATACTGAGGGAGAACTTGTTTTCGCCACGCTGACGCAGGACGTACCTATAGGCCCAGGCAGCCCGCAAACGGAGACTCCCAAACCCTCCGACGGCGGAGGCGACGATGGCGGCGGCTCCGGCACCACTATCATCATAATCATCGCCGTCATCGCCGGAGTTGTGGTCGTGGGAGGTGGAGCGTTCTACTTCATGCGGCGCGGCGGAGGCGGTGGCGCCACCACCTAGCGGGACGCTCGGACACGACAGCAGTAAGGGGGCCGGCGCGCGCCGGCCCCCTTCGTTCATCCAGTGTCCTCAGGCGAACGAGACGAGCGAGCGGAGGAAGATGCGGCGGCGTACTTTCCGCGTCCGGGCCGCCGGCCCAGCGCGGTGTCGCGGTGGGATGTCCACCCCGGAGAGGTCGAACGGCGCCGTCAGCAGTAGTTCGGCGTTGCGATCACTGGCCGCCAGGCCCCCGGCTGTCGGATCCCGCTGTGGGTCCGCCGCGGCCACAACCCGGGCCACGGATGCCAGTTGCACCTCGTTCACCCCGTCACCAGGCGTAGGATCCTCGGCGTCCCGCGGGTCAACCGGCGCCTCAAGGTCGTATACGGTGCTGAATAGAGAGACCGTGGCGTCTCCGTTGTCCGCAACCTCCAGCAGCCGCGACTGCATCGGATGGGCCACCGGCGAGGTCGTGCTCACCTCCCAGTAGCCGCCGCTGCGCCCCTGCGCGTCCGGCCTGGGCGTTATGCTGTTCACCTGGCTGCCACCCGTTACGTGCGCGATCACGTTTGGGAACCGATGCAGGAGCTCCTCCAGAGCCGGACCCTTGATCCGCTCATCTCCGGACGGGTCCGGCAGCGGGTTGTTCAGCCGTTCCAGCGGGTGGTGGCTGACGATGACGATAAGCCTGTCCTCCACGTCCGCTTCTACCAGCTTGCCTGCCGCGTCGAAGGAGCGTCTGCTGCGAGCCTTCATCTCATCTTCCAGCCAGGCGAACTGTGCGGCGTCAACACTGCCGGCGGCGAACCCCGCCGGGTTCACGGTGTCCAGCACGATGAACGCGAGCGGGCCGTGCTCATAGCCGTAGTAGGCGATGCTCTTGTCCACGTTCTGCTGGGTCAGGCCGTGGCCCTGCGGGCCCGGCCGCTCGCCGCTGTTGAACATCTCCTCAACCCAATCCGCGCGGGCGAGCAGGCGGCGGTTCTCATCCGGCGTGACGTCCCGCACCTCCGTGTGCTTGTCGGCCAGGATCTCCTGGGTCCGCTCCGGGTCCAGGAGGATCGACGGGTCCGCGCACACCTCGTCCTTCCGCGCCGGGGAGAGGTCGATTATCTTCGTCCCGCCCAGAGCGATTTGCCGGGAAGCCTCGCTGGGCGGGAAGTTGCCCTGCACCAGCACGTCGCGGTTCCCCAGCGCCGTGTACCAGGGATAGCGGATCCCCTGCGGCAAGAACGGGATCTGCGCCAGCGATAGCACGTCCGGGTACCGCTGGTCCGGGCTCTCCGACTGAACACCCTCGTAGCCCGGGCCGCCGGAGTCCGGCGCCACCTGCCGCCCGTCCATCACGTCTATGAACCACCGCAACTCGTTGTGCTGGGCGTTGTCCGCGGCGTTACCGGTATGCAGGGCGAAATCCACCGCCCTATTCGTCACGGGGCTGCGGTCGATCCGGTTCGCCTGACGGATGAGCGAGGCCATGGCCTGGAGGGTGAGCGCCTCCTGGGGCCGGAAGGCGGCCGTGGAGAGCGGGGTGGGGCAGGAGTCCTGCCACTCGCCCCTCAGAGGCGACTCCTCGTCCAGGACTTGCGTATCGCCAAAGTGGTGGAACACCACCAGGGAGCGGCGCCGCTTCTCCCGGTCTACCTGAGCCTGCGCTAGCTCCGTGCGCACCTGGTGCGGCTCCCCCGGTCCGGGGCGCAGCACCCCGTCCGCCCCCAGCACGATAGCGCGGTCGAGCGTCGTCAGCGGCCTCTCGCCGCCGGACCGGCAGCCGAAGATGGACGCAAGGGCGACACCGCCGCCTAGCAAGCCGGCCCGCCAGAGGAAGCGGCGCCGGCTCAAGGGCCCAGTCCGGTCCACCGTCAGATTGCCACCTCGCGCTCTACCATCTGCCGACGGCATTCTCGCCGCTGGACCCGCCAGATGTCAAGGAAGGCGCCGCGGCGAGGCGCCGCGAGGCGAAGGGTTGACAGCCTGTCGGGCGAGGGATAGATTTGCGGCCAGAAAGGAGACTCCCCTCCATGTCCACTCTCGATTTCATTCGCGGCAGCCTGCGTCAGCTACACGGCTCCTACAGAGACGCCGTGGCCGACCTCTCGGCCAATCAGCTCCACTGGCGCGCCAACGATAACGGCTGCTCCATCGCGTTCGTGCTCTGGCACTACTACCGGACGGAGGACAACATCATCCAGTTCGTCCTCCAGCACAAGCCCACGATCTGGCTGGACGGTGGCTGGGACCAGAAGTTCGGCCTGGACCGGATCGCCCAGGGCACCGGCATGAGCCTTCAAGAAGCGCAGTCACTGCGAATCAACTCCAGGGACGATTTCCTCGCGTACGTGGACGCCGTCGCCAAGGCGACGGAAAGCTACCTCTCCGGCCTTGACGAAGCGGCGCTGGAGCAAAAGATAACGGTCAAACCGCTCGGTGAGATGCCGGTGCTGAACGCCATCGGCAACATGTGCCTGACGCACGGCTTCACGCACCTGGGCGAGATAGCGCACCTGCGCGGCCTGCAGGGTCTGCGCGGCATGGCAGTCTAGAGGGGCAGAGGGAGGCGAAGAGGGGACATAGCGCCGTTTCTCGTGCATCCTGACGCGTTTCGTGAGGCCTCAGACTCCTGGCGGCCCCTGTCGGTCGCGGAGAACACTTCCAGGATCACCCACTACTAACCCAGCACGAGGTCTTGACATCTTCCCGAACTAGACTATAATCGAGCGGAGAGAAGGGGGTGCGGCTGTGCCGCTTAGTAGGGTATCTTTACCTAAGATCGTCCTCTCTGGACTGATCCTATCCCTAGTGGTCCTCGCTCTGGTTGCGATTCTCCCTATGGGGACGAGCGCTGCTCCCGACAAGATGTACTGGGTCGACTCCGGCACCGACACGATCAAGCGGGCCAACCTCGATGGCACCAGCGTAGAGACCCTCGTCTCCGGTCTCTCTGTCCCCAGTGGTATTTCCCTCGCTGTGAGCGGCGGCAAGATGTACTGGACGGACTACGGCACCAGCACGATCAAGCGGGCCAACCTCGATGGCACCAGCTCGGAGACCCTCGTCGACGGCACCGACGGGCTCGAGGAGCCACGCGGTATCGAGATTGACTCCGCCGGCGGGAAGATGTACTGGACGGACCGCAGTACCCAGAAGATCCAGCGGGCCAACCTCGATGGCACCAGCGTGGAAGACCTCGTCGACAGCACCGACGGGCTCCTTCTCCCCCGCGGTATTTCGCTGGACAGCAGCGGCGGCAAGATGTACTGGACAGACGAGGGTACGCTGAAGATCCAGCGGGCCAACCTCAACGGCACCAGCGTGCAAGACCTCATCACCACGGGGCTGAACGTCCCCACCGGCATCGACATCGATACCATCGGCGCCAAGATCTATTTCACCGACACTGGCGTACCCGACGACATCCGGCGGGCTAACCTCGATGGTACCAGCGTGCAGAACCTGGTCACTGGGCTGACCGAGGCCCGCGACGTCGCGGTGGACGGCGTGGGCGGCAAGATGTACTGGACCGACAACGGCACCAACAAGGTCCAGCGGGCCAATCTGGACGGCACCAGTGTGCAGGATCTGGTAACTGGGCTGAGCACTCCCGACGGCATCGACCTGGATGTGCCGCAAGTGCTGCCTACCCCCACGCCCACGCCCACACCCACACCCATATCCACAGCCACGCCCACACCCACAGCCACACCCATATCCACAGCCACGCCCACACCCACACCCACACCTCTTCCGGGCACACCGACGCCTACGCCTCCCGCTGTCGGCGGCATTGTCGACCTCATCACCAACGCCGGTGCACCTCCCGCTGAGTCCGGGCCGTCCGACAATCGAACCGTCGCGCTGCCGGCGGCCTGTACGTGGCGAGGACGCGGCGGGGATAGCCGCCCCCGCTGACACCCGCCCGGCTCTCACCACGTCCTGCCCAGCCCCACCACGAGCGTCGCCTTGCTGCAACGGCTCCCTCCGCTCGCACGTCGTGTATTACGGACAGAGGGGTGCTACTTAGGGTATCGTGTGGAGACCTCCTTTGTAGGGCAGTGGCGACCCCTCCGCCTCCTCGAAGGCTCGTCATTCATCAAGCTCCCGCGCCCGGGGGTTCCCGGGAGGAGGCACTGCAAATGGCAGAAAGCGAATACGACGCGGTCTACGTGGCACGGAGTCCGGCAAGTATGAGGCAAGACGACTTCGCCGCCATGATGGAAGAGCTGTGCAATAGCCGGGCGGTCAGCGGCTGGCGACTTGTCAACGCTGTCGGCGACTACGGCGTCAAGGTAACTCTGGGGGTCTGGCTATTCTTCAGCCGGGAGAGGGCACCAGACACGGACGATCTCGCGACAACCGTCGATATAAGTGAGGAGCCCGCCGGCGCTACGACGGTGGAAGAGTCGCCGGCGTTGCCCGCAGAAGCCCCTGCTCAGTCGGAAGAATAGCCCGGCCCGGCGCTCGTTCCCTTCGACCTTGACTGGAGTTCGCGCTTCTCGCACGATATCCTGTGACGATATCTTGTCTTGCCAGTCGCTGAGAGCGAGGAGCGGACCCGACTATGACCAAGCGAAGGCGTAAGACTGGGCGAGAGCGCCGGGAGGAGCGACGGCGAGTGCGTGAGGGGCCCGGGTGGATGCGCGGGAACCTCTTGCTGATCGCGGGGGGAGCGGCGACGGCGGGTTTAGTCGCCCTGGCGCTCGTCCTGTCCGTCTTCGGGGGCGACGACGATCAGGCGCTGGTTCTGGCCAGCCCCACGCCCGCGCCGGCGGGGACTGCGACGCCCGTGGACAAGACGGGGCCGCCGCCGGTGGACGCTACGCCCACCGTCACCGCCAGCGGCCTCCGGATTATCGATATCGTGACCGGCACGGGCGCCACGCCCGACCCTGGGCAGACGGTATCGGTGCATTACACTGGCTGGCTCAGCGACGGCACCAAGTTCGACAGCTCGCTGGACAGGGGCGCGCCGATCGAGTTCCCGCTGGGCGCGGGTCAAGTGATTTCGGGCTGGGAAGAGGGGCTGGCGACTATGCTGGTGGGCGGCAAGCGCCGGCTCATCATACCGGCGGACCTCGCCTACGGCGAACCGGGGAGGCCGCCCACGATACCGCCCAATGCGGAGTTGACGTTCGACGTGGAGTTGCTGGAGGTCAAGGCGAGCCCTTGACGCGAGGCCTGCAGCGGCGACGCCCGGAGAGCCCGCCGGTGCCTCCCGTTGACAGCCACCCCACGCAGGCTCACAATCGCGGCAGGGTGGAACAAGTTCCTTGTTCGTACGGCGGAGCGGGATGCGACGCGACATCGTGCTCTTCTTGAGCGTCCTGGCTGTCATCGGCGTCATCGCCGCAGCCCTACTCTTCGCGTTCACCGGCCGCAACGGGCATGACCCCACGGACACTCCTCTCGCCTACGAGCTCACCCCTTTCGCGGTATGCCTCGGCACCATCCCTGCCCTCAACGCCGGACCACTGACGGGCAGCGTGTTCAAAGCAGCGGATAGCGACCTGGCAACGGTCGTCGAGCTGGCCGGTGAGGGCGATGTAGATGGAGCAGCAACGGCATTCGTCGGCCCTCATACCCTAACTCACAATGTTGACGGCCCCCTCCGCCACGCGGACGAAGTACTGGCAATTCGCCTGTGCAATGAGGTCGTGATAATGGAGGCGGAACTGGCTTCCGACCGCGAACCATCCGTAGTCGTCGATCAGGCCCGCAAGATCCGCGAGACGCTCTCCGCCGCCGCCGCCGCTTTGGATATGGAGCCGCAGTAGCGCCACTCTTTGCGAACTGGCCGCGCAGGCAATGCTCCTGCGAAGAAGAATAGACTCGAATCCCTTTGCGGTCTAAGAGGACCGAGCGGTCCATTGCTGTAACGAACGCTGTCCTTAGCCGTCTTGATATACGGAAAACTCAGACCCACTATTTATGGAGGTCTCGACTTCAGCGTGCACGCCAAGCTGAACATGCAGCCGGTTCAGAGGAGTAACCTCTCCGAGCACGAGGTGAAGCGCTGCCGCGCCTTCGCGCGGGGAAACCACTGGGACGTCTGGGAGG
>Ga0209341_10003246_pt1 | contig 15259 bp, 13 predicted proteins | sample RifCSP13_2_FD_184020 | JGI IMG/M metagenome (GOLD analysis project Ga0209341, IMG submission 184020) | Soil microbial communities from Rifle, Colorado - Rifle CSP2_sed 13_2 (SPAdes) (version 2) | ecosystem: Environmental > Terrestrial > Deep subsurface > Rock core/Sediment | place: Rifle...
TCGCCTGTTCGAGCTCCTCGAGGCTCGCGGGGCCGCCCTCGCGGCCGGCGACGCGGCGGCGGTCGCCGACGGCTCGCTGGCCGAGCTCGTCGAGCGCTGCGCCTGGGCCAAGGTGGAGGTCGTCACCGCCGACGAGCGGGAGGCGGCCGGCCGGATCGCGCTCAACCTGGGGCATTCTCTCGGGCATGCGGTCGAGGCCGCCGGCGGCTACCGGGACCTCCGCCACGGCGAGGCCGTCGCCTGGGGCCTGCGAGCGGCCTGCCGAATCGGCGTCGCGGCCGGCGTGACGCCGCCGGAGCGGGCGGCTCGCGTGGAGCGCGTCCTCGATGCGGTCGGGCTCGGCACCGGCCCGCTCCCCTATCCAATTGGGTCGGTCCTCGATCACCTCGGAGCCGACAAGAAGCATCGCGGGGGTCACCTCCGCTGGGTCCTGCCGACGGCCGACGGCCACGTCGTTCGCGACGACATCGACGACGCGCTGGTCCGCGACGTTACGGCGGCGCTCCTCGCCCCGGCCACGGTCGGCGGTGCCGCGTGACCCGCGTCCTCGTCCTCCAGGGCCCGAACCTCAATCTCCTCGGCACGCGCGAACCCGAGATCTACGGGCGGGAGACGCTCGACGAGATCCACACCGGGATCGCCGCCCGGGCCGCCGAGCTGGGCCTGCAGGTCGACTTCTTCCAGTCGAACCACGAGGGCGCCCTCATCGACCGCCTCCACGAGCGGGACTTCGACGTCGCGATCGTTAACGCCGGCGGGCTGACCCACACCTCGGTCGCCCTGCGCGACGCGCTCCTCGGCATCGCGCGGCCGTTCATCGAGGTCCACCTCTCCGATCCGTCGACGCGCGAGCCCTTCCGGCAGGTGAACTTCCTTGCCGACATCGCGGTCACCTCGATCGTCGGCCAGGGTGCCCGCGGCTACCACCTCGCGCTCGAGCGGATCGCGGCCGGGCTCGGAGATCGCCATGGCGCGCGCTGACGGCAGCGGGGAGTCGGCCGAGCTCCGGCGCCTGCGCCGCCGGATCGATGCCCTCGACCGCCGGATCGTCAGGCTCCTCAATGAACGGGCCGAGCTCGCCCGGGTCGTCGGGCAGGCGAAGGTGGCGGCCGGGCGGCGGGCGATCCGCGATGTCGCACGAGAGCGCGAGATCCTGCTGCGGGTGACGATGGCGAACGCCGGCCCGATGCCGCAGGCCGACTTGCTCACCCTCTACCGGCGGCTGTTCGCCTCGACCCGGGCCCTCGAGGCTGCCGATCGGCGCCGGGTGGCCCGCGCCGGCCGGATCGCGGCCGAGGAGGTGGGCGACGACTGAGGCGCCGTTCGCGACCCGGCTGGCCGCCGCGGCCGAGACACTGCCGCGCGGCCTCCGGACGCGGTTCGCGCCGGCTCCGACCGGGTTCCTCCACCTCGGCCACGTCGCCAACGCCGCCGTGACCTGGCGGGTGGCGCGGGCGACGGGCGGCAGCGTTGTCCTGCGGATCGAGGACCACGACCGCCAGCGCTGCCGGCCGGTCCTTGAGACCGCCCTGCTCGACGACATCGAGGCGCTGGGCTTCGTGCCCGACGAGCCGACGCTCGGCTCGCTGCGGGCCGGCGGGCCATCCGCTTACCGGCAATCGGACAATGGGGCCTCCTACGAGACCGCCGTCGTTCTGCTCGATCGAGTGGCCGCCGTCTATGCCTGCGACTGCTCGCGGACGACGTTCGCGCGCTGGGCGGCAGGGCACGGTCACGCCTGGTCCGGCCCGGGCTGCCCGGGCGGCTGCGCCACGCGACGGCTCGACCGGGAAGCGCGTGGCGTCACCTGGCGGGTCGCCCTCGGCGACGGGGAGGAGCCGTGGACCGATCTCGTCCTCGGCGAGCGAGCCGGGACGCCCTCGGCCGGGGGCGACCTCCCGATCCGCGACCGCCACGGCAACTGGACGTACGCCCTCTGCGTCGTCGTCGACGACCTGCGCCACGAGATCGATCTCGTGATCCGCGGCGAGGACCTGGTGGAAGCGACGCCCGCCCAGGTTCGGCTGGCTCGCCTCCTCGGCCGGGTGACGCCGCCGCGGTTCCTCCACCACCCACTCATTCGCCGGCCCGACGGCCGCAAGCTCTCGAAGGCCGATGGCGCGACCGGGATCCGAGAGCCGCTGGCCGCCGGCACCTCGCCCTCCGACCTGCGCCGGCTCGCCGCGGAGGCGATTGCGTCAGCCTGACGGCTGAGCGCTAGGTGCAGGCGAGCATCGGCTCCGTCGATCGTGGCCAGCGCTCGACGATGTCGTCGTCAAGGACGACGTAGCCGTCGGCCCCGGGATCGACCCACAACCTCGAGGCGCCTTGGCGATAGCCGGCGTCAGTCGCTGTCTCTGGCAGCTGGACGCCGACCTCGAAGGCCGATGTGACGAAGGCGCCCATCACCCCTTCTGGATCGCGGAGGTAGGTCTGGCCGTCGAAGCGGAGGAACGTGACCGACGCCCAGCCGCAGTGGGCGGGCCCGGCGAACGAGCGGATCGTGGCGGTCGAGACCCGGGCGCCAGAGGCGTCGGTCCAGAACATGACCGGGAAGGTCAGAGGAACGTTCGGATCGAATTCCGCCGGATCGCAGGCGCGGAGGCCGATGACGATCCAGCCGGTGCCCGCCCGCTGGAACTTTGAGGAATCGGTAAGGACGATGATTGCCTTCGGCGCGCCGTCGACGATGTGGGCGAAGCTGGCCCAGTGCGGGGCGCCGTGGAGCAACGTGTACCCGGCGGCCGGAAGCGCTGCGTACGGATTGTCCGGGCCGAGGAACTCGGCAAGGGCTGCCTCCGGCGTGACGCCGGGCTGGCCCACGCCATCGTCGGTCGGCACCTCGCCGCCGATCGTCGTCACAGGGCCCTCGCAGCCGAGCTGGCCGGCGATGTTGGCGATCCACGCAATCGGGTCGCTCGCCGCGGGCGTCGGATCGCTGGGACCCGGACGAGTCAAGAGCGGGACTCCGACGACGAGGACGGCTGCCACCATGAGCAGGCCGGCGATCGGAAGCCAGCCCCGGAGCCCCGGGCGTGTGGAGCAGGCCGCGGTCTCCTGATCCGTCACGTCGACCACGATAGAGGGCGCGTCGCCGGCAGGTCCTGTCGGGCCTCAAGGCCCGGCGCGGTCCTCCATCTCCCAGGCGTGATCGAGGGCGTGCCAGGCGATCCGGTGGGCGGCGTAGCGGGCCGGCCACTTGCGCTCGGCCAGGGGCGAGCCGTCGGTCGGTTGCCGGAGGACGTCGAGCATCGCGGCCCGGAGGTCGGCGATCGCGACCTGGTCCTCGAGCGCCGGGGGCTTGACCTTCAGCCCGACCTCGCGGGCGTAGGCGACGTCGGCCTCGAGGACGTGGCCGAGCATCTTCGTCCTGTCCCGGCCGCCGCCGCGGGGGCCTTTGCGAAGGGCCTCGGGCGAGTGCTCGGCGACCTCCGCCAGGCGGGCCCATGCGGCCTCGACGAGGCAGGCCAGCCGCTCGCCCTCAGCGGCGGTCGTGGGCCGGCGGTCGGCATCGGTGACCCGGCTCGGGACGCCAAACTCGGTGCCGGCGCCTCCGCCCGCGGTTTCGAAGACCTCGAGCTCGAGGTCGCCGGCCGGGAAGTCGACCCCTGCCAGGGTCAGGACGACGCGGTAGCGATCGGCGTACGCGGCGAGCGCCTCGAGCGCACCCGCCACGGTCTTGCCCGATCGCGACCAGCCCGGCCAGTCGATCGCCGTGGCGAACGACTTCTTCGGCGTTTCCTCGATCGCGACCGGGATGCGCGTGGCCATTGCCGCAGGTTATCGCCCGGTGGCTGCCCGGAGCGTTGCAACGAGCCGGCTCATCGCGACGACGTCGCGACCGTCCGGGCCGAGGGCGTCGACGAGCGCCGAGGCGACGATCACCCCGTCGGCGCCGGCCCGGGCGAGGGCCCGGACGTGGGCCGGCTTCGAGACCCCGAAGCCGACGGCGACCGGCACGGGCGAGACCGCCCGGACCTCGGCCACCAGCCTTCGGGCCGTCGAGGGCAGGCTCGTCCTGGCGCCCGTGACCCCGACGAGGCTGACGCAGTACAGGAAGCCGCCGCTCCGGGCGGCGATCGAGGCTCGACGCGCGGGCGAGGTCGTCGGGGCGACGAGGTAGACGACGGCGAGGCCCGCCGCGGCGGCCACGGCCTCGAACGGGCCCCCCTCGTCGGGCGTCAGGTCGGCGACGATGACCCCCGCCGCCCCGGCGGCGGCGAGGGCCGCGGCCCGCTCCCGGCCGTCGCCACCGCCGATGAGCTGGTTGGCGTAGCCCATCGGGACGAGGGGGACGGCAGGGCGGGCGGCGGCGACCCGGGCGACGAGCGCCAGCGATCGCTCGAACGTCGTCCCGGCGACGAGCGCGGCGTGCGAGGCACGCTGGAGCGTCGCGCCGTCGGCGAGAGGATCGGAGTACGGCAGGCCGATCTCGAGGAGGTCGGCCCCGGCGTCGATCGCGGCGCAGGCCGTCGCGAACGACGCGTCCGCATCGGGGTAGCCGGCGACGACGTACGGGATCAGGGCCGCTCGGGCCTGGGCGCGGGACTGCTCGAACGCCGCGCCGATCCGCCGGCCGCCGGCCGTGTCGCCGGTGGAGCCGGCACCGGCCGGGACGGCGAGGGTCGACGTCATCGGCGCGCGGCGTCGAACTCGGCCACGATGGCCTTCGGCGCCGTCCGGCGCCAGGCGCCCTCGATGACCCCCCGGATGAGCTCCGGGTCGAGGAGGTCGAGCTTCACGCTTACCCAGCCGAAGCGGCCGACGTAGGGCGCGCTCGAGAAGGCGTCCGGAAAGGCGTCCATGAGCTCGGCCTGCTGGTCGATCGAGGTCCGGATGCTCGCCCGGCCGCCGTCCGGGCCGGTGATCAGGTAGATCCTGTCCTTCACCCGAAAGGTCACGTCACCGTCGTGCTCGCCGTCGCCCCACGTCAACTTCTCGTGCGTCCCGGGGAGCGACAGGCACAGGATTCGGAGCTCGTTGATGGTCATGCCGCACCTGGGCCGATCCCGGCCCACGGCTCGACATCGGCGAAATGCTCGAGCGCCGCCATGTCCTTGTCGCCCCGGCCCGAGAACCCGAGGAGGACGAGGCCGCCGTCCGGTAGCCGCTGGCTGGATCCCTCGATCCCGGCGAGGAGCTTTGGAAGCGCGGCGACCGCGTGGGCCGTCTCGAGCGCCGGCAGGATGCCCTCCGTCCGGGTGACCGTCCGCATCGCCGCGATCGCCTCGCGATCCGTCGCCGTCGCGACCTCCAGCCTGCCAGCCTCGGCAAGGGCCGCGAGCTGCGGCCCGACACCCGGGTAGTCGAGGCCGGCCGAGGCGCTGTGGGCCTCGACGACCTGGCCGTCGCGGTCCTGGAGCATGAGCGAGCGCGAGCCGTGGAGGATGCCGGGCGTACCGCCGGCGATGGCCGCCGCGTGCCGGCCGGTGGGGATCCCGTCTCCGGCGGCCTCGGCGACGGCGAGGCGGACGGACGGCTCTCCGATGAAGCGGGCAAGGAGCCCGATGGCATTCGATCCCCCGCCGACGCAGGCGAGGGCAAGGTCCGGCAGCCGGCCCTCGACGTCGTGAAGCTGCCGCGCGGCCTCGTCGCCGATCCGGCGCTGGAGGTCGCGGACGATCGTCGGGTAGGGGTGCGGGCCCATCGCCGAGCCGAGGACGTAGTGGGTCGTCTCGACGTTCGTGACCCAGTCGCGCATCGCCTCGTTGACCGCATCCTTGAGGGTCGCCGTGCCCGAGGTGACGTTCCGGACCTCCGCCCCGAGGGCCCGCATCCGGTGGACGTTGGGGGCCTGGCGGCGGATGTCCTCCTCGCCCATGAAGACGACGCATGGCAGGCCCAACAGGGCGCAGGCGGTCGCCGTCGCGACGCCGTGCTGGCCGGCGCCGGTCTCGGCGATGACCCGCGACTTGCCGAGCCGGCGGGTCAGGAGCGCCTGGCCGAGGGCGTTGTTGATCTTGTGGGCCCCGGTGTGGGCGAGGTCCTCGCGCTTCAGGTAGAGGCGGATCGCCGGGATCTGCCGCGCGCGCGCGCCGCGGTCGGCGACCGCGGCGGCGAGCCGGGCGGCCTCGATGGCCGCGGCCGCGGCCAGGCGGTCGGCACGGTAGAGGGCCGTCGGCCGGCCGGCGAAGTGCTCGAGGAGCTCGCGCAGCTCGGCCCAGAAGCGGGGATCGTGGCGGATCGCGTCGTACGCCGACTCGAGCTGCTCGAGCGCGCCCATCAGCGTCTCCGGCACGTAGCGGCCGCCGAAATCTCGCTCCATGCCCCAGCGGCCGCGATCGTCGGCCTCGACGAGGCCGGGATGGACCGGCACCGGCCGGACCGGGAGGTTGGGACGGTCGATTCGGGCGGCCCGGGCCCGCTTCACGAAGAGGGCGACCTTCAAGGGGTCCTTGGTAGGTCGCTCCCCGGCCCGTCGGGGCCCCTCGACTCCCGACGCGACGTCGACGCCGATGACCGGCGCCGCCCGCAGGGCTGGCCCGACGCTGGCCGGGTGGAGGCCGCCGGCCAGCGTGACCTCGACCTCGCGTGCGACGGCGGCAACGAGGCCCGGGTCGGACCGGGTCCCCGTCCCGCCAGGGTGCGGCCCGCCCGCGGTGTCGAGGAGGATCCGCCGTGCCCCGGCGGCCAGTGCCGCCCGGGCCGCCGGCACCACCTCCGCGACGACGACGTCCGTGGAGGCGCGCCCGTACTCGCCACCAGCCAAGGCCGGCAGGTGGAGGACCTTCCACGCCGGCCGCTCGAGGGCGGCGATGAGCGCCGGAGGCTCGGTCCCGTTCAGCTGGATGGCGTCGGCATCGAGGGCGGCTCCGATCCGGTTCAGCTCCTCCCCCTCGAGATCCACGGTGATGGCGACGACACCGGGTCGGGAACCGGCAGGGGCGATGGCCCGGAGACGCGCCGCAAGCTCGGCGGCTTCGTGGAGCTCGAGGGCGCGGGGCGTGCCCGGGACGAGGTTGAGGCCGATCGCATCGGCCCCCGCCCGGACGGCCGCCTCAAGGCCGGCGGCGTCGGTGACGCCGCAGATCTTCACGAACGGGACTCGATCCAGGTTGGCCGGGTCGGCCGGTGGGCGACCGGCCGCCACGTAGGCGCGGGCCTCGGCCTCCGGATCCGCGGCCCGGACGAGGGCTTCGCCGATGAGCGCGGCGTCGAACCCGAGGGCCCGCCAGCCGCGGACGGTGGCGGCTTCGCGGACCCCCGATTCGGCGACCACCAGGCGGTCCTCGGGCACGAGCGCCCGGAGCTCGGCGGCCCGCTCGGGATCGACCTCGAGCGTCCGCAGGTCGCGGTTGTTGATGCCGATGAGCCGCGCCGGCGTCGCCAGCGCGGCCTCGAGCTCGCGCTCGTCGTGGGCCTCGACGAGCGGCTCGAGGCCGACGTCCAGGGCCCGCTCGACGAGGCGCGCCAGGGCCCGTCCCCGATGGAGCACGGCGAGGAGCAGGACGGCGTCCGCGCCGGCCGCCCGGAGGATCTCGAGCTGGCGGGCCTCGACGATGAACTCCTTGGCCAGGACCGGGACCGAAACCGCGGCCCGGACCGCCGCCATGTCCTCCACCGAACCGCCGAACCAGTGCGGCTCGCAGAGGACCGAGATCGCGGCCGCCCCGCCACGCTCGTAGGCCCGTGCCCGGGCGACGAGATCGTCGCCCGCCGCCGCGATCGTGCCGGCCGACGGGGAGGCGCGCTTGATCTCGGCGATCAGATGGAGTCCCTGCGCAGCCAGCCGCTCGGCGATCGGCCGCGGCGCCGGCGCGGCCGCGAGTCGCCGCCGGAGCTCCTCATTGTCGATGTCCGAGAGCTCGGCCATCACGTCGGCCCGCCGTCGCGCGGCGATCTGGGCCACGACGCCGGCCCGGCTGCGCGGCCGCGTGGCCGTCGTCGCGATCGTCATGATTCCGCGCCCTCGGCCTCGGCCCGGGCGGCGTCGGCGGCGACCTTCGACGCCCGGAGGCGCTCCAGGAGTTGGCGAGCTCGGCCGTCGTCGATCGTCTCGGCCGCCAGGGCGATGCCCTGGAGCAGCGACGCGACCCGGCCGGCCGCCACGAACGCCGCGCCGGCATTGAGGAGGACGACATCGCGGCGGGCGCCACCTTGGCCGTCGAGGATCGAGGTTGACAACGCGGCATTGCGGTCGGCCGTGCCGCCGCTGAGCTCCGAGGTCTCCGCGGCGCGGAGGCCGAGCGGGCCGGGCTCGACGCGCGATTCGGAGATACCTTCTGGCGTCACATCGAGCATCACCCCGGAGCCGTCGAGGGGCAGCTCGTCCACGCCGCTGCCGTGGACGACGAGGGTCCGTTCCGTCCCCAGCCGCCGGGCGACCTCGGCGATCCGCGGCGCGGCGGCCGCATCGCCGACGCCGAGGAGTGCCCGCCGCGCCCCGGCAGGGTTCGTGAGCGGGCCGAGGAGGTTGAAGGCCGTCCGGACGCCGATCTCGCGCCGGGTCGGGCCGGCGTGACGCATCGCCGGGTGGAAGCCCGGCGCGAAGAGGAAGGCGAAGCCAAGCTCGCGGAGATCCGTCGCGGCCGATTCCGCCGTGTGATCGACGCGCACGCCAAGCGCCTCGAGGACGTCGGCGGCGCCAGACCGCGAGGTGATCGCGCGGTTGCCGTGCTTCGCGACCGGCACGCCGGCCGCCGCCACGACGAGGGCCGAGGTCGTCGAGATGTTGAACGTGCCCGACCCATCGCCACCGGTCCCGACGACGTCGATCGTGCCGTCCGGCGCCTCCACCCGGAGGACCCGCTCGCGCATCGCGGTCGCGAAGCCGGCCAGCTCCTCGACTGTCTCGCCGCGCATCCGGAGGGCGACGAGGAGTGCGGCCAGCTGGGCCGGCGTGGCCTCCCCGTCCATGACCGAGCCCATCGCCAGGCGGGCCGTCTGGAGATCGAGGGTCCGGCCCTCGACGATGGCGGCGAGGGCGGCGCGGACGGGCTCGCTCATCGGTCGCTCCCCGGGCGCCGGCCGGAGGCGGCCGCGGTCCCAGCCTCGGCCAGTCCTGCGGTCGCGAACGAGCCGGTCCGGTCGTCGAGGAGCGACGCCTCGCCCTCCCCGGCGAGGCGGAGGAAGTTCGCGAGGAGGTGCGGACCCTGGGGCGTCAGGACGCTCTCGGGATGGAACTGGACGCCCTCGAGCGGGAGCGTGATGTGGCGGATGCCCATGATCACCCGGTCGATCTCGGACATCGCCGTGACCCGGAGCTCGGCGGGCAGCGTCTCGGGATCGATCGCCAGGGAGTGGTACCGCGCGGCCATGAACGACGGCGGCATCCCGGCGAGCAGGCCGGCGCCGTCATGGGTGATCTCCGAGGCCTCCCCGTGGACGAGGGTCGGGGCCCGGACGATCCGCGCTCCGTAGGCCGCAGCCATCGACTGCATCCCGAGGCAGACGCCGAGGAGCGGGATCTCGCGTTCGGCCGCGACTTTGATGGCGTCGACCGACACGCCGGCATCGTCCGGGTCGCCGGGACCGGGCGAGATGACGATGCCCCGCAGGTCCCTGGCCGGGTCGTCGGCCATCGCCTCCAGGCCGGCCCGGTCGATCTGGTCGTTGCGGAGCACGGTCACCGTCGCTCCGGTCGCCTCGAGGGCCTGGACGAGATTGAACGTGAAGCTGTCGTAGTTGTCGACGACGAGGATCATGCCGGGGCCTCGGCGCCTGCCGGCTCGGGCGCGCCGGGCGCACCGGCCCCGGGGCGCGAGGCATCGGGCAGGCCCGCCGCGATCTCGATCGAGCGCCGCATCGCGGCCGCCTTGTGCTCGGTCTCCTCGAACTCCTTCTCAGGGACGGAACCGGCCACGATCCCGGCGCCGGTATGGATGTGGGCCCGGCCATCCTTGAGGACGGCGCTCCGGATCGTGATCGCGGTGTCGAGGTTGCCGTCGTAGCCGAGGTAGCCGACCGCGCCGCCGTAGAGCCCGCGCCGCTCGCTCTCGGCGGCCGCGATCAGCTGCATCGCCCGGACCTTCGGGGCGCCCGAGAGGGTGCCGGCCGGGAAGACCGCCCGGAGGGCGTCGAGGGCATCGAGGTCGGGCCGGAGCCGGCCCTCGACGTGGCTCACGAGGTGGAGGACGTGGCTGTACTTCTCGACCTCCATGTACTTGCTGACCGTGACCGTGCCGGGCCGGGCCACCCGTCCCAGGTCGTTCCGCCCGAGGTCGACGAGCATGACGTGCTCGGCGCGCTCCTTCGGATCGCGCTGGAGCTGCTCGGCCAGGATCGCGTCCTCCTGGGCATCGGCGCCGCGGGGCCGGGTGCCGGCGATCGGGTGGGTGGTCAGCTTGTCCCCGTCGAGCTGGACGAGGAGCTCCGGGCTCGCGCCGACGACCTCGAAGCCGGGGACCCGGGTGAAGAAGAGGTACGGGCTCGGGTTGACGCGGCGGAGGCTGCGGTAGAGCCCGATCCCGTCGAGGGCCCTGCCGGTCGCGGGATCGATCGGGAGGTCGAACGACTGGCGCCGGGCGAGGACGACCTGTATCGCCTCGCCGGCCGCGATCGCGTCCTTGGCGACCTCGACCGCGTGGATGTACTCGTCGCGCCCGAGGCTGGCATCGATGGCGGTCGCTTCGACCATGGCCGGGCCGAAGCCGTTGGTCGAGCCGCCACGGGCGCTGGTGCCCGCCATCTCGGCGGCGGACGGCCGCGACGTCCGCTCGAGGGCCTCGAAGATCGCCGCCTCGGCGATCCGGTAGCGGCCCTCGAAGTCGGGCGCGTCGGTGTGGAGCGAGGCGATCGCCGAGAGGGTGTGGGTCAGGTGGTCGAAGACGAGTACGAGGTCGGTCTCGATGAAGGCCGCGGTCGGGACGCCGGTGGGATCGACGTCCGGGAGTGGGACGGACGGCTCGAAGATCGAGACCGCGTCATAGGCGAGTGCGCCGACGGCGCCGCCGGTGAAGCGGGGCATGCCCTCGCGTGGCGCGACGCGTCGTCGCGGGACGAACTGGCGGAGGGCCTCGAGCGGATCGGGCGCTTCGATTTCGTGGATGGGGAGGTCCGGGGCGTAGTCGACGACGCCGACCGGACGGTCCTGGATCCGGGCCCGGCCGTTTCGGACCTCGAGGAGCCGCCGCGGGCCGATGCCCAGGAAGGAATACCGGCCCAGGCGCTCCCCGCCCTCGACCGATTCGAGGAGGTAGGCCGGCGTCGTGCCGTCGTCCAGGCGGAGGAACGCGCCGATCGGGGTCTCGAGGTCGGCCGGCCGGGTGGCGCGGAGCAGGACGGTGTCGGCCGTCGCCGAGTGGCGTTTCGCCTCGGCGAGGCTGAGCGGATCCGCGCTGCTGTTCATCGTCGGCTTCGCCTCAGAATCAAGAACGACCTTCGTCCTCCCGGGACGAAAGGTCGTGCCTTCCGCGGTGCCACCCTCATTCGGCGATTGCCGCACTCCGTGACCGACGGGCCGCTCTCGTTGAGCTGCCGATCGGCGCTGCCCTCTATCGCTGGCGCTCTGCGCCGGAGCCTACTTGGGTCGCGTGGCGGGTCGTTCGCGCCGCGGTCGCCGTTCGGTCCGGAGGCTCCCGGGTCCATTCCCTGCCGTTGTCGCTCCGGTTTCCACCAGCCACCGGATCTCTCTGCCGACGTCCGACGGGTACTCGTCCCGGTCACAGCCCGCTCTTCAGTTGAGGCGCGAGTCTATGCGGCCGGCGACGCCAGCGTCAAGGGTCACGGGTCACGTATGTGAACGGGTCACGGGTCACGTATGTGAACGGGTCACGTATGTGAACGGGTCACGTCGAGTCATCGCGGCGAAACGGTTCCCCGAGCGCCGCGGGTGGCCGGAGGCGCTGCCGGGCGAAGGCGAGCACGAGCAGCGTCGTGAGGTGCGGGGCGAAGCTGACGAGCTCCGACGGCACGACCCGGACGAGCCAGAACCAGGCCAGCATCGCGGTCGCCGGGACGCCGAAGAGGAGGGCGCCCGACCACGACCGGGCGAGCAGCCGCCGCAGGGCCACCACCGCGAACAGCAGGCCCAGCCCCGCGAGCAGGACGCCGACGGTGACCTCCTGGCGCGTCCGGAGGGCGTCGGTGAAGCCGAAGATTAGCGAGCCCAGGGTGACCGACCAGGGATTCCAGTTGCCGAAGATCACCGTCGCCAGGCCGATGAAGCCGCGGCCCGCGGTTTGGCCTTCGCGATACAGGCTGGACGCGACGGCCACGAGGTAGACCCCGCCGAGGCCGGCGAGCCCGCCCGACACGGCCAGCGCGAGGTAGCGGTAGCGCCACGGCCGAACCCCGAGCGAGTCCGCCGCTTCGGGCGCTTCACCGACGGCCCGGATCCGGAGCCCGAGCCGCGTCCGCCACAGGACGTACCAGGTCAGTGGCACGAGCGCCACGACGGCGATGGTCAGGACGGAGACGTCGGTGACGAGGCCGAGGAACACGGCCGCGGCGTCGGACAGGATCGGGACGCCCGCCCGCTCGGCCGGCGCGAGGAGCGCGTCGATGCCGGGCACACTGACGGTCGCGAGGTCGGGGACTGGCGGCGAGGTTGTGATCGAGCCGCCGGGGACGCCGGCGAAGGTGGTCGACGAGAGGAACCGGGTCAGGCCGGCCGCGAGGAGCCCCAGCGAGAGCCCGGAGATCGCCTGGTCGACGCCCAGGGTCGCGGTCAGGACGGCGAGGAGCAGGCCGAACGCGACGCCCGCCCCGATGCCGGCGACGAGCCCCGGCCCGATCCCCCACTCGATCGCGGCCCAGGCCCCGAACCACGTGCCGGCGATCATCATCCCCTCGAGCCCGAGGTTGATGACGCCCGACCGCTCGGCCCACAGCGCCCCGAGGCCGGCGAGGAGGATCGGCGCGGAGAAGCGGAGCGTCGCCGAGATTCCGCCGCGGGAGAAGAGGTCGGGCGCATCGAAGGCCCCGCTGAGCAGCGACAGGACGGCGAACCCGAGGGCGACCCGGACGACCGGGCCGTCAAGCCACGCCGGCCTCCATGCGGACGTGGACATCGATGCCGCCGTCATGCGGCCGCCCCCTCGACCGCCTGCGCGACGTAGCGGCGCTCCTGCCGCGCCCGGACCCGACGGACGAGCTCGTAGGCCACGACGATCGACAGGACGATGACCGCCTGGAGGATCGTCACGATCTCCTTGCTGACCCCGGCCAGGTCGAGGACCTGCGCCGAGCGCTCGAGGAAGGCCCACACAAACGCCCCGATCGCGACCCCGACCGGGTGGTTCCGCCCGAGGATGGCGACCGACAGCCCCGTGAACGCGAGCCCGGCCGGGAAGTCGAGCCCGAACCGGTGCGAGGCGCCCAGGAGCTGCGGCAGCCCGACGAGCCCCGCGATGGCGCCGGACGCGGCCATCGTTAGGACTGCCAGCCTGGGTGCCCTGATGCCGGCGACGGTGGCGGCGCGTTCCGACAGGCCCATCGCTCGGACCTCGAAGCCAAGCGTCGTCCGGTTGAGGACGAACCAGTAGCCGGACCCGACGAGGACGGCCAGGACGACGAGGCCGTTGAGGTCGCCGGCCGGCGTTGGGATCGCCGCGATCCAGCCTGATTCGGGGATCGCGGGGGTGGTGACGTTGTTGCTGCCCGGGGCCAGCCGGCCCAGCCGCTCGGGCGAGAGCAGCCAGGCGATGAGCCCGGTCGCGACGGCGTTGAGCATGATCGTCGAGATCACGACATTAACCCCGCGCCGGACGTACAGCAGCCCGGCGATCGCGGCCCAACCCCAGCCGACGACGAGCGCGACCGCGGCGATGAGACCGATGTGGAGCGGCGCCGGCAGGGCCACGGAGGCGCCGACGATCGCGGCGGCGAACGCGGCCAGCCGGTACTGCCCGTCGATGCCGATGTTGAACAGCCGAAGGTGGAAGCCGACCGCCGCAGCGATCCCGGCGAGGTAGTACGGGATCGCCTTGTTGACCACCGCGACGAGCGTCTCCGGGTGGAGGCCATAGGCGAGGGCATCGCTCAGCGTCGCGACGGGGTCAGCGCCGGCGACGGCGAGGACAGCGGCGGCGACCGCGAGGGCGAGCAGGGCGGCCGCCACGGGTGCGGCGAGGAGGAGCGCGGCGCCTCGAAGTCCCGGCATCGGGGCGGCGCCGTCAGGGCGTCTCGGGGACCGCGATCTCCCCGGCCACGATGTCCGCGGCGTAGGCGTCGAGCTGGGCGGCGATGTCGTCGACGAACCCGCCAGACGTGGCGTACCCGACGCCACCATTCGCGAGGCCGAACGTGTGGACTCCCGGAACCCACGACGCCATCGTCGAGGCGGCCCGAAGGAACTCGTACGTCCCGACATCGGAGTTCTTCAGCATCGACGTCAGGATGTGGTCGCGGATCCCCGCAGGCGCCAGCCGGTACTCGTCGGCATCGACGCCGATCGACCAGTCGCCGGTCTTGGCTGCGGCCTCGTGGACCCCGGCGCCCGAGCCGCCGGCGGCGGCGAAGATGACGTCGACCCCGTTGTCGTACATGCCGAGGGCCGCCTCCTTGCCGTGGGGTGGATCGCCGAAGCCGGAGTAGTCCGGCGGCTGGCTGAGGTACGTGACCTGGACCTCGACGTCGGGGTTGGCCGCTCGGGCGCCGGCGGTGAATCCGGCCTCGAACTTCTGGATGAGCGGGATCTGGACGGCGCCGATGAATCCGACCTTGTTGGTGGTCGTCTTCAGGCCCGCGGCGGCGCCGACGAGGAACGAGCCCTCGTGCTCGGCGAACAGGATGTCCCAGACGTTCGGCGCGTCGACCGTGCCGTCGTCAACGATCGCGAAGTAGACGTCTGGGAAGTCCGCGGCCACGGCCTGCATCGGGACCGAGTACGTGAACCCGACGCCGATGATGGCGTCGTAGCCGGACCGCGCCAGGAGGCGCAGGCGCTCGGCGCGGTCATCGTCCGTGTCGTCGAGCCTGGCGGTCACCTCCTTGAGCTCCAGGTCACGCTCGTCGGCGAACCGCTTCGCACCCCGGTAGGCAATGTCGTTGAAGCCGCCGTCGCCGCGGCCGGAGATGTCGTAGGCGATCGCGATCCGGCTGACGACCGGCTGGGTGGGCTTGGCCGGCTCCGGCGTCCCACCCGGGCCACTGCAGGCGGCGAGGAGACCGACCAGCGCGAAGGCGAGGGCGATCAGCACCGGGCGTCTGGCGTGCACGGCGCCACGGTATCGTGTCCGCTGCGTCGGGACGGAGGAGGTGTGCGTGGTCGAGGGATCGAGGCCGCCGGCGGTCGCCGTCGTCGGGAGCATGAACATCGACCTCATCGCGTACGCCCGGCGGGCACCGGGTCCGGGCGAGACCGTCATCGGCGAGCGCT
>Ga0209341_10003251_pt1 | contig 15249 bp, 9 predicted proteins | sample RifCSP13_2_FD_184020 | JGI IMG/M metagenome (GOLD analysis project Ga0209341, IMG submission 184020) | Soil microbial communities from Rifle, Colorado - Rifle CSP2_sed 13_2 (SPAdes) (version 2) | ecosystem: Environmental > Terrestrial > Deep subsurface > Rock core/Sediment | place: Rifle...
CCCGTGCGGCTCAACGAGGTCACGATCGTCCGGTAGCCCGCTCTCCACCGGCGCCGCAGCTCCGGCTACGGCGCCGGTCCGTTGTCTTCCTCCGGGCCACGATAGGCGAGCGTGACGACGGCGGTCATCGACGTTGCGGCCGTGCTGCGGCAGGAGTGGCCGCGTGTGACGCTCGGCGCGGCCGCCCTGCGGCGGGCCTGAGCGGCGCTTCCCGGCGAGCTCCGCACTCTGGCGACCGTGTTCGTGGCATTCGCGGCGCTCGCCGCCACCGGTCTCGTTTCGGGAGCGCTCGTGCCCCAGCGCCAGCAGTCGACGGCGGCGGTCTTCACGGCGCTCGTCAATACCGACGGGGTGCTGGAGGCGGAGGGCCGCACGGGCGAGGCCTATGGCGCGACCCGGCTGGGCCGCTCCGTCGACGCGCATCGTGGCCTCGCCCCGGAGCCGTTGCTGGCGGACCTGCTCGTCGAGCTGGGGGAGTGGACCGGGCGGCCCCGCGCGGCCTTCGCCGACCACGTGACGCTGCTCGTGCTGGACCTGCGGGCGGGAGAAACCGGCGCGAATCAAGAACACGTGCCCCGTGTGCAGCGCAGATAGTAGTATTGGACCGACCAGCGTCAAGACAGGTCCGCCCGAAGCGGGCCAATTCGCAGCCCGTCACTCGCGACGCTTGTTTCCGCAGTAACACCAGAGGAAACTGGACCGTCCGGCGACACGGCGCCCGCCCGCCGAGCACGTGGGCGGAGAGATTCAGCGCGGGGAGGACATTGAAAGCACTGTTCGGCCTGCTTCGAAAACACGCTCCGCCGGAGGCCGTGAGACCGCTGCGCGACGAGCTGCTGAGCATCGAACGGCTGGAAGAGAGGGCGAGAGCCCTCGCCGCCCGCTTCACGCTCGACCCGAACCCCCGGCGCGCGTCGCGTAATGTCCTACCGCGCCTCGAGGACAACGCCCGCGTCCTCCGCGAGGCCTACGTCACCCTGGCCGACGACGTGCACCGGGGCGAGTTCATCACCCCCGCCGCGGAATGGCTCCTCGACAACTTCCATCTCGTGGCGTCCGAGATCCTCGACGTGCGCCGCAACCTCCCGCAAAGCTACTACCGCGAGCTGCCCAAGCTCGCCCTCCGGGAGCTCGCGGGTGACGCCCGAGTCTACGCGATGGCCGTCGAGCTCATCCGTCACAGCGACAGTCGCCTGGACCGGCAGCAGCTCCTGCGCTTCCTGAACAGCTACCAGACCTTGGCCCCGCTGACGATCGGCGAGCTTTGGGCCTGGCCGAGCATGCTGAAGCTGGCGCTCATCGAGAACCTGAGGCGGCTCGCGGAGGAGACGATCGAGGCACGCGAGGCCCGCCGCGCGGCCGACGCCTACGTGGCTCGGATCGACGCCGCCGGCCACGGCCGGCCGCCGCCCTTGCCCGGGCACCTCCACACCGGCTACGTCGTTCAGCTCCTCGCGCGCCTGCGCGAGTACGGTCCCCGCCTTTCCGCCGTCCGCACCGCCGTCGACACGCACCTCCTCGCCCAGGAGATGACCTCCGAGGACGCCATCCGGAGCGAGCATCAGCACCAGGCCGCGACCCAGGTCTCGGTGGCGAACGTCATCACGAGCCTCCGTCTGTGCTCAACCCTCGACTGGAGCCAGTATTTCGAGGCGGTCAGCCTGGTCGAGCGCGTGCTGCAGCGCGACCCGGCCGGTGCCTACGGGAGGATGGACTTCCTGAGCCGCGACCGCTACCGCCAGGCGGTGGAGGAGCTGTCCGAGCCCACCGGGGAGGCGCAGCGGCGCGTGGCCCTGCGTGCGGTCGAGAGCGCTCGCCAGGCGGCGGAGGGGGGACAGGCGGCGGATCGCGCCGCCCACGTCGGCCATCACCTCATCGGCAAGGGCCGCCGCGACCTCGAGACCGACGTCGCCTACAGTCCCCGCCTCGGCCGGCGGGCGCGGCGTTTCCTCTTCGCGCAGGCGACCGCTGTCTACCTCGGGTTGATCGCCCTCGTGACGGCCCTCCTGCTGGGCCTCGGGATCAGCTACCTCCACGGGCAGGGCGCATCACCCTGGGTGTCAGCAGGCGCCGCGCTGCTCCTGTTGCTGCCGGGGAGCGAGGTGGCGATCGCGTTCGTCCAGCGCCTGGCCGCCCGCTGGGCGCCGCCGCGGCGCCTCCCCCGCCTCGAGTTCCCCGCCGGAGTCCCCGACGATGCACGGACGGTGGTGGTCGTGCCCACGCTGCTGACGAGCGTGCCCGCGGTAACGCGGCTGCTCGAGCACATCGAGGTCCTGGCTCTCGGGAACCTCGACCCGCGAATCCACTTCGCGATCCTCGGCGACTTCGCCGACGCCCCCTCTCGCGAGATGCCGGAGGACGAGGCGATTATCGAAGCCGCCCGGGCTGGGATTGACGCCCTGAATGCCCGGTTCGACGAGGAGCGCACGGGCCGCTTCTTCCTGTTCCATCGCGTGCGGCAGTGGAACCCGAGGGAGGGCGTCTGGATGGGCTGGGAGCGCAAGCGCGGGAAGCTCGAGGAATGGAACCGCCTCCTGCGCGGGGCCACGGACACGAGCTTCTCCGTGCAGGTCGGTGACGTCTCTATCCTCCCCCGCGTGCGCTACTGCCTCACCCTCGACTCCGACACGCGGCTGCCGCGAGACGCCGCGAGGAAGCTGATCGGCATCATCGCCCACCCCTTGCATCGTCCCCACTTCGACGCCCGCCTCGGCCGTGTCACCGAGGGCTACGGGATCCTGCAGCCCCGGGTGAGCGTGACCATGGCCAGCGCCGCCGGCTCGCTCTTCGCCCGGCTCTACGCCGGCCACACCGGGGTCGACCCCTACACCACCGCGGTGTCGAACACCTACCAGGACCTGTTCGCCGAGGGGATCTTCACCGGCAAGGGGCTCTACGACGTGGACGCGTTCATGGCGGCCCTCGAGGGGCGCGTGCCCGAGAACGCCCTCCTATCCCACGACCTCTTCGAGGGGGTCTACGCACGCGCCGGGCTCGTCACGGACGTCGAGGTCGTGGACGACTATCCCGCGAGCGTCCTCGCCCATGCGCGGCGCCAGCACCGCTGGGTGCGGGGCGATTGGCAGATCCTGCGGTGGCTGTTCCCCTGGGCTCCAACCCGCTCGGGCCTCAGGCGCAACCGCCTGCCCCTCATCTCCCGGTGGAAGATCTTCGACAACCTGAGGCGCAGCCTCGTGGCCCCCGCGACCGTCGCCCTGCTCCTTTCGGCGTGGGCGTTCCTGCCAGGAAGCCCGGTGGTGTGGACCGCCGCCATCCTGGCCGCCGTGGCCTTTCCTCTCTATCCGCTGCTCGTGAAGGCACTCGCCGGCCCCCGGCCACCACAGCCGTGGCGCGTGTTCCTGCGCGGCGTGCGGGAAGACGTGAAGACCGCCCTCGCCCAGGTTGCACTGCAACTCACGTTCCTTGCCAGCCAGGCATACGAGAGCGCCCACGCGATCGTCCTGACGCTCGGCCGGCTCGCGGCGACCCGGGGCCGCTTGCTGGAGTGGGAGACGGCCGCGGCGAGTGCGGAGCGCGGGGCCAGGCGGGCCGGCGCGCGTCTCTTCCTCGTGGAGATGATCTCGAGCCCGCTGATCGCCTTCTTCGGTCTGATCCTGGCGTGGGTCGCCCGTCCGGCGGCGCTCCCCGTGGCCCTCCCCGTGCTGGCCCTGTGGGCCATAGCACCGCTCATCGCGTATGCGCTGAGCCAGCCCGTGGTACCACAACGTGTCGAGCTAGGGGAAGAGGACCGTCAGTTCCTCCGTCTCATCGCCCGCAACACGTGGCGATACTTCGAGACGTTCATGGGGGCCGAGGACCACGGCTTGCCCCCGGACAACTTCCAGGAGACACCCGAACCTCAGACGGCCCACCGGACGTCGCCCACGAACATCGGCATGGGGCTGCTCGCGACCCTGGCCGCCCACGATCTCGGCTTCATCCAGACGGATGAGCTCGCCCTCAAGGTCGACGCCACGCTCACCACGATGGAGGGGCTCGAACGCTACGAGGGCCACCTGCTCAACTGGTACGACACGCAGAGCCTGGCGCCGCTCCCGCCGCGCTACGTTTCCACCGTCGACAGCGGCAACCTCGCGGGCGCGCTCATGACCCTTGCGGAAGGGCTGCGCCAGGCGGGCCTTCTCGACCTGGCGGGCCGGGCCGCCGCGTTCGCAGACGGGATGAGCTTCCGGTTCCTCTACGATCCGCAGCGCCGGATCCTCGCCATCGGCTATCGTCTCGCCGACGCCGAGGGGCCGGGCCGTCTGGATCCTTCCTACTACGACCTCCTGGCCTCCGAAGCGCGGCTGGCGAGCTTCATCGGCATCGCCAAGGGCGACCTCCCGGAGACGCACTGGTTCCACCTGGGACGGCTCATCACCAGCGTGGACGGGACTCCCACCCTCCTGTCGTGGAGCGCCACCCTGTTCGAGTACCTGACGCCGCTCCTCTTCATGAAGAGCTATCCGGAGACGCTGCTCGACCAGACATGCCGGATGGCCATACGGCGGCACATCGAGTACGCGAGGGATCGCGCCGTGCCCTGGGGAATGTCGGAGTCCGCCTACAACCTCGTGGACCGGCACGACAACTACCAGTACAAGGCCTTCGGCGTCCCCGGCCTCGGCCTGAAACGGGGCCTCAGCGACGAGCTGGTGGTCGCTCCCTACGCCACCGCGCTCGCCGCCATGCTCGACCCGACGCGGGCCGCCCGGAACCTGCGCCGCCTGGCCCGGGAAGGGCTCGAGGGCCAGTACGGCTACTACGAGGCCATCGATTACACGCACGGGAAGACCGACGAGCCCCAGAGCGGCGGGAGACGAGCGAGCCTCTCCTCGGGAACGGTCGTGCGAACGTTCATGGCCCATCACCAGGGGATGACCCTCGTTTCCCTCGCCAACGTCCTCCTCGGCGACCCGATGGTGGAGCGCTTCCACGCCGACCCGCGCGTGCAGGCCACGGAGCTGCTGCTGCAGGAGCGGGTGCCGCGCCAGGCGCCCACCACGCAACCCCGACCGGCCGAAGAGACGCGTGTGGTCGGCCCGGTGCCCGCGCTGGCGATTCGCCGCTTCCGGTCGCCGCACACGCGGTTCCCTCATGCGCAGTTCCTGTCCAACGGGAACTACACCACCGTCGTGACGAACGCCGGGGGGGGCGCCAGCTTCTGCCGGGGCCGCGCGGTCACCCGACATCGGGAGGATCCGACCCGTGACCCGGGGAGCCAGTTTCTCTACCTGCGCGACGTGCGGAGCGGCTCGGTGTGGTCGGCCACCTTCCACCCCGTCGCGAAGGAGCCAGAGGACTACATGGTCACGTTCCTCGCGGAAAAGGCGACCTTCCGCCGCCGCGACGACGACATCGCCACCCAGCTCGACGTCGCGGTCTCGACCGAAGACGACGTCGAGGTGCGCCGGCTGGCAGTGACCAATCACAGCGATCGTCCCCGCGAGATCGAGGTCACGAGCTACGCCGAGATCGTCCTCACCCCACCCGCCGACGACCTCGCCCACCCCGCCTTCGGCAAGCTGTTCGTCGAGACGGAGTGCCTTCCCGAAAGCGCCGCCCTCCTCTGCCATCGTCGGCCGCGCGCCCCGGACGAGGCCCCGGTGTGGGCCGTCCACGTCCTGAGCCTCGAAGGCCGGACGCAGGGACCGGTTGAATGGGAGACCGACCGCGCGCGCTTCCTGGGCCGGGGGCGTGGTCCCGGGAATCCACAGGCCCTCGACGGGCGCTCCCTCTCCGGCACGACCGGGGTCGTGCTCGATCCCCTCGTCAGCCTCCGGCAGCGCATTCGCCTCGCGCCGGGGGGCTTCATGAGGCTGTCCTTCGCCACGGGGATGGCGCCCTCCCGGGAGACGGCCCTCGCCCTCGCCCAGCGCTACCACGAGCCGAGCGCCGCGGCGCGGACCTTCGCCCTGGCCTTCGCGCATGCGCAGAGCGGCCTCCGTCACCTGGGCATCTCGAGCGAACAGGCCCTGCTCTTCGAGCGCCTGGCCTCGCGGGTGCTGTATGCCGACGCGTCGCTCCGCGCGAGCCCGGAGCTGCTGGCCCGCAGCACACTCGGCCAGGAGGGTCTCTGGCCACATGGCATCTCGGGCGACTTCCCCATCCTCCTCGTGCAGGTCGTCGAGGAAAACGACCTGCCGCTGGTGCGCCAAGTGCTTCAGGCGCAGGAGTACTGGCGGCTCAAGGGGCTCCGCGCCGACGTCGTGATCTTGAACGATCACCCCGTGAGCTATCTCGACGAGATGCACGCGGCTCTCGCGGCCCTCCTCGACAACGGTCCCTGGAGGACGTGGAAGCACCGGCCCGGGGGGGCGTACCTGCTGCGTGGAGACCGCATGCCGGAAGCCGAGCGCACCCTCGTCGCCGGCGTGGCCCGCGCCGTACTGAGCGGCGAGCGGGGCGAGCTGCAGAACCAGCTCGACCTCCCCTACCCCGAATGGCCGGAGCCGGAGGAGCTCGCGCCCGCCGGGGAGTCGAGCCCCACCGCCGCGTCGCCGGGGGAAGTCGCCGTGCCTCCGCTCGCCCTCGCCAACGGCCTGGGCGGCTTTGCCGACGACGGGCGCGACTATCTGATCGCCCTCGAAGCGGACCAGGAGACGCCCCTGCCCTGGGCCAACGTCATCGCCAACCCCGCCTTCGGGACGCTGGTCACGGCCTCGGGGTCGGCCTACACGTGGTCGGAGAACAGCCGCGAGAACCGCCTCACGCCCTTCGCGAACGACCCCGTCACCGACCCCACGGCGGAGGCACTCTTCGTCCGCGACGAGGAGACGGGGGAGGCGTGGTCACCCACACCGGGCCCGATGGCCCGTAACCGTGCGGACGGTCGCTTCGTGATTCGGCACTCCGCCGGGCTCAGCCGCTTCGCCCGCGTGGCCCACGGCCTGCGCCAGGAGCTCGACGTCTTCGTGGACGCGAAGGACCCGGTGAAGTTCTCCCTGCTCACGCTCACGAACGAGAGCGCAACGGCGCGCCGCCTGAGTGTCTTCGCCTACAACGAGTGGGTCCTGGGGCCACCACGGGTGGGCCAGAACACGCACGTGGTGACCGAGATCGATACTGTGACCGGGGCGGTCCTGGCCCGGAACTCCTACAACCAGGAGTTCGCGGGGCGCGTGGCCTTCGCCCACGCGAGCCAACCGCTCCGCTCGGCAACGGGAGACCGTCTGTCGTTCCTCGGTCGCAACGGCTCGCTGGCGCAACCGGTGGCTCTCCGCCGTGACGCGCTGTCGGGCCGCTTCGGGGCCGGGTTCGATCCCTGCGCGGCACTGCACGTCTCCGTGACGCTCCTCCCTGGGGAGACGCGCCGGCTCGTGTTCCTCTTGGGGCAGGGGAAGGATGTCGACCACGCCCGCGAGCTGGTGGCCCGGCACGGTCGCGTGGACCACGCGGAGGCCGCCCTCGAAGCCGTGCGCCAGAGCTGGGACAAAGTCCTCGACACGGTCCAGGTCCGGACGCCGGACGACTCCTTCGACCTGCTCATGAACCGCTGGCTCCTTTATCAGGACGTGAGCTGCCGGCTGTGGGCGCGATCGGCCTACTACCAGCCGGGCGGTGCCTTCGGGTTCCGCGACCAGCTTCAGGACGTCATGGCCCTGACGCTCGCCCGGCCCGATCTCTTCCGGGAACACCTGTTGCGAGCCGCAAGGCGGCAGTTCACAGAAGGCGACGTCCAGCACTGGTGGCACGAGCCGAGCGGCCGGGGCACCCGAACGCGCTGCTCCGACGACCTGCTGTGGCTTCCCCACGCGGTGGCGCACTACGTCCGCACGACAGGAGACACGGGCGTGCTCGATGAGGGGGTACCCTTCCTCGAGGCCCCGCCGCTCGCCCCGGAAGCACAGGACGCCTACCTACAGCCCCGCGTCTCGGCCGAAGAGGGTCGGCTCTTCGAGCATTGCCTGCGCGCCATCGACAAGGGGTTGACCACGGGCGCCCACGGGCTTCCGCTCATGGGGAGCGGGGACTGGAACGACGGCATGAACCGCGTGGGACGCGAAGGGCGGGGGGAGAGCACCTGGGTGGGCTTCTTCCTCCACGGCGTCCTGAGCGAGTTCGCGCCGCTCTGCGAAGCTCGGGGGGACCAGAGCCGGGCCGAGCGCTACCGCAGCGAGGCCGGCCACCTCGCCCGGATGCTGGAGCAGACCTGGGACGGGGAGTGGTACCGGCGTGGTTACTACGACGACGGCAGGCCCTTGGGCTCGGCCCAGAACGACGAGTGCCGGATCGACAGTATCGCCCAGTCGTGGGCGGTGCTCTCGGGCGCGGTCCCCGTGCGCTTCGCGGACCGCGCCATGGACGCCGTCCGCACGCACCTGATCCGGCGAGGGCCGCAGGTGGTGCTGCTGCTCACCCCGCCCTTCGACCTGTCCGCACAGGACCCGGGGTACATCAAGGGCTATCCACCCGGCGTGCGTGAGAACGGCGGCCAGTACACCCACGCCGCGCTCTGGGTCGTGATGGCCATGGCGCGGCTCGGCAGCGGCGACGAGGCGGTGGAGCTCTTCCACATGCTCAACCCCGTCAACCACACGAGGACCGCGGCCGACGTCGAGCGCTACCGAGCCGAGCCCTACGTCGTCGCCGGAGACGTCCACACCCACCCGGCACACGCCGGGCGTGGGGGCTGGACGTGGTACACCGGCTCCGCGGGCTGGATGTACCGCGCGGGCCTCGAGAGCATCCTCGGGCTCAGGCGCCGCGGCTCGAGCTTCGAGATGGACCCCTGTATCCCGTCATCCTGGCCCGACTACGCGATCGCCTGGCGCTTCGGCCGGACGCGCTACGAGATCACGGTGGAGAACCCGGAGAGCCGGTGCCGAGGGGTCGCGGAGGCGGAGCTGGACGGCGCGCCGGTCGACCCCCGCGTCATTCCCCTGATCGATGACGGCGGCACGCACGACGTGCGGCTGGTGCTAGGAAGCCCGAAGCGGCTCCGGCGGACCGTGGCCGACCAGGGCGCGATCGCTCCCGCTTGAGCCCGGAAGCCCGGCACTCGATCGGCCGACGCAGGCTCGCCGATACGGGCCGGGTCCTCGTATTCAACCCTGCGACCGCGACCGATCGGTGAGACCGTGCGCTTGTCCTTCCGCCGGTCCGGGGGCCCGGCCGGCCCGCAGGAGCGGCGTCAGCGAGTGCGTGCGCTCGGCTTTGAGGTAGGCGTTCGGGTCGTGGTGGACGGCGCCCGGGGGCAGCCATTCCCATAGGTCGCCGAGGTCCCGCCGCAGGCGGTCGTGGAAGAAGCGGGGCAGCGCGCGGCTCTCGCCCTCGAAGAAGTCGCGGAACTGTCGGTCGGCGTCGAGGCGGTGCCGGACGTCGGTGTAGTAGCGGATGCGCCCGAATCCCTCCGAGGAGATCCCCCGGACCACGTTCATCCAGCGTGGGAGGCCGGCCTTGATCGCCTGGTAGCGCCGGAAGATGGCCCGCCACGAGAACGTGTACGTCGTGAGCCGGATCACCTGGTCGTAGAACTCCGGCCACGAGTAGTGGGCCGGCCTCACGTTCATCGCGTGGTTGTTGTCGAGGAAGTGGAAGGGGAAGGGCAGCACGCGGTGGGCGCCCTGGTACTCCAGGTTGAGCGGCGCCGCGCGGCCGAAGGCCGAGAGCAGCGAATAACCCGGGAACGCGCCCGGCGCGAGGTCCACGAACCGCTCGGTCAGGTCGAAGGGCTCCGGGCCCTCGTCCACGTCCAGGCCGATGACGAAGTTCGTCTGCACGTACGGGACGTAGCGCTGGATGGTGTTCACGTGGTCGGCGACCCGCCGCACCTTCTCCATGCCCTGGTGCCGGCCGGTCCGCGACTTGTTGCCCAGATCGAACCAGGACTCGACGCCGGGGAGGATGGCCTTGAACCCGTTCCGTTGAAGGCGCACGAGGTGCGGCTCGGAGAGGAGCGAGAGGCTGCTCTCGGCGATGAAGTCGATGCGCCCCGGGGGCACCGCCTCCTCGATCGCGTCCATGTACTCGTCGAAGCGCACCCCGAAGTTCGGGTCGTGCCACGCGACCCGGGGGCGACGGAACTTCCCCAACAGGAAGCGCAGGTCGTCCTTCATCGTGTCGAAGTCGAGCGCGCGGTAGGGCACCGTGGCGTCGATGCAGAAGCTGCACGTGTAGGGGCAGCCCAGGCTCCCGAGCATTGGCACGATCTTGATGGTCGGGGCCTTCTCTAGCGTAGGCTCGATGAACTTCCACCGCTCGCGCAAGGTGGGAAGCGCGGCGGGCTGCGCGGCGGCCTGCAGGTGCAGGCCGAGTGGCCGGTGGGGCCCGGCGTCCTCGAGCACCTGCCGGATGACCTCACGGTCGGTGAAGCCGAGCACGTAATCGAAGTACTGGCGCGCGTCCTCCGGGTAGCAGCGGGCGTGCGGCCCGCCGAGCACGGTCACGGCGCCGCGCGCCCGGAAGAGGCTGCTCAGGGCGTAGGCCAGTTGGGCCGCCTGGGTGAACGCCCCGATGAACACGACCTCGAGCGCCTGCGGCAGGCGGCGTGGGAGGTCCTCGAAGCCGGTGTAGCAAATGAAGCTGACGTCGTGGCCCGCCTCCTCACACCAGACGGCGGCCGCCTGCGGCATGATGCTCGCGAGGTTGGCGTTCATGAGCCGGGCGTAGAGCCCGCGGGCGGGGCCCTTGGTGACGAGGTCGATGACACCGACGCGGAGCGGGCGCAGCTGGACCTCAGGGGTTTGAAGGCCACAAGAGTATTCCCCTTGGGACCGGAATGCGCAACCCGTGGGCCCCGGGGAAGCGGGCTCGAGCCCTTCCAGCGTCTGCGGGAGGTTTCTTGTCGGATGCAAAGAGCAACGCCCGGGGCCTCACGGCCCCGGGCGTTGGTGTGGATCGGCGGAGTCCGTCAGATACGGGTGACGTTCGACGCGCGCGGCCCCTTCGGGCTGTCGACGACCTCGAAGCTCACCCGGTCACCGTCGTTCAGGGTGCGATACCCATCGGCCCGGATCTCCGAGTGATGCACGAAGACATCGGGACCGCCCTCGCGGGAAAGAAACCCGAAACCCTTGGACTCATTGAACCACTTGACTGTACCTTCGATCATGAACGTGCAGGCCTCCTTGGCCTCACGCCTGTCGCCACGTCCCCTGCACGTCCACAAAACAAAAGCCGCCTACCGTTGGGCGGCTTTCTTGCTAACGCCAAAGCGACGCCGACTAGCTACGAATAATGATACAGCATGTCCTTACGTAGGTCAAGGCGAAGCGCGGTCGGGGCCTTTCCGGGGCTCCGAGTCGATTGCGTGTTAGACTGTGTGAGTTGACCTCGTGCGGGCCCCCAGATCGAGAGCGTCGCTCCTGCCGACGATCTGCGTACTGGTCCTGAGACCAGGGTTCCTTCCCGCGCCGGGCCTCATGAGGAATCCGAATGACAACCTCTCTGCAACGCTTGTTCTCGATCCTGCGGACCTGGCTTGGCTTGGGTGACGCCGCCGACGCTCACCCGACGCCGAGTCACGGTTGGTTGCTGCCCCCTCCCGACGTCCTGAGAATGCGCAAGCCAGTGGTCGCCTCGGACGCACCCGTGCCCGCGGAGCGGCCCATCCCGTGAGCGCGACTCCTCGCGCGGCGGCTCCGGCCCCTCCGGACGTTCTGGCACCTGACGGCATGGCGCTGAGTCGCTTCCACATCGTGGCGCTCGCCGTCCAGAGAGCCAAGCAGCTCCACGACGGGGCGCGACCTCGCGTCCCCGTCGGGGGCCACAAATTCTGTCGCGTGGCCCTGCTCGAGGTGATGGCGCACACCGTGTCCTGGAGCGTCCTCTGAGGACCCGAGGCCAGGTCTGCGCCTCGGCCCCTAGGAGACCATGACCCGGGCTCGTCCCTAGCCTCCGGGCGGGCGCCCGACACAGCCACCGCCCCCCTATCCCCCTCATACCATCCCTACCGGCCGGCGCCCCCTGGACGGGGCGGCAGCCGGGCGCGCTCCATTGTGGGAAGCCTGTGCCCGAACCGCCGCGGTTACGCTACCATTCGCGTGACCGCGGCGAGCATGCCGCGGGTTTCCACGGAGCCTCGGATGCAACTGACCGCCCTGGACTGGATCGTCGTCGGCGCTTCGCTGTTGGTGTGCTTCCTGCCCGCCCTCTTCTTCGGAAAGCGGTCGGGCAAGGACACGGCGGAGTTCTTCGCCTCGGGCCGCTCGGTCCCCTGGTGGCTCGCCGGGCTGTCCATGGTGGCCACCACCTTCTCGAGCGACACGCCCAACCTCGTGACCGACATCGTGAGGCGTCAGGGAGTCGCGGGGAACTGGCAGTGGTGGGCCTTCACGCTCACCGGTGTCGCGACGGTCTTCTTCTTCGCGCGACTGTGGCGGCGCTCCGGGGTCCTCACCGACCTCGAGTTCTACGAGCTGCGTTACTCCGGCAAGCCCGCGCGGGTCGTGCGCGGCTTCCGCGCCGTATACCTGGGCCTCTTCTTCAACTGCGTCATCATGGCCACGGTCAACATGGCCGCGGTGAAGATCGCCAACATCCTCTTCGGCCTGCACGACTGGCAGACCCTCATCTTCGTCGGCCTGCTTAACGTGGCCTTCGCCGCGCACTCGGGTCTGTGGGGCGTCCTCGTCATCGACATGATCCAGTTCTTCATCAAGATGTCGGCGGTGATCGCCGCTGCCTACTTTGCGGTCAAGGCGATCGGCGGCCTGGACGTGCTGGTGGCGAAGGTGGGCGCGATGCGGGGCCCGGTGGACAACGCCATTCCCGGCTTCAGCTACCTGGACGTCCTGCCGACCTTCGCCCCCCACAACACGGACATGTGGGACTTGGCGGTGGCGGTCTTCATCATGCCGATCGCGGTGCAGTGGTGGGCGGTATGGTACCCGGGCGCTGAGCCCGGCGGCGGCAGCTACATCGCCCAGCGCATGCTGGCCTCGAAGTCCGAGCGGGACTCGCTGGGTGGCGTCCTCTTCTTCAACATCGCCCACTACGTGCTGCGGCCCTGGCCCTGGATCCTCGTGGGCCTCTGCTCGCTGATCGTCTACCCCACCCTCGGCGACATCAAGACCGCCTTCCCGAACCTCGACCCAAAGTGGCTGGGACACGACGTCGCCTACCCGGCGATGATCAGCACCGTCCTCCCGGTGGGCTGGATGGGGCTCATGGTCGGTGGGCTCATCGCCGCCAACTCCTCCACGATCCTGACCCACCTCAACTGGGGCGCGTCCTACATGGTGCACGACTTCTACAAGCGGTTCCTGCGCCCTGGCCAGAGCGAGCACCACTACGTGGCCGCCGGCCGGATCGCGACCGTGGGCCTCTTCCTGAGCGCGGCCGGGATGATGTACCTGATGACCTCGGCCAAGGACAGCTTCGACATCATCCTGCAGGTGGGCGCGGGCACCGGGCTCCTCTACATCCTGCGGTGGTTCTGGTGGCGCATCAACGCCTGGTGCGAGGTCGTGGCGATGGTCAGCTCGTTCCTGATCTCGCTCATCTTCCTGGTCACGGAGAAACAGGGCTTCCACCTGGCCTCCTCCACGCGGCTCATCCTCACCATCCTCTTCACCACCTTCTGCTGGGTGATCGCGGCCTACGTCGCCCCCGGCACCGACCACGAGACGCTGCGCAACTTCTACCGCAAGGTGAAGCCGTTCGGCCCCGGCTGGCGCCGCTTCCGCGAGACCGAGGGCCTCACCGCCGAGCCCACGACCGGCGAGAACATCCCGCTCGCCCTCGTCGGCTGGGTCTCCGGCTGCGCGACCATCTGGTCATCGCTCTTCGCGATCGGCAACGTCCTCTACGGACGCACGGGCTACGCCGCGGTCTGCCTGGCTGTCTTCGTGGTGAGCGGCTTCGCGCTCCTGAAAGTGGTCGGCCGGCTGTGGGCTGCCGGCGGCGCCGAAGCCCGGCCGTAGACAGAGAGCACCCGGCGCCCGGCACGCCGCGCCACGTTCACCCGGGAACGATCCCGGGCAGAACGTACGCGTAGATCATCACGAGGAGCCCCACCAGCGACGCCAGCGCGATGCTGTGCCAGAAGACGGCCTTGAAGATCTGGGCCTCTTTCCCCTCCTGGCGCGTGGCCGTCGACGAGACGACGATGCTCTGCGCGTCGATCGTCTTCCCCATCACCCCGCCCGCGCTGTTGGCGGAGGCCATCAGGACCGGCGAGATCCCCAGCTGCTGCGCCGTCACCGTCTGGAGGTTTCCGAAGAGCGCGTTCGAGCCTGCGTCGGTGCCGGTGAGCGCCACCCCCAGCCAGCCCAGAAGAGTCCCGAAGAACGGGTAGATCCAGCCCGTGTGAGTGAGCGACAGGCCGAGGACGGCGTCCATGCCCGAATACCTGGTGACGTAGGCGAGGCCCACCATGAAGCTGATGGCCAGCATCGATGGCACGAGCTGGCCGAAGGTCTGCCCCAGGAGCCGTACCGCGCGCGAGAGGCGCATCCCGAGAGCGGCGCCGCCAGGAAGGCGCCCAGGAAGACCGCCGTCCCCGGGAGAGCGAGGGCGTTGAGGTCGATCGAGGCCGTCTCCGGCGTCGGCACCTCGACCACCGGCGGAACGCGGATGACGGCGGCGTGCAGCGACGGCGTCGGGAAGGTGAGCGCCCCGATCTTCAGGTAGCGGTTCACGGAGGGCAGGGCGTACACGAAGATGAGCACGGAGGCCAGAATGAAGGGCGACCAGCCTTTGAGCACCGCCCCGACACCGTGCGTCCGCACCTCCATCGTCCGCGCCGAAGCACCCACCTCGAGGACGGTGCGCGGCTTCCAGACCCTCAGGAAGGCCACCATGACGAGGAGCGAGAAGATGGCCGCCACGATGTCCACGAGCCCGGTCTCCTGGTAGTTCGACCAGTAGAACTGCATCGCCGCGAACGAAGCCCCGCTCACGAGGAGCGCCGGCAGCACCTCCAGGGTCTCTCTCCAGCCCACCATCGAGCGCACGAGCCAGAGCGGGAGGATGAGCGAGAACGGAGGCAGGATGCGGCCGACCATCGCGTTCAGCTCGTGCGTCGGGAGCCCCGTCACGCCGTTCAGCACTCGGATCGGGTTGCCGACCCCGCCCCAGGCCACCGGAGCCGTGTTGGCGAGCAGGCAGACGGTGGCGGCCTGGAACGGCGGGAAGCCGAGGCCGATGAGGAACGAGCCGGCGATCGCGACGGGCGCCCCGCCGCCGCCCGAGCCCTCCAGGAAGGCGCCGAAGCAGAAGGCGATGAGGACGACCTGGATGCGCTTGGCGGACGAGAGGCCAGCGATCGACTCCTTCATCACCTGGAACTGTCCGGTCTCGACCGCG
>Ga0209341_10003254_pt1 | contig 15240 bp, 36 predicted proteins | sample RifCSP13_2_FD_184020 | JGI IMG/M metagenome (GOLD analysis project Ga0209341, IMG submission 184020) | Soil microbial communities from Rifle, Colorado - Rifle CSP2_sed 13_2 (SPAdes) (version 2) | ecosystem: Environmental > Terrestrial > Deep subsurface > Rock core/Sediment | place: Rifle...
CAGGATATGCCGAGTCAGGCGGCGCCTACAACGCAACTACCGTAGACCCGGTGGGGCCGTTCTTCCAAGCCTATAATGACCACTGGTGGTTCCCAACCCCGGCGACGCTTCCGGCCGGGCAGGACGTGAAAATGCACGCCTCGAAGTCGATCAACAACATCGGCGTCGGGGCATCTCCCCATGCGAGCATGCTCAACAGCCAATATCTCCTCGGCTTCCTCGAAAACCATCTTCCAGCGGACTTCGACCGCCGGTATGACCAGATGTACCGCCAGAAGGGCCTCTACGTGGGGCGGCCCCGCCACATCCAAGGGGCAGGCCCGGGCCCTCGGCTAACCTTGGTGACACCTGGAGGGATGAACACCTTCAGCCCCTGGGTGACCGTCGTTGACCCATGTCCTACGGATGTACACGCCTATGGGGCTGTCTTCGCGCGCGAAACGTTTTCCGTCGCCAGCCCCGGCTTCCATTTCCAGTTCGGGATCGGCCCCAGCGGTGGCGCGCCGACGGAGATCGTGCTGGAAAGCTGGTGCGCTGAATCTACCCTCACCAATGTCGGCTGGTTGGAGCACATCGTGCCCGGGACTGCGTACCCAGGTGAGCGCCTGGCCATCCGAGCGGCTACCTTCGCCGGGGTGAACCTCTTTACGTACCCGCTCTACTGCGAGGCTGCATGATGGCCGATGTAAGCCTGAGCGCGCAAGAGCGAGCCATCGTCGCTATGCTGATCGGACTGACTACGGACGACGAGATATTGGCAGGGCGGTTCCTGGCCGCCTCCCGGAGCGGCCTACTGCCGGACGCGCTACGGGCGGCGGCCAGGATACTCCTCCAGCGGCTCGCCACGAACGCCCAGGACGCGCAGACGCAGGCCGCCGCCGTAGCAACGCGGCTGACCAACCTGGCCCAGAGGCTCGCATGATGGGTAAGCCATCCTGGCTCCGCGACCTCCAACGGGCCTTCTGGCGATGGGCGGGCTGCACCTGCCCCCGGAACCGCCTCGTGCTACGGGGCCGTCAGCCCGACATTTTCTGCGACCGCTGCGGCAAGGTCTGGAGCATCGAGGCGATCCGGCGCCACCACAGGAGGAGCAATGCTCCTAGAGATCGCTAGCGTCTCCGGCGGCCTGCCAGAAGTCGTCTCCATCGGCGTCGTCGCGGTTGCGCTTGTGAGCCTCCTCGGCGTGATCCTGCGGATGAACGACTCGGCTCAAAAACGCCGGGATGCGCAAATCGAGGGATTCCAGGCCCGCCGCGAAACGTTGATGACGCACGAATTAGCCTTGATGCACCAGACCATCGGCGAGCACACTCGGCATGCGGAGGCCGTCACGCGCGTGCTCCAGGAGATTCAGGTGGCGCTGGCGAGGATGAATGGGAGGGCGAGAACATGAACGATGACACCGTACTCGTGGGCCTGGCGGCGGCGCCGGTCATCACGGCGCTGGTGCAGATGCTCAAGCCCTGGCTGCCGGAACGGACGTGGCCGCTAGCGGCGCTGGCGTTTGGGGTGCTTTGGAACGTTGGGTTTACGGTGGGGACGGAGGAGTTCGGCCGGGCGACGGTGTTCCTGGGCATCGCCACGGGCCTGGCGGCGGCCGGCCTCTACAGCGCCCAGCGCGCCGTGAGGGAAACGCTCAACGGCGGGAAGGAGGAGCAACCATGAAGAAGTGCGAGGAGGCTCTGGCCCGCATCCTGGCCCGGCTCGCCGAACGCTACGGGCAGCCTATTGACGTGACGGACCTGGCCGCCGTCGTGGCCGAGATGACGGAGCTGCCGGGCCCGCCCGCGAAGTGAGCCTTGACGTGCGAAGCGATGGCAGGGCGAAGATGCTGATGATGCGGTACGTCGCCAGCGACGAGGACGAGTTACGGTGCGTCAACTGCGGCTGGGGCCCGCGTCTCTGCGGTGCCCCGCTGGCCAAGGGCCTGAGTCGCTGCACGCGCCAGCGGGGTCACGCCGGGCCGCACAAGGTCATGCCGCAGAAGGTGGGGAGGGCGAAGCAATGAATATCATCCGCAAGCTGGCCAAAGAGGTGCTCTTGGCTCCCGTCCGCGTAGCCCAGGGTGCTGGACGCCATCGATGAGGCCGTGAACGGACCGCCGCCAAAGAAGGAGGAGAAGTGAGCATCCGCGTGGTCGACGTCAGCGAGTTCACCCGCGAGATCCCCCGCTCGGCCTGGCGGTGCATGGCCGAGACGTGGGGCGTCGAGGCCGCCGTGATCCAGGCATGGGGCGGTGGCTACGTCGCCGGACGCGAGAACGTCCATTTCCGCCAGCAGTGCGAGGCGGCACTGGAGGAGGGGCTAGCACTGGCTGCCTACGGCTGGCCGCCGCGAGAGTGGAACGATGCCCTGAGCCACATCGGCCCCATGCGCCAGCACCTCGCATTCTTCGCCCTCGACGTGGAGGCCGGCGAGGGCCTCCAGCCGCAATATGTGGACGGCGTGCGCGCCGCTCTCCCGCCCTGGGTCTACGCCTCGCGCAACTCCTGGACGACGATTATGCATAACACCCCTCACTACGCCGACCTCCCGCTCTGGGTGGCCCGCTACCCCCGTGACCTGGCGCCTTCCGCGCCGGTGCAGTGGCCGGCACCGACGCAAGACCCGGCGGAAGGCTGGTCGGCGCTGGAGTTCGGGGGCTGGACTGCGAGCGAGGTGGGAGGCTGGCAGTTGCGGGGAACCACCGATCTCTGTGGTGAGCAGGCCGATCTGAACGTGTTTCGGCCGGAGGCGTTCCGGCTGCTGCCGAAGGAGGAAACCATGTCCGACGCACACTACGAGGAGCTTCGCGGCGCCCTGGCCGCGACGAACGCTATCCTGGCTGAGGCCTACCGCCAGCTCACCCAGCAGGACCGCTCAATCGAGGCCGTGATCAAGTTAGTGTACGACAACCTCCAGACCGGCGGCGATCCGGCTGAGGTAGCCACGGTGGCCGCGGCCCTCAAGCGGCTCGCCCAAGACCTAGAGGCCGGAGCCAAGCGGGCTGAGGAGGCGCTCTCCTGATGAGCGGCATTCCGATCATCCTCGCTGCTATCTGGGTGCCCGGCCTGGCGGCCTACCTCATAGGCGGCGCCCTACTCGTGGCCGTGGGCTACTGGGCCGCCACGCGGTGCGAGTGACGCGCCCGCTGACGGCGCTTCTGCAGCCGCCATTTGCAGCGTAGGTGGTAGCGACGCTGAGGCGCCCCGGCCAGGGGGCGCCCACAGAAGACACAGCGGCGGAGGCTAGTTGACACGAGTTCTATACATTTCGCCTGGCGGCGCGTGGCCCGTCCGGGCGTGGTAGCGTCCATGGTAGTAGCCGAGCCAGTAGTCAGCCGCGAGTTGGTCTGGGTAGCCCTCTAGCCGGTCGACCGTCTCCTGGGCCTCGGCCTCGGCAAGCGCCCTGGCCGTGCCGCCGCCCTCCAGCTGCTCCTTGTAGCCCGTCTGGTAGCCCCGCATGTACTCCGACATTACCGGCACATCTCCCCGTGCAGCGGGCAACCCTGGTCCGGCGAGTAGAGCTTGCAGCGGTCGAGCGGGGCCAGCTCGCCGACGACCTCCCAGCCGATGATCGTGCCCCGGCCCGCCTGGCTCGTCGCGTACTCCATCTGCCGGCGCGTGGCCGGGTGGAGGATGCTGCCCCGCCTGGTGACTACCTCGGTCTCCCCGTTTGGCCTCTGGATTGTGATCCGCGTCTCCATCTCTCTACCTCCTACGTAGAGTATAGGACATGTCCTATGGTTTGTCAAGGGGTTTCGGGCCGATTTGCAAAAAAATTTGGGTCGCTTACAGCGCGTCCGCCAGCGAGAGCCGCGCCTGCTGCGCGAGGGCACGCTGGGCCACATTGTAGGCCGCGTAGTGCGCGGTCGTCCTGATCTCGGAATGGCCTAGGACCTGCTGGAGCTCGTCCAGTGCCATGCCCCGCGCCATCAGGCCGGTCGCGGCCGTGACGCGGAAGCGGTGGAAGGTGGCGCCGACGACGGTAGCGCGGCGGGCGATGCGAGCCAAAAGCCGCTGGGCCTGGCGTTCTGAGAGCGGCCACAGGCGGCCCGACCGGTTGCTGCACCGTCCTAGAGCCAGCATGGCGTGACGGCCCGGCGCGACACGGCGTTCCTTCGCCCCCTTCCCCCGGATCAGGACTTCGCCCCGCACCCAGTCCACGTCTGCCCGACGCAGCCCCAGGGCCTCCGAGCGTCGGCAGCCGGAGCCGATGAAGAAGAGCAGGAAGGCTCGCTCCTCCGGCGCCTCGCAGGCGGCCAGGAGCGCCCGGAGCTCTGGTAGCGTGTACGGGCAGCGCGGCTGCACCTTCGGCCGGCGGGCCGAGATGTGGGCGGTGGGGTTCGGGGCCTCCGCTGAAACTCCGCCCAACTCCGCCATGTCGCCGGAGCGCAGAAAGTGATAGAGGCTCCGCACCGCCATCAAGCGGGAGACGGCTGACGAGAGCGAGGTCCGCCCGACCTCCGAGGCGAACCAACGCGAGACGTCGCCCGGTGCTGCACATGGGAGGCTGAGGCCCTGGGCCTCGCACCAGCGCGTGTAGAGGCTGACGTTGTAGAGGTACGTCCTGATGGTCTGCGGGGAGCGTCCGGCTCCTATGAGGTAGAGGCGGTAGCCTTCCTTGGCGTCCTGCCAACGCCAGGCGTCCGTGACGCGTCCTCCTCCGGCGGGGAGGTTTCGGTGAGACTGAGCAATTTATCGACGGGAACACCAAGAGCAGGCGCCAGTCGGCGGAGGGTGGTCGCTTGGAGATTCCTACGTTCACCGCGCTCGATCATATAGATGGCACTCTCGGTGAGGCCGCTACGGTCAGCGAGTTCTCGAACGCTGAGGCCCAGAGCGGCGCGACGCATGCGGATGAATTCGCCGAGCATAGTCTTCGCTTCTACTATAGGCCGTCCTGGACGCCGTGTCAACATGTGTGCAAAATTCCTCCGAAATTCCAGGCTGGGGGGCTTGACACAGTTCTACACACCCGTGCTATACTGCCTTTGCCATGACAGAATCTGGTACCCCCACGGGGAGTCGAACCCCGGTTACTAGGACCGACCTAGAAGCTGGCGTCGGGGCCGACTGGGAATCCCTGGTCCTCGACGGCATCGACGCCCGCCAGCGGGGCGACGCGGCCGCCTGGGAGCTTGGCGATCTCGCCTGCCAAGTGCAGACGGCCTATGGCAAACGCACCCTGGAGAACTACGCCGGCGCCGTGGGGGTCAACTTCTCAGCGTTGCAGTGGTACAGCCGGGTGGCAGCTCGGTTCGAAAAACTGACACGTGTCAGTTTTTCCTCCCTGACCTGGTCACACTTCCGGCTGGTCGCCCCGAAGCGCGTTCTCGATCCGGAGTCCTGGCTGGAGAAGGCCCAGCGCTACGGCTGGTCGGTGGCCCAGCTGGAGGCAGCCCTCGAGGACGCGCTCGGCGCTGAAACGCCGGAGCTCCCGCCCGGCGTCTTTCGGGTCGTCTACGCCGACCCGCCCTGGTCGTATGACAACACCGGCTTTGACACCAGCGCCGAAGCCCACTACCCGACCATGGCCTTGGAGGCGATCTGTGCGCTCGAAGTCGAGGAGCGGGCGGCCGACGATGCTGTGCTCTTCCTGTGGGTTACAAACCCGTTCCTCGCCGAAGGACTCCGGGTCTGTGAAGCGTGGGGCTTCGATTACAAGACCAATCTGGTTTGGGTGAAGGCGAACACCGTTGCTGGTTTCTATGCACGCGGGCAGCACGAGCTGTTGTATGTGGCCACGCGGGGTAGCTGTCTACCAAAGAAAACCTTCCCGTCTGTGATCACGGCGGAGCGGCGTGAGCACTCGCGCAAGCCCGACATCGTCTATGACATCGTCGAGGCCATGTACGACGGTCCCTACATCGAGCTCTTCGCTCGTGGGGAACGCGCCGGCTGGGAACCTTGGGGGAACGAGATTGAATCCGGCACTCGAATACCGGCTCGTTCCTAAACCGAACGGAGAGTGGATCGAAGTGATCTTCCGAGACCCTGATTGCTATCAGCCCTTGTGCCGCTGGAGGCCGGCCATCAAGGACCTCGCTCGCATGCTCGTGGGCATCGGGCTGGTAGAAGATCGCAAATACCCCAATGGCCAAGGCCGCTTCATGCTGGCCGAACTGGTCGAGCGAATTCTGCGAGAGCACATTCCGACCGGAGCGGACGTGCTGATTGATTGGGACTCCGTGTGGCTGCCGTACGCGCAGGAGTATGGACTCAGACCATGATCCTCCCTCCCTGCCCGCGCTGCCGTGGCCAGATGCTGCCGCAGACCCCGTGCGGCTACACGCTGGGCGAGGTCGCCTCCTGCCTCCAGTGCGGCCATATCGACTACGAGATCCCGCCCGGGATCCGGGCTGCGGCCGTGCGCAAGGCGGCGTGGGGTGAGCGACAGCGGGAGCCCTCGTGGGTTGGGCAGGACGGGAGGTACGTGAGCATATGATCGGGCCCCAGACAGCAGGGAGTACAGGGCCTCGCGGTACCACTGGCCGAGGAGCAGGACCCGCGACTTACTCCCGGAGGGGCAACTCTTACCCTGCCTCCCTGCTGCCTGCGGCTTGCGCCTCCTTGTCGCAGGGACGGACCCGGGGCCGCCGAGTACGCACACACGGTCTCTCGGCTCGGCGGCCCCTACTACAGCAGCCCGCGCTGCGCCATGGACCGGCCCGCCACGGGCCACGATGCCCGGCGCGGCGCTGCACTCCTTGTCCGGGCGCTGGCTTCCATCCGCTGGCCAGCGCCCATGGGTTCACCGGGGCGGGCGGGGCAGACAGCAGCAATCATGCAGTTGGCGATTGTGTTGTGGCCACCAGATGCCGCCCGCCCCGTGACCACCTAGGAGCTTAATTATGGGAATCCGACAGCAAGTCCTCTTATACTTGGCCCTGCTGGCTCTACTGCTCGCGTTGTACGTTGGCGCCGCCCGCGTCTACGCAAAGGCCCCGATATGCGCGGCGGCGGACGTGAGCGGCGACGGGCGCGTGACGCTGGTAGACGTGATGTATGTCAATCGTAAGGCCCCGAACGTGTTGCCCTTCGTGTTGAGCGTCTGGCAGTCGGGAGATTGCGCATGACTTCTGAGACGTACCGCGCCTACTGCTGGTTCTGTGCTGATAATCGCACCTTCGTCGTCAGGTGGTACGAGATAGAGCACAGCAGCCGCAGCCATCGCATCGTTAGTGGTCGTTGCCAGGGCTGCCAGAAGCGCCAGAAGCATGTCCGCCCACCGCTCGCAGCGAGCCCGCCCGGCGAGTGACCGGGTAGGTGCTCTGGAGATTCGCTGCGGTATGGGGACAACGGCAAGCGACTAGTTCAAGAAAGGAGCCTTCGGTCAGGTCCAGAACAAGAGGTACACACATGCCCGAGGGCCCCGACCGGGGGGCCGGGGCTCTCAACCTTACGGGAGAACGAGACATGATGAACTGGTTGAAGCAAAGACGCGACAGGCCATTACTCCAGATGGCCAGCTTGCATCGATGGCACACCTTGGTGCTGGTGCTCCTGCTGAACGCCGGCATCGGTGACGTAGCCGTCGGGTCGTCCAGCGGGTGCGTGATCCCGTGATGGCGACGTGCCTCGTCTGCAACGGCAAGGGGTGGACATGGGGGACGGCTTCGGGCGGCGCCAGGATCGTCATGGTGCGTGTCCCATGCCCGGCCTGCAACTGAAAACGGAAGGCCCCGACCAAGGCCGGGGCGCTCCGCTCACAAAAAGGAGACCTACGATGGAAGGATATGACGATGGAAGCTCTAACGTCAAGCGCGTGGTGGACGCCAGGACTGGGCCTGCTGCTGGGAACGCTGTGCCTGCTGCTGGCGGAAGCCGAGCGGAGGCGCCGCTGATGCCTGGGATGGAGCGGCTTGCGCGAGACATCGCAGCCGACGCGGCAGCGACCGAGTACGACTGTGGCTGGCGCTTCGGGCCCGGCCAGCGGCCCATACGCGTCAGCGTGCGCGCCATCGAGGGCGGATGGGAGGCATACGCGTTCTACGTCCGTGAGGACAGGGACATGCCGCTCTGCCGCTTCAACGACCCGGAGCACCGGGACATGTCGGCCGCGAGGGAATGGGCCTACGCCTGGAAGCCGGACATGGGCTCCTACATCCCGGAGGCGCTGCGATGACGGCCACCAGCTACTCCCCGATCCGCGAGGCGGCGGTCCGATTGGCCCGCAAGGTCACGAAGGATCGCCAGCGGCTCCCCGACGTGGCCGACGCGATAGAGCGCGAGCTGCGGCTGGAGCTGGCCCGGAGCGGCGCCCACGAGCCGGACGGCTGCGCGCCGGACACGGGCTGCCCGTGCTACGAGGCAGGGCTTGAGGCGGAGAGGAGACCGGTGGGGCGATGAGCACACTGATGGCTCAGTTGGAGTCCAGCCTTGCCCTCGCCGCCGTCGAAGCCGACAGGATGGCCGCCGCCGCCCGTGCGCGTTCCGAGCGTGCGGCCTGCTCGCTCTTCGCCCATGCCACCGGCGTCGACCCGATAGACCCAGTGCGCTTGTGGCGGGACCCGGCGACGGGGAACCTGTACCGTTTCGAGTTGCGCGTGCGAATCCGGTTAATCGAGCGCGGCAGCGAGCGCCTGCGCAGGTGAGCGAGGAGCCGTGAGCACCGTCCCATCCGAGACGCGCGCAGGAATCGAGTACCACGTGGACGTGGCGAACGGGCGGGCGGTCTGTGACTGCCCCGGCTACCGTTCGTACGCCTACTGCAAACACGCGGAGGAAGCCATGAACGAATCAGAGGAAACATCCCTCGTCCCAGTGCAACCCGACGGCCCGCCACCGGTGGCTGTGCTCCCCATGAAAGACGAAGTGGCGATGATGCTCACGCTGGCCGGGAACATTACGAAGGCCAGGGGACACGCCATCCCGGCCAGCATCGATTCCCCGGAAAAGGCGTTCGCTGTGATTCTGGCGGGCTGGGAGTTAGGCGTCAGACCCATGACGGCCTTGCGCCATGTGTTCGTCGTCAACGGTCGAACGGAGCCAGACGCGCAGTTGATGATGGGCTTGGTCAGAGCGCGCGATGAAACGGCGGAGTTCATCTTCCACCGCACGGACGGCACGGAATGCGAGGTCGAGTTGCGCCGTGGCGGTCGCAGCGTAGTCCGGCTGGCATACACCGCCGCGATGGCGAAGGCGTCTGGTCAGATCACAAAGGGTGCTTGGACGAGCTACCCGGCGGACATGCTCCGCTGGGCCGCCGTCAAACGAGCCTGTCGGCTGGGAGCGCCTGATCTGGTCAACAGCATTCCCAGCGTGGGGCTGGACGATGCGGCCGCGACGTACGAAGAGACGGAGCCCATCATTGAAGGCCAGTTGCTGGAAGGTGAGCCGCCAGCCCCAGAGCTGGACGCCGATGGTGTGCCCATAGGCTTCGAGGGCTACAAGGGGCCGCCGCCCGAAGCCCGTGAGGAGGAAGCCGCCGGTCCGTGGGCGACATACCCGCCGACGCCGCCGATGAAGGATCTCGGGACGTTCTACCGCGCCGCTCAGGCCCTCGGCTGCAAGAGCAAGAGCGAGGTCTGGCGCCTGATCGACACGAACGATGACGCGCTCGCCGCGACGGACCCGGAGCTGTACCCGGAGCTGTACGAGCAGCTACGCCAGGCGAAGGCCAACGCGGCGCAGGAGGCGCAGGCATGACGCCCGCGGAGGAACTGGCTGCCCTGCGCGAGAAGTACGAAGGCAGGCCGCCGGCGTGCAACGCGGGACATGAGAACACGTTGCCCCTGCTGCTCTGGGATTGCCCAAGGTAACTATCCCTTGACTGTAGAGGTTCATCATGACTAGGGTGAGGGGCGATGCGAACGCAGCCAAAGGAGTGCTAGTCAAACTCCGGCCCAAAACCTTCGACAATTTCCGACACGTGATCGCTAATGTCGTGCAGCGTGTCAGTGACAGGAAGGTTTCGGGCTGGAGCGCAGCCCTTCCAGAACGCTATCTCAGGAACGACGTGCGGGTACACGCGCACGTGCGGGGCGGCTTCCACGAGTTTTGTGCCATCTTCGAGCACTCGGTACGGCAAGTGGCGAATGTCCGCGTCATCGGCTGCGTTGCTCCAGCTATACATGAAGGGCCTGATCCCAACGACTTGAACGAGGCGGTGCTTGTCGGCAAAGTTTATCTTCCTGAGCAAGTAGAGCGGGTTGGCTTTGCCGCCACGCCCGCGCTTATACGGTTGCAGCCGCTCGATCACTGCCTGATGTTCTGGAAGAAGATCACGAATCATGCTGCGGCCATTGCCGAGTTCCATCCCCTCGAATTGTTTGACTTGGATGGGACGACCCTTCCTGTTGAGCCTCGTTCTGCTCGTTCTGCCACGGAGAAATACGGGGAACTGAATGTTGGGTGCCGGTGCCTTCACTTTCGGGTTCAGAAGCGCGAGCTGATAGACCAAGCCGTCAAGAGCGGAGCAGAGGTTGTGGGCAATGTCGCCGATATAAACTCCCCAGTCCGGGCCAGGTACGACATTCGCTCGTACGCGATAGATGTACTTACCCGTCTGCGAATTGAACTCCGACCGGACAACCTCATACTGTTCATCGGCGAAGAAGGCGTTTTCGAGCCTTCGGAGGGCATTGAGGTGGTCCACTGCTCGCCCGACCTTGAGGCGCGGGCCATCGAGAGGATGCATGATGTATACTCAGATCGTGACCGATCAGCCAACCCAGAAGACCCCGCACGGTCAGGAAATCCCGGTCCCCAAGCGCGAGGACTTCCTTCGCAACCTCAAGAAGGCGGCGAGGCCGAAGCCCTCAACTCCCCGCCGTCGCCCGAAGAAGTAGCGTCTCAAACTGAGCGCGGCCATCGTTCCGGCGGTTGTAGCGCCACGCATACTCGTTCAGGTAGCCCTGAAGATGCTTAGCCGAGACGACGTGGTACACGCCGCCGATGCCCCGCTTCACCAGGGACCAGAAGCCTTCAATCGTGTTGACATGGGTATCCCCGCTCACGTAGACCTGTTCGGCATGGTGAACCCGCTTGTGGTAGTACCCGGCCCGCGTGAGGCCGCTGTAGGACTTCAATTCGTCGGTGTAGACGATGGAGCGGGCCAGCACCTTGCGCTCGATGTGCGGCATCAGGGTTGCCTTGCGGACGTTCGGCACGGTCACGGCCATGACTCGCCCGCCCCGCTCAACCGCTCCGAAGACAGCGACCTTGTGGGAGTCGGGGCCAGGGCGGCCACGCGGCGTGCCGCGTCGTCGTCCGCCGATGTAGGTTTCGTCGGCCTCAACTTCGCCGGAGAACGCCCCGTCTTCTTGCTGCATAAGCTCATTCCGGATCAGGTAGGCCATGCGCCACGCCGTCTTGTACGTGACCCCAAGCTCGCGCTCCAATTGCTTCGCGGAGATACCACAGCGGGTGCTGGTCATAAGATACATCGCATAGAACCACAGGTGAAGCGACGTAGAGGACTTCTGGAAGATTGTTCCGGCTGTCGGCTGGACATGGTGCCCACAAGCCGTGCACGTCCAAGACTGGCGTTGCTGCGCCGTCTCGTACCGGCGAAAGGCGCGATCCGAGTCACATTTCAGGCAGTGGGCATGTTCGCCGTCCGGCGAGTAACGGTTGCGCCACAGCCATTCAAGGCACGTCGCATCATCGGGAAACTCGCGCATGAAGTCCATAAGGGTGTAGCGCGAATCAGAGGACTCCGCTCGGATGGGCTTGTTTCGGTTCGCTGGCGGCATGACTCTGCACCTCCATACCTATTCTCTCACACTGCGTTTCTACAGTCAAGGGATAGTTACCTTGCCCAATGTGCGGCGAGCGGATGGCGGCGGCGCTGCGAGGATGTGCAGCAGCGAGCGGCCGAGGGCTTGGGCGAGACCTACGTTGGATTACGCCATTCGCCGGAGGGGGAGGCGTGACCGCCCCGGACTTCTGGCTCGCGTGGCTCTCCGGCTTCGCGGGGGGCGTCCTGGTGGGCGTCGTGGGCATCATAGGCGCAGGCCTGCGACTGGCCCGCGACGGCTGGCACCTGCGCTGGCCGTGGGTGTCATGAGGAGCGACGCCAGCATCGTGACGGATTGCCTACACGCGTTGAGGCAGATGGGCTGTCGACTGCACTGGGACCAGGACGCCGACAGCTGGGACATCCGGCTGCCGGACGGCGAGTGGCGCTACCTCGCGGGCTGGCGGCTCCGGCTGCTGTGTCTGCGGCGTGTGGCGTGAGGTGTACGGGGAGGAGGCGGCGTGACAAACATGCCGAAAGCAGGAGCGCACGGTGCAGGAGTAGAAAGGAGCTAAGGCATGACGGCAGTATCTAAGGACGGGCAGGCCGGGCTATTTGACAAAATTCTGGAACACCCAGAGCTGCTGGATGCGGTGGAGGAGTGCTTGGAGACGAGGGAAGTCGCCTCCCAGCACACCAGGGCGAAGGCCAGGATCAAGGCGCTGACGCCGGCGGTGGAGGAGAACACGCGATTCCTCCTGGGTGACGGATACTTCGTGGAGGCCCGGCCACGCACGGTGGAAGCGCGCACCGTGGAGTTCGAGGCGAAGGAAGGCCAGCGGAACACGCCGGGCCGGGTCGAGCAGGAAGGCTAGCAGGCCGATTGGCTGCGTGTACACGCATGCTGGCGCTCGTTTGTGAGGAGTGCGGGGCAGAGGTGCCGAAGCCCAGAAAGCGCCAGAGGTTTTGCGCTGGGGGCGTCTGCCGTCAGCGCTGGTGGAAACGGAACCGCCCACTCGTGCGGCTGCACCGCTGCCGGGAATGCGGGCTAGTCCATGGGAGGGAGCAATGAGCTATGACCTGACGACGCGGAAATCCTGGGCTGAGACGCGGGCGGAATTCAGGGAGACGTTTCGCAAATGGGGCATCAATGACTGGAACATTATCGCCAACCTCACGCCGACCCGCGCCGGGAACTACTATCAGCGGGAAGACGAGCGCTCCGTCACGCTGCGCTACACGTCAAGGGGCGGACAGGACGTCCGATTGACGATGGCGAAGCAGGCCCGCGCCGTGGACAATCTGCGCGTCCTCTGGCTGGCGGTGGAGGCGATGCGGCTCAACGAAGCCAGGGGTATCGGAGAGGTGCTACGGGAGGCGTACGCTCAGCTCCCGGCGCCGGCGAATTACTGCGACCCCTACGAGGTCCTGGGCGTGCGGCCGGACGCCGACATGGCTGACATCGACGCCGTGTACCGTTCGCGGGCGAGGCGGGCACACTCCGACACGGGCGGCAGCGACGAGGAGATGAAGGAGTTGAACGCGGCGATGGAACGCATCCGCGAGGACAGGAAGGCCAAGGCGTAATGGGGGGTGAGACGCATTACGTAGGCGACGCCTGCCCCGGCGGGCACTGGGCCGATGAGACTAGAGGCAATCTCAGGGCCCGCATCCGGGCGCTGGAGGAGGCGCTGCGCAGCTTGGCAGCGGAATGTCATGCCACGATTTTGCAATGGGCTCCGCAAGCTCAGGATTGGGATGCGGCTCGTCTCTGTCGGCGCCATCTCGGCTTGCCGGAACCTTACGAGGACTACTGCGCCCTCCTGGACGCCCGCGATGGGTGAGACGGGCATCAGCTCGCTCCGCTGCGCCTGCGGGACGCCCATCGTGGACGGCGCCGCGCACGCCCGCTGGCACGAGGGAGATGCCATGCGGGAGGTGCATCTCCCACCGAAGGAGGCCGAGATCATGAGCTACATCATCCGTCCCTGTCCGTGCTGTGGCGATTCGTTCGAGGTCCTAGCGAATGCTTTGCGGACCCGGTGCGCACCCTGCCGGAACAGCTGTAGGACGAGCCCCGTCTGTCGGCGTGAACGGCAGCCAGCCTATGTCCCGGCGCTGGCCCTTGAGAGCGATAAGCTGGAGCGCTGGCTGGACGGAGCCCGCGCGGAAGCTCTGGCCGTGAGCGTCCCGGAGCCAGCCGTCGTCGTTGAGCCCGCCGCCACCATCGTGCAAGGCCCCCAGCCGTCCTGCCCGCCGCACCGCTGGGTCATCGTCGCTGGCCGTGGCCACTGCCGCTACTGTGGCGCCACGCGGGAGTTCATGCCATGAAGTGGTTGCGCCTCTACTCCAGCGTGGCCCGTGATCCGAAGGTGCTGGCGCTGAGCGATCATCTGTTCAGGGTATGGATCAATTTGCTCTGCGTGGCCAACGAACATGAGCCTCGCGGCACGCTTCCGCCGGCTACTACGCTGGTACTACTCTTGCACTGGCGGCGCAATAGCTGCCTACAAGCACTCGAATCCCTGTGCAAAGCCGGGCTATTGGACCGCCGAAACGGTGTGTACCGGCTGCATCATTGGGACCATTTTCAATACAAATCCGACAACGTGACGGCCCGGACGGAACGTTCGCGGGAACGTTCCCGGAACGTTCGCCGGGCGTTCGACGGAACACAAAACGAACGTCCCCAGATAACAGATAACAGATCACAGATAACAGATCCCCGGGATCGGCGTAAGGCTACTGCTAAAAAGGGAGAAGCAGCTAAGCATAAGTCAGGTCCGCGCACAGGCGCGCTGCGGCGCGAGGCTGCTGCTACTCCCAGAAAGGACGACCAGACATGATGACGACGAATTGGCCCAGCCCCCTCGTCTGCGACCTATGCCAAACCACGTTCGGACGGGTACCGAGTGAGTGGCTGGAGCAACTTCGGGCCTTCGACCAGGCGTCGCCGCACATCGTGGCCCAAGCATTTGCGGAAGCCAAGAGCTACCAGGCCAAGCACATCAACTACGTGGCGCAGATCGTGCAACGCCTCCAGTCCGAGGCGTCGCCAGGTCAGTCTGCCAACCCGCCGGCGCCGAGCGGCTGGACGCTGAATGGTACGCCTATCGGCGGCGGGGAGAAGGACCCACGCGGGCTGACGCGGGTCTCCTTGCCGGAGGAGGGGGGCATCATCCTGCCGGGCGGCGAGGAGGTCAGGCAGCGCTACTACGACCGCCAGTTTTTGGAGAAGTTGGATGACCACGCGCTCTCCTTCGTCGCTGGCGCCGCGTCGTCCTGGCCGAAGGAGCGGCAGATGGCCCAGAGCATCCTGGAGGGGCGCGGTGTTCGACCTCAGTGAGCGAGAGCGGGACAGCGTGCACAAGCTGATTGATTCAATGGGCCAGCCGCCGGGGGCCGGTTGGGGCTATCGTCACCCGCCGTCTCCGGCGGCTGCGGTCCGGCGCCTCCGGGCAGGCGCAGCGCGGAATGGCTGCAAGAGCGTGGGGGAACTTGTGCGCCGGTGGCGCTTGGAACTGGAGGCGAGGCGGGAAGGAGCGGAAGCATGAAGACGGTTCGCATTGGCGCCAGCTC
>Ga0209341_10003255_pt1 | contig 15236 bp, 15 predicted proteins | sample RifCSP13_2_FD_184020 | JGI IMG/M metagenome (GOLD analysis project Ga0209341, IMG submission 184020) | Soil microbial communities from Rifle, Colorado - Rifle CSP2_sed 13_2 (SPAdes) (version 2) | ecosystem: Environmental > Terrestrial > Deep subsurface > Rock core/Sediment | place: Rifle...
TTCTATCGCGGGCAAAATTCCGATCTCAGAGAATTTCTCAGGAACCCTTAGATTACGGCTCCAGATTTTCCTGAAGGCATAAAAGAGGCGGGTGAGCGAACGAGCTTCACTCTTTAGCTATAGCTAAATGTTACTGTGAGGAGGTAAGTGGCAAGAAGCAGCACGCCGACGGGCCGCCTTAGCCGCGCGCCGGAATAAAGGATCCCGACCTGGAAAACAAGGAGCACAAAAAGCATCAAGAAAAACAACAGCCGAAAGAAATGAACCGCGGCAATCAGCCCTCCCGCCGTTACGGCAGCAGATGCTCCGGCAACGAAAAGCACGTTCAGTATATTTGCCCCGATCACGTTGCCAGCACCGAGCTCCCCATGCCCGCGCCACGATGCCCTCACCATGGTGACCAGCTCCGGCAGCGATGTGCCAAATGCAACAATGGTCGCCGCGATAATGCCCTCAGCGACCTTCAGGCGCAGCGCGGCCTCCTGGACTCCCGGGATAAGTACCCACGATGAGCCGACAACCAGCGAGACGGCCCCTATAAGCTTCATGAGAACAAATAGACCCGTCCCTGCCTCCTTGCTGGTCTCCTGCCGTGTCGAATACGTCGCTCTTCGCTCGCTTGTCCGACGGATCGAATACCAGAGGTAGGCTGCGAGAAGGCCCAGAAAGAGAAAACCCGCCCATTCAGGCAACCGCCCCCCATCCGTGAACGCTGATCCGGGCGCCCTCCAGGGCAAAGAAACAATCACTAGGAGCAACGCTGTTCCTAACTGGATCCATCCCTGGCGATAGACAACCTGCCGTTCCAGTATGGGAGGTTCGATTAGAATGCCCAGACCCATGATGAGTCCCATGTTGCAGATGACCGATCCCACGGCATTCCCCAGGGCAAGATCCGGCTTGCCCCGCAGAGCCGCCAGCACAGAGACCGCAGCCTCCGGTGTCGTTGTGCCAATGCTTACAATTGTCGATCCGACCACAAATTTGGGTATCCCCCAACGGACCGAGAGATCAACCGCCTCGTCAACGAGCAAATCCGCGCTCTTCCCAAGGACCGATAACGACACTGCGATATAGACGAACAATAGAGACAAGGGCAGACTCTGGACAAATTGCTGGATCAGGGCTTCCATGGGCACCCTTCGGCCGGCCTCAACGGTTCATCTATTGCGGTTGGGTTGATGCTCAGCGCGCCCGCCCGCGCCTCCATTAACCTGCACGACGGCCCACCCGGCGGCTGGGTGGTAGCTGACCGTGCTGATGCCGCAGGGATCGAGGTGAAAGGTGCGGTAGCTGTTGAGCGGAGTGTCGGTAATCCGGCAGAGGATGGCGAGTATCGGAAAGTTGTGGCTGACGATGACCACATTCTCTTCAGGCTTGTGGCGGCGCACGATGTGGTTCACGCCGTCCCATGCCCTTGCATCGACCTCGATCAGTCTCTCTCCCCCGGGAACGGGGGCTTCCGCCGGCCGGTCTCTCCACTGTTCGATGAAGTCGGGAAAGCCGGCGCGAATTTCGGCGAACGTCAAGCCTTCGAGCGCGCCGTGATCGAGCTCGCGTAAGCTCGCCTCGATAGCCACCTCGAGGCCGTGGGGTTGGCCGATGAAGTACGCCGTCTGCACGGCCCGTTTGAGATCGCTGGAATAAATCGCACGGATGCTCTGCCCGCTGAGATGCGCAGCGATCTCCTGCGCCTGTCGAATACCGGTTTCGTTGAGCTCGAGATCCGTGGCGCCCTGGCACCGTCCCTGAAGGTTCCAGTCGGTCGCACCGTGCCGCAAGAGTAAGAGTCGCATCTTTCCAATAGCTGAAACCAGGCGCCGGCACCCGCTACACCAGGTCTCCCTTCGTATCCCTCGCCGTCATCTCTGTTCCAGGTATTCCGGGCTAATCTCGATTCGCGCCTTCGCCTTGAGGGCCTCGAGGAATTTTTCCAGCGCTCTTTGGCGCTTCTCAGTGAGCAGCTCCCCCCTCAGGCGTTGCTCTTCCTTGGGGAAAAGCGCCATATCCGCCTCCTCGCTGTCTTTCAAGGCGAGAACGAAGGCGGCACTCCCCTGCGTGTAGATCCGCTGAGCGATCGGCTGATAGCGAGACAAGGGGAGCGCCGCGGGCCGAACTTCCTGTAGGGCTCCGATCTTGGGAATTTCGCTCGCGCCGCGACGAAACCGGCCGGTCTCTTCCAAACGGAGGCCGTGCTGGTGAGCAAGCCTCCCTGGGTCTTTTTCTTTCCTGAGCTGCTCCAGCAAAGCCTTGGCCTTCTGGAGCCCGAGCTCGAAGGCCTTGGTCTCCCGGAGCATTTTTTCGATCTGCGGACGCACCGCCTCCAGGGATGGAATCGAGGGCTCTCTCCTCCCCTTGCTCCTCAAGAGATAATAGGCCTTTGGCCCTTCGACGACGGGCCCGAGCTCCTTCGCGCCGAGGCCGAGGGCGGTTTTGATGAACCCCTCCACTGGCCCGACCTCCGGCACTCCCTCAGAACGAGAAAACCATGGGCTCACCCTCGACGGGATCCCTCTCGCTTGGGCGAGGGCCGAAAAATCCGCACCCGAGAGCGCCTTCGCCCGGTCCTCATCGACGGCCTTCCCCGCTTCTCGCATTCCCTTTTCCACCTTGATCGCCCGGACGATCTCAGCTGTAGCCTCCTTGAGGCTTTTGGTTTTCTCCTCCCTGGTCTCCTCCACTCTCAGAATGTGAATTCCCAAGGGCGATTCCAGAAGGTCGCTGATCTCTCCCTGCTTCAAGCCGAACGCCACCCTATCCAACGCAGGCAACATCTGCCCCTGCGTCAACCAGCCAATATCTCCGCCCTGGGCAGCGCCCGCCTCCTCGGAAAACTCCTTCGCCAGTTGAGCGAAATCCTTTCCGCTACGGACCTCGCGCAGCACGCTCTGCGCCTTCTGACGGATCAGCTCCTTTTGCTCCCGCTCCGCCTGCTCCGGGACACGTAAAAAAATGTGGCGCAGGCGCGCCGCCCTGGGCTGGCGAAATTTCGTCTCTTTGTTGACCTTGTAGTAATCCTCGATTTCGGCCTGGCTGACCTCGACTTTAAACACGGAATGTTCAAAAAGATACGTCAGGTATTCCACCTGAACCCGCAAGGGCTCTTTGAGCGACTCTCGATTGCGCTCGTAATAACTCTTGATCTCCTCCGGCACGACCTTGGCCTCGCCCAAAAAGTGGTCGGCCGCCAAGCGGATGAAGGCGAGATTCAAGCTTTCCCGCTCAAAGCGATAGCGGTCTTTGATCTCCCTCTCCGTGACCTGCACGCCGTCCTGCACGATAGCGTAAAGCCTTTGAATGGTCAGCTGTTCCCTCTGCTCCGCTTCAAATTGCCCCGGGATCAGGCGGTTGGAGCGTAGCGCCTGAAGGTAGCGGTCTTTGCTAAAGCGTCCGTTGACCTGGAAGACCGGGATGCGAGCGATCGCGTTGGTGAGCTCTTCATCGCTGACCAGCATGCCGAGCCTTCCGGCCTCCTGCAGCAACAGCCGCTTTTGGATCAGATCCTCTAAAACGGCACCCCGCAGGTTGAGATTTCTAATCATCTCCTCAGTCAGAGCATCCCGAAACACGTTGCGGTAGTTCTCAAGGAGGCGCTGATAATGGAGCTCAAATTCTCTCGGGGTCAGGGCCTCGCCATTGATGGTGGCGACGCTGGCGCCCCGGGGATCATTGATATAACTGCCGACCCCCCAGAGCGCGAACACGACCACGATGATGCCGACGAGAAAGACGATGACCCAGGATCTTTTGCGCTTACGAAGTACATCAAGCATGGAATGGCAATGCCTCTCAGTTCAGGTCCTCATTGCATGAGCTGCAAAGTATCATAGGGAATGCCCTCAGCCTTTGCAACCATGGCGCAAAAACCCGTGCCCAAACCGTGTCCCGCGCAGGGTTATTCTTGCTTGCAAAGAGCAAATCTGTTATTTTTTGCTTAGTAAACCCTGAGTTTGCGGGGGTGAAAAGGAGCCTGTAGATGCTGGATTCCCTGTTCGGGATTTTTTCCAATGATCTCGCCATTGACCTGGGCACCGCCAACACGCTCATCTACGTCAAGAATCAGGGGATCGTTTGCAACGAGCCCTCGGTCGTCGCCGTGCAGCAAAAGAACGAGCGTGGCGGCAAGAGGGTCCTGGCCGTGGGGGCCGAGGCCAAAAAGATGCTTGGCCGGACCCCCGGCAGTATCGTCGCCATCCGGCCGCTCAAGGACGGAGTGATCGCGGACTTCGAAATCACCGAGGCCATGCTCCGTTACTTTATTCAGAAGGTTCACAACCGCCGAACGCTGGTGCGGCCACGGATCATCATCGGGGTGCCTTTCGGGATCACCGAGGTGGAGAAAAGAGCCGTCAAAGAATCGGCGGAATCGGCCGGGGCAAGGGAGGTCTACCTCATCGAAGAGCCGATGGCGGCCGCCATCGGAGCCGGGCTGCCGATCACGGAGCCCACGGGGAGCATGATCGTCGACATCGGAGGCGGCACGACCGAGGTGGCCGTGATTTCCCTCTCCGGAATCGTCTTCTCGCGTTCGGTGCGCGTGGGTGGAGATAAGATGGACGAGGCCATCGCCCAGTACATCAAGAGAAAATACAATCTGCTGGTTGGGGAAAGAACGGCAGAGCTCATTAAGATCACGATTGGCTCCGCCTATCCCGGCGACGATATCCAGACCATGGAGATCAAGGGACGGGACCTCGTGGCAGGCGTTCCCAAAACCGCGGTGATCACCGACGAGGAGATCCGCGATTCGCTTCTTGAACCGATCAATCAGATCGTGGATGCCGTCAGAATCTCGCTGGAACGAACCCCTCCGGAATTGGCGTCAGACATCGTGGATCGCGGGATTGTCCTGGCGGGTGGCGGGGCGCTGCTGAGGAATCTCGACACCCTGCTTAGGGAGGAGACCGGGCTCCCGGTCATGCTCGCCGACGACCCGCTGACGGCCGTGGTGATGGGAGCAGGAAAAGCCTTGGACGAGATATCCCTACTGAAGGAGGTAGCTGTCCATTAGGCTCTCCCATCCCCGATGATCCTCCTCGAGGCCCAGTTTGAGCCCCCCATGCTGGCTTTCCTTCGCAAAAATCAAGTCCTTTTGAGCTCGTTCCTTTGCGTCTTTCTCTCCCTCACCATCTTGGCCGCGGCCGCCAAGGGTCATCTAAAATCAGACCCGATCGGCCCCCTACTAGTAACGCTGATGCGGCCTTTGCAAATCGGCGTTCAAGCCATGGTCTTTTGGATTGGAGATATCGGAGAGGTCTCTGCTCGGCTCGTGAGATTGGCTGGGGAAAACCAGCAGCTGAGGCAGCACCTCCAGGAGCTCGAGGCAGAAAGGAACCGGCTGTTGGAGGTTGAAGCGACCAACCGCCGCCTGCGCGAGATCTTGGACTTCCGGTCTCAGCTGCCGTCGGAGTCGCTGACCGCCGGGGTCATAGGAAACAGCGCGAGTACTTGGTTTCGTAGCCTTACCCTAGATAAAGGGAGCAATGAGGGGGTTTCCAAGGGAATGGCCGTGGTCTCGCCTGCGGGCGTGGTGGGCCAGGTGGTCGCGGTAACGGCGCACGGCGCTAAAGTCTTGCTCCTCACCGATCCCCACAGCGGTGTCGACGTCATCAATCAGCGAAGTCGGGCGCGAGGGATCGTTGCCGGCTCGCTTGACGAAGGGCCGATCGTAAAGTACGTGAAGCGAAGCGAGGACATCCAGACCGGTGACCGTTTGATCACCTCAGGTTTGGAGGGCGTCTTCCCTAAAGGCCTGTTGGTCGGCACCGTCACCAAGACTCGTAAAAAGAGCTTCGGCTTGTTCCAATATGTAGGGGTAGAGCTGGCTGCGGACCCCTCGAGAATCGAGGAGGTTCTGTTGGTGGCGCCGGCGGCGACGCCACTGAAAGAGAAGAATCTTTCTTGAAATCCCAATGAAGCTTTCCCTGCTTTTTTTGGCGGTCGGTTTTCTCCTGGTGCTTTTGCAAACGACGGCCCTGCATCTCCTTCCGCTCGGGCCCATCGTTCCGGACCTGATGCTAGTGCTTTGCGTGTATTGGGGACTGAACCATCCGACGGTCGCAGCCGTCCTGGGCTCTTTCATCCTGGGTTACTCTGTGGATGTTTTCTCCAGCCCGCTTTTGGGACTTAACGCCTTTGCCACGTCGCTCGTGTTTCTAGCTGTCTATTTGAGCTCACGCTGTATCTGGATCCATGACTCGCTGCTCAGCGCTGCCGTCGTGTTTGCCGCCTCATTGATTAAAGGGCTCGCCTTATTGACGGCCTCGTCGCTCTTCTTGACGGCAGATGGCCTCTGGCGCGGGCTCATCCACTATATGCTCCTGGATGCCCTGGCGGCTGCGGCTCTGGCGCCAGTGCTCTTCTTCCTTCTCCGCCGCGGCCAGCGTTACATGGAGGCACCCGAGATGCCCTTGTAGGAACATGATGTTACCCCTTTCATTCCGCAAAGAAGTCGACCCGCACATACGCTCCCGCGTTCATCTCCTCGTCATGCTGGTCACGGTCGCGTTCGTTTCTTTGATCGGCCGTCTGTTCCTGCTCCAGGTCATGCACGGGGATTGGTATACGTACTTGTCGGAAAACAACCGGATCCGAATCAAAAAAGTCCCCGGGGCCAGAGGGATGGTTTTTGACCGCAGGGGTAACCTGGTGGTCGACAATCGCCCCTCGTTTGACCTGCTCTTCGTGGCCGAAGACGCCGCGGAGCCCGAGGTCACGCTAAAGCATTTGGCCCATGTCCTCGGCCGAGAGGAGAAGGATTTCGTGAAGCTCCTCGAGGATAACAAAACGCGTCCTGCCTTTGGCGAGATTGTGCTGGGCCGAGACATCGACTGGCGCACGGTCGTGGCCGTAGAGACCCACCAGCTTGATCTTCCGGGGGTAACGCTCTGGATCCGTCCACGGCGCAGTTACCTTGCGAACAGAGCGGGCGCCCATTTGCTGGGGTACATAGGAGAGGTCAATCCGCGACAGCTCAAAGCCCAGCGCGGCAAAGGCTACCTCATGGGAGATGAAATTGGACAATTCGGCCTGGAGAAGAACTGGGAGGAGTATTTACGCGGGCGGAGCGGCGGGCAGCAAGTGGAAGTGGATGCGCTGGGACGTCGGGTCAGGATCCTCCACGCCGTGGAAGACGCTCCCGGGCAGAACGTCTATTTAACCTTGGACCTGGATCTGCAGGAAACCGCTTACCAGGCGCTCGAAGGAAAGCATGGCACGATTGTGGCCCTTGACGTCAATAGCGGGGCGGTCCTGGCCATGGTGAGTACGCCGGGATTCGATCCGAACGTCTTCGCGCGCGGAGTCAGCGCCGAAGAATGGCGGGACCTGGTGCGGGATCCGGCGAATCCCCTGAACAACCAGGCCATCCAAGGGCAATACCCTCCGGGCTCCACGTTCAAGATCGTGCTAGCCATAGCGGCCCTGGAGGAGGGGGTGATCCAACCCGAAACGAATCTGCTCTGCCATGGTTCCCTGGCCGTTGGCAATCGGACCTTTCGCGATTGGAAAAAGGAAGGCCACGGCGCGGTGAATCTCCATAAGGGGATCGTGGAGTCGTGTGATGTGTACTTCTATCAGCTCGGGCAGAAGCTCGGCGTTGACCGCATCGCGCGCTACGCGCGAGACCTAGGCCTCGGGCAAATCGGCGGCATCGCGCTGGACCACGAAAAGCCGGGGCTGATTCCCGATAGCGAGTGGAAGCAGCGGCGCTTCGGCCAGCCCTGGTTCCCCGGTGAAACGCCCTCGATTGCTATAGGCCAGGGCTATGTCACGGTCACGCCGCTCCAGATGGCGAATCTGATCGCGACCGTGGCGAACGGCGGTACGCTTTATCGACCCTGGTTTGTGCGTAAGGTAGAATCCCTGGATGGCAGACTGATCCGCGAGTACGGCCCCGCAGCCATCCGGTCGTTGAAGTTAAAAGAAAACACCCTGGAAATGGTTCGCCGCGCCTTGCAAGATGTGGTCAACACCGGCTCGGGGACGGGCGGCCGAGCGCGCTCCGAGCTGGTCAAGATCGCCGGCAAGACCGGAACCGCCCAGGTGGCCGAGATGCGGGGGGCCATCGTCAAAAGCGAGCATCTCCCCTACGCCCTTCGCGACCACGCTTGGTTTGTTGCGTTCGCCCCGGCGGAGAAACCCGAGATCGCGGTGGCGGTTCTGGTCGAACATGGCGGCCACGGTGGCTCCGCGGCGGCGCCCCTGGCGAAAAAAGTCATCGAAAAGTATTTTCTGCTCACCAACGAACCCACACCGCTGCAACCCAAGCTGGCGAGCCTTCTAGGAGCACCTCGTGCAGATTGATCGCAGGCTCATTTCCCATTTCGACTGGGCGCTTTTCGGTCTGACGCTCGGGGTTATCTTCCTGGGAATCCTCACCATCTACAGCGCCACCTACAGTGTCACGGGAGAAGAGGTCAACTTGGCTTCGAAACAGTTCTCCTGGTTTGTGATCGGCGGGCTGGCTATGATCCTGACCATGACCATAGATTATCACGTCATCGACCGGCTCGCCTATCCCTTCTACGCGGGCGCGCTCGGGCTTCTGGTGCTCGTCCTTTTTGTCGGTTCCTTTGGTGGAGGATCCCAGCGCTGGATCAACCTCGGGGTTTTCACCCTGCAACCCTCCGAGCCGGCCAAGTTGGCCACCGTCTTGGTCCTGGCCAAATATCTCCAATACGATGAGCCCGCCGGGGGCTATCGCTTGCGCGATCTCTGGTGGCCCGCCCTCATCGTGGCTCCGTTGATGCTCTTGACGCTCGTACAGCCCGACCTCGGGACTGCGGTAGTTCTCTTTCTTGTTTTTATGAGCGTAGTCCTAATGGGGGGGCTGCGCCTCAGGTCGTTTTCCTACCTGGTCGCGGCGGGGATGATATTCTTACCCGTTGCCTGGCAGTTTCTCAAGCCCTACCAGCAAAGACGCGTATTGACTTTTCTCAATCCGGATCTCGATCCCTTAGGAGCCGGTTATCACATCATTCAATCCAAGATCGCTATCGGCTCGGGCAGGCTGTTCGGAAAAGGTTACCTCAGAGGGACCCAGAATCAGCTTGATTTCTTGCCCGCGCAGCATACCGACTTCGTCTTCTCCGTCTTCGCCGAAGAGTGGGGATTTGTCGGCGGCCTGCTCTTGCTCGCGCTTTACTTTTTGTTGATCGCCTTTTCCCTCAGGGTGGTAGCGCGCGCCAAAGATCGCTTTGGGTCCCTGTTGGTCTTCGGAATGTTGAGCATCGTCTTCTGGCAGGTCGTCATCAACGTCGCCATGGTGGCCGGCCTCTTGCCCGTGGTGGGCATCCCGCTCCCACTGGTCAGCTACGGGGGCTCATCGCTGGTTTCTATGATGACGGCCATTGGTCTCATGATGAACGTCAGCATGCGTCGCTTCATGTTCTAGACCAGCGCCCTCTCGATCGCCTCCACCAGCCGCGCCTTGGGAACCGCGCCTACGATCTGCTCCTTCACCTGACCACGCTTCAAGATGAGAAGATTGGGAATGCCGCGTATCCCGTAGTGCGACGGGGTGACCGGGTTTTCGTCGACATTCACCTTGGCGACCTTAAGCTTGCCCTCGTACTCGCGCGCCAACTCCTCGATCACCGGCGCGATCGATTTGCACGGGCCGCACCAGGGGGCCCAAAAATCGATCAAGACGGGCAAATCCGAACGAATCACCTCGGCCTCAAAGTTACTGTCTCCCACTTGGGTAATACTTGCCATCGATGCGGTCCTCCTTAAAAAGTCGCGAGAAACTTGAGCAGCGTGCGCACGCCGAACCCGGTCCCACCCTTGGGGCAGGTGGGCATCTCCTTTTCTGCGAAGGATGGTCCGGCGATATCCAGATGTGCCCACGGAACGCCGTCGACGAACTCCTGGAGCATCAGAGCGGCCGTGATGGCCCCCCCGTACGAGCCACCGACGTTCTTTAGATCCGCCACGCTGCTCTTGATTTCTTCGCGGTATTCCTTCACGAGGGGCAACTGCCATAGCTTTTCCCCGGCCTCTCGACCTGAGCGAATGAGGCTGTCCACCAGGGGCTGGTCGTTGCCGAAGATACCCGCCACCTCGGTCCCCAGGGCGACCATGCAGGCGCCGGTCAGAGTCGCCAAGGTGATCATACAGTCGGGTTTCTGCTTGGCGGCGTAGGCCAAGGCATCGGCCAGGATCAATCTTCCTTCCGCGTCCGTGTTCAACACCTCCACGGTCTTGCCGTTGAGATAGCGAATGATATCCCCGGGTTTCTGCGCGCTGCCGCTCGGCAAGTTATCGGTCGTGGGGATATAGCCGGTAACTTCGGTCTCGGGCCGGAGATACGGCAGCCGGCTCATCGCGCCTATGATAGCGGCGCCGCCGGCCATATCCAGTTTCATCGTCTCCATGGACTTGGCCGGCTTCAGAGACAAGCCTCCCGAATCGAAGGTAATCCCTTTACCGATCAGGGTCACCCTCTTGCGCGCCCGCGAAGGCTTGTAGCGAATAATTATGAAGCGGGGCTCTTCGGTGCTACCGCGGTTGACCGCCAAAAGACCGGCCAGGTTCATCGCTTGAATTTTTTTCTTCCCCCAAACCTCGACGCTCAGCCCACGGCCACGACAGAATCGCCCGGCCTGGTCGGCCAAGAAGCGGGCCGTGGTCACGGAAGGAGGCTCGTTCACAAGGTCACGGGCGAGAAATACTCCAGGACCGAGATCCAAAGCCAGACGCGCACTGCGCTCCATCGCCGCGCTCCGTTTGAGCCCGGACCGAAACAGGGTAATGGCGCGCACGGCGGGCGGCGGCTTGCTGTTGGAGCGATATTTATGAAATTGGTACGAGGCGGACAATGTTCCCTCGACGATAGCCCCTGTCGCCCCCTCCGGGTCTCGCTCCGGTGCGAAGTAGAATGCGATCTCCTCGGCGCCGATCCCGGAAGCTTCTTTCTTGGCCCGCGCCGCAGCCTTTCTCCACGAATCGGTTTCAATCTCCTCTTTTCCCAACCCCACCAGGAGCAGGTAAGTTGCCGGTAGGAGCCCGCCCGTAGCATGAAGCAGCGTTGTCCCTTCCGCGCCTGTGAACTGGCTCTTTTCGATCCGTTCAGAAAGGCTCCGCTTCAGGCGCCGGTCCAACAGCCGAACCGTCGGGTCTTCCAACCGTTTTTCCCTGACGGGAAGAACCAACAGATCCGTTTTGATTCGATCCGGGCTTAGATCTCTGAATCTGACTTCCATGGTTGCCTCTTTAACTCTTCTGCCGGATTAGGTTCATGAACTCATTGCGCGTTTCCTGCCGGCTCCTGAAGGCGCCCAGCAGCGTACTCGTGATGATCTGGGAATTCTGCTTCTCTACTCCCCGCATCTTCATACACAGATGCTCGGCCTCGATCACCACCGCGACCCCAAGGGGGTTCAGCTTCTCCATGATCGTGGTGGCGATTTGGTTGGTGAGGCGCTCCTGAACTTGCAGTCTCCGAGCATAGACGTCGACCAACCGAGCCAGTTTGGACACGCCTACGATCTTACGGTGGGGAATGTACGCCACATGAGCCTTGCCGAAAAACGGGAGCAGATGGTGTTCACATAGGGAAAAAAAATCGATGTCTTTCTGCACGATCATCTCTTGGTAGTCTTCCGTAAACACCGCATCGTTGATGACCTTGTCCGGATCCATCCGGTAGCCCCGGGTCAGGAAGCTCAGCGCCTCGGCGACCCTGAATGGGGTTTTCCGCAAACCTTCCCGATCGGGGTCCTCACCGATGGACTTGAGGATAAAGCGAATCTGTTCTTCCATTTTCTCCTTCATGAGGTTCCGGCATCTTTACGCGCGGCGATGACGAGCATAACCGCCTGCGAGTTTCAAAAAACTACCACTTACCCCATGGGAGGTCAAACCACAGGTTGGACCGTGATCGTGCTCGTCGCCCGTGCTCGCCATCGAACACGAAGCACGAACACGAGCCACGAAGCTAGGCTAGAGCCTTTTCAACAACCACGCGGGGGTGAGACGGATAGCATAGATGTTAAGCACGGTAATATAGTCTGTGACGAGAAGGATCCCGACAACGACCAGCAGGATACCGGCGCCCATATGGACCGCATGAACATAGCGCCGAAAGCCGCTAAAAAACTGGAAAAATGAATTTAACGCCACCGCACTAAGGAAAAACGGAAAGGCTAGGCCTAAAGCATAAGTGGCAAGAAGAAAGATACCTTTTTCAACGTCCGCAGAAGTCCCGGCCAGTGTGAGAATCGCCCCCAAGATTGGCCCAACACACGGCGTCCATGCCACAGCAAAAGTAATTCCTACTAGAATCGATCCGCAATAACCCGCAGGCTTATCCTTGAGTTGATTCAACTGCAACTGGAGGTAGCGATCCAAAAGAGGGATTTTAAAAAGCCCCGTGAGATAACCCCCTACGAGGACAATGAGGATTCCACCCAAGACACGGATGAAACTGCGGTAACCTAAAAAAAGGCTGCCTAAAAAGCTAGCCGAGACACCGAGAGAGACAAAGACTAGAGAGAAACCAAAGATGAATGCCAGCGAGTTCAAGACCACGCGCCGGCGCACACGACTCTCAACCTGAGCCGCACGCATCTCCTCCAACGAGACGCCCGAGACAAAAGACAGGTAGGAAGGGATCAGGGGCAAGACACAAGGGGAAAGAAAGGAAAAAATTCCCGCCGTGAAAGCAACCAGGATATTGAGGTCGGTTATCAATTGGCCTCCAATAGCGTCCTGATGAGCTCCCTCGCCCCGGGACTGTACCACTGAGCTGGACCCCAAATTCTGGCCAAACCGGTACCGTCGCGTCCAATCAGATAGGTGGTCGGCAATCCCCAAGCGCCGTACAGGAGCCCAACCTGGCCGTCCGAATCAAGGGCTATAGGGTAGGTCAGTTTGAGTTCTTTGACGAAATCCAAGGCCTTGGTCCGCTGGTCCTTCACGTTGACCGCGAGAATCACCAACCCCCGGTTCTTATACTCCTGGTAGAGCCGCTCCATTGCCGGCATTTCCTCCCGGCAGGGAAGGCACCAGCTGGCCCAAAAATTCAGGAAGACGAGCTTCCCCTTGAAGTCCTGCAGAAAAACCTTTTTGCCCGGCGGCGTTGGAAGGCCAAAATCCGGTGTGGGGCCGCGCTCTTTCAGCGGCTCCAGATTCGGAACCAATTTGTAGTTGATCTGGCTCCGAGAAGTTTGGGCCCAGCCAAGCCCGCCCCCCGGTTTTAGCGCAAGGGGCAGGTTTGGAGAGAGAGAAAAGAAAACACCGAGCAGAACAGAAAAAAAACGCCTGGTTCTCATGAACTTACCTTCAGCGGGCCTACATAACTTGGTTAACTTTAACGGACTCATAACCCGGAAGCAATAGCCCTTTTTAATGGGAACGGGCGTTGGGGCCTCAGAGTTCCGGCCCGCGACGGCCAAGCTTCTTCATCCCCTATCAGGAGATTCTGCGAGCCATATCGCCTCCCCCAGCCTTTGCATTAGCCAGCGGTGGATATCGCGCACGACCTTTTCACTGCCCTCTTCCTGGAGAATCCAGTGGCCATGCTCCGGATAGTGTTGAAAATCGGCGCCCAGCCTATCAGCCAAGGCCTTCAGCGCCGTCACGGGTACTACCCTGTCCGCGCTCCCTCCCACCACGAGGACAGGACCGCTGAAGTGGCCTGGATCAATCTCCACGCGGCGGCGGAACAATTCGCTCACCAGGTGGCTGGACTCCGGCACCATCTGGCGGGAGATATCACTACGCTGGCGCTCCGGCAGCGAGGCGAGCCAACTTCGACTGAAATCCCTTTCGTCCGGACAAAAAGTCCGGCGCAGCCAAATGAGCGGAAGGTACTTAAGCCGCAGGAGCCGCAGGGCACGGGTCGAAGCCATGGGATCCCCTCCCGGAAGTAGACTCGAGAGCAAAATCAAAGCCGACAGCTTTTCTTCCTCGGCGACCTTCTGCGCGATCAGTCCTCCGAAGCTGTGGCCCAGCACGACCGGTGGAAAAGGGGCCTCTCGGATAACCCGCTTGAGATCCTCAACGCACTGCTGGAAGGTTAGCTGCCTCAGGGTCTCGATCGCGCGTTCCCCAAATCGGCCCCGTAAGTTAACAGCCCAACATTCCCAGCCAAGGTTGGCAAAATGAGTCGACCAGGGTTGCCAGCACCAGGAGCCGCTCCACAGACCATGCACAAAGACCAGAGGCGACTTAAATTTGCGTTTCTCCGGAGGGGAAGCATCAACGAGCAGATTATTAATCCACTTTTCCATGGTGCTTTCATCGGGTGCACTCGCGACGCAAAAAACAAGGCCCTCCTGGCTTTGTTACCGGAGGGCCTGTTTTTTAGGCAGCTAGAACAGCTACCCTATCGCCTGAGATGATCAGGAGGGTTTTTTAATGCATTATCCCCACCACTCCACATCTCTAGAAACACTACTTCTTTTTCTTCTTGGCTTTTTTCTTCGCTGCCATAGGCACCTCCTTATAGGATTCCCGGGGCGGGTTTGTGCGCGAGAAAAACAATCTGTAACCTCAGGCGAAGAGATTTTCTTGCTTAAAACCCTCCCACATTTTGTAGGTGGAAAAATTATAACGATACAACGTATTGTATGTCAAGAAAAAAATGCAATTTTAAAAAAATATTTCTATTTTTAAACGCCAGATCCAAACAGACTTATAGCGTTTTACTTCGCTAAACCAAAACGTTGAGCCAATGAAAAAATAACAGGCCGTTTTATATTCCTGCTGGACTCATTTTTAGGCCGCGGAGCGCCGATCCTTAGGAACTTATTCGCTCAGCGCATTTGCCTTGAGCCCCATCCTGAGGTAGATTGCGGGAAAAATTTCAACCCAAACACTATGATTGACTTCTTCATCAAAGGGGGAATCTTCATGTATCCGATCCTCCTTTGTTCCATTACGGCGCTGGCCATCTTCCTCGAAAGATCTTGGAACCTCAGGCGGAACCGCGTGCTACCGCTCGATTTTGTTCCTGAGGTGGAGGAGCTTATCCGCAAAGGCGGCATTCCCGACGCGATCATGCGCTGCCAGCAAAACCGCTCCTCCATCGCACGTATTCTCCTGGTGGGAATCAAAAATTTCGGCAAAAGACGGGAGGTCATCAAGGAATACTTGGAAGAGGTAGGCCGGCAGGAAAGCGCCTCCCTGGAGCGCTTTGTTGAGGGCTTGGGAACCATAGCGGGAGTCAGCACACTGCTTGGTCTTCTGGGAACGATCTCCGGTATGATCAAAATCTTTTCTGTGATTTCCAG
>Ga0209341_10003258_pt1 | contig 15215 bp, 14 predicted proteins | sample RifCSP13_2_FD_184020 | JGI IMG/M metagenome (GOLD analysis project Ga0209341, IMG submission 184020) | Soil microbial communities from Rifle, Colorado - Rifle CSP2_sed 13_2 (SPAdes) (version 2) | ecosystem: Environmental > Terrestrial > Deep subsurface > Rock core/Sediment | place: Rifle...
GGCGTCGCGATCGCCGAGTGCGCGCACGACCTCGTCGTCGAGCGACGCCGCCCGCCCCCGGGCGCGGCTGCCGTTCGCCTCGATCGCGTCGGCGGTCGCGAGGAGCGCTTCCCGCCTCGGCGCCGGCCGGAACGCGTCGACGTCGACACCCGGGGTGACCTTGCGCACGCGGCCGGCGATCGAGGGGATCGTCTCCACCATGCGCGCGAGCACGTCGTCGCTCGTTCCGGTGACGGCGACGGCTCCCTCGAGGCCCTGGCGAGCTAGGTTCGCGTAGCGCTCCTGTAACTTGATCGCGTACTCGTAGTCGCTGCCGTGGATCTTCGCGGCGTAGGCGCCGGGTCCGAGCGCGCGCAGCGCGACGACCGGTCCGGGGACGCCGTGTCCTGCGACGACTGCCTCGGAGCCGTGCCAGGCCACCGCTTCGCGCAGGGCCTCGACGTTCCGCGAGAGGTATGCATCCAGTTCCTCTCCCGAGAGCTCGACGAACCGCTTCACCCGGAAGCCCTCGTACTCGTCCGTCACGAAGACCGGGAGGAGGTCGCCGATCGAGGGCCGGAGCACGACCGCTCGCCCGGGCGCGCGCGGCGCGTCGAGCGTCTCGAGGTCGTGGACTCCGCAGGCGTCGACGGCCCCGTGCTCATCTACGAACCCGAGCCGCTCCGGATGTGGCTCCTGGCAGACGAGCAGAACGTCGTGACCTGCGCGGCGCATGGCCTCCGCGGCCTTAGCCGTGTAGACGTTCGAGCCGGTGCCGTCGAGCAGCCAGCCGTGCCAGAGGCAGACGCGCATGGCGCAAAGACATACACCGGCCGATGCCTCGGAACCACGAACGCCGCCGGATTTCCCCGGCTCGACTGCCCACCCGCTCTAGAATCGGGGCCCGATGTCCTCGATCGTCTCCGTCTCCGCCCGCGAGATCCTCGACTCCCGAGGCAACCCGACCGTGGAGGTCGACGTCGTGCTCGACGACGGTGCGTTCGGCCGCGCGGGCGTTCCGAGCGGAGCCTCGACGGGCGAGCACGAGGCGCTCGAGCTACGCGACGACGACCCGAAGCGCTACGGCGGACGGGGCGTCAGGCGAGCCGTGTCGAACGTGGCCGAGGCGATCGCGCCCGCGATCCAGGGTCTCGATGCCCTCGACCAACGGGGCATAGACGACGCGTTGCTGGAGCTCGACGGCACGGCGGATAGGAGTCGCCTCGGGGCGAACGCCATCCTAGGAGTCTCGCTTGCGGTCGCGAAGGCTGCGGCGTCCTCGCTCGAGCTCCCGCTCTACCGCTACCTCGGCGGTCCGAACGCGCACGTGCTGCCCGTGCCGCTCATGAACGTGATCAACGGCGGGCGCCACGCCGACAATGCGCTCGAGCTCCAGGAGTTCATGATTGCGCCGCACGGCGCCGCGTCCTTCGGCGAGGCGCTCCGGTGGGGCGTCGAGGTCTTCCACGCGCTGCGCGCCATTCTGAAGGAGCAGGGGCTGTCGACCGGGGTGGGCGATGAAGGCGGGTTCGCGCCGCAGCTCGCCACGGCGAGAGACGCCTGCTCCGCCCTCGTCCGGGCGATCGAGGCGGCAGGTCTCGAGCCCGGCGACGAGGTGGCGATCGCGATGGATCCGGCGGCCTCGGAGATCCACGAGGACGGCCGCTACCGGCTCGAGGGATCCGAGCGCTCCGCCGTCGACATGGTCGCGTTCTACCGAGAACTGCTCGACTCGTTCCCGATCGTCTCGATCGAGGACGGGCTCGCCGAGGACGACTGGGAGGGCTGGGCGCAGCTCACGGCGGCGCTCGGCTCGAGCTGCCAGCTCGTGGGCGACGATCTGTTCGTCACTAACGTGGAGCGATTGAACCGAGGGCTCCGCGAGCGGGTCGCCAACGCGATCCTCGTGAAGGTGAACCAGATCGGCACGCTCACCGAGACCCTTGACGTGATGGCGCTCGCGGCGCGGAACCGATACGGGGTCGTGGTGTCCCACCGCTCCGGAGAGACCGAGGACGCGACGATCGCCGACCTGGCCGTCGCGACGAACGCCGGTCAGATAAAGGCGGGCGCGCCTTCGCGCGGTGAGCGTACCGCCAAGTTCAATCAGCTACTCCGCATCGAGGAGGAGCTCTCCGAGACCGCTCGTTACGCGGGCCGCGCGGCCCTCGCGAGGGGCGGCGGGTGAGCGCGCGGACCGAGGCGATCGCCGGACCCAGGCCCAAGCTGACGGGGCGGGCAGCGCTCCTTGCCGTGCTGATCCTCTCTGCCGGCATCGCCTCGATCGTTCCTGTTCGCGAGTACCTGGAGCAGCGTGCGAGGATCGAAGGTCTCGAGCAGACTGCGGTCGCGATCCAGGAGGCGAACCGGCAGATGCAGGCCGAGATGCGCAATCTGCGCGACCCCGCCTACCTCGAGCGCCTCGCGCGCGAGTGCCTGGGGATGGTGATGCCCGGCGAGATCGCGTTCGTCACCGTGGACGGGGACGGCCCGAGCGTTCCATCCATCTGCTGACGCTGTCCCGGCGCCATTCCGACGGCGTAATGGCCGATCGACCGGGCAGCGTGCCGGATGGATCGCTGGCGGATACGCGATGAAGGCCACCGACGACTTCGCCGTCGTCCGCTACAGACCGGACGGAAGGCGGGACGGCACGTTCGGCAGGAAGGGCCGCGCCCGGGTGGCCGTCACGCCCTTCCCCGGAGGCGACAGCGCTCTTCGGGCCGTGACGACCCAGGACAACGGCAGGATCGTGGGGGCCGGGCAGGCCCCGGCGACCCTCGCGGCGAACGGCTTCGCCGTGGAGCGCGTGCTCGCGGCCTGAGCGCGGTCAGCGGCAGCCGAGCGCCGGCTTCGGCGTGTCGTTACGGACGAAGTAGATGTGAACCTCTCTGCGGTTGGCCTCGAAGATCGCCACCTGGGGGGACACGAGGGTCATCCTCCCGTGCTGGAAGGGGTCGTCGGGCCGGCCGTACCTCCGATAGGCCTGCCAGAAGCTCCCGTCGAAGTCGACCCGGAAGTCGATGCGGCAATGCGTGTAGAGCTGGAACCGGTACGGCTTCCCCGGGAGCGCCGGGCTAGAGCGGGGGCGATCCGTCTCGACCCCCTTCACCTCGGCCCATGGGGAGGGCTCGGGCACCGGGAGCGCCTCCTCCGGGAGGTCGGCCACGACGGGTGGGGTCGTGGACGTGTGGGTCTCGACGGCCGGCGTGCTAGTGGGGTAACGCTCCTCGACGTCCGGTCGACCCGTGCACGAGGCGAGGAGCGCAACTAGGGCAAGAAGGGGCGCCGACGGCTTCACACCCTTGATCATGCCCGGTGACCCCCCGTCCGTGACCCCCGCAGTGAGTATTGACGGGCCGCGGAACCCGATGGGATAGTGGCCGCCTGCCTGGGAGTTCGTCGAGAAGGCCCACGGGCCGGGAAAGGGGTCGAGATAGCGGAGCTAGAGGTCGGCGCGGTCGTGGAGGGAACCGTGCAGCGCATCACTCCCTACGGGGCGTTCCTCCAGTTGGAAAGCGGCAAGATGGGTCTCGTGCACATCTCCGAGATCGATCGCAACTACGTGAAGGACGTCCACGACCACCTCCGCGAGAACGACGTCGTCCAGGCCAAGATCGTGGCCATCAAGGAGGACGGCAAGATCGACCTCTCGATAAAGGCCCTGCAGGACCCCGAGCCCCGCGCCCCGCGCCCGCGGCGCGGGAGCGACCCGAGCTTCGAGGCGATGCTCAAGAAGTTCATGCGCCAGAGCGAGGAGCGCCAGGTCGACTACAAGCGCTCCGTCGAGCACAAGCGCAAGTAAGCTCCCCGCCGTGGGGGAGCTACGCCAGAGCGACATCGACGCGGTCCGCGAGCAGCTGGGTCGCGAGCCGACCACCCCGTTCACGGTCGTCGCGCGATGCACCGGCGGCCACCCGCTCGTGATCCGCAACGCCCCCTACGACGGCAACGGCGATCCCTTCCCAACGCGCTACTGGCTGACGTGTCGCCACGCCGTGAAGGTGGTCTCGCATCTGGAGTCGGAGGGCTGGATCGGCAGGCTGAACGATCGGGTCCACGACGACGAGGCGTTCGACGCCGCGCTCGAGGAGGCGCACCGCGCGTACGCGCGAGACCGTGCCAAGGACGCCGAGGAGTCCCTGGGCTGGGGCGGTGTCGGCGGCGCGCGCACGGGAGTGAAGTGCCTTCACGCGCACCACGCGTATCACCTCGCAGGCGGCGAGGACCCCGTCGGAGCCTGGACCGCGGAACGGGTTGGCCCGGTCCACGCGGAGCAGCGCCCCGGTCGCGTTGCAGCGATCGACCAGGGGACGAACTCGATCCGGCTACTCGTCGTCGAGCCGCTTGACGATGGTTGGCTGCAGGAGCTCGCTCGCGACATGGTGATCACACGCCTCGGCGAGGGCGTCGACGCCACCGGCCGGATCGATCCGGCGTCTCTCGAACGCACCCTCGGGGTCCTCGCGTCGTACTCCAGGCGCGCTCGCGCCCTCGGCGCCGAGCGGATCCGCGTCGCCGCCACCGCCGCGGTGCGCGACGCGTCGAACCGCGACGATCTCGCGAAGGCCGTCCGCGAGCTGGCGGGTTCCGAGCTCGAAGTTGTAAGCGGCGAACGCGAGGCGGCGCTCTGCTTCCTGGGCGCGACGCGCGGTCTCGACGCCGACCCGCCGTTCCTCGTGTTGGACATCGGAGGCGGCTCGACCGAGTTCGTGGTCGGCACCGGGGAGCCGCTCTTGGCGATATCGACGCAGACGGGAAGCGTTCGGCTCACCGAACGCTTCGTCAGGACCGATCCGCCCGCCATCGTCGAGCTGGAGGCCATGGAGGCGGAGATCCTCGGGATCCTGGAGGAGGTCGAGGCCGCCGTCCCCGTCCACGACGCCCGCACGCTCGTCGCCGTCGCGGGCACGGCCACAACGGTTCAGGCCATGGCGCTCGACCTGCCCCGGTACGACCCGGAGGCGATACACCGGACGTGGCTTGCCGCGGACGACGCCGAGGGCGCTCTCCACCGGCTCGCGCGGATGACGAACCCCGAGCGCGCGGCGCTGCCGTTCATGGCCCCGGGCCGCGGCGACGTGATCGTAGCCGGAGCGATGATCCTCGCGCTCGTGTTGCGCCGCTTCGGGTTCGAGCGCGCGCTGGTCTCCGAAACGGACATCCTGGACGGCCTGGCGCTGGACATGAACAGCTAGGATTGCGCCGTCCGGCGACCGGGTGGTCGCCGGCGCGGGAGAGGACCCTTCGGTCCTGGCTCTCGGCAGGCCGGATTGGGTAGGCTGCCGTCTCTCATGCGCGTCGAGGAACGTCCTCCGGTGCAGCGCACCCGCCGAGCGGCGACGCTCGCCCTCGCCTTCGTCGCACTGAGCCTGGTTACCGGAACTACCTCCGCCCCGATCTTGGCCGCCGCCGAGCCGCGTGGCATCTTCAAACTCGACCACCTGATCTTCATCGTCCAGGAGAACCGGTCGTTCGATCACTACTTCGGCACGTTCCCCGGGGCCAAAGGGTTCCCCGAGTGGAAGGGTGGCAGGCCGCAGGTCTGCGTCCCGGACCCGATCCTTGACCGCCCCGCCTGCACCTATCACAGCCCGCGTATGCACCAGAACGGCGGGCCTCACGATCGTCCGGCCTCGATCACCTCTATCAACGGTGGGAGGATGGATGGTCACGTTCGAGCCCTGGCGCCCAACAAACACTGGTGCGTGGACCGGTTCAGCGCCGAGTGCCGCAGGTTCGTCGGTCCGGACGGGCAACCCGACGTCATGTCGTGGCACGACGCGAGGGAGATCCCGAACTACTGGACGTACGCGCGGAAGTTCGTGCTCCAGGACCGCATGTTCGCGCCGGTCGACTCCTGGACGCTGCCCGCCCATCTCTTCCTCGTCTCTGCCTGGTCGGCGGCCTGCACGGACAATCGCGACCCGATGACCTGCAGATCCAACGTCTTTCTCGACAAGGACTGGCAGCGACATTCCTACGGGGAGAGTCCCGCCTACGCGTGGACCGACATCACGTGGCTCCTGCACGATCGGGGAGTATCTTGGGCCTATTACGTCGGCCCGGGCACCTGCATCGCACCGCCATGCGGCGACCTCGAGGGCGGCGGCACCCCCGCGGGCAAGAACCCGCTCCCCGGGTTCACGACCGTGAACCAGACGAACCAGCTGGGACGCATCCAGACCCACGACGAGTACCTCGAGGCCGCACGCGACGGCACTCTGCCCTCCGTGTCGTGGATCGTGCCGAGCAACTTGAACAGCGAGCACCCGCGTGGGCGCGGGGGCATCCGCGCCGGCCAGGCCCACGTTACGCAGATGGTGAACGCAGCGATGCGGGGTCCCGACTGGGAGAGCACCGCGATCTTCGTCACGTGGGACGACTGGGGAGGGTTCTACGACCACGTGGAGCCGCCGGTCGTGGACGAGAATGGTTGGGGGCTTCGGGTCCCCGGGCTCGTGATCAGCCCCTACGCGCAGCGCGGGTACATCGATCACCAGCTCCTGTCCTTCGACGCGTACCTGAAGCTGATCGAGGACCGGTTCCTCGAGGGCCAGCGCTTGGATCCGAAGACCGACGGGCGCCCGGACCCGCGCCCGACGGTGCGCGAGGAAGTAGACATCCTCGGGGACCTCAGGCGGGCGTTCGACTTCTCCCAGGACCCTCGCCCGCCCGTTCTCCTCGACCCGAGGCCCTGAGGGCGGCCGCGCCCTCGAGGGAAGACGGCCGGCGCCTCCGTGGCACCCAACTGATACGCCGAAGGTCGACGTGGACCTAGGTCGAGCGTCGGGAATCCGTTTCTGGACCTGGCTCTCGCGCGGCGGGTTCGGATAGGCTGCGGGCTCCGATGCCGAGGAAGGTCGCCCCCCGTCTGGCCAGACCCGCCCGAACGTTGTTCGTGGCGCTCGTGTGCCTCGCCGTCTTCGGTGGCGGGTGGCCTCCCGGAGTGCCCGCCGGCGAGGCGATCGAGCGGAGAGGCATCTTCAAGCTGGACCACCTGATCTTCATCGTCCAGGAGAACCGGTCGTTCGATCACTACTTCGGCACGTTCCCCGGCGCCGACGGGTTCCCGAGGAACTCGGAGGGCCGGATCAAGGTGTGCATCCCGGACCCGGTCCTCGGACATTGCGTCCGGCCCTATCACCAGTCGTACCTGTTCTCCAAGGGTGGTCCCCACAACCGTCCCGCCGCCACGACCGACATGAACGGCGGGAAGATGAACGGGTTCGTCAAGGTTCTCGGGGGCAAGGACACGCGGTGCGCGGGTGAGGTCCGGACGGGGTCCGCGTGCGAGAACTTCGTGGGACCGAGGCTCCAACCCGACGTCGTTAGCTGGCACGACGACCGCGAGATCCCCAACTACTGGACCTACGCGCGCAGGTTCGTGCTCCAGGACCGGATGTTCGCCCCGACGGATTCGTGGACGCTCCCGGCCCACCTGTTCCTCGTTTCGGCCTGGTCGGCGTCATGCGACGACCCGTACAGGCCGATGACCTGTCGATCGAACGTCTACCTCGACGGATCGGGGGAGCGGCACCACTACGGGGACCCGCCCGAGTACGGCTGGACCGACATCACCTACCTACTCGACGAGGCAGGCATCTCGTGGAGGTACTACCTGGGACCCGGGACATGCGTGAAGGGCACGACCAACAACTGCACGCCCGATCCGAAGGCCGGCATGACGCCGTCGACCAAAGCCGCGCTCGCGGGCTTCACGACGGTCCACCAGAACCGGCAGCTCGACAGGTTCGACGGACACGACGAGTTCATCGAGGACGCGCGTAACGGCACGCTCCCGTCAGTCTCGTGGGTGGTGCCGTCGAACCTGAACAGTGAGCATCCGGGGTCCGGCACGTCGATCCGGGCGGGCCAGGCGCACGTAACTCGGATGATCAACGCCGTGATGAGGGGCCCCGACTGGGACCGATCGGCCATCTTCGTCACCTGGGACGACTGGGGAGGCTTCTACGACCACGTGCAGCCTCCGAAGGTCGACGAGAACGGCTACGGTCTGCGCGTGCCCGCTTTCATGATCAGCCCGTACGCCAAGCGCGGGTACATCGATCACCAGACGCTGTCCTTCGACGCCTACCTGAAGCTGATCGAGGACCGGTTCCTCGGCGGCGAGCGCCTCGACCCCGCGACCGACGGCCGGCCCGACCCCCGGCCGACGGTTCGCGAGGAGGTCGGGATCCTGGGGAACCTGCGGCGGGCGTTCGACTTCACCCAGGACCCGAGACCGCCTCTCATCCTCGAGCCGACGCCCTAGTTGGCCTCGGGTAACCTTCCGCTCCGATGTCCAAGCGCTCCAGGGAACGTCAGCTCGCCAAGCTCGCCGCTCGGCGCGCGTCCGACCGGCACCGTCGCCGGCGGAGGAAGGGCGCGACCCTTTCGGTCGCCGGAGTGGTGGCCCTTGCCGGGCTGGTCGTCCTTCTCCTGGCGTTCCTCGGTCGTGATGAGCCGGCGAAGCGGGCGGGAGACGATACGACCCCCGAGCCGCGGGGCAAGCATGCGGCTGCGTGCAACGCCGAGATCCCGAAGGAAGCTCGCAAGGCCAAGGAGCCGTACGAGAAGGCCCCGAAGCTCACGATCGACGAGAGCGCGACCTACATCGCAACGCTCCTGACCTCTTGCGGCACGATCGAGCTCGAGCTCCGAGCCGACCGGGCGCCGGTCACCGTGAACAACTTCGTGACCATCGCGGAGGACGGCTTCTACGACGGCCTTACCTTCCACCGTGTCGTTTCGGGATTCGTGATACAGGGCGGTGATCCCGCTGGAGACGGCACCGGCGGTCCCGGCTACCAGTTCGACGACGAGATCTCGAAGGACATGGTCTTCGACCGCAAGGGTCTGCTGGCCATGGCCAATAGCGGCGAGGACACGAATGGGAGCCAGTTCTTCATCACGCTAGGCCCGGCCGAGCATCTGAACGGCCTGCACACGATCTTCGGCGAGGTCGTGACGGGCATGAAGGTCGCAGAGAAGATCGCGACGCAGCCGCTCGACGCCGAGATGCCCGACCCGAAGGTCTACATCGAGTCGGTCACGATCTCCATCGAGAAGTAGCCTCCCGGGCGACCTAGAATCGAAGCCGCCCGGGTGTCGGAACTGGCAGACGACGGTGCCTTAAAAGCACCTGTCCCGAAAGGGACGTGAGGGTTCGAGTCCCTCCCCGGGCACCGCGCCTCGCGAGGACTCACCCCGCCGGTGCTCCGCGCGCCTACCCTTCCTGGGTCCGCGCCGCGGCCCACTCCCGGATCTTCGCCACGTGCGCGCGAGCCTCCACGCCGTGCTCGCAGTTCTCCGGGTCGTCACACGGAGGGTTCCCCTCCATCGTGAAGAAGTTGAACCGGCAGTAGTCGCAGAAGAAGTTGAGATCCTCGGGAAGGTAGGGGCAGTCGCCCCACGCGCACCCGCGGACGCCCTCGCCGGTGAAGATGTCGTACCCGCAGGCCGGGCACTGCTGGAATCCCTCCCACCTGGCCATCGTCCTCGCCTCCCGACCCCATGGTCCGGGCACGAGGCAGGCCTCCGTAGGGTCGATAGGCACGTCCGCAAGGGGCCACTCGGCCCCGGCCCGGACGAGGCTGCAGGGGGGACACTCGGTTCGATGAGGCCGCTCAGCGTGCTCCTGGTCGAGGCGGACCCCGAGGAGCGCGAGCGCTTCGGAACATGGCTCGACGAGGCTGGGTTCGAGGTCGTTACTTGCCCCGGTCCCACCGGGCCCGACTACACGTGCCTCGGCGGCCGCGAGGGCACGTGCCCGCTCGTCGTCGAGGCCGATGCCGTCGTGATCGATCTCGCGCTGGAGAGCGAGATCGTGCTCACCGGGACCTTCGCCGAGGAGCTCCTCGCCCTATACGCGTACTCGGACAAGCCGCTCGTCGTCCTCGGCCGCAAGGGGCGGACGCAGCATGTTGCCGAGGGCCGGATCGCGCGCGTCGGGCGACATCCCGCTCGCGACGAGCTGGTCGGCACCGTCCGGCGCCTGCTGGCGCTCGCCGCGACGGCCGACGCGTAGGGTCACTCCTCGCCCGGCTCCCTGGTGAGGTCCATGAACTGCACCGCTTCGTCCCGGAAGAGCTGCGCCGTCTGTACGCGCACCGATTCGGTCTGCCGCCCGGCTGCGAACACCACCGTCTCGTGGCGCGCGACCTCCGGGTCGACGATCGTCTCGGCTCGCGCGATCGCGCCGAGCGGCGGGAACGCGCCAAGCTCGAAAGTCGGGAAGTCTTCGGCCAGCTCGTCCTCGGTGGCCAGGTGCGCGTGCGGGTCGCCGAGCGCGTCCCGTACCCGCCGCATGTCCAGCCTCCGTGACCCCGGGACCACCGCGAACACGTGGCGCGCGCCGCTGTCCACAACCACCGTCTTCACGACCTCGTCGGCGTCGATCCCCATCGCGCGAGCCTCGTCCACCGACGTGTAGGCGCGAGGGTGCTCGATCACCTCGTAGGGGACGCCGTGCTCCTCCAGGTACTCGGTAACGACGGACATGAGCATCACCCCCTTCGAGGTAAACGTACTCCCGGTGGCCGCCGGCCGCACCCCCCCATCGCCTCTGCGGGCTCCGGTCGTTCGACCCCTCGTCGATCCTCGTCTACCCATCAGCCCTTCACGACCCCGACCGGCCGAAGCCGCGCGACGATCCGCGATAGCCTGGCCTCCTCGCAGACCCTCACGACCTCCGACACGTCCTTGTAAGCGTGCGGAGCCTCCTCGGACAGCAGCCCCATGTGCGCCGGCGCGAGCGCGATCCCCTGCTCCGCTAGCTTGCCGGCGAGCTCGGGGCCGGTCATCACCTTCTTCGCCTTCGTGCGCGACATCGCGCGCCCCGCGCCGTGGCACGTCGACGAGAGAGCGCGTTCCCGCGATTCCCTTGTGCCCACCAGCACGTAGGAGGCCGTCCCCATGCTTCCGGGGATGATCACCGGCTGGCCGACGTCCAGGTAGGCGGCGGGCAGCCGCGGGTCGTCGGGCCCAAGCGAGCGCGTCGCTCCCTTGCGGTGCACACAGAGAGTTCGCAGCCCGGCGCCGAGGTCGAACTCCTCGAACGAGGCGAGGTTGTGCGAGACGTCGTAGACGAGGAAGAGCCCGAGTTCGCCGGCCGACCTCCGGAAGACCTCCTGGAAAGCGTCCCTGATCGCGTCGGCGAGCACGTGGCGGTTGGCTCGCGCGAAATTCGCGGCGGCCTGCATCGCGCCGACGTAGCGCTCGGCCGCCGGGTGCGAGAGCGGAACGCACGCGAGCTGCCGGTCGGGAACCTCGATGTTGAGCTCCGGCATCAACCGGTCCATGACCCTCAGGTGGTCGGTGCAGACCTGGTGCCCCAGCCCGCGCGAGCCGGAGTGGATCATCACGCAGACCTGGCCCTCGAACAGCCCGAGCACGTTGGCGGCCCTGCTGTCGACGATGTCGTCGACGACCTGCACCTCCACGAAGTGGTTCCCGGCGCCGAGCGATCCGAGCTGCGGGGCGCCGCGCGCGAGGGCCTTCTCGGAGACGTGCTCGAGTCGCGCGCCCTCGAGCGCGCCCTCGTCCTCGCAGCGCTCGGCGTCCTCCTCGAAGCCGATCCCGCGAGACAGGGGATAGCGGACCCCCTCTCGGAGCACCTTCTCGGTCTCGCTCCGCGAGAGCCGCATCCGGCCCTTCGTGCCGGTTCCGCGTGGAACGCGCGCGCCGAGCACCGCGACGAGTTCCTCGATCACCGGCCGGACGTCGGTCGCCCACTCGAGGTCGGATCGGAGCAGCCGAACGCCGCATGCGATGTCGAACCCGACCCCGCCGGGCGAGATCACTCCCTCGTCGGCGTCGGTCGCGGCGACCCCGCCGATGGGGAAGCCGTAGCCCCAGTGGATGTCGGGCATCGCGTAGGAAGCGCCGACGATCCCCGGGAGCGTCGCGACGTTCGCAACCTGGAGCACCGCCCGGTCCTCGACGGCCTTGTCTACTAGCGCCTGCGAGGCGAACACCAGGCCGGGAACCCGCATGCCAGGGACGGTCCCCACGGGTACCCGCCACGTGGTCGCGTCCACCCGTTCGAGCTCCACGACCGCCTCTCAAACGTCCAGGTAGACCCTGGCCTCGATCCGGCCATCCGGTGCTCGTCGCACCTCGAGCTCATGGTAGGTTGCCGCCTTCACCGTCGCACCCTCCGGCGGGCGAGCGAGCGGGACGACGTTCGCCTCCGCGACCAGGCCTCCGTCCTCCAAGTGAACGTGGATCCTCGCGACGCCGACCTCCTCGCTCTCCTGGAGGAAGACCAGCTCGTTCAGGAAGTCGGCGAGGAGAACCCCCCGGTCGGCCGCCTCGACCCGGATCGCGCGCGGCTCGCCGGGGCCGCTCGACCGCACGCCTAGGAGGTCGACGAGTGCCCACGCGGCCTGCTCGAAGGCCTCCTCCGCCGTAGCGCCCCAGGCTCGGATGCCGACGTCGGCCGTGTGTTCGAGGAGCTCGTGACCGGCGTCGCCGCCCTGCGTTCCTTCTCCCATCGCATCGCGCTCCGTTCCCATTCCACAGCTCTCACCGCGCGGACGCAACGGGAGTGCGGTTCTCCGCGTCGTAGCCCCTCCGGGGCCGTGTGTCAGAAGCCGCAGGCGACGGGTAGCCGCCCACGTGGGCATCGTAGAGCTCCCTCATGGACGCTTCGGCCGGCGCGTGCCGAGGATCATCACGGCAACCGGCGCGATGCCGAGGACGGCGACCAAGGCGACCTCGCGAAGCGTAAGGGACGCCGTTCGGAACAGGGGGCGAGCGGCCGGCAACACAACTATCAGCGCTTGGAGCGCGAGCCCCACCCCGACGGCGACGAGGAGCCATCCGTTCTGAAGCAAGCCTCTCGGGCTGCGATCGCCGCGAACCGCGAATGCGTACAGCAGGTGTGCCGTCACGAGGACCGTGAACATGATCGACCGCGCGTGCGACCAGGGCTCGTCCCACGCGAACCGCGCGATCGCGAGGCTCGCTACGCAAGACGAAGCGATCAGCGCCCCGCGCGACGAGAGCAGGGCGATCCTCCGAGCGTGGAGGAGGCGGTCGTCGCGGCGTCGGGGTGGTCGCCCCATGACGGCGGGGTCCGCCGGATCGACGCCGAGGGCGATCGCCGGGAGCCCGTCGGTGAGGAGGTTGATCCACAGTAGCTGCAGGGGAAGGAGTGGCACGCCGAGCGCCGGGAACAGCAGCAGGCTCGCCACGACCACGCTGATCTCGGAGAGGTTCCCCGCGACCAGGTAGTCGACGACCTTGCGGATGTTGTCGTAGATGCCGCGCCCCTCGCGGACCGCCGCGACGATCGTCGCCAGGTTGTCGTCGGTGACTACCATGTCGGCCGCCTCCCGGGCGACGTCGCTGCCGGTCCGGCCCATCGCCACCCCGATGTCCGCCCGGCGCAGCGCCGGCGCGTCGTTCACCCCGTCGCCGGTCACAGCGACCACGTGCCCGCGTTCCTGCAGTGTCTCGACCAGCGAGAGCTTCTGATCCGGCTCCACGCGCGCGTAGACCCTGACGTCTAGGGGATCGGTCGGCAGGCCGTCGCGGTGGAGATCTGCCCCAGTGCGGACCTGGCTCCCGGCGAGCCCCACCTCATCCGCGATCGCCGTGGCGGTCCCCGGGTGGTCGCCCGTGACCATGATGAGCCTGACGCCCGCGGCGGCGGCCTCGGCCACCGCGCCCTGCGCCTCCGGGCGGATCGGATCGCTGAGGCCGACCATCGCGATCAGCGTCAGATCGTGCTCGGCGGCATCGAGAGGCTCGTTCCCGACGTCCCCGCGCGCCAGCGCGAGCATGCGCATCCCTCGCAGCCCGAGATGTTCAGCGAGGGCGGCCAGTCCGTCGCGAGTGGCTCCGTCGAGCTCGGCGCGGTCGCCGTCGTTTCGGATGGCGTCGCGGCAACGCTCGAGCACGATCTCAGGAGCGCCCTTCACCAGCACGATGTTCCCGTCGGTCCCTCGGTGGAGGGTAGTCATCCGCCGACGTTCCGAGTCGAACGGGACGGCGGCGAGACGGGGGGAACCCTCGCGGAGCGCGGCGACCCTCGAGGGCCCGGAGACCTCCAGCAACGCCAGATCGACCGGGTCGCCGCTGGGAGGCTCGAGCGTCGCGTCGTTGCATAGGATCGCGACCTCCTCGACCTGGTCCATCAGGTCGGGGGCCAGATCGGCGGGAGCCACCGGCCCGGCGCCGACGAAGGCGACGGTGGCTAGGTCGAGGCTGTTCGCCGTCAACGTGCCGGTCTTGTCGGTGAGGATGACCGTCGTTGAGCCTAGGGTCTCCACAGCGGGCAGCCTCCGCACTATCGCGCCTCGCCCCGCCATCCGGCGCACGCCCAGGGCCAGCGCGACCGTCACGACGGTGGCGAGTCCCTCCGGAACGGCGGCGACGGCGAGGGCGACGGCCGCGAGGAACGAACGCTCGATGCTCTGGGGCGTTATGCCCATGTGGAGGAGAGTGAGCCCGAAGACCAGCGCCGCGATGGCGGCGGCGATCGCTCCGAGGCGTGTGGTGAGGGCGCGAAGCTCGCGCTGGAGCGGCGTCGGCGGCTCGCGCCGCGCGAGCTGCGCCGCGATCCCACCGATCTCGGTGTCGGGACCGGTCGCGTAGGCGATCGCCGAGCCGGCACCGCGAACGACGTGGGTACCGGAGTGGGCGACGCAAGGCCGGTCTCCGAGGCCGGCGTCCGGGAGCGCGAGACGGTCGGGACGCTTCTGCACGGGAAGCGACTCTCCGGTGAGGAGCGACTCGTCGACCTCGAGCGAGGACGCGGAAACGAGCCGGACGTCCGCCGGCACGCGATCCCCGGCGGAGAGGAGCAGAAGATCACCGGGGACGACGTCGCGGGAGTCCGGGACGAGGATCGCGCCGCCTCGGATCAACTTGGCGGTCGGGGTCTCCATCGCCCGGAGGCTCTCCAGAGCGCGGGCGGCCTTGCCCTCTTCGACCATGCCGATGATCGCGTTCAGGACTACGATCGCGAGGATCGCTCCGGCGTCGAGTCGCTCTCGGAGACCGAAGCCGGCGACCGCCGCCGCGATGATGAGCAGCAGGGCCATCGGCTCGGCGACCTGGCGGATCAGCCGGATCCCCAGGGGTGTGTTCCTCGGGGGCGGGAGCTCGTTCGGGCCGGACCGAGCCAGCCGAGCCCGGGCCTCGTCGGGCTCCAGGCCGCGCTCCGGGTCGGTTCCCAGCGCGCGCGCCACGTCCTCCGCCGACAGGGCGTGGTAGGGGGCCTGTGT
>Ga0209341_10003260_pt1 | contig 15212 bp, 25 predicted proteins | sample RifCSP13_2_FD_184020 | JGI IMG/M metagenome (GOLD analysis project Ga0209341, IMG submission 184020) | Soil microbial communities from Rifle, Colorado - Rifle CSP2_sed 13_2 (SPAdes) (version 2) | ecosystem: Environmental > Terrestrial > Deep subsurface > Rock core/Sediment | place: Rifle...
ATTCCTTGGTCGTCAGGTGGGTAGGAATACTGGGGGATACTTCATCCATCTCCGAGACTGAGACCAAGGGTTTAAGTTACGCAGTTGCCCCATCCGTCCTGAAAACGCTGAACTATGAAGTATCACCTGTCTCAACCAAGAGTTTGGATTATGAGGTAGTCACGTCTGCTACCGCCACCAAGAACTTGGATTACGAGATTACCACCACTACCACCGACTCCAAAGGATTAGACTATGCTGTCGCCCCAGAACAGACTAGTGGACTAGATTACGAAATAGCCCCCGAAATTGACCTCGGATTGGTTTACCAGGTCGTGGGAACAAAGCAACTCGACCTAAACTACCGAGTTGAGACCACTGATACGGAAACCAAGGGCTTGGACTACGAGATAGCTCCCGAAGTCAGCAAGGGGCTGGACTATGCTGTCACCCTCACCGAACAGAAGACACTGGAGTATGCCGTAGCTCCTGAGAAGACCAAATCACTGGACTACGAGGTCGCTACCACGGATACAAAGACCAAGACTCTGCTCTACGGGGTAACTTCCCCAACCAATGTGATGAAGGCGTTGGCTTACGAGGTCAAGACTACCCAGACCAAGACGAAGGGACTGGCTTACCGCATCCCCACCGTCCAGACCAAGACCAAGGCATTGGGTTACAAAGTCCGAACTACCCAGACCAAGAGCAAAACCCTCGCCTACAAGGTCAGACCGAGCTTTACCCAGACCAAGGGACTCACCTACCGAGTACCAACCACCCAGACCCAAGCTAAGGACTTGGACTACGCTATCGCCCTGACTAAGACTAAGGGACTCCAGTACGAAGTGGCTCCCGTGATTGGGCTGGGATTGCGGTATATGTTGCCTGGAGAACCAATGCCCTTGATAAACCCTGTCCTTGACGTGAGAGTGGTGAGACCGAGCGTATCGGCGTAGAATAAATTATGGCATTTGAAAGAACAATCTACGACTACAACGGGAGATTCTCCCTGAATGACCAGGAGACTAGCCCCAACCGCTATGTGTTGGTGGGGGAGGAGGCGTTAGCCGAAACGACCACCAATACCATCCAGACTGACCGTCCAGTGGCTGAGGGGATGATTGATTTCACCAGCAAGATTTCAGGTGGGGAGTTCAACATTCCCATCATCCTCTTCGGCAAGACAATGGGAGATATGAATGTCTTGATTGACGAATTGAAGGAGGCGTTCAACCCCCAACTCGTGAATGATGACCCGACCTGGGGGAAGGGAAAAGCTGTATTCCCAGGTGGTGATGGGTTCATGCCAATGAAATGGGATGAGGAGGTATCTTCCCCCAACCCACCACGTGGTGTTCAGGTCTTCGTCAAACCTCTAGAAGTATTGCCCGTAGTCATTGACTCAACGGAGGGAAGAGTGAGAGCAGGGAAACTAAAGTTGAGCATCGAAGACCCTCGCAAATACTCCCAAGACCTAAGTACCATGGTAGATTCGGGGACAGCCAACAATGGAGGAAACTTCCGTACCCCAATGAAGATTACGATTGAGAAGATAGCCAACTCCCCTCCTGACGTTCCCCCACCTTCTCCCACCATCTCCAACACTACGACTGGGGACAGCATAACCCTGACGACTTCTTTGGTGGAGGGAGACGTTCTGGTAATTGATACCAGGCGACAGACGGTGGAATTGAATGGGGTTGAACAGCGAAGCTTGCTATCCACCTCATCGGATTGGATGCACCTTGCCCCAGGTGATAATGCCTTGGTTAATAGTCTTTATGATGGCAACTACACCGTCACCTTCGATTGGTATGATTGCTGGAGCATTTAACGATGGCATTTCCTTCCGCATCTACCGCCACAACTAACGGTTCTACCGCCACTACCTCGGCTGTCGTATCCCTGCCAGGGAGCATAGTTGCAGGTCAGACTCTCTTAGTCCTTATTCGATGTGCTCTTGGAGGAACTCACACCTTCCCCGCAGGTTGGACAGAGATATTTGAGGACAGCTCGGACGGCTCTGATGATACGACCTCCCTTGCGTGGCGGAGAGCAGATGGAACTGAGGGAGCAAGCATCACCGTCACTCTAGGAACTTCCAGCAAATTTTCGGCAATTTCCTGGCTAGTTGCAGGAGCAAGGAACCCCGAACTTAGCCCTCCTGAGATTTCAAACATCACCACTGGCAATAGTACGAATCCTAATCCTGGCTCCCTCACCCCCTCAGGCGGAGCCCAAGATTACCTCTGGCTCTGGATGGGAGGATGGGAAGGGACTCAAACTTCACCTCCCGTTGGAAACCCAACCAACTATACTTCAAATGTCGTTGGGGCGGATACGGGGTCAACTGGTGGGGTTAGCACAAACTGCCGAGTAGCAAGTGCTTCACGGCAACTGAACGCCGCCACCGAAGACCCAGGTTCTTGGACAATCTCAGGTCTCGGGGATGACTGGACAGCCGTTACCGTTGCCATCTACCCAGAGGTAATTAGTGAGGAAACCATTGGTAAGGACGCTGAATACGTGGTCGGGTCTCCAGATGTCATTCCTCTTGGTATTGAATATGCGGTTGAGACTTCTCCCACCGAAGCCAGGAGTCTGGACTACCTGACTGCCGCAACAGGAACACAGATGAAGGAACTGGGTTATCGTCTTCCTCCTTCTGTCGCCCCATCTCGGGTATCCTACAGCGTGATCATTGAGAACAGCTCTGGAGACATCACTGAATTTGAAAAGATTTCCAGTCTTTCCTACGAACTCTATGAGAATGAAGTGGGCATTTGTAAGTTCCTGCTTCCCTACTCCGACTCCAAATTGACCCCTGGGAACGTGGAAGGGGGCAAGGGCATTGTTCGAATCTACCGCCAAGGGATATTAGTATGGCAAGGAATAATCTCAGTCGTTGAGAACACCAAGGATGGATCGACAATTTACGGCTTCGATTTTAAGGAAACGCTGAAGTGGTATCGGATCGGGTTCAACAAGAATACCCCCGAGAAAGACTTCCCAGATGGAAACCTATTTGACGATAGGAGGATTGGATCCCAAATCATTTCCCCAATCTGGGACTTTATTGTTGGTGCCTCCCCCTATCCTGCCAAAGTCAATCCTTTCCTCGGCGGTGTAGTGTCGAAGGGAACCATCCAGAACCCCTACAATATAAACACCACCACTCCCAAGACAGTCAAATTCTCGAGGGAAGATCAAGATTTCTTCACCTTTCTCACTTACATGACCGCTCTTTCGCGGGCCGACAGCCCGGGGGCAGGATCGTGGAAACAAGATACTGTCTTTGATATTTCCATATCAGAGACCGGCCCAACGTTTACTTTCCTGCGGAATGTGGGTGAGGACAAACCCGAAGTAAGACTAGAGTTGGATTCCGAGATCACCAACTTCACTTTGACAGAGGATGCCTCGAACATCAGGAACAATGTCCGGGGTATGACCGTCACGGACAACCCCGAGGTCCTCTCCAACACTCAGAATGATGCCGCCTCCAACTCCGCCTACTACTTGCGGGAAATCAGCCAGTTCTTTTCGGCCGCCGACAAGCCGAGTTCCCTGGCTGAACAAACAAAGGATTACCTCAAGGAGCACAAGGATGTGATGCCTGAGGTCGCAGCCGAGTTCGCCTCTGGAATAGCTCCATTCGACGGGTATGCGATGGGGGACGCTGTCAAACTCCTCGTGAACCGTGGTCGTGTTGTAATAGACGACTATTACCGGGTTATTGGAATGCGAGTTGGGTATGAAGCTGGGGTAGAATTAACTGTACCGATTCTGAGGAAGAAACGAACCTAAAATGCCTAACGCCTCGTATCCAAAACCAATCTTAACCCCCACCGAGGATCAACATCGGACTTTCCGGGGGGTGACAGGCATCGGGGGGGTGGAGAGATTCAGGAGCATCAACGCTGATTTCATCAATGTTACGGAGCTCAATGCCAATAACATCACCACTGGCACCCTGACAGGTAGAACGGTTGTAAGTTCGAACTCTGGAAATAAAATAATCTTGAACAATGGAGATTATCTCCAGTTTTATAGGGGTGGGACGATCCGAGCCCAACTCCGAGGGAACTCGGCGGTTAAAGGCGGAATCGTCCAAGAGATTGGAAATTACATCGTTGCTCCAAACCAAGGTTTCCTCTCTGCTTCAAATAGTGCCCTGACTGACTTCTTCAAGTTTTACTGTGCCGTATCTGGAAGCTCAGTGACTGGGGCGGTCGCTGCTCCTTCCTCCAACATCATTAGCTTCCGAAGTAATGCCGAGAACGACAAAATCACCATGCGGGTTGGGGGACTAGGAAGAATTAGGACTACTGACGCCATAGGAAATTACTTTTGGCTTCCTTATGTCGAGAGTGACCCTCTTGTCGGCTCAGGCGGGGGAAATGCCAACCGTCCAATAAGAATGAGTACCCTCCATGTGAATGTCGGGGCGGTTCTCGGTTTTGGTCAGACAGGTACCGTGAGTTTGGGAGCTAAATTCTGGGATAAAGATAAAATTCACATCGTGGGTACGGCAGTTAGGAGCGGGTCAGGGAGTTACACCCCATCCGACTGGAACGTGGGAATCGAGAGTCTCACCCAGAGTTCGTGTCAAGTCCAAGTTTGCCACAGACTTCGTCCGTTGGGTGGCTCCCACACGATTAGGGTTCGTCTCCTGGTGGTAGGGCATATAAATGATGTGACAAAGTCTTACTAATGGATTATCACGCTTACGCTCTAGAAAAATTTGGGGAAGACGGGTGGGAGAGCAGAATTCTCTCCGTGGAGGTCCCTGAGATGCATATTCTCAGTATCTCGGAAGACCAGGAGAACGGGAACTACATTGTCCTCGTCAAATACGATGAAGAGACGGAAGAAAAGGATTATCTGGGATGGGCAGTTAATATCCCGATTGAATCCATCACCAATCTTGAGACCGAAAAGGGGTTGAGCACTCAGGAGATCCTTGGAAACTACCTTACCTATGTTAATGAGATCCGAACCACTGAAGAGACTTCTACGGAAGACCCCGAACAGCCAGTTCCGAGGGATGACTTGATGCCCAGTTAGGGCTTAATGTCCTCGGGCTCCCCAGTGGACTTTCCCAACTCGATTTCCTTATCCAGCGCTCGCTGGAGCCAAGAGGGAACCTTCTTCCCCTCCCGCACCAGCTCCATCACTCGGGTCGCCACGTACGAATTCTTGTAACGTCTGATTCCTGCCTTAATAGCCCCGAGGTGCTCGAGGATTTTGTCAGGAGAACCGAGAGTGGGTGAGTAGACTCCCAATCCCAACTCATTGTAAATCTCTGCCATTACCCCGTCCAGGGCATTCTCAACCACTGGTTCTAGCTTCAGCTCGGGTTTACTCAGCAACTTCCTTAATAAATTCATTTAAGGATATTCTTCACTTCCTGGGGGTCGGCCCAGATTCTAAGGCACTCCAACAGTTCCTTTGAACTACCGTATTCCCCGTCATTGTAAGATTCACTATTTCTACCATAGTTGTCCTCCAACCAACCGTAGGACACCTTCCCGTAGAAGAAGTAGCCCTCACCATCGTATTTTGTCAAATCCTTGAAAAGCTTACGGAAGGAGTTTCCGTGATTCATGCGTTCTTTGGTCGGAACGTAGCGATACACTACCCACCCCCCATGTTCGAAGGTATCGCCAGTGTAGTGTCCTGCCTGTTTCGTCACCCAGGATTTCAACAAAACCTTCCTCACCTCCTTCTTAACCATCCTACTTCTTGACTACCTCGATTCTTGGGACTAGCGAGACTACCCCATCCAGTCCCATCTGGAATGTCCGCGTATTATCCCCAAAGTTAAATTCCTCATATCCCGCATCCACCAATCTCCTTACCAGTGTGCTCTGGTAAACTGCAATCAGGGCATTCGCTACAGCGATGTGATCTTGGGCCACACGTTCGGTGTTTAACAGGGATGACCTGTGGGGTTCTGTGATCGTAACCTTGGTAACGTTACCTTTTTTCTGTTTCTCTTCTCTCTTAACCATTTTAAACACCCCCTTCCCTCTTCAATCGTTCCACCATTTTCTGGAATCCCCTAATGTCTCCCTCGCTCCAACCTTGCTCCTTGAGGTATTCTACCCCCTTTCTTCTCAGTAACGCCCGGAACTTCCCCCACCACTCCTTGCTCCTCCCAGTCTTCTCGGCCACCTGCTTCTCCCTCATTATCCTCTGTGCCTCCAGTTTCTTCTCGATAACGTGGGGATCGTCCTGATAACCTGGCGGCACATCCTTACCTAGCTCCACAACCGTACGCATGTCCTCCGCAAGTCTTCTCCTGAGAATCTTGGGCACACCCCCACTGTCCAGCAACTTCTCATCCTTCTTTATGCTGAAAGAATGGCGACAGGTAGGGCAGAGCCACTTACCTGCCCCTTTCACGAAGAAGAGGAGTTCAGGAGGAAAGGGACTGTCGCAATGTCCACAGTAACTGTCTTTCCTCGTCATCCTTTTCTCAGAATCGCGGAAACCTTCCCCCCACCCTCCCGCCTCATAGTAATAATCTTGAATCCGGATAGGGTATACCGCCGGAGCACTGCTTCTGGTACTCCCTCAAGTTCCACCTCATCCGCCGATGAGGACTGGGGAACGGGACCTGGAATCTTGTCGGCGACCTCATACTCCACTTCGATCTGAAGCTCTCCCTCCTTTTTCCCTATTTTCTTTTTCTTGGTGACCTTGTAACCTGCCTGCTCCAACGCTTTTACCGTCTCTTCTGTTCCGATGATGGACTTCTTTTTAAACATTAGGTAATCTTCCTAATCTTATGTAAGCCGTGGTTGTCAGCGTGGTCTCCTAAGGCCTCCAAACGGAGTTGGGAGCAACGAATTGGGGCTACCCCGATGTGCAGACCAGAATCGATTGCATTTCGGTAGAAGTAAACGTCCTGCCCACCCCATTTTTTGGATGCAGCAGACTTGTTCTTTCTCAAGTCCTTGTCAAAGCTGAACTCAGTGGAGAAGAATGGCTGAGACATCCTTTCCAAGCTTTCGGTCTTAACCAGGAGACATCCTGTTCCTCCCCACAACACCTCGTCGTCCTTAGTTTCCAGGTGACATGACTTCGTGTCTAGGGGGTAATGGGGGACAGAAAGATCAAAGCCGATATCACGGACTAGGTTGAGAAGCAAGGAGAGGCACTTAGGGGGCATGACCATATCGTCTTCCACCAACCAAATGTAGGTCGAGCCCTTCCTCCTGCCAATCTCGAATAACTCATTGAACCCAATGGGTATGGGCTTGGTAGTAAACTCGAAGTCAAAATCGATGCTTGCCTCGTCAATGTTGCGGAACACGCTTTCCAGCGTTCCAGTAAAGACTGTTCCCCGGGTCGGGATAGCGACTAGGAGAGTTTCCCGATCTCCACCTTCCCCAAAGAAATCTGGGAACAGTTGTTGGGGAAGCATGAAAGGGCGGGTCTGACGGGAGGGGGGAGGAAGGCGACGCATTGATCCTAAGGGTGGGAAACCATTGATGTCAGGTGAATCCATGGGACTACATTCACCATACCAAATTGACAAGCTTGAAACAAGCCCTATAGAAATGTTATTTTAGGGTGTGAGTACAAGAAGTAAGGGTAGCCAAGGTGAGCGGGTTGCCTCAGACTTCTACCACGAGTTAGGATACCAGACTTGCAACCCGCCCGAGACACGCTTCGGTGAGAAGCTTCCTTTTGGTGACCTTATGTTTTGGAACAAAGATGAGCTGGGTTTCTCGGAGGTCAAGAATACCAAGTCCCAGAGTTTTTCCCTCGCCCATTATGTTCGTCTTCTCAAGGAGAAGGAGTTCCCCACCAACTATCTGACCCTAGAATTCATCTGGATAACGGATGGCAAAGTCCATAAGCGCTGGTACTTCAGTGGGAGGGCGAAAGAATTCCTTGAGATGAAGATATTCTAATGTCCTTAATCCACTTCGATCTGAGGGGAAGGGACCCGGGGAAGTACGAGACTGCCGTATTCCTTCCTGACGCTCATATCCCCTACCACGACGATGACACCTTGGAAACCGTCTTTAGCTTTCTTAAAGACTTTCAGCCCGATAACATTTTCATCCTTGGCGATTGGATCGACTGCTATGACATCTCCAAGTACGACAAAGATCCAGAACGTCGTTTTCGGCTGCAAAAAGACTTTGACCTCGCCTCCAATGAGTTGGCGGAAATCAGGCGATTGTGCCCAAAGAGCCGGGGGATATTCATGCTGGGGAATCACGAGGACCGCCTGAGAAAATGGATGTGGCGTAATCCCGACATCGCTTCCCTCCGTTCCCTCGAGATTCGTCATCTCCTCAACCTGGAGGAGATCGGTTTTGAGAGTTACGATTATGGGGAGTCCTATTCCCACCATGGATTCATCGTGAAGCATGGGGATGTAGTCCGGAAACATTCAGGATGGAGTGCGAAGGAGGAGCTAGAGAGAGTGGGGATCAGTGGAATCAGTGGCCATACCCACCGCCTTGCCTCCTACTTCAAGAGAGACCAAGCTGGCGCGAAAGTGTGGTATGAGGCCGGATGCCTCTGCGACCTCGATCCCGAATGGACGCACTTCCCGAACTGGCAACAAGGCCTAGCGGTTGCCTACTTCGAGCCCGATGGCAATCGGTTCTTCCTCTCCCTCGTTCCCATTGTCAAGCACCGCCTATTGTTCAATGGCCGTATTTACGGATAGCCCCGAGCAAACGGGCTTGGATACTAGCTAGGTCAGGTATCGGCGCGGTCTCTTTGAAGGACTCCTGCTCTTGCCTACCCGTTCCCAAGAAATAATCATCCCCCTTCATCTCCTGGTTCTGAATGCGCTCCCCGTACCGCCACCAGGTCACGGGAATCCCGTATGCTTCAGCACAGATGAGTCCGTGGAGAGCGGAGGCGATAATCCGTTCGCAGGAAAGGACTTCCTTGACTACGTGCTGCCATCCTGATTGGACATCAATCAAATGCTGTCCTGGTTCCAACTTCACAAACTTCTTGTCATTGTAGTGGGGCAGGACACCGACCTCGTATTTCTTCTCAACCTTGGGGTGATAAACGAGGGGAAGAAGAAGCCCGGGGTCTCCGAACACTCTCGGCACATTCCCTCCCTTAATCATCGCCCTGGTTATCGGCCCTCGCACCGCAAGAAAACGGGCGAAAGGCGGAGCTTCCGTCACCTGAAGAACCTGAGTTCCCGTCCCCCAAACAATATCCCTCGGTTGGATGCAATGGATTAGACTACCAACCGCCAGCACCTTCCCCTCGGTCTCTCTCGGCACCCATTCAATCCTTTCATGGATAAAGGCATCAAGGATGACGGGGGATATCTCATCCCCGAAGTTGGGGGGATTGGCGTTCCACCAAAATGCTCTCACGGGAGTTTCCTTCCTGCCATCCACATGTTTGAGGACTCATTGTGATGGTGAACTGTAAAAGCCACGTAACCTTCAGGAACCGTGATTGACTTTTGGGCGTACTGTCCCATCTTGTAATGGGAGTCATGGTAAACAAACTTGAAATTGTCATCTTTGCTTGGCTGGTAAAGAGACATGAATGGCGAAGCGTGGGTTGGGGTGTACTTGGTAGCGGAATGATGAAGAGCCAGGGATTCTAGATTAAAGCAGTAAGGGATGAAGTTGAGGTGGAGGGAGTGGTGGTGGGCGTGCTGGCATTTCTTCTGGATAAATTCCAAGTAATCATCTCGCAGGATTAGGTCATCCGAATCTAGCCCTGTTTGAATGTCGTATTTGTCTAACCCGATAACGTCCTTCCATTCCACGAAGTCAATGAAGTATTCCCCACCGTACGGCTTCGCCCTTTCTCGGTCTTCAGGTCGGATATAACCCTCGGCTTCCTTGGTAACGGTAAAGGGGATAATCTTGGGAGAAAGTTCCAGAAATCGCCGATAGTGGACGGGATTGCAGCGAATCCCAATGTCGAAGTCTTGGAAAGTTTGGTTGAGGAGACGGGGAAGAACCATCAACTTGAAGTAGTCGAACCGCCACTCAAACTTGGGGTCTCCCCTGGGATAGTGCATCCTGATGACAACCAAATGACTTAACTTCTGACTCATCACCCTATTATGTCAAATTGGGGGCTTTTAGCTTGGGGTCAGGGCTTTTCACCCTGTCGAGTGCCGTCAGAAGTTAGCTCGTATTTTGTTAGACGGCAAATTGGGTCGGACTGGAGCTAACGAGATTACCGACCACCCAAGCTAGGAACCCCCAATCTCTTTCCCTGACTTCTCCAATAAATCTTTCAAGTCCTCCGCCTTCGCTCCGTGGAGGAGCATACCCACGCTCTCGTTGGTTACGGGTTCTCCTATCTTCTTCAGGCGGTAAGCGAGAGCGTTGTAGATGGCTTGTCCGGTTCGCAATCTATCATCATAGGTTAATGCCACTGTTTTCTTAGCCATCGCTTTTCATTCTACCAGCCAACGAACCAAGAAGTAAATCCCCCCGTAGAACATCACTGTCAGGGCAATCAGGATTGACCAGCAAACCACGAAGTCCCAGTCAATTCTTTTGGGCAAGTCTTTGAGCAGACTAATCGCCCCCTCTCTGGATTTCTCCAAACAGTCTGCCGATGATAGCATCCAGAATACTCCCCTTCTCCCAACCCCGTTCCCTGAACTCTGCGATTGTATCCAATACTTCTTGGAGGGCAACTATCCTCGCCTCCCGAACCTTCTTCCCACAAAGGGGATTATATTTCTTATCCATTTCCCTAATTGTCCTAGCCCTTTCGCTAATCATCGTGAAATAAACCAATCCCAATCAGAAGACACTGTCCATCTCTCCGACATTATGTTCCAGCCCTCGAAATTCATCTCTCGAACCAGAATCTCTTTGCCTTGGATGTCAATGATTACCGCCACGTGTCCATTCCCTTCACTCCCATATTCGTCTTGGGCAACTCCCCCGATCTCCGGTGTCCTGTCCACATCCCACCCATCCTCCCTAGCCCTGTCATCCCAAGTTTCAGCGTTGCCCCAGTCTTGGGGAACATCAATCTGAAGGGACACTCCGTAGGTGCAGTAGCCATAGTAGTATCCGCTTGTCCTCGGCACACCCTCCTCCTCGATCTCAAACGCTTCCACGGCAGGAGGTTTCGGCAACGCCCTGAACTGGTTGTAGTAACTGTGGGCGATGGGACGGGGGGCGAACAGGGTAGCCAGAATGGACGCTACCGCCAATCCCACAAATATCCAGAACCACCTTGGTAGTTTCTTGGGGAATTTAACGGGAACTTGAAGCCACTCTGAGAACTGGTAGAGCCGGAGAGGGAGCCATCGGAGTAGGAGGTAACGCACAAAGGTAACGACCTTATTTAATATGGGTAAAACTGCTCGCTTCAATCGGGGGAGCACCCTTAACCTTTTGAGCCACCTGTGTAGCTTCCTAGGCATAAACCCACCCTCTCAATTTCAAGCCCAGCTTAGGGGTAGGTTAGTGGGGGTGATTGAGCCCAAGATTACCGTTTGCCTAGGACGAGACTCAATCCCTCACCCACCAACTTACCTCCAAATGTTAGGAGCAGGTTTGAAGTCGCTGGCGGATTCAGGAGCCCCTGCCGAAGCCCCCTTTTTACCAGCAACTTCAAGCTACCTCCAACCTATCTCAATTATACCTTAGTGCCACCTACCTTGCTATTTTCAACCTCCCCACCACCGAGATAACGCTGGCGAAGTGTCTCTAATTCCTCATCGTGAATACTTACCCAATGGGTTTTGCCATCAGGCGTGTGTCCGTGAGGCAACTTACCGATCTCATCCAAAATCTCCTCCGCCACCTGCTTCCTGACGGCAGTGGCGTGCTTTGCCCTGTCTTTCAAGATAAAATCCACAATCTCCCAGAAGAAGTTGTCCAGAACCCAAGCCTGAATGTTTTTTACCCCACTCCTCTTGGCGTGCTTTGCGATTAGAACGTTGAGCCATTTCCCTAGTTCTTTTCTTTCAACCTTGGTGGTGGTGTTCATCTTCTTCTCCAAGAGAAACCCAGAAATACAAAATGGGCTAATCGTAATTCGTAGTCCCACTCAAGATAAAATAGATACCAACTCCCAACATTCATAATGGAAAAGTAACTTTGCGAGTGTCGGTTGATGTCAATGTCTAGTAAGTTCAATCTCATTTCCCCTCCTTCAACTGGTTAAGACGCTGGCGGATTTCGTCATTAGCGAGATTGAATCCGTCAACCCACCTATTCTCTTCTGGATAACCCAAATCCCCTTCCGCTATATATTTGGCATCCTCCCCAATCGCCTCAATAGCTTTCTCAATCGCCTTTGCCCTTGCTTCGGTGGAGGTTTTGGTGAGGAGGGTGCGGATAAATCTGAATAACTCTCCTCGTCCCATTTCAGGTGCTACGCTCCCATAACTTTCTGCCCCACGGGACAACCAAGCCCTATCAATACCCTTATAGAACAAATTGTCAAACTCTTTCTCCCAATTCTTCTCCGTTGTTGGTGTTGGTTTAGGCATTGAACTTTAAGATTAACGCCTCAGCTAACTCCTTCTTTAACGGCTCGTTCAGCTTAGGTGTCTTTCCCCCCACGAACTCCCGATATAGAAACTCCAAGTTCTTTATTCCAGCCTCATCAGTTACCGCCTTTCTGATTTTCCTGCGGATTTCATCGGGGCTATCGTCAAGGAACAGACAACCTTTCGGCTCGGACTTACTCATTTTCTTGGCTGGGTCGGAGAGGGACATAATCTTACCCGTAAAGATGAACTGTTGTTTGCCCCCCAATGCCCCTTTAATAAACTCTGCGTGTTGTCTCTGGTCATCGCCAACTATTACCCTGTCGTAGCCAGCAACATCCATAGCCATCAAGACGGGGTAGATTAGGAGATGGGCATTTTTCCTTTTGGCGGACTTGAATTGAGTCATCCGAGCCAATTCCCCTATCGAGGTATCTTCAAGAATTGAAAAGAAATCGTGAAGAAAACGAACCCCGTGCTTGGCGACAACCTCCGACTGGACGATAACTTTGTCCATTGGGATAGAGAACCTTCCCATTTGAAAGAGGGCTTCAGAGATGTTGGTGGGGCTAGTGTTTGGGGCATGTAAGTCGGCAATCAGAACATCCGCCCCATATTCCAATGCTGGCTTAATCACGCTAAAGTAGTGTCCCAGGTGTAATCTCCCTGTTGGTCTTATTCCTACGAGTGTCCTTTGCTTAGTTTTACTCACGGTTGATTTTGTCATTTTCATTTCAGATGAATCTTTCTCCTTTATCATATCTTTCCCTAATCCCGTCCGCCGAGGTCATATCCATCAGCGTATCCTTCTTCGTAACTTTCCTTCTTAGCTATGGTTAGGTAGTTTCCTAGGGCTTTGTAGATGGATTTAAGATTATCCTCAGTATTACAGCGACAATCCCCACCAACTGCCCAATCTAGGATAGAATGACAACTGGCTAAGTGCCACTTTCCCGCATTGAACCAGTATTCTCCTATATTCTCAATCAACTCCTCTAAGTTTTGGGGTTTGTTTTTAGGCATTTTAGCTTTCATTTCAGTTTTCTACCTCCTCGGTTCGCAAAATCCCTCGCCTTAATTCTCTTGAGCCCGCAACTTGGGCAAAATCTCCTTCTTGGATTGATTTTCTCCATCCAAACCCCGCATATCTCGCACGGCTTAAAGGCAATGTGCTGATGGGCTCCCCCCGCCTTCCAATAGCAATCACGGGAGCAATATAACGCTTTTCCTCGGTTGGAAGGAGAATCCCAATTTCGGAAAGGATGGAAGCCCTTGCCGCACCGCACGCAAATCTTGGTGACTTTGAAATCCCGCCGATTAAATATCCCACGGCACTTATCCGAGCAGAAGACGCTAGCGTTCTTGTAGCCGTTCTCCAGCCGAAACCTGCGATTGACTTCCCTTCCGCACTGCCGACAGGCGAAGATAGCCGTATCCATCCACGCCTTATCCCGCAGTTCCTGTTCCGTTGTTCGCCTCTGGATACCCCATCCCCTCCCCGTTATCTTTTTGAAGATTTGACGGACTCTTTCACGGCTAATCCCCAACTCGTCCCCTACCGAGACGAGTGTCCGCCCATCTTCCTCGTATTTGAGAATCAGCTCAGTTCTGGTGTCCATTACGAGTCCTTCCAAAGCTAATCAACGGTCTTCCCAGAAACCTGATTTCCCATGCCTCCCCATCCACCTCAATCTCGGGAGTAGTCACAATCTCTCTCACGGGACGTTCCTTCACGATTGGCTCTACCTCCTTCACCTTATGCTGAACTCCTCCTTCTAGGATTTCTCTCGCCTTGATAAGTGCTGGCGTAGGTCTCCAACTTGGATACATCTTCCTACCCTCGAGGAACATTCGGATATTCCTGACAGTGGCAGTGCTCACCCGAAACTTTCGGGCTATCTTCGCCCCTACATTGTTCTTCGCTCTCCTACCTTTGTCAACGGGACTCCGATGTGCCTTTCCCCAAGCGTAGTAGATTTCCAGAATCTGCTCGGGAGTCAGTTTTCCATAGATTTTAGTCTGTTTTCTTTTCTCCATTTTGTCTCTAATCACCCCCCCTCTTTTTATTTTAATCATTCTCATCCCATCTTCCCCAATCAGATTTCTTAGGATTGCGGATTCGTTACTCGTTTCGTTCAAGACAAAGTCCACCAGTCTTTCCGCCAACCCCTTCTCCTCAGGAGTAACCGCATCCGCCAGCCAGTAGTTCAGCAAGACTTGGGCTCTTGTCAGGTTAGCAAACTCATTCATTTCAGTTTGTCGGCAATCCTTTCGTTTTCGCTGTCGCTTATCTTCTCGCTGTTCGCTAGAACCTGCTTTACCGCCCACTCCAAATTGTCCAGCCGTGCCCCAAGATTATCTCCCATTCCCTCAGCAATCTTCTTTGTCATTTCCAACCGCAGTTCGTTTAGTTGCTTCGCAAACTCCTCGCTTAATTCCCTTTTCTGCCAATCCAGGGCATCTTTGAGCACTCGCTTGAGTCCTAGCGTGTCAAATTGCGTGGGACTAACCGACTGGGAGCCCTCCTCTTGCGTTTTTATTGGAGAGTTGATGCTTTGGTCATCTCGGGGCTTTTCTTTACAGCCTCTCTCAGGACAAGCCCAGAAGCCGTGGTAGGACTTCCCAGTCCGCTTGCTAATCCCTGCTGGGATGAACTTGAACTCTTCACCGTGGACAGGACAGATACCAGCCATTAGAACGGTATCCCCTCTCCCAGAACCCTCTGTCGCAATTCTGCTTCCAGCATGTCGGC
>Ga0209341_10003261_pt1 | contig 15207 bp, 12 predicted proteins | sample RifCSP13_2_FD_184020 | JGI IMG/M metagenome (GOLD analysis project Ga0209341, IMG submission 184020) | Soil microbial communities from Rifle, Colorado - Rifle CSP2_sed 13_2 (SPAdes) (version 2) | ecosystem: Environmental > Terrestrial > Deep subsurface > Rock core/Sediment | place: Rifle...
AGGAGGGACGTCATTCGGTGACCATCGTCCACAAGGGCAACATTCTCAAACACACCGAGGGCGCTTTCCGCCAATGGGGCTACGACCTGGCCGAGCGCGAGTTTGGGGAGCAGGCCTACACCTGGGCCCAGTGGGAGCGGGCGAAGGGCGCCGGCGGCGAGGAGGCGGCGAACGCGGAAATGCAGGCGGCCCTGAGTGCCGGCCGGATCCTGGTGAAAGATGCCATCGCCGACATCGTCTTCCAGCAGACGCTCACCCGGCCGACCGAGTTCGATGTGATCGCCACGACCAATCTCAACGGCGACTACCTCTCCGACGCTCTGGCGGCGCAGGTGGGTGGGATCGGGATCGCTCCGGGCGGCAACATCAATTTCGAAAGCGGCCACGCGGTCTTCGAGGCCACCCACGGCACCGCACCCAAGTACGCCGGCAAAGATAGGGTCAACCCCGGCTCGCTGATCCTAAGCGGGGAGATGATGCTTCGCTACCTGGGCTGGAGGGAGGCGGCGGCGCTGGTGATCAAGGGGATGGAGGGGGCCATCGCCGCCCGGACGGTCACCTACGACTTCCACCGCCTCATGGAGGGGGCCACTCTCCTCAAGTGCTCGGAGTTCGGGGACGCGGTCATCGCCCATATGGACAAGTGATCGGTGATCAGTTACTCAGTGATCAGTTACTTAGTGTTCGGTTACTAAGGGCTCGGCTTCGGGAGCCAGGCCCGATTCACGGATCACTGATCACCGATCACTATCCTCCACCCGCGTCGATTGCCCCTCCCAAGACCATTCCCAAGAGCCCGGTTGACAAACCCTGGGTTCCTGTGTATACAGGTAGACAAGTAGACAGCATGATTACAGCCCTTGATCGGGCCAGCCCGATCCCCCTCTATCTCCAGCTGGCCACCCGGATCGAAGAGCAGATCCGCCGCGGCGAGATCAGCGTCGGCTCGCGCCTGCCTCCCGAGACGGCCCTGGCCCAGGAGACCGGCCTAAACCGCAACACCGTGCGTCAGGCGATCGGCCTGCTCGTCCGCAAGGGCCTGATCGAGAAGCAGAAAGGTGTGGGCAGCTTCGTCCGCCGGGGTGAGGCGCTCTACCCGGTCCATGAGCTCGGACGAATGACCAGCTTCGTCGACGACTTCGACGTCGCTGGGATCGAGACCGAAGACGTCCTCCTCGCCCGCCGCCGGGAGCGGGCCGGCACCACCCTGGCCGCCCAGCTCGGCCTGGACCCCGGAGGCCCGCTGGTGATGATCGAACGGCTTCGCATCGCCAACCGGACGCCTTTCGTGCTGGAACAGGAGTATTTCCCTTTCGACCAGTTCAGCGGGCTGCTCGAAACCGAGATTCGCGGGTCGCTCTACCGCCTCCTCGTCGACCGGTTCGGCGCCGACCTGCACCACTCCGTCCAGACTCTGCGCGCCATTCGCCCGGCCCGCGCCGTGGCCGAGAAGCTGGGCATCCGCCCCTCGGTTCCCTGCATCTTCCTGGAGAGCCTCGCCTACACTTCAGCCGGACGGTGCATCGAGGTCCTACGCTCCACCTATCGGGGCGACCGCTATCTTTTCCGAGTCGAAGCCGGTCAGTATCGCCGGGAGATGGCTTTTGGAGGGGCAGCCTGAGATGCGCCGATTCCTGGATGGTACAATGGCGCCCTCTTGCCTCGAAACCTGCGGCCCTCGTCGCCGGGGGCGCCGATCTCAGCCCGAGCACAGCGCAAGGAGAAATGCATGAAGCCCATCGAAGACTACTTCGTCCCCTGGCTCCGAGGCCAGAAGATGTATGTGTCCTCGCACATCGACCTCGCCTGGCGGCGTCCCGAGCTGCACCGCCTGATGTCGAACGAAAACCCGAACCCGCCCTCCCAGAAGGTGATCGACGCCATTCTCCAGTACGGCAAGGTCGCCAACCGCTACCCCGACCAGGGGTTCGCCGTCCGGGAGAGGATCGCCCAAATCAACGGCCTCCCCGGGATCGAGAACGTTCTGCTGGGAAACGGCTCGAGCGAAGTCTACGACATGCTCTGGCGCTCCTTCGTCGCTCCGGGCGAGGAGATCATCCAGCACACCCCTTGCTTCGGAATCTACAAGCTGAGGGGCGCGGTCCTCGGCGCCAAGATGATCTCGGTTCCGATGATCAACCGGGACGAGAAGCTCCTCTACGACGCCGACGGCATCCTGGCCGCTATCACCCCGAAGACCAAGGCCATCGTCATCGCCAATCCCAACAACCCCACCGGCAACTTCATGGACGACGCTGATTTCCTACGCATTGCCGAGGCCGGGGCGCCCTTCGTCGTCGATGAGGCCTACGTCGAGTATGCCGGCCTGCGCAAGTCGCAAGTGAAGCTGGTCAAGGACTACAAGAACGTCTTCATCACCCGGACACTCTCCAAGGCCTACGGCCTGGCGGGCATGCGCTTCGGCTACGCCCTCGGGGACAAGGACGTGATCATGCAGATCGCCGCCACCCTGATCCCCTGGAACGTCAGCACGATCGCCATGTGGGCGGCCCTGGCCGCCCTGGAAGACACGGCCGCCTTGAATGAGCGGGTGGAGTTCAACAACGAAGAAGTCGAGTACATCGAACGCGAAGTGGGCAAGATCAAGGGGATCACCGTCTTCCATTCCTACGGCAACTACATCCTTTTCGATTCGGCCGTTCCCGGCAAGAACGGGAAAGGGATGGTGGATTTTGCCGAGAAGAAAGGCCTGATCCTGCGCGGCCAGGAGCCGATGTATGGAAGCGACGGCTGGTTCCGCGTGACCATCGGCTCCCACGACGAGAACGAGCTCTTTGTCCGGGCCGTGCGGGAGTATTTCACTGCGTGAGTCCGGGTGACCGGCCGCCCGGCCCCGCCCGAAGGAGGTTGCAGCGATGACGCTAAGTGTGGTGGAACGACTCCAGAACACCAACCCCGACATGGAGATCTGGTGGGATTCCTCTCCCCTGATTTTCGATTCGTGGGTGAAGAAGATGGTCGAGGCCGCGCCCGCGGGCCAGAAGAAGGAGCTCGAGGCGCAGCTCAAGCGGCTGTTCGTCTGGGACGACATGGCCCGCAGCGTCTTCCGCGGCTGCACGACCAATCCGCCCCTCTCCCTCGGCGCGATCAAGGACAACCCCGCCCCCTGGGAGAAGTGGGTGGACGACCAGATCCGGGCCAACCCCGGGATCACGGTCAAAGACCTGTGGTGGACGACCTACAAGGAAGTCGTGCGGCGAGGGGCGGAGAAGCTCCTTCCGATCAATGAGGCCTCGGCCGGGCGCTTCGGATGGGTGTCGGGCCAGCTCGACCCCCGTCTCTTTACCGAGAAGGACCAGATGGTCCAGAAAGCCCAGGAGCTCGCCGGCCTCTCCCCGAATGTGATGGTGAAGGTTCCTGGGAGCCAGCAAGGCGTCGAGGTCGTCCGCAGCCTCACGTCCATGGCGATCTCGACCAACGTGACCACCTGCTTCACCTTGCCGCAGATCATGGCCGTGGCCCGCGCCGCCGCCGAGGGCGTCGAAGACGCCAAGAAGAACAAGGTCGATCTGAGCCGCTGGCGGGCCGTGATCACCCACATGCTCGGGCGCCTCACCGAGCGCGAGGTCATCTGGGAGCAGGCGGCCTACTACAAGGTCAACTGGACCGAGGCCGATCGGCGCTGGTTTGGGCTCGGCGTCTTCAAGCGCGCCTATCGGCTTCTCAAGGAAGGCGGCTACCCGAGCAAGATGCTCCTGTGCTCCGTGCGCCCCGGCCCGCTCGTGAACGGCAAGATGCGCTTCTGGGACCTCCAGGAGCTGGCGGGAGCCGATATGGTCTTCACCCTCCCGCCCTACGGCCTCGAGCCGATGTTTGCCATGGGCGACAACCTCGATTTTCGCGAGGGCGCCATCGACGATCCGATCCCCGATTCGACGATCGAGAAGATCTACCAGATGCCCTACACGATGCAGGCCTACGAGCCTCACGGGCTCTCTCTGGACCAGTTCAACACCCACCCGGCCACTCTCTACACCACCAAGGACTTCTCCAAGGCGGTCGCCGGCGTGGAGGAGTTTGTGGCCGGCAGGCTTGAGAAGGCCGGCGTCAAGGCGGCCGCCGTCGCCTGAACCCAAGCCCCACAACGCGGACTCGGACCGCCCTCGCGCCGGCGGTCCGAGTTTGTGACAGGCATCGTTCTCCCATGAAGCCAAAGCCCCGCAGGCTTCCCGGCCTGCTCATCGATCTCGACGGAACGATCTGCCTCGGCGACGGTCTGATCCCCGGCGCCGCCGAGGCGATCGCCCAGGTGCGCCGGCTGGGTCACCCGCTCGTCTTCGCCTCGAATACCCTCGAGCACGCAGCCGAGTTCGCCGCCCGGCTCACCCGCCAGGGGATCCCCACCGCCCCGGACGAGATCCTTCATGTCCCTTTCGTCCTTGCCTGCTACCTGGAGCAGCACACACCCGGGGCGACGGTCTTTTGCATCGGAGAGCGTTCGCTCATCGACCAGCTGGCCCCCCACTTCCGCATCAGCGAGAACCCGGAGGAGATCGAGGTCGTGGTGGCCAGCAGCGACTTAGCCTTCGACTTCGACAAGCTCAACACGGCCTTCCAGGCGCTACGACGCGGCGCCCGGTTCTTCGCCACCAACCTCGACCCGACCTGGCCCGGGCCGAACGGCGAGCTGCCCGACACCGGGGCCATCATCGGCGCCCTGGAGGGCTGCAGCGGGCGCCGCGTGGAAACGGTCGTCGGCAAGCCCTCGGCCTACTTCGCCCGGAGCGCTCTCGAGCGCCTGGGCCTCTCCCCGCGCCACGTCTGGGTCGTCGGCGACAGCCTCACCAGCGATGTCGCCATGGGGAAGGAGCTCGGCATGACCAGCGTGGTTGTCCTCACCGGCGTCACCCGCCGCGACGACCTGGCCGCCTCGCCGATGAAGCCCGACCACGTCATCGGCTCGCTGGCCGAGCTTCCGGCACTGTTGAAGAGCCGCGCCTTTCGCGGCTGAGGCGAGATCGCTCCAGCCGCCGAGCCAACCTTTCCTTGCCACGAGCCAACCTTTCCTTGCCCGCGTCCCTCGAGATGAATCGTAGGGGCGGGTCTGGCCGGGAGGATCACCCGGCACCTTCGGAGACCCGCCCCTACGCTCGACACACCGCGCACTCCGAGAGGACGCGCAGGGGCGACCCGATGGGTCGCCCCTGTCATCTCTCAATGAGAAATCCGCATCCAGGGCGCCGAGCGCGTTGCATACGACACGTAGGGGCGGGCCCGAGACCCGCCCCTACGCCGGTGTGACTTCGAGCTCCACAGGGAAGTTCGTTTCCCGTGACCCGTTTCGGGCGCGCTATCCCTTGATCCGCTCGCCCTTTGGATCAAAGAGCGGCTCGCGCTCGACGGTGAGCCCGATGCGCTCGCCAAAGAGCTCGACCTGCAGCTTCGTCCCCGGCTTCGCATGCTCCAAGGGAAGGTATCCGTAGGCGATGCTCTTTCCCACGCTGTAGCCGTAGCCGCCCGAGGTCACCCAGCCGACGACCTCACCATCGTTGAAGATGGGTTCGTTCCCCAGGGCAATCGCGCTCCCGTCATCGAGCGTCATGCAGCAGAGCTTCTGGCGGATGCCTTCCTTCTTCTGCTCCTCGAGCGCCTTCTTGCCGCGGAAGTCGCCCTTCTCCGGCTTGACGAACATGCCCATCCCGGTCTCGTAGGGAGTGTAGTCGGGCGTGATGTCGGCGCTCCAATAGCGATATCCCTTCTCCAGGCGGAGGGTGTCGATCGCCTTGTAGCCGGCAGCGACGAGCCCGAAAGGCTTCCCGGCCTCCCAGAGGGTGTCCCATAGCTTCTGGCCGTACTCCATCCCGCAGTAGAACTCCCAGCCCAGCTCGCCGACATAGGTCACCCGCACCGCCAGGGCGGGGACATTGCCCACCGTGATTCGCCGCGCGGTCATGTAGGGAAATCCCCCGTTGGAGACATCGTCCCGGGTGAGGCTCTCCAGGATCTGGCGCGCCCTCGGCCCCCAGAGCCCGAGGCAGGCATACGACGAGGTGGCATCCTCCACCGCCACGGAGCCATCGTCGGGCGTGTGCAGGCGGATCCAATTGATGTCGTGGACGCCGAAAGCGGTGCCCGTGATGATCAGAAAGCGGTCGTCGGCGAAGCGGGTCACGGTGAAATCGCATTCGATCCCGCCGCGATCGTTGAGCATGGAGGTGTAGACGACACTGCCGACGGGTTTGTCGATGTCGTTGGCACACATCTGCTGGAGGAACCCGATCGCCCCAGGGCCTCGAACCTCGATCTTGCTGAAGGAGGTTTCGTCGAAAAGACCGGCCGCCGACCGCGTCTGCAGATGCTCATAGCCGACGGCCGGCGACCAATGGACGGATGCCCAGCCCCGCGGCCTGTAGCCGTGCGTCGCCAGTTTCTCGTAGGGGGTGTACCAGTTCGGGCGCTCCCAGCCGAATTTCTCGCCGAACGAGGCGCCCAGGTCTTTCTCCCGGGAGTAGGCGGGACTGAAGCGGAAGTTGCGCTCGGTCTGGCGCTCCTCTCCCGGCAGGTGGATGTCGTAGTAGCGGGAGTTGCTCTCAATCGTGCGGTTGAGGGTGAATTGTTGACCAAGGTAGTGTGGCCCGAAGCGCCGCAGGTCGAGCCGCCAGCAGTTCCATTCGGGCGTCCCCTCGATGATCCACTCGGCCATTGCCTTGCCGATGCCGCCGGCCCCTGCCAGCCCATGGGCGCAGAAGGCGCACGCCACCCAGAAGCCCTTCACGTCGGTCGGTCCCAGGAGGAACTCGCCATCCGGCGTGAAGCCCTCCGGCCCGTTGAGCAACTGGATGATCTCGGCCTTCTCCACCGCCGGCACGCGCTGGATGGAGTTTTCCATCAGCGGCGAGAAACGTTCCCAGTCGGGCGGCAGGAGCTTATATTTGAAGTCCTCCGGGATCCCCGCCAACCCGAAGGGCTTGGGGTTGCGCTCGTAGCCCCCAGTGACCAGCCCCCCCACTTCCTCGCGCCAGTAGACCAGGAGATCCGGATCGCGCATCGTCGGCACCTCGTGATCGAGGCCCTCGATCGGCTTGGTGATCAGATAAAGATGGGCGAAGGGGATGATGGGGAGGACAATGCCCAGCATGGCGGCGATCTCGTTGCCCCACTGGCCGGCGGCGTTGACGACGATCTCGGTGCGGATCGTCCCCTGATCGGTGACCACCTCGTCAACCCGGCCCTGCTTGAGGCGGATGGCCGTCACCCGGGTGTCGGTGAGAAACCTGGCCCCGCGCTTCTTTGCCCCGGCCGCCAGAGCGTTGGTGAGGCCGGTGGGGTCGATGGCGCCATCCGTCGGGGTGTAGACGGCCCCGAGAACTCCCTCCCGGTTCATCAGCGGCCACATCCGGTGAGCCTCATCGGTGCTGATCAGCTCGAGCGGCATGCCGAAGGAGCGGGCATAACCCACCTGGCGTTTGAGCTCGATCATCCGCTCCGGGGAGGAGGCCAGCCGCAGGCCGCCCACTTCGCGCCATCCGGCGTCTACACCGGTCTCGTCCTTGAGGCGGCGGTAGAGGTCGGTTGAGTATTTCATCATGCGGGTGAGGTTGAAATCCGATCGCAGCTGCCCCACCAGGCCGGCCGAGTGCCAGGTGGAGCCGCAGGTGAGCTCGCCCCGCTCGAGGACGACGACATCTTTCCAGCCCATCAGGGTGAGGTGGTAGGCGATGCTGCATCCTCCGACCCCTCCGCCGATAATCACAACCTGAGCATGGGTGGGCAGAGCCGATGCCATTTCAGGCCTCCTGTAGCCAGTGCTGCCAGCCCGGGTCGTTCATCCGTTCCGCCATGCGCCGGAAATGCTTCGCGGCGTAGTCGCGGAAGTCGAAATCGAGCTGGGAGATTCCGATCTGTACGATCCCCCACATCGCCTCGCGGAAGTCGGACATGGTCTTCATGAGCCGCAGGCGAGCGGTGCGCGCGGCGGTCGCCGCGCCGTAGTAGGCCTCGAGCAGGACGTGATCCTGCGCCTCCGAGAAGCCGTGGTTGACGGCGAAATTGGCCAGGTCGAAGGTGACATCCCCCATCCCGGCATACTCCCAATCCAAGACCCGGATCTCTCCATCGTCGAGGAAGTTGCCGATCAGCAAATCGTTGTGGCAGGGCCGGGGGGTGAAGGGATCGCGGCGCAACGCCTCCTCGATCTCCTTCTTGCGCTGTGTCAGCCAGTCGAAGTTGTCGGGGAGGGCGACGTTGTAGCGGCGGCCGATCTCGGCATAGGTTTCGACCATGCGGAACGGGGAGAATGTGCCCGGGATCGGCGGCATCCCGTGAATCCGCTTGAGAATCTCCGCCACCCGGCGGATGTTCGCCGGCTGGCCGATCTCCTCCTGGGTGAGGGCCCGCCCGGGAATGAAGCGCGTGACCAGGTAGCCCTCCGGACGCAGGAAATGGACCACCTGCGGTGCTACGCCGATCGCGGCCGCGGCCCGATTGGCGGCGTACTCCAGCTCGCGCCGGATTCCCAGCAGCTCGGTGTTGGCCCCGCTGATGCGGACGACAAAGGACTCGCCGCCCACCTCGACGCGGAAGTTCTGATTGGTGATTCCGCCGCCGAGGGGCATGACAGTGAGGTCCATCGCCCCGGCCCATCCGGGCACCCGGGCGATCACCTCCGAGAGGATCGGGTCCACCAGAAGGCGCTCCTCGGGGCAGGGATCTAGCGGTGCCAGACGGAGCCCGGACGGGCCATCTCGTTGACGATGTCGTAGGAGGAGATGATGCCCAGGGGCATGGCGTCGGGGTGTTCCGGATCCACCACAACCAGGCGGTGATGGTGGTGAGCGATCATCTGATCGGCGGCCTCGCGCAGCGTGGCCCGGGGCGAGATCGTGAGGGCATGATGCACGACCCGGGCCGCCGTGACGTCGGCGCAGCCGGCCTCGCCGCAATAGCTGAGGAGGTCCAGGCCGCTGATCACGCCCAGGGGCTTCCCGTGAGGATCGACCACCAGCACCGAGCGATAGCGGGCGTCGGTCATGCCACGGGCGACATCCGGCAGCGGCGTATTGTCGCGGCAGACGAGGATCGCCCGCGACATCACGTCGCTGACGGTCGCCCGCGCCGCGCCGACGGCCTGGGCCATGCTGGCAACGAGGTCAGAAATGGAGATCACCCCCGCGGCCTTGCCGGCGTCGGTCACCAAAAGCCGGCTGATCCCTTCGCTGCGCATGCGCTCGGCGGCGTGGCTGGTGGGGGCGTCGGCTTCAACCATGTCGATGGGAACCGTCATCAGCTCGCCGGCCGTCATGCTCCGCATCGCCTGCAAGCTCTCTTCATCGGTGGAGAGCCATTCGGCGGCCAGAAGATCGAAGTCGGAGATGATCCCCAGCGGGCGATGATCGCGGTCGGCGACGATGAGAGCATGGATGCGGTGTTGGGTGAGCATGGCCGCCACCTGGCCCAGCGAGGCGTCGGGGCGGCAGGTGATCAGGCCAGGGTGCATCAGATCTCGGACGCGTCTCGTCATGGAAGGGGCCTCCTGACTGCGATCCGGCCGCGGACGACCGCGCTAGTCCACTTCCTCGACGTCTTTGTACCACTTCACCCGGTCGCCGACGCGAGCCCGCAGGCGCCACGCCAGCGATTTCGGCTCGGAGTCGATCCGCCCCAGGGCCTGGCTCACCTGAGAGGCGATGTGCGCTTTCTCGGAGTCGGCGAGTTGAGGGTAGGCTTGAGCCAGCTGGCGCACCTTGTCGAGGTTCATCGTCAGAGTCCGCCACAGTCCCCAGTCGGCGGAGCACAGGCCCGCCACACGGCGCATGTTCACCGTCTCGTCGTCGATCTCGCCGAAGGGGTGCTCCAGCAGGAGCATGATCGTGTCGATCACATCCTTCTCGTTGATCTTGACGATCTGCATCTTCTCCAGAAGCATCTCCGCCAGAGGGATCGTGGGCGAATCCACCTCCAAACGGCCGTTCCAGGGGATCACGTGACAGAAGTCGAGCTTCTCATAGAAGACGTCGACGTGCATCCGGATCTTGGAGTTTTCGAAGATCGCCCGGCCCCCTTCGCTGACGACGAACACCTCTTTGTGTTCGGCATAGCCCAGGCCCTGCATCACGCCGCGAACTCCCGCCGCCTCCCGGCTGTAGCCGGCCAAGTCGATGTCGGTGTAGGCGCGGTTCATCTTTTCCTGAAGATAGCCAAACTTGGGGCAGTGGGAGTGAAAGGCCAGTGAGCCCAGGAGACGCAGCGACACCCCGCCGGCGTCCCCGGCCTCGACGATGCGATGCACCTCGCTCTCGAATCGCTCGCGCTCCGCCCGGTCTTGCGGCCCGATCCCGACCGTCTGATCTGGCATGGCCTGTCGTCCCGTTGCGATCCTAGGGGAGGAGAGAAACCGACCGCTGCCCATTATATCCGAAAGAGCATATACTTGCAGAACCCCTCAAAATCATTCATAATGTGGTTCGGCAGTGATCTCAACCGAGTAGAATCGACTAGGTCGCCCCAAGCCGGAGGAGGCGGCACTCCTCGGATGAGCAAGAGCCTGATCCCCGCGCAGCGGCGGCAAAAGATCCTCGAATATCTCCAATTTCACCAGGTCGCCAGCATTTCCGGCCTGGCCGAGATGCTGGGCGCCTCGGAGGCCACGATTCGCCGGGACCTGGAGTGGCTGGAAGCCGAGGGTATCGCCGAGCGGACCCACGGCGGGGCCGTCCTCACCCAGCGGATGCCCCTCGAGCCGCCCTACGCCCGCAGTGCTCAGGCCCATCCCGAGGAGAAGCACCGCATCGGCCTGGCCGCCGCCTCCCTGGTGAGGAACGGCGAGACCATCTTCCTCAACAGCGGGACCACAACCACGCAGGTGATGCACCACCTCCTGGCCCGCCAGGATCTGCGAGATGTCACGGTGATCACCAACAACGTGACGGCGGCCCTCGCCGCGCCCTCTTTGGGCTTCGAGGTCGTTCTGCTGGGCGGCTACTTCCGCCCGGTGGCCACCTCGGTCTTCGGGCACTTCGCCACCGCCATGCTCCGTCAGGTCTCGGCCGATCGAGCGTTTATCGGGGTCGACGGGATCACCCTCAAGTATGGCTGCACAACGCCGGCCAGCGGTGAAGCCGAAATCGCCCAGGTCATGATCGAGCGCACTCACGGGTCGGTGATCGTCGTCGCCGACCACAGCAAGTGGGGCGTGGTCTCCAACTTCGAGATCGCCTCTCTTGAGAGCCTGGATATCTTCGTCACCGACATGGGCCTGGCTTCGGAAGCGCGGTCGGCGCTCGAAGCCCGCTCGGTCCACGTCCTGCTGGCCGGGGAGCGGCCGGGAGCCGACGGCAACGGCCGGGGCGAGAGCTGACCGGGAGAGACGGCATGCCTCTGTTTGGCAAGAAACCCGCCTCCAAGACCACCACCGTTTTCTTCGCCACCGACGTTCACGGATCGGAGCGTACGTTCCGGAAGTTCATCAACGCCGGCAAGTTCTACAACGCTCAGGTTCTGGTGATGGGCGGCGACATCATCGGCAAGATGGCCGTTCCCATCATCCAGGAGGGCCCAGGCCACTACCGGGCGACGCTCCAGGGCCGCACCGAACGCTTCGAAGGCGAGGAAGCCCTCCAGGCATTGCGCGAGCGGATCGGCACTCTCGGCTTCTACAGCAAGGTTCTCGAGGAAGGCGAGTTCCGCGCGCTGGCCGCCGATCCCTCCCGCGTCGAGGCCATGTTTCACGACCTCGCCCGCGAGCGGCTCGAGTCGTGGGTGGATCTGGCCGAAACCCGCCTGGCGGGCACCGGGATCAAATGCTACGTCACGGGCGGCAACGACGACTATCCCGACGTCCTTCAGGCCCTGCATCGCCCGAACGCTGAGGCCCTGGTCGCCTGCGAGGGCAAGCTCATCGAGATCGATGGCGAGCACACCATGATCAGCATGGGCTTCTCGGGACCCACCCCCTGGAAGACGCCCCGGGAAATCCCCGACGAGGAATTGGGGTTAAAGATTGAAGAGATGATCGCCCAGGTGGCCGACCCGAGCCGCTGTGTCTTCAACTTCCACGACCCGCCCGTCGACTCCACCCTCGACACCTGCCCGCTGCTCGACTGGAGCACCGACCCGCCCACCCAGATCGTCAAGGCCGGCCAGGTGGTGCTGCACGGGGCCGGGAGCAAGTCGGTGCGCAAGGCAATCGAGACCCATCAACCCGTGCTTGGGCTCCACGGCCACATCCACGAGTCCCCCGGCGCCACCCGGATCGGGCGCTCCCTTTGCGTCAACCCGGGTAGCGAGTACGGCGAGGGCGTGCTGCGCGGCGTTCTTCTGAATCTGGCCGGGGGGAAAGTCGAAAGCTATCAACTGACCAGCGGATAATCCCCGGGCAACCCGGGAAGGAGGTGCGTTATCGAGGAGACTCCGAGCAGCCTCGATGCCCTTCGATGGTCGACTCGTCCTGGAGGAGAACCTAATGGCAACCGCAGCCGCTACGCCTGAGGTCTTCACCCGAAAGGCCTCGGGCCTCGTGCGTGTGATGTCCCCGTATTCGGCGTTCATCTACAACATCCTCACCATGGGCCTGATCTTCCCCTGGACCTACCTGTGGGCCCCTGGCGCCCTGCCCGGCGGAAAGCTCGTGTGGGGCATTTTGCTGGCGACGGTTTTCGAGATTCCCATCGCCTTCGCCTACGTCTGGCTCTCGACGGCCCTGCCTCGCTCGGGCGGGGACTACGTGTTCCAGAGCCGCGCCTTCGGCGGCATCTGGGGCTTCACCCTGTTGATGTCGGGCTTCGTCATCTGGATTCTGCAATGGGTGGCTCTCTCCGGGTGGCTGCTCTCCTATCTCGGGTTTGCCCCCCTCTTCCTCGGGCTTGGAGCCACTACAGGCAACGCGGCCCTCTCCGAGATCGGCGTCTGGTTCACCGGCGCCAACGGAATCATCATCACCAGCATCGTCAACGCGTTCCTGTCGATGCTGCTGCTGGTGAGCGGCTTCAAGAACTACGTCAAGGTCCAGTATGTCATGTTCTACGGCATCCTGGTAGCCTTCGCCACGACTCTGATCGTCCTCTTCACCACGCCTCAAGCTGAGTTCGTCACCCGTCTGAACGAGTTTGCGGTTCGCTCTGGCGGGGTGCAGAACTTCTACCAGGCCGCTCGCGACGCCGTGGTGGGAGCGGGGATCGACCTGAATCCCCCGTTCAGCATGCTGGCCACACTCCTGGTGGCGCCCATCGCCTGGACCAGCCTGCAGTGGGCCACCTACTCCGCCGAGCAGAACGGCGAGATCAAGGAAGCCCGTTCCTTCAAGAACCAGGTCTTCATTCTGGTCGGCTCACTTATCGTCACCGGGATCCTGCTGGCCCTGCTGGCCATGGCGTTCGAGCGCGCCGGCGGCACGGAGTTCGTCTACATCGCCGGCGCGGGATACTGGTCGCTGATCCCTGAAGCCAGCATCAGCGGCTTCAACTTGTGGCCGAACATTCTCGCCGTGGCCCTCACGGCCAGCCCTCTCGTGGTGCTGCTGATCGCCTTCGGCTACATCGCCGGAGCGGGATACTGGTCGCTGATCCCTGAAGCCAGCATCAGCGGCTTCAACTTGTGGCCGAACATTCTCGCCGTGGCCCTCACGGCCAGCCCTCTCGTGGTGCTGCTGATCGCCTTCGGCTACATCCTCAACTCGTTCCAGATCGTGAACAACTGCTACATCGGCGTCACCCGCATCATGGTGGCCATGTCGCTCGACCGTCTGCTCCCGGAGTGGGTGAGCAAAGTGCACGAGCGGCTCCACACGCCGGTGAATGCCCACCTCGTCTACTTCCTGGCCAGCATCCCGGTGATCTGGGCCTACAACAAGGTGGGGGGTTGGATCGGTCTCACGCTGGGTGTGACGTTTGCCTGCGGCTACGTCTTCGCCGCCACGAGCCTGGCCGGCGCGGTGCTGCCGTTCCGGGCGAAAGAGGTCTACGACGCTTCTCCCGGGGCAAGCTACAAAGTCAACGGCCTGGCCGGTCTGGTCCTGATGCTGATCGGCGCGGCGGCGTTCGTCTGGACCACCTGGGAGTTTGCCGCTGTGTTCGCCGCCACGCCCATTCTCTTGTGGCTCGTGCGTCTGCTGGGACTGGCGGCCGCGGCCGGTGTTTTCTACATGTTCCGAGGGCAGCTGGGCGGCTGGGTCCGCGGGACGGCGATGCCCTGGGTGACGGCGCTGGGCACGGCGGGCGCCGGCGTCGGGTTTGCCATGGTGGTGGCATTCCTTCTGGCGCCCCAGCTCGGCGTCCTGGGCAACTGGGACTTCAGCAACCTTCCCAGCAGCCTATGGTCGCAGATCATCGCCTTTGGGATCCTCATCCTCTCCGCGGTCTGGTATTTCGCCGCCAAGGCGGCCCAGAAGCGCCGCGGCATCAACGTCGACTACGCTTTCAAGGAGATCCCGCCTGAGTAGTCGGGGCTTCGTTTCGCGAGAAACCCGGCGTCTCTCCGACGCCGGGCTTCTTGTTGGTCAGGAAGAGAAGCCTGTCACAGAGGTGCGAGGGCAATGTCCTGCCTAGAGCTGGGGCCCAAGGATGACCTGGCGTGAGCCGTCGCCCGGATTGTAGAGGACGACGCTTTCCAGGCTCTCAAGCCTTAGGAATGTGAGGATGAGCTCGGATCCGTCCTGGAGAGGATAGACATAGGCGTAGACTCCTGATCCCTCATCCGGCGCCGGCTCCCCCACCCGGGCAACGATCTCGTTGTAGTTCATCCCAAGCTGAAGGAACGGGAAATCGTCCAGGGCCAGGGCTCCCGGTGTTGGGCTCGGTGTCGACGATCCGGCCCCGCCGGTGCAGCTCACAACCAGGGCCCCTCCGAGAGCGAGGGCAGACACCAACCACAAGAAGCGGTTCACGCTCGACCCTTGCATGCTCACTTCCCGCCAGCGCCCTTTGTGGGTCCCGACGGTGATCGGTGTCGCGGGTCAGCGGGTAGAAGTCAAACCCTTCCATGCGGGCGTCGGCACCGTCATCCCTCCTCGGGCCGAAGAGCTCAAATGTCTCTTCCACCAGACCACAACGTCGGCGATACAGTAGGGGAGGAGCATTCTGTCCCGTCCCAAAGAGGTCGTCCGGCCTATCGAGACCTCACGGCGAGGTCCCGCGCTCCTGCCGGCGCCGCTCCCTCCGGGCGGCTCGCTCCGCATCCCCGCCGTCCCCGCCCTCTGGCCGGGGCCGATTGGCCCGAAGCCATGCCATGCAGTTCTCGTCGTGGCCCATCATG
>Ga0209341_10003262_pt1 | contig 15206 bp, 16 predicted proteins | sample RifCSP13_2_FD_184020 | JGI IMG/M metagenome (GOLD analysis project Ga0209341, IMG submission 184020) | Soil microbial communities from Rifle, Colorado - Rifle CSP2_sed 13_2 (SPAdes) (version 2) | ecosystem: Environmental > Terrestrial > Deep subsurface > Rock core/Sediment | place: Rifle...
GCGCTCCGCGGTCAAATGCACGCGGAGCGCCTGTACCCGCTCGCCTTTGAAGTCGACTTCGGTGCGGTAGAGGGTGATCCGCTGCCCGACCCAGGCATTGGTCTCCGGGCCATGCAGCCGTGCGATGGTCTTGGCGTTTGTCTTGTTCAAGACCAGCCCCTTTTCGACTTCGCGGAAGCTGACGACGACCTTCTCGCCATCTTCCAACATTTCGATGTCGACGCGCTTGATTGTCAGATTCATACCCTGCTCATCGAGATCGTCGGCGTTCAACCACTTCTTCGGAAACGCTTTTCGGATGTCCATTTTGGTCCCTCGCGGCGCAGCCGCTTGAGAGTCATTTCGACGGGTGGGTGTAAGTTGCTTGCTTTTTCGGGCGGGTGTGCTAGGATGTAGATGAGGCAGGCACCATTCCAAGGGCCGACCTCGCTGAGCGCCGCTGATCCCGGCGCTCGTTATTTTGTCCGCTGCATTTTCACCTCCTCATTTCGAGTCAGCCCAAGCCCCGCCCCGGCCAAGAAGACGATCCGGCCTTTCTCATCCAACGAGGCATAGGGATTGATTGCGCCGGTGGCAACCGCACGGGCGATCAGGGTCCCCCTTCGGAATGTCCCGCTGCACCCTACGCGCCCACTGGCGGTGAAAAGCCTCCGGTACAACGTTCCCCGGCTTATCCGAAGCCGCCGGGACGTTTCGGAAATGGAGAGTCCGCTCGCGATCCCGACGAGGGCTAAGACTTCTTGAGGCGTTAAACCTTGTTCGTTCATGCTTTTCAGCCTAGGACAAAAAGCTATACAAGTAAACGCATTTTGCACCTACTCCTCATAACGACAAACACCCCCTGAGAGAGGGGGTGTTGTCTTGGTCTTGGTCCCTGGCGGAAAGATGTATACTGCTATCGGAACACTTTATTCGGTCTCAACGCCTCCCACCCTAAGCCGATATTGAACCAGCGCCCTCGGAGCGATTTGAACGCTCGACCCCTTGCTCCGCAAGCAAGTGCTCTATCCGCTGAGCTACGAGGGCATCCGATGTCGAAGGGAGAGGAACAGAGCCACTGAGGCGACGCCGCTTCAACCCTCGGCCGCAACCATGCGATCGCGGTTGCGGTCTGGCGGGGAGGGAGGGATTCGAACCCTCGGTAGAGGCTTAACACCCCTACAAGCGCTTAGCAGGCGCCCCCGTTCAGCCACTCCGGCACCTCCCCATCTTGACCAAGGCGGAGGGAGAGGGATTCGAACCCCCGGTGGGTTGCCCCACAGCTGTTCTCAAGACAGCCGCCTTAGTCCGCTCGGCCATCCCTCCAGACCCGGAGGTCCCCTTCCCGAATCATCGCATTCTACCATGCTGAAAATCGCGAGTCAAAGAAATCACATTCCCGCCCCGTTCCAGATCGCGTGTGTCGAATCAAGAGGCGCGCACGGCGCGTTTCCCCCGTCTGAGAACATCACCCCGCGTTCTTCCCTGCCGCACATGTCAATCTTGCGGCCCAGGTGCTCCCGTACCCTTTTTCCACACCTGGTACAGGCCCAGGCGGCCGCCCTCGCCGTCGGATCGGTAGCGATCGACGACGACGAACCCGACCTGCGTGGCGAGGGCTTCAAGATCGTCGTGGGTGAACAGATGGATGTACCGCAGACCGTGACCGCCGTGACGCCAGTCCAGCAGATAATCACCTGGTTCAACATCGGAGTCGGACAGACCGACGTTGCCCCAAGGGAGAACGCGTTTCACCAGGCGAGGGCTCGCAGCGAAATCCCAGGCTGAGAGGGTCACCGACCCGCCTTCGGCGAGGCACATCGAGACTTGCTCCAAGAGTCGAATCCGGTGCTCGTGACCCGGGATATGGTGGAGGACAGACAGCAAGAAGACCTGGCGATAGCGTTCCTCCAATCCTGCCGGCCAATCCGGCGAGGTCAGTTCGGCATGCTGGAAGCGGGCCCAGGGGAAGGTCACAATCTCGCCGGCTGCAGCCAGCATCTCACGGCTGGTGTCCAACCCCAGGTAAGGTCCATGATGACCACGCCGGGCCAGACCGCGCGCCAGTTCCCCCGCCCCGCACCCGAGATCCAGCACACTTGCCTCGGCCTGGACCGAGCGCAGGGCGCGCACGACGCCCGGTTGGAGCCTGCGCCGCGTGGCTGCGAACGCTCCGGCGAAGGTTTGGTAGAATTCCAGGTTGATCCGCAGAAGCAAAGAAGCCACCTCTTGTCGCATACCGGGATTATAAGACGCACCATGCGCCAACAAGCCTGGCTCGAAGCACGCACCTCACGGATGTGAACCGTGTGTTCTAACCAGCTGAGCCACGCGCCCGACGTGTTGCCATTCTGGCATGCGCCCCGGACACCCACAACGAGTCGAGCTCGGCATTGGCCTCCACCCGGATTCGGTCTACGATTGACCGGTCCGTTCCGCCGCTGGTGCTGAAGGGATCTTGCCTCCGCCCCGGTCACACCCTCGCGCGATGAATCAACCTAGCCTCCCGCGCCGCGACGAACTCAGGGTCATCGCAGAACGAGCGATGGTGCAGCGCGGATTGCTGCCCGACTTCTCTGCTGCGGTCCTGGCGGAGACGGACGCTCTTGTGACCGCCGCGGCCGAGATGGATCCGTCGATCAGCGACTTGCGTGGTCTGCTGTGGTGCTCGATCGACAATGACGACACGCGCGATCTGGATCAGCTTACCGCCGCGGAAACGAGGCCGGGCGGTCTGGCGACGATCCTTGTCGCCGTTGCCGATGTCGACGCCATGGTCAAGGTTGGCTCCGCCATCGACGGCCATGCTCGGAGGAACACGACCTCCGTGTACACAGCCGCCGGAGTCTTCCCCATGCTTCCCGAGAAACTCTCGACGGACCTGACATCCCTGGGGGAGGGCCAGGTGCGCCTGGCCCTTGTCATCGAGCTGGGGATCGACGCCGACGGGACCCTCGCCGAGGCCGATGTCTATCGGGCGGTCGTGTGCAATCAGGCGAAGCTTGCCTACAACGGCGTCGCCGCGTGGCTGGAAGGCACGGCGCCCGCGCCGCCTAGGTTGGCCGCGGTTCCCGGGCTCGAGGAGCAGATTCATCTACAGGACCGGACAGCCCAGGCGCTGAAAACCCTGCGGCGCCAGCATGGGGCACTCAGCTTGGAGACTCTCGAAACGCGGCCCGTGTTCGAGGGCGACGTTCTTATCGACCTGCGGCCCGAGGAGAAGAATCGGGCTAAACAACTGATCGAGGATTTCATGATCGCGGCCAACGGTATGACGGCCAGGTATCTCGATCGGAAGGGGTTTCCGTCCTTACGCAGGGTCTTGCGCTCTCCCGATCGCTGGGATCGGATTGTCGAGCTGGCCACCCGCCTTGGCGGGCGCCTGGGACCGGTGCCGAGCGCACCCGCCCTCGAAGAGTTCCTCGCCGAGCGCCGCCAGGCAGATCCGGAGCGGTTTCGCGACCTCTCCCTCTCCATAGTCAAGCTCCTCGGTTCGGGCGAGTACGCGGTCGAGCCCCCCGGGCAGCAAGTGGACGGACACTTCGGGCTGGCTGTCAGAGACTACTCGCATTCCACTGCGCCGAATCGTCGCTTTCCGGACCTCATCACGCAGCGGCTGCTTAAGGCCGCGCTGGCGGGTCGGCCGCTGCCGTACGGCCTCGACGAGCTGAACGGGCTGGCCCGCCACTGCACCGAACAGGAAGACAATGCGGCCAAGGTGGAGCGACAAGTGGAGAAATCAGCAGCCGCACTTCTTCTGGCATCTCGGATCGGCGATCGTTTCGAGGCGATCGTGACCGGCGCCTCGGAGAAGGGCACCTGGGTCCGTATCTTACAGCCACCGGTGGAGGGGAAGGTCGTGCGCGGTTTCGAGGGCCTCGATGTCGGGGACCGGGTGCGGGTCGAGCTCGCCGGCACCAATGTCGAGCGCGGCTTCATCGACTTCGTGCGGCTGACGAGTGGGTAGAGGGCATGCGGGGATCTCCTCTACTTATGCCCTTCCAGTGAAGAGGTAAACCACCTCGGGCGGAGGCTCGATGGTTGACAATCGAAGATGAACCCGTCGCCCTATCGCTGCACCAGGATGAAAGCACCCGCCGCAATGGCGAGGATGGCCAGGAGAGTAGCCTGTCCCGAAGAGCCGCCACTCAAAAGAGATAGCAGCCCGGTCAGGATGAGCCAAATGCCCAATAACAACATCCCGAGGTTCTTGGTGAGTTTCATGGGTAGAGTCCTTTCAGTATCTCAGTCTGAGGCAGGAGTGTTAGCCTGCCGTAGGCCAAGCCATACCGGCTAGAGAAAGAGACAGGCATTATTGACTTTGAGTGTCGCACCGCGTGCTGTCTTCACGCCGCTCTCAGTTCTGAAGTGCACTGCGGGCAACGAGTGGCCTTGAGCGGAATAATGGACAAGCAATATGGGCAGTCCTTCGTAGTTGGCGCCGCAGGTTTCGGTCGTTGGATTCGATTGACTGCCCGCACCAGCATAAAGACGACAAAGGCCACAATGAGAAGATCAATCACGGTGAGGACAAATGCACCGTAGTTGAGGGTGGGTGCGCCCGCGGCTTGCGCCTCAACGAGGGTGGCATAAGGGGCCTTGGACAGATTGATAAACAGATTGCTAAAGTCTACGCCGCCCAACACCAGTCCGATCGGTGGCATGATGACGTCATTGACCAGCGAGGTCACGACTCGGCCGAATGCTACGCCGAGGATGAATGCCACCGCCAATTCAAGCAAGTTGCCGCGCATGACGAAGTCTTTGAATTCCCTCAACATTTCGGGTCTTCCTCTCTAACGAAGAAGTGGTTGTGGGGTTACGGCCGGCCTACCGCTTGCCAAGCATCCGCCAAGCCTCCTCGTCAGGTCATCGATTATTCCTGCTCCTGCCGATATGCTGTCAATTCGACACAGTGATGTTTATCATTGATGGGTCAGTGCTTTGGTCAATAATATCGCGGGATGGGCAACCGCGGGTTGCGAGTCGGTCACGATCCCGAGCAGCCTCTGGGTCTGCTCGTTCTCGACAATGGGAACCGGACCGATATCCTTGCTCTTCATCATTTGCGCCAGTTTTGCATAAACTGAACCGAGGTGCTATGCCCCTGTCTGGATCCGCTGCGACCTAGATCCTCGCTTGCGCGCGTGGATTCCCCCGAAGCAAGAAGGTCAGCACAAACCCTGCGATGAACCCGCCGATGTGCGCCATGTAGGCCACCCCGCCCGTCTCCATTGTCGTTGTCGTGGCAAGGGAACCGATTCCGCTAAAGAACTGGAGAACGATCCAGAGCCCAATGACCACCAGGGCAGGCATGGGAATCACCCGTCTGCCCATCAAGACGTTGACCTTTCCCTGCGGGAACATCAAGATGTACGCACCCAGTACGCCGGCAATCGCTCCGGAGGCTCCCAGATTGGGCACGTTTGACCCGGTGCTGAAAGCCAACTGCGCGGCGGTTGCCGCAAGGCCGCAGACGAGATAGAAAGCGGTGAACTTGATGTGTCCAAAACGGTCTTCCACATTGTCACCGAAAATCCACAGGTACAGCATGTTGCCCAAGAGGTGAAGCCACCCGGCGTGCATGAACATTGAAGTGAATAGTGTCAGGAAATCGCCGGCGGGATTCGCAAGAAAGCGACGAGGAACGAAGGCCCATTGCTCGATTAGAGCATCCCCGCCACTGAGCTCAGCGAAGAAGACGAGGACGTTCAGAGCAATCAGGCCAAATGTGACCACAGGAACCGTTCTTCGAGCGCTATTATCATCACCGATTGGAAACATCACGCTCTCCCTTTTCAGCCATTGGGGTCTTTACCCATGCTCCTTGCAGGGCGTCCTAAGTGGGTCCTCTGGCCAAGTGCCGAGCCAGCCGACGGAACCCGTTCGCGGCTAAGGTGGTGCCTTCAACCGGATGGGCACAATTGTGGTCGCAATGGGGAGCCGGGCCAAACACGTAAGCCAGGAGCGGTTCATGATCGCTGAGGTCGTGGCCAAGGGCCGGCGCCAGAAGCCGCGCCCACCACCGTCGCGGTGATCTTGAGAGCTCCCTTACTTCGTGCTGGACTGTGAGATTCCCTTGACCACGGCTGCGGTTGTCTCCGGCTGGTCCACCCGGGTGGCGACATCCGCCTGGGCGATGATCCCGATAATCCGAGAGTCGTCGTCGACGACGGGAATGCGCCGCAATTGGTGCTCGGACATCGCATCTAGCGCCTTCTGGAGATCGTCTTCGGCATGGCAGGTGACGACCTTGCGCGTCATGACCTCCGCCGCGGTCGTGGTCGTGGCATCGCGCCCTTCGGCCACAATCTTCAAGGCCAGATCGCGATCGGTCACAATGCCGACCAACTTCTGGGTCTGTTCGTTCTCGATAATGGGAACAGGACCGATATCCTTGCCCTTCATCACCTGCGCCAGCTTTGCGACCGTGTCATTCGGCAAGCAGCAGGCCGGGTTCATCGTCATCACTTCGCTACACTTCCTCATGGTGCTCCTCCTTAAGGTGTTGAGGGACTTAAGGCGGGGGTCTATGTGCCCCGGCGGAATGGAAGCTTTGCCCTCGAGGGCGCCACGCAGGGCAAAGCCGGCAACCACACGTTGGCTGCCGGCCACTCCGTGGGCATCCGTCCTGACTCAACGGGAGAGAAGCCTGTGTTCCCATCGAGGCGCGGGACGGCGACTCACCTCTGCAGCAGGTTCACAACGATGAGGATGAGCGCAATGACAAGCAACACGTGAACAAGGTTGCCGGTGCGCGGGATGCTGGGCAAGCGCGACGGACCGAAGAAGCCGATGAGCCAAAGCACGAACAGTATCACGATGATTGTCCAGAGCATGAGAATCCTCCTTGGGAACGATCGATGGGCAGCGATGCCAGCCGCGCTCCGCTGGCTTGGGAAGACCTAGTTCTACCTTGGGAACTCGTGGAGTGGCTTGAGCTCACGACGGCTGGTCTGGCGATAAGCTTGGTGCGCGTTTGAAGGGGCGGCCTGGCAGGCCGCCCCTCTCACTACTACTGGGCCGTGGGGCCCAGCTTTCAACCGGTCACTCTCCCCCGACGGAGTACATTGACGACCGCCAGCAGGATGACCGCGCCCCCCAACGACAGCAGCAAAGACGGCATGCTGAAGTCGCGCTGGTTGATGGTGGCGACGCCAAAGTAAGGGCTCAGGAAGTAGCCCGCCACGAACGCCCCTACGATGCCCACCACAATATCGAGCAGAAGTCCCTGTCGGCGATTGGTTCCCATGATACTACTTGCCACCCAGCCTACGACAGCCCCAGCGATGAGCCATATGATGAAGTTCATTCTTGTCCTCCTCCGGTGTGAGTGTTCGAGTTCGCGGGTGATACGTGTCTCAGGTACTTCTCGCCTGCTGGTGGCTCTCCCATTGATCAGGTCATGTCACACTCCTGTGTCCGTGCGCAGATGTTCCGATAGGTCGCTTCAGGATCACCCCTCAATCAACCCATGGGTCTCTACTGTCTGGGATGATCCTGGGTCGTTGTTTGCGTGGTGGCCACGGATGGACCACGCGGGCGGTAGAAAATCACCCACATCAGCCGTTCCGCACCCCAGCCCACCAGGCCGTACACCAACATGGCGATAAAGGACGTGAGTTCCAGCACCATTTCACCGACCGCTGGTGTGCCTATCAGGCCCACAAAGGGCGACAGAAAGATGTCGGTGATGGAATAGAGGAAGGCGGCGAAGGCGTTGCTGGGGTTGGCGGCCATTAGCTTGAGGAGGATGCGCAGCGCCAGCAGGGCTTCGAGGACGCCCAGGAAGAGCCAGATCAACTGCGTGGCTTTGAAAGTGAAGATGCGCCGCTCGCGTTCTGGTTCTCGTTCTGTAGTTCGGACCTCTCTGACGTTTGCCATCTTGCCCTCTCTTGTTGAGTTGTTTCGGATACGCGGCTTGACTGGACTTTCGCTACTTCCCACGCGCCGGGCCTCATGAGGACCCGGGTTCACTCGTCCACTCGAAGAGCAGCTCTTGGTCCTGTGAGAGGTGCGGTCGTTCTGAGAGAAGATCGTAGCTAGCTTGGTTGACGCCTTGTAGCTCCTGGATCGTCTCGCGATACCAGCGGTCGAACGGAAGATCCGATGTCATGATCTGGCCCAGCGCCTGACCTAGATCGCGGGCATCAATGGCGGTGATGGCCGCGGACCCAAAGGGGGTCTCCACCAACGCCAGCCGTTCGCGTGTGATGCCCAGCCTGCGGCGGGTTGCTTCGTAGGTCTGCCGCCGAGCGCCGGCCAACTCCTGGCAGAATCGCCGCCAGGCTTCCACCTTGCCGGGGGCTATGGGGTTTGACATAACTATGCCAGACATCCGGGCCCTCCAGGCTGCGACCTCCGCAAGTTCCGCAAGCGAGGTGCCATCGAATCGGCAGCGGGGTGAGCTGCGTCGCCCTCGGGCTCCGGCAATGGATCGGTCTGCTGTACCACCCGGTTGCCGGCTTTAGCTTCCACCTGTCCACCGCACTCGTGGGCTTAAGCGCCTCAAAGGCGAAGACCTTGACTCATTTCGTGCTTTTCCTTTAGCATAACGACACAGCGTATCAAGAACGTCACAAAGACCCCTACGGTGGAGAGGCATGAGCCGATTGCACCTTTTCCTGCTGGGGCCGCCAGAAGTGCGCTTGGGCGCGAGACCGCTGACATTTCCCACGCGCAAGTCGTTGGCGCTGTTGATCTACCTGGCGTTGGAGGGAGGGCCCCAGCCGCGCGAGCACTTGGCCGCCCTCCTGTGGCCTGAATCAAGCCCCGATCGCAGCCGCGCCTCACTCCGTAGCACCCTCAACCGCCTGCAGTCTACCCTGCGCCAAGCGGGCGGTCAGGCCCAAACTTCCCTTCTCTCCATCGATCACACTGCGCTGACCCTCCATCCAAACCCTAGTTTCGACCTTGACCTACGTAGCGTGGAAACCGCCTACGCACAGGCACGCGCCGAACGTTCGAGACGGGCGCCCCCCGAGGATTCGACCAGCCTGCCCGTGTTGCAGCGGGCGGTCGCTAGCTACCGAGGCGATTTTCTCGCGGGGTTCTCGCTCGGGGATGCGCCCGGTTTCGACGATTGGGCCGATCTCCAGCGCGAAGTCTGGCGCCGCCGGCTGGGCCTGATCCTCGACCGGCTGTCGGAAATCCAATTCGGGAGGGGCGAGTTCGCCGGCGTTGCCGAGACGGTTTCGCGCTGGATCGCGCTCGATCCACTCAATGAAGTGGCTTACCGCCGCAAGATGCGCGCCCACTTCGCGGCCGGTGAGCGCGGCCAGGCTCTCGAGGCGTACGAGACGTGCCGCGCCATGTTGGCGGCCGAGTTGAACGTACAGCCGGATCCAGAAACACGAGCTTTGGCCGATCGAATCCGCACTCAACACCCCCTCCCGCAATCTCCGACTGTGCCACAACGGCTGAACACTCCCCTGACGGTCCTCGAAGACCTGTTTGCCGGACGGGAGTCCGAGCAGACAGCGATGGCTGAGAGCTTCCAGCGTACCTTGGAAGGGTCTCCCCAGGTTGTCGCGCTGGTCGGCGAGGCCGGGATCGGCAGGACCCGCCTGGCAACCGAGTTCCTGGCCTGGGCCCGGGCCCAAGGGGCACAAGTGCTGCAGGGATCCGCTTTCGAGATTGGCTCCGATACCCCGTTTCAGCCACTGGTCGAGGCGATCCGGTCCTTTTTCGACCGCGGTAACATGCCCAGGGAGTTGTTGGGGGAAGTGTGGTTGGCCCCATTGAGTGCGCTGTTGCCAGAATTGCGAGAGCGGTTTGCTGACCTGCCTCCCCCTCTCCGCGAGACGGAAGTGGACCGAACGAATCTCCTTGAAGCACTCGTCCGCCTGACCCTGGCCTTGGCGGAGAGGGCGCCGCTGGTGCTGTTTGTCGACGATCTGCAATGGGCGGATCGCGCCACGCTGGACGTCTTGCAGTATGCCGCCCGGCGCTGGCGGGAGAGCGCTGCCCGGATCATGCTGTTGGTCAGCTTGCGGTCAGAAGGCATGCGCCCGCTAGCCCAGTCCCGGCGAGCGAGCTTGGCCGAATGGTTGGCGCAAATGGAGCGAATGCTGGAGCCGCTTCATCTCGGCCTGGAACCGTTGGGTGAACGCGATACGGTGCAGATGGTGCAATCCATACTGGCCCCACCCGATGCCGACTTCGCTCAATGGGTATTCGACGAGACTCGCGGGCAGCCTTTCTATATGATCGAGACTCTGAAGGATCTTATCGAACGTGGCGCACTCCACCCGAAGCGGAAGGCAGACGGTAAGTGGGCATTCGAGGTTGACGCCGAGCACGATCTCGGGAAAGCAGCTCGCGTTCCGTCAACCGTGTGGGCGGTGATCCGCTCTCGCTTGAATCGCATCAGCCCCAATGGCTTCGCGTTGCTGGCAGCCGGAGCGGTCGTCGAGCAACGCCTTACGTTCGAGCGCCTGTGTGCCATCTCCCGTCTGGAGGAAGATGAGGGGTTGCCTGCTTTGGACGAGCTGATCAGTAGCCGGCTCTTGGTGGAAGGAGTGCAGCCTCATCCCCCAAGCGCGTACGCATTCGCGCACAACATGATCCGTGAGGTGGTCTATACCGAAGCCGGGGACGCGCGCCGACGGCTTTTCCATCGCCGCGCATTAGAAGTCCTGGAAGCAGGCAAGGCCTCCCCCGCTGCCCTGGCCCACCACGCGCTAGCGACTGGAGAAGAGGCGGCCGCTTTCCGCCGCAGCCTGGTCGCCGGACACGATGCGTTGCTCCTCTCCGCCACGAGTGAAGCGATTGCGCATCTAGAAAGGGCGCGTCAGATAGCTCGGGATTCGTCGCTGCAAGCCGCTGAGTCTGAGGCGCAAATTCGCGAGCTGTATCTGCAATTGAGTCGGGCATACGAACAAAGTGGGCAGCACGAGCAGGCGCGAGCCGTCAAGGAGGAGCTCGCGGGGCTGAAGCGCGAACAGTCCTGATCGAGGCCAGACAGCCGGTTGCCCCTCAGCCTGGGGCAGGGTCGCGTTCCCTCGCTCATGATGCACCTCGGCGGGAAAGCACCGCAGACGCTCGCACGCCCCTTTCCTTGCACTATCGGTCACTGGATTCTCAGTAGAATTGACACAAGGGGTTGTCGGGCGGTCCCAGATTGAAGACAGCCTGTGACGAGCTCCTCCGGAGATCCCCATGCGGCATTCCATGCTCACCGATGAACAAGCCGAATTCCTGCGCCAAGAAAAAGAAGCCCTGGCGGAGATCCATCTCGCGCTGGCTGAGATCGATCTGTCGCGCGGCGGGCTGGCAACCCTACAGAAGGCTATCCTCCAACTGGACGAGCTGTTCTTGCTCGTCGTCGTCGGGGAGTTCAACTCCGGCAAGAGCGCCCTGGTGAATGCCCTGTTGGGCGAGAGGGTGTTGGCCGAAGGCGCGACGCCTACCACCTCCCGGGTGACGTTGGTGAAATGGGGCGAGCAAGCCGCAGAGCAGGTAGTGGACGAGAACTTCGCCGTCTATTCCTACCCCCTGGCGCTCCTCAAGGAGCTGAACATCGTGGACACGCCGGGCACCAATGCCGTCATCCGCCACCACGAGCGGCTCACGGACGAGTTTGTCCCTCGGAGTGACCTGGTGCTGTTTACCACTTCGGCCGACCGACCCATGACGGAAAGCGAGCGACAATTCCTGGAGCGAATCCTCGCCTGGGGCAAGAAGATCGTCTTCGTGCTCAACAAGGCCGACATCTTCGAGGATGGTGCTGCGCTGGGGGAAGTCCGGGACTTCGTCCTCAAACACGCCTCGACCCTTTTGGGGGACCCGCCCGAGTTCTTCCCGGTGTCGGCCAGGCTAGCCCAGCGCGCCCAGTCCGAGGCAGACCCCGAAGAGCGCCGCCGCCTGCGTGCCGCCAGCCGGCTGGACGACCTGGAGGAGTACATCGCTGCCACCCTCGACGAGGCCACAAGGCTCCAGCTTAAGTTGAACAATCCGCTGGGCGTGGCTGCCAATCTGGTTGCGGAGGCCGAGGAGACGGCGCAGGCCCAAGCGGAGGAGCTGAAGGAGGACAAGGAGACTGCCGCGTCCCTGGAGTCCGCTGTTACCGATTACGAGCGGGTGCTGCGGAGCGAGCTTGCGCCGCGCCTCGCCGAGGTCGAGAACATCCTGCACAGGCTCGAGCAGCGCGGCCTCGACTTCTTCGACAACACCCTGCGCCTGAGCAAGATCACACAGCTGGCCCGCGGGGACAGAGTGCGGGCCCAGTTTGAGAATCAGGTCCTGGCCGACGTGCCGCAGCAGATTGAAGACCAGGTTCAGCGGCTAATCGACTGGCTGGTGCAGAAGGACTTGCATGAGTGGCAGCATGTGATGGTCTACCTGCAACGGCGCCGAGCGCGCAACATCGAGCTTGGGATCGGCGAAGTCGGCGGACCGCGGGAGACTCGTCGCCGCGAGTTGATCGACACGGTGGGTAGGACCGCCCAAACGATTGTGGAGAGCTATGACCGCAATCGGGAAGCGAGCGAATTGGCGACCAGCGTCGAGAACGCCGTGGCACAGACCGCCCTGCTAGAGGCCGGCGCTGTCGGCCTGGGAGCACTCGTAACCCTGGCGGTGCTTTCTTCGACCCTCGATATCACCGGCCTGCTGGCCGCCGGCACACTGGCCATACTCGGCTTTTTCGTGATCCCCCACAAACGCAAACAGGCCAAGGATAGCTTCAGAACGAAGACGAGCACTCTGCGCACAAAGCTGCTTGGCGCCTTGACGACTCAGTTTACCAGCGAGGCCGAGAGCGCCGTCACCCGCATGAAGGAGGGTATGGCGCCCTTCACGCGCTTCATCCGCGCGGAGCGCGAGCGGATCGAGAAGACCGAGGCGACCTTGGCCGGAGTGCGGCAGCGCCTCTCGGCGCTCCGCGCGCGTAGCCAGGCGGTGGTAAATTCCCGGCCCGGTCACAAAGACCGCTCCGACCCCCAGGGGTAGTCGAGGTCGAACACATCAAGCCGGATGTTCTTGGGCTTGGCCCGCATCACCGTCGGATCGGTAGCGATCGACGACGACAAGTCCGACCTGCGTGGCGAGGGCCTGCAGGTCGTCGTGGGTGAACAGGTGGATGTACCGCAGACCGCGCGCCAGTTCAGCCGCCCCGCAACCGAGATCTAGCACACTTGCCTCGGACTGGACCGAGCGCAGGGCGCGCACGACGCCTGGTTGGAGCCTGCGCCGCGTGGCTGCGAACGGTCCGGCGAAGGTTTGGTAGAATTCCAGGTTAATCCGCAGAAGCAAAGAAGCCACGTCTTGTCGCATACCGGGATTATAAGACGCACCATGCGCCAACAAGCCTGGCTCGAAGCACGCCAATACACGCCTGATCAGCTCTCCTTGGCCCGGACGATCTTGGAGGAGGTCCAGGCGGGCCGCGAGCTTCGCTCGGCCCTTCAGCGACACCCACAACCGAGCGGCGGGTACATCCCCAAGCACATTCTGGTTTTTGCGTATCGCGATCTCATCTCGCGCGGCGAGTGGCGTGCCGATCCTGGACTGATACGCCGCATTCGGATGAAACCGATCCGCACCCTCTCCGGCGTAACAACGGTCACAGTCTTGACCAAGCCCTACGCCTGCCCGGGCAAGTGCATCTTCTGTCCGACTGATCTCCGTATGCCGAAGTCCTACCTGCCCGATGAACCCGGGGCGATGCGTGCGCTGCAGCATGAGTTCGATCCGTTCGAACAAACCGCTGCCAGGTTGGAAGCCCTGCGGGCGATCGGTCATCCTATCGACAAGGTCGAACTTCTGATCCTGGGTGGGACCTGGAGCGCTTACCGCAAGGACTACCAAGAGTGGTTCGTCCAGCGCTGTCTGGATGCGATGAACGGTTTCACCTCGAACACACTCGACGAAGCCCAGGTGTTCAACGCTCGGGCGCAGCATCGGAACGTCGGCCTGGTGATCGAGACTCGGCCGGACCATGTCGACCAGGGCGAAATCGCCCACCTGCGCCGTCTGGCCGTGACCAAGGTTCAGATGGGCGCGCAAAGTCTGGATGATCGGATACTCCAACTCAATCAGCGCGGCCACACCGTGGAGGACACGCGGCGGGCAGTCTCTATGTTGCGGGCTGCTGGCTTCAAGCTCGTTCTGCACTGGATGCCGAACCTGCTCGGGGCGACACCGGAGTCGGATCGGCGTGACTTTCTCCGATTGTGGGATGACGGGAGACTTCGGCCGGATGAAATCAAGATCTATCCATGTCAGTTGCTCGCCAACGCCGACCTGTACCGCTCCTGGCAGTCGGGTGACTACGTCCCGTATACGACCGAGACCTTGATCGACCTGATCGCCGACATCAAGCCGTCGATCCCACGCTATTGCCGAGTGAATCGAGTCATCCGGGATATTCCATCCACCAATGTTGTGGCCGGGAACAAGCGGACAAGTCTGCGGCAGGACGTCCATCTAGAGATGAAGAGCCGGGGCACGCGCTGTCAATGTATCCGTTGTCGTGAGATACGCGGACGGGAGATCGATCCGCAATCCCTCGAGTTGAAGCATGAGATCTACTCCGCCGGTGGGGCGGAGGAGCACTTCGTCTCCTTCGTCACGCCCGACGACCATCTTGCCGGGTACGTCCGTCTGTCCCTTCCGGGAGCGCAATCCCCACGAACCGGGCTGGTTGACCTCGCTCAGGCCGCGCTGGTGAGGGAGCTCCACGTATATGGTCAGTCGTTGGCTGTCGGATCGACCACGGAGGGCGCCGCCCAGCACGCCGGACTGGGGGTGACTCTGATGGCCTACGCCGAGAGAGTGGCGCAAGAGCAGGGCTACAGCCGGCTGGCGGTCATTGCGGCCCTGGGAACACGCCCGTACTACGAGCGCCTGGGCTACACGCTGGGCGAGACCTATATGGTCAAGGCGCTCCAAGTCTGATATCGTCCGCGGTGGATGGCCCGGACGCGGCGAAGGTTCCTGCAGCAGATAATCCCGCTACTGGTTGAGTTGAGGCGCTTCAGGAGAGGTTCGCGTGGCCGACAAGTTCGAAATTTCCACTGTCTTGACTGCAAGCCCGCACAAGGTGTACGTGGCCTGGCTGGACAGCGAGGAGCACAGCGCCTTTATCGGAGCCGAGGCACGCATCGACCCTCGCGTGGGTGGGGCCTTTTCGGCCTGGGGGGATTACATCGAAGGGAAGACCCTTGAGCTCGAAGAGGATCGCCGCATCGTGCAGGCCTGGCGGACGGTCGACTTTCCTCCCGACA
>Ga0209341_10003268_pt1 | contig 15191 bp, 13 predicted proteins | sample RifCSP13_2_FD_184020 | JGI IMG/M metagenome (GOLD analysis project Ga0209341, IMG submission 184020) | Soil microbial communities from Rifle, Colorado - Rifle CSP2_sed 13_2 (SPAdes) (version 2) | ecosystem: Environmental > Terrestrial > Deep subsurface > Rock core/Sediment | place: Rifle...
TCGGCTCGATGTGCACCGGCCGGGCCGCGCCGAGCAGCATCGGGCCGATGGTGACGCCGCCGCCGGAGGCGGTCTTGAGCAGGTTGAAAGAGATGTTGGCCGAGTCGAGCGTCGGCATGATCAGGAGATTCGCTTCTCCCCTCATCCTGCTGCGCGGGAACACCTTGAGGCGGATTTCCTCGGAAAGCGCCGCGTCGCCGTGCATTTCGCCCTCGATCTCGAGGTCGGGGGCGCGTTGCGTGATCAGCGCGAGGGCGCGCCGCATTTTTCCCGCCGAAGGGATGTCGATCGAGCCGAAATTCGACGCCGAGAGCAGCGCCACCTTGGGCGCGAGGCCGAAGCGCCGTATCTCCTCGACCGCGAGCAGCGTCATCTCCGCGATGTGCTCGGCGTCGGGATCCGGCGTCACGTAGGTGTCGCAGATGAACACGGTGCGCGAAGGAAGCAGCAGCGCGTTCATGGCCGCGTAGTGCCGCACCCCCGGGCGCAGGCCGATGACCTGGTCGATGTAGCGCAGGTGCAGCGCGTGCGTGCCGAAGGTGCCGCACAGCATGCAGTCGGCCTCGCCCTTGTAGATCATCATGGCGCCGATCAGCGAATGCCGGCGGCGCATCTCGAGGCGGGCATACTCGGGCGAGACGCCCTTCCTTTCCGTGAGCTGGTGGTAGGTCCTCCAGTAGTCGCGGTAGCGCGGGTCGGATTCCGGATTGACGAGTTCGAATTCGCTTCCGGGCCGCACGCGCAGACCGAGCCGCTCGAGCCTCTGCCCGATCACCTGGGGCCGGCCCACCAGGATCGGCCTGGCGAGCCCCTCGTCGACCACGATCTGCACGGCGCGCAGCACGCGCTCGTCCTCGCCCTCGGCGTAAACGATGCGCCGCGGCGCTTTCTTCGCCGCCGTGAACAGCGGCTTCATGATCAGGCCGGAGTGGTAGACGAACTGCAGGAGCGAATCGCGGTAGGCGTCGAGATCCGCGATCGGGCGCGTCGCCACGCCGGAAGCCATCGCCGCCTGCGCCACCGCCGGCGCGACGCGCGCGATCAGCCGCGGATCGAAGGGCCGCGGGATGATGTACTCGGGGCCGAAGCTGATCGACTCGATGCCGTAGGCGAGCGCCACCTGCTCCGAGGTTTCCGCCTGCGCCAGCCCCGCGATGGCTTTGACCGCGGCCAGCTCCATCTCGGTGTTGATGTTCGTCGCGCCCACGTCGAGCGCGCCGCGGAAGACGAACGGGAAGCACAGGACGTTGTTCACCTGGTTCGGGTAGTCCGAGCGCCCGGTCGCGATGACGCAGTCCGGGCGCGCCTCTTTCGCGTGCTCGGGCAGGATCTCCGGATCGGGATTGGCGAGCGCCAGGATCAGCGGCCGTTCGGCCATCTTCTTCACCATCGAGGGCTTGAGCACCCCGCCCGCGGACAGGCCGAGAAACACGTCGGCGCCGGCGATCACCTCGTCGAGCGTGCGCGCCTTGGTCTCGCGGGCGTAGCGCGCCTTGTCGGGGTCCATCTCCTCGCGCCGGCCCTTGTAGACCACGCCCTTGATGTCGGTGACCGTGACGTTGGCGAGCGGCAGGCCCATTTTCAGGAGCAGGTCCAGGCAGGCGAGCGCCGCAGCCCCCGCCCCGGAGGCAACCAGCTTCACCTCTTTAATGTTTTTTTGAACAACCTCCAGGCCATTCGCGATCGCCGCGGCCACGGTAATCGCCGTGCCGTGCTGGTCGTCGTGGAACACCGGGATCTTCATCCGCTTGCGCAGCTCGCGCTCGATGGTGAAGCACTCGGGTGACTTGATGTCCTCGAGGTTGATGGCGCCGAAGGTGGGCTCGAGCGCGGCGATGATCGCCACCAGCTTCGCCGGATCGCGCTCGTCGAGCTCGATGTCGAAGCAGTCGATGCCGGCGAATTTCTTGAAGAGCACGCTCTTGCCCTCCATCACCGGCTTGGCGGCAAGCGGGCCGATCGCGCCCAGGCCCAGCACCGCGGTGCCGTTGGTGACCACCGCGACCAGGTTGGCGCGCGCCGTATACAGCGCCGCGGCCGCCGGATCGCGCTCGATTTCCTCGCAGACGGCGGCGACGCCGGGGGTATACGCGAGGGCGAGGTCGCGCTGGTTGGTGAGCTGCTTGGTCGGAAGTATCGAGATCTTGCCCGGCGCGCCGCGCCGGTGATAATCGAGGGCGTTCTTCCTCAGGTGTTCGTCCACCCCAGGATTTTATAGCATGCCCCCATGTTGACGGCACGCCGCGCCGCGGAGATCGAACCGTTCGAAGTGATGGATGTGCTCGCGCGCGCGCATGCGCTCGAAGCCGCCGGGCGGCGCGTGCTGCACATGGAAATCGGCGAGCCGGATTTCACCGCGCCCGGGCCGGTGGTCGAGGCCGGCGTGCGCGCGCTGCGCGACGGCCTCACCGGCTACACCCCTACGCTCGGCTTGAACGCCCTGAGGGGATCGATTTCCGAGCACTACGCTTCCCGCTTCTCCACAAAGATTTCTTCTTCGAGAATCGCAATCACCCCGGGGGCCTCGGGCGCCCTGCTCACCGCCTGCGCGCTCTACGTCGACCCCGGCGACGAATTCCTGGTCCCCGATCCGGGCTACCCGGGCTACCGGCACTTCGTTCGCGCCTTCGAGGGCGTGGCGAAGCCGCTTGCCGTAGCGCCTGCCGGCAATTACCAGCCGACGCTGGAGATGGTGCGCGCCGCCTGGGGCCCGCGCACCAAGGGGGTGCTGCTGGGCTCGCCGTCGAATCCGACCGGAACGCTCATCGCGGCCGATGAATTGAGGAAGATCGCTTTATTCGTCGCGGAGAAAGACGGCGTTCTGATGGTCGACGAGATCTACCAGGGACTGGTGTACGGCGAAGAGCCGCGCTTTGCCCCCTCCACCGCCGCCGGCCTGCCCGGCGAAGCGGTCATCATCAACAGCTTCTCGAAGTACTTCTGCATGACCGGCTGGCGCCTCGGTTGGGCGGTGCTGCCCGCCGCGGCGGTGCGCGGCTTCGAGAAGCTGGCGCAGCACCTGTTCATCTGCGCGCCGTCGGCGGCGCAGCACGCTGCCGTTGCCGCTTTTTCAAGGGAATCGCTGGATATTCTCGAACAGCGGCGCATCGAGTTCTCCAGACGCCGCGACTTCCTGGTGCCCGCGCTGAAGAGGGCCGGCCTCGCGATCCCGGTCGAGCCGCGCGGCGCGTTCTACATCTACGCCGACTGCGGCAGGGATGCGAGGCTGTTCACCCGGGAGTTGCTGGAAAAGGAAGCCGTCGCCGCCACGCCCGGGGTCGACTTCGGCGCCAACGCGACCGGCCGTTGCGTGCGCTTCGCCTACACCAGCAGCATGGCCGAGCTCGAGGAAGCCGCTAGGCGGATCGGGCGCTTTGTTTGCGGGCCTTGACCCGTAAGACTTCCAGGCGCGCCTTTTCGGCAAGCACCTTGGTGGCGTACTGGGAAGTCGGCTCGTCGATGGCCCCTGCGTACATCTGCAGCGCGGCCTCGGTGTCGCCGAGGCGGCGCATGTATTCGCGCAGGATCTGGGCGCCGACCGCGATGTTGACCTCCGGCTCGAACAGCGAGTGCTCGCCGCCATGATCGGTGAGCTTCTCCGCGTGGAACTTGGGGATCACCTGCATCAGGCCCTTGGCGCCCATGGTGCTTTCCGCCACCGGGTTGTAGCGCGACTCCACCGCCATCACCGCGAGGATCAGCAGCGGGTCGATCGAGTGCTGCGAGCCGGCGCGATAGGCGGCCGAAACGAATCCCGCCACCGCGGCGTCCGAAACGCGGTAGCGCTTGGCGATGAACTCGGACACCACGCGCCGCTCGCGCTCGAGCGGGGTCTCGCCTGCGCTCGCCTGGATCGGCCCTGCGGCCACCGTGGCGGGCTCGTCGATGGAATCGCCGGCCAGGGCGAATTTCTCCAGCAGGGATTCGCGCTGCTGGGGAAGCAGCAGCCCGAAAAGGGCGGCCAGCCCGATCAGGGCGAGAACCGCCCGCACGGCCGCGTAAGTGCGCCCTACGGCGCCAAGCCAGATGTTGCGAAGTGTTGCCGCCAGCATAGTCAGCCTCCGTGCCTCTTTGGACCGCGCCCGCAGCCCTTCAGCAGCTAGTTCCAGGGTCTTGACGGGGGGTGCAGACCTGGCCGGCAGGGTTGCCAGCAGGTTGATCAGCGGTACAAGATGCGGTGCTTCGTGTTGCGGTGCAGCAGACGACATCATAGGCAGATATTCCTATACTGTCAATAACTTCTCCTCTCCTCGTACGGCTGCGTTTCTGCGCCGCGAAACCCTTGTTTCAAAATGTCTTTTCTGAAACCCTGCCACGTTGCAGCCCGGTAAAATAAGGGCCTGAAGGGAAGCCTCGCGGACCGGCCTAAGTCTTCAGTCTTGGGCCGATTGGACCAAGCCGGTCCGCTGAGCTTCGAGGGCCTGGCGGGGGGGTTACACCCCCTGCCCCGCTCCACCCGCAATCCCGGTTACGGCCGGGACCCGGTGGGGAACGGCCACGCGGCCGCTGGATTCAGCGCGGTTCTCGCGCCGGTAGTCACAGCGGTGGATGGCGCAGCGACTCGGCTGGTCGCCATCACTGCCGCGGGGCTGGCCTTGGGTCTGGCGGCTTTGCTTGCCTTTTTCTTCTTCTTGGCGGATTTCTTCTTGCCCGCCGCCTTTTTTTTAACTGCTTTTTTTGATGACCTTTTCTTCTTCTTCTTTTTCTTTCCGCCTTTTTTCGCTTTTTTCTTCGCCATGCTCAATCTCCTTCAAGGTTGTTGAACAACAAAAGCCCGGCCGTGCAGGCCCGGACTATCCAACCGCCGGCGGAGGATTGCCCCCGCCGGCGTGCTGAATGGGGTTCGCGCGCGAAGCGACATCGTGATACAGGATATCAGGATCGAGGCGGATGCCGCCTTCCCAGGTGACGGTGGCGGTCTGCGGATCGACGCTCACCTTCTCGAATTCGCGCACGTCGCGCCATAGCTGGAACGCGCCGATCTCCAGCAGGTTACCGAGGAACACGCTGCCTTCCAGGCCGTCCTCGAAACGCAGCCAGAGCTTGTAGTCGTCTTCCGCCTTGCACGCCGTGACCTTATGCATGTCGTTCCACCCGTCTTTCATTTTCAATCCCAGTTCAGGGCGCCGCCGGTCTGGTACTCGATGACGCGCGTCTCGAAGAAATTGCGTTCCTTCTTGAGGTCGATCATCTCGCTCATCCACGGGAAGGGATTGGCTGCCCCGGGATAGAGCGTTTCCAGGCCGATCTGCTGGCAGCGTCGGTTGGCGATGAAGCGCAGGTACTCCTTGAACATGGGCGCGTTGAGGCCGAGCACGCCGCGCGGCATGGTGTCCTCGGCGTAGCGGTACTCGAGCTCCACCGCCTTGCGGAACAGCTCCTGCAGCTCCTCGCGGAACTGCGGCGTCCACAGGTGCGGGTTTTCCAGCTTGATCTGGTTGACCATGTCGATGCCGAAATTGCAGTGCATCGACTCGTCGCGCAGGATGTACATGTACTGCTCGGCGGCGCCGGTCATCTTGTTCTGCCGGCCGAGCGCGAGGATCTGGGTAAAGCCGACGTAGAAGAACAGGCCCTCCATCAGGCACGAGAAGACGATCAGGCTGCGCAGCAGCTTCTGGTCGGCTTCGGGCGTGCCGGTGACGAAAGCCGGGTCGGTCAGGGTATCGATGAACGGCACCAGGAACTCGTCCTTGTCGCGGATGGAGCCGATTTCGTGGTAGGCGTTGAACACCTCCCCGGCATCCAGGTCGAGGCTTTCGACGATGTACTGGTAGGCGTGGGTGTGGATCGCCTCCTCGAATGCCTGGCGCAGCAGGTATTGCCGGCACTCCGGCGCGGTGATGTGCCGGTAGGTGCCGAGCACGATGTTGTTGGCGGCGAGCGAATCCGCGGTGACGAAGAAGCCGAGGTTGCGCTTGATCAGCCTGCGCTCGTCGTCGGTGAGGCCGCCGGGATCCTTCCACAGCGCGATGTCGCGGCTCATGTTGATCTCCTGCGGCATCCAGTGGTTGGCGCAGGCGGCGATGTATTTCTCCCAGGCCCACTTGTACTTGAACGGCACCAGCTGGTTGACGTCGGCCTTGGAGTTGATGACCCGCTTGTCCTCGACGGTGACGCGGCGGAAGGCGTTGCCTGCGCTGAAGCGCTCGGCCGGCGCCACGCCCGCCGGGACGAAGCCGCCCGCCGGCGCCGGCGGGAGTACTGCGGCCAGCCCGGCAATCGGGTTCAGCTTGCTTTCCTCGTCGAAGCTGAGCATTACTGGCAGGACTCGCAGGCCGGGTTTTCGATGGCGCAGAGCTTGGGCTCCTCGGCATCCGTGCCGGAAGGCACCGCGTTCAGCTGCCCGGCCTTGCTGGTGGATTTCTCCGCGTGCGTGGCGCCCATGGCGCGCAGGTAGTAGGTGGTCTTCAGCCCGCGGATCCATGCCAGCTTGTAGGTGTCGTCCAGCCGCTTGCCCGAGGCTCCCGCCATGTAGATGTTGAGCGACTGCGACTGGTCGATCCATTTCTGGCGCCGCGCCGCCGCCTCGACCAGCCATTGCGGCTCCACCTCGAAAGCGGTGGCGTAGAGCCGGCGCAGCGCCGCCGGCACGCGGTCGATGCGCGCGAGATTGCCGTCGAAGTACTTGAGGTCGGCGACCATGACCTCGTCCCACAGGCCCGCCGCCTTGAGATCCGCGACCAGATATTCGTTGACCACGGTGAACTCGCCGGAGAGGTTCGACTTGACGAAGAGATTCTGGTAGGTCGGCTCGATCGACGCCGAAACGCCGACGATGTTGGCGATGGTGGCGGTCGGCGCGATGGCGATGCAGTTGGAGTTGCGCATGCCGTGGCTGCGGATGCGAGCGCGCAACGCTTCCCAGTCGAGCGTGGCGGAGCGGTCCAGCTCGACGTAGCCGCCGCGCTCCGCGGCGAGCAGGTCGAGGGTGTCCTGCGGCAGCACGCCGCGGTCCCACAGCGACCCCTGGAAGGACTTGTAGCGGCCGCGCTCCTCCGCCAGCTCGGTCGACGCCCAGTACGCGGCGTAGGACACCATCTCCATGGAGCGGTCGGCGAAATCCACCGCCTCCTGGGAGGCGTACGGCAGGCGCATGCGCTGCAGGCAGTCCTGGAAGCCCATGATGCCGAGGCCCACCGGCCGGTGGCGCAGGTTGGAATTCCTCGCCTTGTCGACGGCGTAGTAGTTGATGTCGATGACGTTGTCGAGCATGCGCATCGCGATGCGGATGGTGTTCTTCAATTTCTCAAAATCGAGACCCGCATCTTTCATATGCGCGACCAGGTTCACCGAACCCAGGTTGCATACCGCGATCTCGTCCGCCGAGGTATTGAGGGTGATCTCGGTGCACAGGTTGGAGCTGTGCACCACGCCGACGTGCTGCTGCGGGCTCCTCAGATTGCACGGATCCTTGAAGGTGATCCACGGATGCCCGGTCTCGAAGAGCATCGACAGCATCTTGCGCCACAGGTGCACCGCCGGGACCTTCTTGTACAGCTTCAGCTCGCCGCGCGCCGCCTGGTCCTCGTAGCGCAGGTAGGACTCCTCGAAGGCGCGGCCGAACCGGTCGTGCAGCTCGGTGGCGTCGGAGGGCGAGAACAGCGTCCAGTCCGCGTTCTGCATCACGCGCTTCATGAACAGGTCCGGGATCCAGTTGGCCGTGTTCATGTCGTGGGTGCGGCGCCGGTCGTCGCCGGTGTTCTTGCGCAACTCGAGGAATTCCTCGATGTCGAGGTGCCAGGTCTCCAGGTACGAGCACACCGCGCCCTTCCTCTTGCCGCCCTGGTTGACCGCCACCGCCGTGTCGTTGACCACCTTGAGGAACGGCACCACGCCCTGCGACTTGCCGTTGGTGCCTTTGATGTGGGAACCCAAAGCGCGTACCGGCGTCCAGTCGTTGCCCAGGCCGCCGGCGTATTTAGCAAGAAGCGCGTTTTCTTTTATTGCATCGTAAATTCCGGTGAGATCGTCGGCCACCGTGGTGAGATAACAGCTCGAGAGCTGCGAGCGCTGCGTCCCGGAGTTGAACAGCGTCGGGGTGGAACTCATGAAGTCGAAACTCGACAACACCTCGTAGAACTCGATGGCGCGCGCCTCGCGATCCTTCTCGCGCAGCGCGAGGCCCATGGCGACGCGCATGAAAAAAGCCTGCGGCAGCTCGATGCGCTCGCCCCGCACGTGCAGGAAATAGCGGTCGTAGAGCGTCTGCAGGCCGAGGTAGCCGAACTGCAGGTCGCGACCCGCCTTGAGCGCGCTTCCCAGCCTGGCCAGATCGAAACGGCCCAATTCGGGGTCGAGCAACTCGGCGGCGATGCCGCGCGCGATGAATTGCGCGAAATAACCGGCGTAGCGCGTCTCCATCTGCGCCTGGCTTGCGTCCTCGCCCAGCACCTCGCGCCGGATGGTGTCGAGCAGCAGTCGCGCGGTGACGTAGCTGTAGGCCGGGTCCTTCTCGATCAGCCCCCGGGCGGCGAGCACCGCCGAGCGGCGCACCTCGTCCATCGGCACGCCGTCGTACAGGTCGCGCAGCGTGGCTTCGAGGATCGGCGCGGGCAGCGCGCCCGCGAGCCCCGCGCAGGCGGCGGCGAACCGCTGCCGCAGCGCCTCCTGGTCGAGCAGCCTGCGCTGGCCGTTCTCGACGACATGGATGGCGGATTCATTGCGCTTGGCGGTCTTTTCCTGTGCTCGCGCCTTGGCGCGTTCCTCGCGGTAGAGCACGTAAGCGCGGGCCACGTCGTGCTCGCCTGAGCGCATCAGCGCGAGCTCGACCTGGTCCTGGACATCCTCGATGTGGAAAGTGCCGCCCTGCGGCTGGCGGCGCATCAGGGCGCCCACCGCGGATTCGGTCAGCGCGGCGACCAGCTCGCGGATGCGCGCCGAGGCGGCGCCCTGGCTGCCGTTGACCGCGAGGAAGGCCTTGGTCATGGCCACCGAGATCTTGCCCGGCTCGAAGCCCACCACCGCGCCGTTGCGCCGGATCACCTGGTGGTCGGAATAGGCAGCGCGCCCACCGCTCCCCGACTCAGGAACCGCAACGCCGATGGCGGGGGTGAGAGCGGCGTTGTCCTGCGCGATCTGCATGTTCCTGCCTCCCTTTATTGCGGTCCCGTGACAGTCGCAAGGATCACCACAATAGGTAGTGCTTAGCTACTAATTCAAAACTAGTTGTTGGTGGCGAATGTACACAGGCAGGATTCTTTTTGCAAGCCTGACCCACTAAATGTTGGGGAGACGACGGGATTAGACCCTAGATATAGCGGTCTTGCGGCAGCGCAGCACAACCGGCGGCAGGGGCCTGCCGACTTCTGACTACATCTAGTGGTTGGCCAGGGCCGCGAGCAGCCGCGGCCAATCGAAGCGCGCGCCGGGGTCGGTCTTGCGGCCCGGCGCCACGTCGCTGTGCGCGGCGATGTCGCGCAACGGCAGCGTGGCGCGAAGAAAGCGAATCAGTTCACACAAGCGCCGGTACTGCGCCGGCTCGAAGGGGTCGGCGTCGCTGCCTTCGAGTTCGACGCCGACGGAAAAATCGTTGCAGCGCTCGCGCCCGCGCCATGCGGACACGCCGGCGTGCCAGGCACGGCGCTCGACCGGCACGAACTGGACCAGTTCGCCGTCGCGCCGCACCAGGAAGTGGCTCGACACCTTCACGGCGGCGATTTCCCTGAAATAGGGGTGGGCGAGCGGGTCGAGCCGGTTCGAGAACAGGCGCTCGATGGCGTCGCCGCCGTACTCGCCCGGCGGCAGGCTGATCGAGTGCACGATCAGCAGAGTGACCGCGACGCCGGGCGGGCGCGCGTCGCAGTTGGGCGACGGCACGTGGCGGTCGGGGACGATGAGCTCAGGAACGGGGATCTTCCTTCACGCCGAGGCGCTGCATGCGGTAGCGCAGCTGGCGGAAGGTGATCCCCAGCAGGCGCGCGGCGGCGGTGCGGTTGAACCCGGTCTTGGCGAGCGCCTCGACGATCGCCTTGCGCTCCAGGCTGTCGAGGTAGTCGGGCAGCGCTTCGGCGGGGACCGCGCCCGCCGCCGCGGGCTCGCCCTCGCCCGCCGGCGGCACGAGGCGCAGGTCCTCGACGTCGATGGTCTCGGCGGCCGACAGGGCGAGCGCCCGCTCCAGGATGTTCTCCAGCTCGCGGATGTTTCCGGGAAAAACGTAGCGCGCGAGCTTGTCGAGGGCCGCCGGGCTGAGCCTCGCGGGCGCGGCGCCCGACTGCGCCGCGATGCGCTGCAGGATGCTGGCGGCGATCAGCGGGATGTCCTCGCGGCACTCGCGCAGCGGCGGCATCGGCAGCTCGATGACGTTGATCCGGTAGAACAGGTCCTGCCGGAAGCGCCCCGCGGCGACCAGCGCCGCGAGCTTCTGGTGCGTCGCGCAGATGATGCGCACGTCCACCGGGTCTTCCTGCGGCGCGCCGACCTTGCGCACGCGCTTCTCCTGGATCGCGCGCAGCAGCTTCACCTGCATCGCGAGGGGCAGCTCCGCCACCTCGTCGAGGAACAGCGTGCCGCCGTCGGCCGCCTGGAAGAAGCCTTCGCGGTCCTCCGCCGCGCCGGTGAAGGCGCCCTTGCGGTAGCCGAAGAACTCGCTCTCCATCAGGTTCTCCGGTATCGCGCCGCAATTGACGGGGACGAAACGCTTGTCGCGGCGCGCGCCGTTCTCGTGGATCAGGCGCGCGGCAAGTTCCTTGCCGCTGCCGGATTCCCCGGAGATGTACACCGGGGCCTGCGTGCGCGCGAGCTTGGCGATCAGTTGGCGCACCTCGGCGAGCGCCGCGCACTCGCCCAGCAGCCGCTGTACCCGCGGCGAGGCCGCGTCGCGTTCCGGCAGCGACAGCGCCGAGCGCACGAGTGCCCTCAACTGCTCCAGCCCGACGGGCTTGGACACGTAATCGAAGGCCCCCGCCTTCAGCGCGGCGACCGCGTTGTCCGCGCTGCCGTAGGCGGTGATCACGGCGACCGGCAGGTCGGTGGCGAGGCCGCCGATGTGGCGCACCAGCTCGAGACCCTCGCCGTCGGCGAGACGCATGTCGGTGAGGCACAGGTCGTAGCGTTCGGTCCTGAGGCATTCCTTCGCCTCGGCGATGGTGCCGACGCTCGCCACGCCGAGGCCCATCTTGACGAGGGTCAGCTCGAGCAGCTCGCGGATATCGGGTTCGTCGTCCACCACCAGCACCTGCGCGCTGGGACGCACGCCGCTGCGCTCGGAGCGTCTCATGCGCGGCGGGTTTTCAGCGGGCCGGTCATGAGGGCGCCACGCGGCAGAGGATTCTGAAATGCGCTCCCGGCATGTCGTTCACGTACTCCAGCGCCGCGCCGTTGGCCGCGCACAGTTCGCGCGCGAGGTACAGGCCGAGCCCGGTGCCCTTGCTGTCGGTGGTGAAGAACGGCTCGAACAACTGGCCCTGGCTCGGCGCCGCAACTCCGGGGCCGTCGTCGATGACGCTCAATTCTACGCGATCCCCGTAGCGGCGCAGCGCGATGCGCACGCTGCCCGGCCCGGCGCGCGCATAGCGCACCGCGTTGCGCAGCAGGTTCCACAGCACCTGGCGCAGGTGCTCGCGGTCGAACTCGATGCGCTCGTCGCGCCCCGCATCGAGCGCGATGCGCTCCGCCGGCAACGACCCGTTGGCGATGAATTCCGCGACGAACTCGGCGAGCCAGGACCTGAGCGCGATGCGCTCGGTCGAGATGCGGTCGCGCCGGTTGAGCTGCAGCACGTCGGACACCAGGCGCTCGAGGCGCTGGGTGTTGTCGTGGACGATTTGCGTCAGCCGGGCGCGGTCTTCGGCGCGCTTCTCCTCGCTCAGCAGCTCGGAGGCGTGGCTGATCGCCGCGAGCGGGTTGCGGATCTCGTGCGCGATGTTCGCGGTGAGGCGCCCGAGCGCCGCGAGCTTGAGCTGCTGCGCCTGCTCGCGGCTGCGGCCGGTGTCCTCGACGAACAGCACCGAGAAGCCCTCCTCCGTGCCGGTGTGGTGCAGCCGCAGGCCGATGTCGCGCCCGCGCACCGCGAAGTCGGCGGTGGCGCCCGCCTGCACCTCGCCCGAGCGCCAGCCGCGCCAGCGCTCGGCGAAAAGCGGCACCAGTTGCGCGATGTCGGCGCCGAGCAGCCGCTCGGCGCGCAACAGGCGCTGCGCCTGGGGGTTGTGCTGCACCACGCGCCCGTCGCGGTCGAGCACCGCCACGCCGTCGAGCATGTCCTGGATCGCGAGCTCGTTGACGCGCGTCTGCGTCTCGAGCTCGCGGCCGCGCTGCCGCGCGAGCGCCTCGTTCGCCACCACCCGGCTCGCCAGCCAGCCGGTGATCCCCGCGCCGGCGAAGCAGGCGATCGCCACCAGTCCCGGCTGCAGGAAGTTGGCGCTCGGCGCATCGTGGGCGAGCACCCAGTAGCCCTGCTCCAGCAGCAGCGAGATGGTGGCGAGCGCCGCGTACAGAAAGGACAGCCGCCGCGGCGCCACGATGGCCGCGCCGATCAGCGAGATCAGCAGCATCACGCCGAGGCCGCTGCGCACGCCGCCGCTCGCGTACATCAGCAGCGTAATGGCGAAGATGTCGAGGCAGACGTGCAGCGAGAGCTGCAGGTTGAAATGCTCGCGCAGGTTGCGCAGCACGCCCTGGAACACCACCGCGAGGAACAGGTAACCGCCGCAGACGTAGCGGAACAGCTCCAGCGCGTGGGAGCCGAGGTTGAGCTCGCCGCCGTACACCACGGTAATGGTGAGGAACAGCGTGGCCACCGCGATGCGGTAGAGGTTGAAGTAGCCGAGCGAGATCCAGAAGGAATCCGGGGTGCGTTCCGGCGGCGCGAGGAACAGCTCCGGGTAGCGCAGCGGCGCTTCCATCAGCCTTGCCGCGGGCCCAGCCGCGCATGCTCGTCGCTGCAGTACGCCCGCTCGCCCAGCAGGCGCGCCTCGGCGCGCGGCAGGTGCATGCCGCATTGCGCGCAACTCACCAGGTCCGCCTGCGCCGGAGGCTGCTTTTCAACAGCGCTTTTCCCAGCGCGTCGCAACGCGCGCCTCACCAGCCAGGCGACGGCCACGGCGAGAAGGATCAGGATGACCAGGCGGCCCATCACGCGATTATCCAACGGGACGGGAAAACGGGCGGGAGATGGTCGGGGCGACTGGATTTGAACCAGCGACACCTGCGTCCCGAACGCAGTACTCTACCAGGCTGAGCTACGCCCCGACCGAGGGCGAATTCTGCGGAACTCTAGCTGCTGCGGGTCACGGAAAAGGACGCCAATTCTAGCAAAGAATCCTTGAATTCCGAGGCGGGGAAGGCCGCGATCGCGCGCGACGCCGCGTCCACCTCGCGCTGCGCGGCAGCCCGCGCATAATCGAGCGCCCCGCACGCGCGGATCGCCTCCAGTACGCCGGCAAACTCCGCGCGCCCGCCCTCGACGATGGCGTGACGCACCAGCGCCGCCTGCTCGGGCGTCCCGGTGCGCATGGCGCGGATCAGCGGCAACGTCGCCTTGCCCTCCGCGAGGTCGTCGCCGAGGCTCTTGCCGATGGCTTGCGCGTCCCCGGAGTAGTCGAGCACGTCGTCGATCAGCTGGAACGCGGTGCCGACGTGCGCGCCGTAGCTCGCCAGGTGCTCCTCGGCCGGACCCGCGGCGCGCGCGAGCACGCCGCCGAGGCGCGCCGCGGCCTCGAACAGCTTCGCGGTCTTGCGCCGGATGACCTCGAGGTAGCGCGCCTCGTCCACCTCCGGATCGTGGCTTCCCATCAGCTGCATGACCTCGCCGGCGGCGATGGTGTTGGTCGCATCGGCCAGCACGCGCATCACGCGCATGTCGCCGGCGTCCACCATCATCTGGAAGGCGCGCGAGTAGAGGAAGTCGCCCACCAGGACGGCGGCCGCGTTGCCGAAGGCGGCGCTGGCGGTGCGCCGGCCGCGCCGAATCTGCGATTCGTCGACCACGTCGTCGTGCAGCAGGGTGGCCGTATGGATGAATTCCACCACCGCCGCCAGCGGGAAGCGGGACTCCCCCCGGTAACCGGCGGCACCGCAGGCGAGGAGCAGGAGGGTCGGCCGCAGACGCTTGCCGCCCGAATCCACGATGTGGCGCGCGACCTGGCGGACCAGCGCCACGTCCGAGTCCAGCCGCTCTCCAATGAGGGCGTCGACACGCCGCATGTCGCCCGCAACGGGCGCCAGCATGGACAGGAAGCTCATGATTCCCTTATAATTCCCGGTTCTTCCGGATTGTAAGAGCAATTCCAATGTACGCAGTGATCAAGACGGGCGGGAAGCAGTATCGCGTCGAAACCGGCGCGCAAGTGCGCGTCGAGTCGCTTGCGCTCGAAGTGGGTTCATCCGTGTCGTTCGCCGAGGTGCTCCTCGTCGGCAGCGGCGACACGGTCAAGGTCGGCGCGCCCTATGTCTCCGGCGCCCAGGTGAAGGCCACCGTGGTGTCGCAGGGTCGCGGCGAGAAGGTGCGCATCTTCAAGCTGCGCCGGCGCAAGCACTACCAGAAATCGCAGGGCCATCGGCAGGGCTATACCGAGGTCCGCATCGACGCTATCGAGCAGGGATAGACCATGGCACACAAGAAAGCAGGCGGCAGCTCGCGCAACGGCCGCGATTCCCAGGCCAAGCGCCTCGGCGTGAAGACCTACGGCGGGGAGCGCGTGAACGCCGGGCAGATCCTGGTCCGGCAGCGCGGCACCGTGGTGCATCCGGGGACCAATGTGGGAATGGGGCGCGATCACACGCTGTTCGCGCGCGTCACCGGTCTGGTCGAATTCGCAATCAAGGGCGCGCGCGACAAGAAAACCGTGAGCATCAAGCCGGCGTAGGCCGGGCCTAATACCTGGAAAGCCCTATCGAAGCCGGTAGGGCTTTTTTATTTATAGCCTATGAAATTCATCGACGAAGCGAAGATCGAGGTGCACGCCGGCAAGGGCGGCGACGGCGCCGCGAGCTTCCGGCGCGAAAAGTATGTGCCGCGCGGCGGCCCTGACGGCGGCGACGGCGGCGACGGCGGCAGCGTCTGGGCGCGCGCCGATCGCAACGTCAATACGCTGATCGACTACCGCTTCGCGCGCATCCACCGCGCCGGGAACGGCGTCAAAGGCATGGGCTCGGACTGCAACGGCCGCGCTGCCGAGGACCTGATCCTCCGGGTGCCGGTCGGGACGATCTTCCGCGACCAGCACGGCGAGCAGCTCGCCGATCTCACCGAG
>Ga0209341_10003269_pt1 | contig 15190 bp, 19 predicted proteins | sample RifCSP13_2_FD_184020 | JGI IMG/M metagenome (GOLD analysis project Ga0209341, IMG submission 184020) | Soil microbial communities from Rifle, Colorado - Rifle CSP2_sed 13_2 (SPAdes) (version 2) | ecosystem: Environmental > Terrestrial > Deep subsurface > Rock core/Sediment | place: Rifle...
CGGCAGGTGGTCGTAGTTCTGCGCGTGGGACGAGGGCCAGCGGTCCTCCTGCATCTCCCGCACGGCCGCCTCCGCGGCCGGACGCGGCACGCCGTGACGCACGAGGATGTCCCCGTGCTTGGAGAGAACCTTGGGAAACTCGAGGACCGCGGCCCCTCCCGTCGGATGGTGCGCGATCACGAGGTCGTACCCGAGCTGCTTCGCCATCACGAGGTCACCCGACTCCACGTCGATCCCGAAGAGGGCGCGCCGCACGCCCTGCGCGGGCACGTCGATCCCAGTGTCCGCGGGGACCTCGGACTGGGCCGCGAGGGTGAGCGAGAGCTGGAGGATCTCCGCGGTGTCCATCGGCGAGGGGAAACGAACCCGGGACGTTATTCCTTCCGTCGGCGGCGATAGCCTTTTCCGCCCGGCGGGGATGGACGGACGGGGGAACGGAACGTGGCATCCCGGACCTCGCCGGAGGAACTCGCGCGCAGCGCGATTCTCGTCCGGATCCCACCCGCGCTCCGCACCTACACGGGTGGGCAGGACGAGGTCGTCCTCGAGGCCTCCGACCTAGGGTCCCTCGTGGACCGGCTCGAGACCGCGTTCCCGGGGATTCGCGATCGGATCGTGGACGAGACGGGCCATCGTCGTGAATACGTGAACCTGTTCGTGAACGATGAACTCGCGAGGTCGCCCCTCCGGGAGGTGCGGCTCGAGCCCGGGGACGTGGTCCACATCCTCCCGAGCGTGGCCGGTGGCTGACATGGCACAGTCGATTCCGAAAGGCAGCGTGGCGGTCGTGGCGGGGACGAAGAAGGGCGTGTTCGTGTTCCACTCGAAGGACCGCCGACGGTGGTCCCTCTCGGGGCCGTACATGCTGGGCGCGAGCACCTATCATGCGATCCTCGACCCGAGGGACGGACGGACCCTGTACGGCGCGGCGCCCCACACGGACGAGCCGTGGGGACCCGTCCTGTACCGCGGACGGATCGGGCAAGGGCTCACGCCCACGAAGTCGGCCCCGAGGTTCAAGGAGGACTCCGGGCTCGCGGTGAAGCGAATCTGGCACATCGAGCCCAGCCCGGCGGACGATCCGGAGACGGTCTACGCGGGTGTGGAACCCGCAGCCCTCTTCCGGAGCGACGACCGAGGGGACACATGGGAGGACTTCGACGCGCTCAACTACCACCCGACCCGGAAGGAGTGGCAACCGGGGAACGGGGGCCTGTGCCTCCACTCCGTCCTCGTGGACCCGAGAGACCCGGATCACCTCGTGGTCGGGATCAGCGCGGTGGGCACGTTCGAGTCGCGGGACGGAGGCGAGCGCTGGACGACGGAGAACCGCGGGGTGCGCGCGGACTTCCTCCCGACGAAGTACCCGGAGATGGGCCAGTGCGTGCACCACCTCGCGTGGGACTCGGCCGGGGACGGGTCCATCTTCCAGCAGAACCACTGCGGCACGTACCACCGCGGGCCCGGAGGCGGGAAGTGGACGGAGATCACGGAAGGCCTCCCGTCCGACTTCGGATTCCCGATCGCGGTGAACCCGCACCGGAAGGGGACCGCGTACGTGGTGCCCCTCGAGGGGATGGGGAGGGTCCCGCCCGGCCGGCAGCTCGCGGTCTGGTCCACGACGGACCGGGGGAAGCGATGGCGGAAGAACGCGAAAGGGCTCCCCGGGCCCCAGGCGTACGCCGGGGTTCTCCGGGAGGGCCTCGCGACGGATCAGGAAGACCCCGTCGGAGTGTACGTCGGAACGAGCACGGGCCAGCTGTTCGCGAGCCGCGACGAAGGGGCCGCGTGGAGCCTGATCACCGCGAGCCTGCCCACCATCCACTCCGTGAGCGCGGCCGAAGTCCGTTGAGGCCCAAGCGAGCCCCGAGCAAGGGGAAGGGGAGGCGGCACGCACGCGCGCCGCCGTCGTGAGTTCGCGGCTCAGGTCACAGGAAGATCACGAAGGAGATCCACAGGACCAGGACGGCCGCGAAAATCTGGGCGATCTTCCACGCCGCGGACGTCGCCGAGTCGCCGGAGGTCGTGTACGCGCCCAAGAACAGGGCGAGGACGAGGAAAAACGCTCCGATCGACAGGAGGACATTCGCCGCGAGTACCAACCCACCGCCTCCCACAGCGATCGACGCCGCGAGGAAGGCAGTCAGGATCCCGATGAGCCCGAAGACCAGGAGGGCCGCATGCTGGGACGGCGACCTGCCGATTTCCCAGAGCCGATCTCCCATTCCTGTCATCGAGCCACCTCAGAAGATCGTCGTCGTGCTCGCGAGCACGAGGAGCAGGGCCACGAATCCCAGGATCAACATGAAGAGCCGTACGAACGGGTCCGCGGTCTCCCAGAAGAACGCCCCGATGAACAGGCCGCCGACGAAGAAGAACATGCCGGCATGGGTGATCAAAGGCCCCCACACCTGCTGCAAGTTCGCGTTGTTCGTCGCCTGTTCCGGCGTCGCTCCACCCGTGTACTCCATGTTGCCTAGGTCCGCGACCATGGCTCCGCCGGCGACCAGGAGCAGCCCGAAGCCGATCCCGAAGAGCGCCATCATCTTACTGCGGTCGCCCATTGGTCCACGCATCATAGGAGGAGGAGGTGCCTGCAAGGCAATTTCACCTCTGGGGGGCGCACTTATGTCCGTATTTATATAAATTTCGGAAGATAACGCCCGGAACGACCCGTCGGAGGCCCTTTTTGGCCTTTTCCGAGGCTCACAGGCCCCCTTTGCCTGGGTTCAGCAGGCCGTTCGGATCCAGGGCCCGCTTCACGCGCGCGTACACGCCGAGCCCTTCGCGGAGCTCCTCGCCCATCAGGTGAGCGAGCTTCAGGCCCACGCCGTGGACGTATTCCATGGAGCCGCCGAGCGCATGCGCACGACGGAGGGCTTCGTCGATCGCGTCCGCCACGGCGGCCTTCGCCGCGAGACGGTCGCCCCGGACCGGCCGTACCATCTCGAGGGATGCGAGCTCGGGCTGGGTCCAAACCCCGAAAGACGTCGGCGCGACGCCGTGTCGCCGGAGCGCCGCGAGGGCCGACCGCCGGAACGCGAGGATCTCGGCTCGAGGCAGGGCAACGTGGATGTAATCGAAGATCACGTCCCGGAGGAAGCGGTCCGCCTCGGAGACCCCCGGAGCCACCTCATCCGTCCGATAGATGATGTCGTGACGCGCGCGCCAGAAGGCCCGCGCCTCGCGGTCCGGCAGGGGACGCGCGCGGGCCGACGCGAGGCGGCGCCGCGCGGCACGCCACGATGCGCGGACCACGTCGTCCGTCCCCGCGAACCCGAGGTAAAGCGTCGGAGGTTCCGCGCCGGAGGGCCATGGGCCCTCGCGGGACGCGAACGTCTCGTCGAGCTGCATCGCGGAGGGGACGAGGCCGTCGTCGTAGAGCCGGCACACCGCGGCGAGCCCGCGCGGGAAGTCCGCGAACGTGAAGCCGCGGATCTCCTCCCTCCCGGGGACTGGGAACGCGCGGATCGTCGCTTCCGTCACGAGGCCGAGGGTGCCCTCCGTGCCGATGAACAACCGTCGCAGGTCGAGGCCCGCGGTCGCCCGGGCCACGGGACGCGATCGGACGACCGTCCCGTCCATGAGGACGGCTTCGAGCCCCAGGACTTGGTCGCCCATGGACCCGCGGAGGAACGCGCCGTAGCCCACGCCGTTCGTGGAGATCGCGCCGCCGAGCGTCGCGCGGGGCTGGGACCATGGGTCGTGCCCGACGCAGAGGCCTCGCCGGCGAAGCCGCGCGTCGAGGCGGCCCAGGACGATGCCCGCCTGGGCCGTCGCGGTGCACGACGCTCGGTCGATCCTCCGAACCCGGTTCATCCCGCGGAGGTCGACCACGATCGAATCCGCGCCGGGGCGCGCGCCGCCCATGAGGCCCGTCGCCCCGCCCCACGGGACCACGGGGAGCCCCGCGTCATTCGCGAACGCGAGGACCCGCCGCACTTCCTCCGTCGAACGAGGGAGGACGACCGCAGCGGGCGCGACCCCGTCCTCCGGGAGACGGGCGCCCCGGTGGGGGCGCAGACCGTCCAGCCGGTACCGGACCGGGATCGAGGCGCCCGCGAGGACTCGGTCGTCCGCGGTCCTCGAGGCCACGGCCTCTGCGATCCGTTCGGCGTCCATCCGGGTCGGAGAGGCGCTCGGGGAAGATGAGCTTTCCCGAGGGTCACGCCCGCTCCAGATAGAAGAGCGTGTAGGACTTCCTCGCGGGCGTCGCGTAGCCGTTCGGCTCGAGACGTACGGGAATCCATTGCTCGGGGAGCTCGACGAGGTCGCCCTCGTCCACCTCGATGGAATGCAGGCGGGCTTTCATGGAGAGATCGACACGATGGTCCTTCGGCAGGGAGACAAGCCTTTCGGGTCTGTTCTCGTCCGTGATTCTCGCGAAGCGGCCCAGCCCATGGGGACGTTCGATGGGAGCCCCTGCGAATCGGGATCCGAGTCCCTCCATGGGACCCAGATGGGCTATCTTATGACTTTAAAACAGCTAGAACGCGCCTTCTGTCTGACGGTTCTACTGGAGAGAAACCCTTTAGATACCCTAGCTGGTTGCAGGTCCGAGGTCAACGCATGCCCTACCAGTACCAGGGATGGACCTTGTACTCGCGAGAGGTGAAACTGAAGAAGGGACCGAAAGTGACGATCTACTTCTTCAGCAAGCGAAAGCCGAAGAGCGGCAAGCCGATGGACGAAATGCCGAAGAACCGCAAGGTCGGCGTGAACAAGCGAACCGGCCTTCCGTTCCTGCGGAAAGCGTGAAGCACCTCCGACCCGAAGTTCGCGACTGAAGCCGAGGCACCGGGGAGGCCCTCGGCACCTTTCCTTTCTCCCGTGCGTCGTCCGGACGTGCAAGGCTTTTAGGTCCTCCCACCTTCCGGCCCGCATGGCAGAAGGCAGCGTCTCGTTCGACGTCCGCGCGCCCCAAGAACGCGTGTGGACCTTCCTGAGCGACATGCGGCGGGTCGGCAGCTGCGTCCCCGGCGTCCAGTCCGTCAACGTGATCGACGACCGGCACGCGACGTGGGATCTGAAACTGAAGATCGGTCCGCTCTCCCAGCGGGTCGAGGTGCGCACGGAGACCCTCGAGCAGGTCGCCCCGTCGCTCGGGAAGTTCCGGGGGGTCTCCGACAACATGGAGATGACGGGGACGATCGAACTCAGGCCCCTCGGCGAGGCGACCCACGTCACGTACACGATGGCCGTCCAGACGAAGGGGCCCCTCGCGCGAATCATGGACAACTTCCTCAAATCAAGGCTCGACGCGCAGACGAAGGAGTTCGCGGCGAATGTGAAGAAGGCCCTCGAGTCGTAGGGACCGGGGCAACCCTCTTCTCACGCGCTGCGATGCGCGCGGAGAGCCAGGCGGTCCGCACGTTCGATGTCGTCGGGATCGGGGCGGGCCTCAACGGGCTCCTGGCCGCCGGGTACCTCGCGAGGGCGGGGGCACGGGTCGTCGTCCTGGAGGCGTGACCCGTCGTGGGAGGCGCCTGCGTCACGGAAGAACCGTGGCCTGCGTGCCGGATCAACACGTTCGCGCAGGGCTGCGGTCACCTTCGACCCCGCGATCCTCGAGGACCTGCGAGCCACGCCGTGACGGACGTTCACCGAACGACCGCGCACACCTGTCCATTCGCACGCTGATAACGGGAGCCGATGTTTTTAATGGAGCGCCTCGGCATCCATGGCCCGTGGCCGCCCCCAGCCAGCCGAGTGGGCCCACTCCGCCGGATCGGCCGCCGCTCGTCGCGGAAGACCTCCTCCTGTACGAAAAGGACGGACAGTCTCTGCTCGACGATCACGCCCTCCGGATCCTGATCGCCCTCCACCAGGAGGTCCTCACGGCCCAGGACATCGCCCAGCGGTACAGGGTGCCCATCGCGGCGTGCTACCGCCGGATGCGGCGCCTCGTGTCGCTGGGCCTCGTGTCCGAGGCGGGCTACGTGACGGAAGGCCGCCGCCGGCCCGCGCGCCTGTACAAGTCCGAGGTGTTCCGGTTCACGGTCGCGTACGGGAACGGGGAGATGACCTTACGCCTCACCCTGCGGAACGGGATCGAGGCCGCGACGGTCGTCCGGATCGCCGCGGATGCGGGCGCCATGTGAAGAGGGCGTCGATTCCGCGCGCGTAGCGCCCCACGTCCGTCCGCATGACGTCCGGGTTCGCGCCTCGCGCGAGGGCCGCATGGTACGCGAGGAACTGGAGCGGGACGATGCTCACGAGGGGGCGGAGGTCCGCGGGCGCGCGGGGCAAGGGGACATCGACCGGGCGACCGTCCCCGATCCGGGCGACGCGCGGGCCCGCGTGGGCGAGGGCCTCCAGAATCTCATCCGCTCGCCAATCGTCGTCCTGGGACCGAAGCCCGACGACCGCATCGCCGCGGTCCAAGGCGAGGAACGGACCGTGGAGGATCTGCTCCGTGTGGTAGCCCGTCGCGGGCATGCTGCACGTCTCGCGGATCTTGAGGGCCGCCTCCTGTGCCGTGACGTCGTCCAGGCCCGTCCCTAGGAACGTGACCCGGGATCGGGCCACGACGGACCGCGCGAGGGCACGGATCGCGGGCTCGCATCCCAGGGCGGCCTGGAGGGTCGACGGGATCTTCCGGAGGGCCCGGGAGGACGCCGTCCCCCCGTCCGCGATGCGGCGGGCGAAGGACGCGAACGCGACGAGCTGGCTCGTGTAGCTCATCGTGTTCGCCCAGGAGCGGTCGTGTACGGAGCCCAGGACGACCGTCCGGTGGGCGACGCGCTCGATCGGGGCGCCGGGCAGGCCGCTGATGCCCACCGTGCGGGCTCCCTGGCGCCGGGCTCGCGCGAGGGCCGCGTTCGTCGTGGGGGTGTTCCCACTGTGGCTCACCCCGACGACGAGGACGCCTCGGCCACCCGGCGAGCCGAAGACGAGGTCGTACGCGTGGACGGACTGGACGGCCGCGCGGCTCCCGAACGCGGTCGCGAGGAGCCGTGCGCCGATCTGGGCGGCGTGGAAGGACGTGCCGCAACCCGTCACGAGGATCCGGCGGGGCCCACGGAAAAGGGCCTCCGGGTCGATCCCCTCCACGCGCCGCAAGGTCTCCTCGACGAAACCGGGCTGAGCGCGGATCATGTCGTGCATGTGGAACGGGTGCCGGTTGCGCGGATCTCGGAAGGAGACCATGGGGGCCGGCATGGCCCCGGCGCCCATAAACGTCCCCGGGCTCAGGGCCGGCACCGGGACACGCCGCGTTCCGCCTCCTTCAGGAGGACCTCGAGCTCCTTCGCGGCCGCCTCGTTCCCGAGGGTTCGGGCGACCTGCATCGCCTCCGTGTAGTGCGCGAGAGCCCCCGCGCGATCTCCGTGCTCCCAGTGGTACCGCCCGATCTCGCGGGACGCATGGAGCCGGTCGAGCGGCGTGCCCACCTCGCGGAGCGTGTCGAGGGCCCGAGCCCAGTGACGGACCGCCACGGACCAGCGGCCGTCCAGGCTCGCGAGGTGACCCTCGCTCACCTCCAAGACCCCGAGGGCGTCCCGTTCCCCGAGGATCTCGAACAGCCGTCGGGCCCGGGCCAGGGGCTCCCGGGACTCCTCGGGCCGGCGGAGATCGAGGAGGGACGCGGCCCGGTTGAAGCTCGCGTACGCGATGAGCCGGAGGTTCCCGACGAGCGTCGCCAGCTGGAGACCCCGGTCATGGTAAGAGAGCGCCTCCTCGATCCGGTGGAGATCCCACAGGGTCGTGCCCACGGAGATGCAGGCCCGCGCGGATTCCGTGAGGTTTCCCCCGCGCTCGGCGATCCGCAAGGCTTCGAGCTTCTGCCTCAGGGCGAGCGCCGGGTCCCCGCGGGATCCGGAGAACGATCCGAGGACGAGCAGGCTCCTCGCGAGGGCGCCCGGGTCGCTCGCCTCCGTGGCGAGGTCGATCGCCTCGTTCAGGTGCGCGGCCGCTTCGGCAAGCCGCCCCAGGGCCTTCTCGACGAGGGCCGTCTCCTTGAGGACCTCCGCGAGTTCGGCCCGGTCCGGGACCACGTCTAGGGCGGCGCGCGCCCTGGAAAGGAGTCCCGCCGCCGTCTCGTACTCGTTCCGGGTCCGAGCGATCGCGGCGAGCTTTCGCAGGATCCGCGGGACCCGCTCACCCCGGCCCGCGCGCTCCGCGGCCTCGAGGGCGAGGCGATAGCGGCCCTCCGCGGGGACGAGCTGGCCCGCGACGGTCAGGCTGTCCCCGTGGGCCTCCGCAAGGACGGCCGCGACGGACGGATCGATCCCGTCCACATCGACCTCACCGAGGACGGATGCGAGCGCGTCCGCATTGAGCGAGTCGACGAGCGACGCCGCTTCCGAGTCGAGCATCGACGCGGCTTCCGGGTACGCCTTCGCTTCGAGGAGGTGGTGGACCGCCTCGATCCGCTCGCACGCCTCGAGCCGCCCGCGGAAGTAGCGGGCGGCCTGCAGGTTCGCGTCCGTTCGCTCCGCCTCCGTGAGGCGTCGGCGCACGTAGTCCAGGATCTCGTCATGCAGGACGACGCACTCCGTGAGCGTGGGGCGCAGGAGGTCTTTCCGGTCCAGCCCGGCGAGGGCGGACTCCGTGACGCCCGGGAACGCGCGCAGGGCCGCGATCGGCGCGGCGCGGCGGAACACGGCCGCGGCCCCGAGGACGGCCCGCTCCCCCGTGGACAGGGTGCGCCAGACCTCCCGGTCCAGGTAAGGCCGAATCTCGCCGGACACCACGGCGCCGCCCTGGGCCGCGAGGGCGAGGAGGAGGGGGTGCCCGTGCGCGGAGGCAGCGATCCGCTGGATTGTCGCGTCATCCGCGGAGAGGCCCTTCGAGCGAAGCAGGGCCATCGAGGCGTCGAGATCGAGGCCGCCGATCCGGAGGGTGCGCAGGTCCGTGCGTCGGGCGGGCCCGAGGCGATCCGACGCGCCCGGCACCTCCCGGGCGATCATGACGAGTTTCGCGGGATGCCCGTCGAACCCCTCGAGGAACGGGCCCAGGAGGAGCCGCCTCGTCGCGGGATGGGCCTTGTGGACATTATCGAAGACGAAGAGCGCGGGCAGGCCCTTCAGCTCCTCTGCGAGGATGCGCATCGTTGCGGGGGAGTCGACGGTGCCGCCGTCGGCCAGGTGCATCACGAGGCCGCGGCGTCCGAGGCGTTCGAGGAACGCGGCCACATCGACGAGGACGGAGCGCGGGGCCATCGAGCCCTCGGGCTGGAGCCAGAACACGTGGGCCCGGGGCCGGTGGCGAAGGACCCAGGACGCGACGAGGGTGCTCTTCCCGATTCCGGCGGTGCCCACGACCGCGAGGGCGGACGCCTTCGAGGCGGCCCAGTCATCCAAGGCCTTGAGCTCCCGCGCCCGACCGAACACCCGGTCCGCGGCCCGGAACCCGTTCCCCCAGAGTAGGGAGGCGAGGGGCTCCGCCGCGCCCGCCCGGGCCGCGAGGTCGAGCCGTCCCTCGCGGACGAGCGACACGGCCGCGGGCAAATCCGCGAGATCGGGGAAGTACCGAGGCACATCCGCGACGCGCATCAGGACGGCGCCCATGATGGGAGCCACGACCTCCACGACGTCCTTCTCGAGGCGCGACCGGAGGGTCCGGGCCCGTTCCCAGCCCTCAGGACCGAGACCGTAGACCGTCTTGCGGACCCGGTGTCCCGGGACGTGCTCGCGGGTCGCGACGAGGAGTCCCTGCCGGAGGAGCCGGTTCAACCACTTCGTGACGGTCGTCCGTGCGGAGTGAGTCGCGAGCCCGATCCCCTCCTGGGTGCGAGCCGCGATCGAGGACGCCCGCGGCGGGAACGGAGACGACGACAGATGGACGAGGATGCGCTGGGAAGTCGTGTACGAGCGCTTCCGCCGGTACCCCCGCGCCACACGGAGCGAACGCGCAAATCCATAATAATGTATGCAGAACGTCCCACGATACGGATACTTCGTTCACGCGCGTGATAACGACGACCGAGATGTCACGGGCTCGCGAGGCCTGCGAAGCACTCGCGCGAATGCTGGGGGCCGCCACACATGGCTCGGTCGGGCGGAACTCGGCGTCTCCTCGCCTCCGTCGCGCGTCGCCGGGTCGGATGAGGAAGCCGCGGCAGGCCGACGGAACAGCGCGACGCCTCCGGGTCACGCGACCGGGGCTACGTTCTGGTTGTGACGGAACACGTTCGACGGGTCGAACTTCGCCTTGATCCTCCGGAGTCGATCGTAGTTGCGCCCGTAATTCGTCTGGACGTGATCCGCATCATCGCCGGGGACGAAGTTGATGTACGCGCCCCGCTCTGAATGGGGCGCGAGCGCGTCGTAGTAGTCCCGAACCCAGCGGACGTACGGTTCGTTGTCTTTGGGATCTGGCCATCCGCCGCTGATCACGACCGAGTAGGATGCGTCGCGATGGGCGAACGCGGTCGCGTCGGCCTCCACGTCGTGGACCGCGCCGTTGATGGGGAACATGACCATCGAGGACTGGACGACGGGGACCTGGGGTCCGTGTTTGAGGTGAGCTTCGATGGCCCCATCCGTCAGCTCCCGGGTGAGGACCGCCTTCCAGTACTGCTGCAGCCCGGCTGGGAGCAGGGCGTCGAACAGGGTGTTGATGGCGGGGTACGGCATGGCCTCGATGTACTCCCCCACGCGCGCCGTCGTCCGAAGGGGCGCGAAGGCACGCTCCGCTCCGTCCTGGGGACCGCTCCAACAGAGCACGAGGGCGCACATCGTTTCCCCGTGCCGGTCCTCCGGGATGAAGGGCAGCGGGGGTGCGATCTGCCACGCGAACAGGGCGTACAGTTCTCGGGGCGCCTTCGAGAGGTAGACATCGAACGCGCGCAGGACCGGCTCGGCGTCGTCCGCGTCGAAGAACATGGCACCTCCCACGATGTCACGGACCGGGTGGAGCCGGTACTCCAGGTTCGTCACGACGCCGAAGTTCCCTCCGCCTCCACGCAGGGCCCAGAACAGATCCGCCTGCTCCCGTCCGTTCGCCGACACGAACGTGCCATCCGCGAGGACGACGTCTGCGGCCAGCAGGTTGTCGATGGACAGTCCGGCCCTCCGGCAGAGGTACCCCATGCCGCCGCCGAGCGTGAGCCCGCCGATTCCCGTGGTGGACACGACCCCGCCCGTCGTGGCGAGGCCGAACGCATGGGTCGCATGGTTGAAGTCCCCCCACGTGCAGCCGCCCTCTGCCTGCACGAGCCGAGCGGAAGGCTTCACTCGGATCCCTCGCATTCGAGCGAGGTCGATCACGAGGGCGTCGTCCGCGGTCCCGAACCCGGGAACGCTGTGCCCGCCCCCGCGGATCGAAATCGTCAGTCCGTCTGCGCGCGCGGCCCTCACGGCGGCCATCACGTCCGCGACGCCCGCGCAGCGAACGATGGCCGCGGGTCGCCTGTCGATCATCGCGTTGTAGACCCGGCGAGCCTCCTCGTAACGCGGATCGCCCGGCAGGATCACATCGCCACGCACGTGACCGCTCAGCTCCGAGATTGCCTTCTCGCCCATCGTCCCCTCTCCGACCTCCGAGCGTGATCGGGTCTGGAACTTTCAACGTTTCGACCGAGGGCCCCGTCGCGGCTTGGATGAGCACTCGGGTAGCGACCGTCGCCCGTGGACGGGGCGCCTCGTCACGCCGGCGGTCTGCCCTAACCCGCAGCCCCCACGGCCTGGATGGCTCGAATCTCGTCCGCGGAAAACGCCCGCTCAAGCACGTTCACGTCATCGAAGGGACCGTCCGGAGATTCCCCTCCGCGTGCTCAGAGCCCCCCCTTCCGCCGCCCTCACGGGGCCGCTCGACGGGGGCAAACGGCCATTCCGCGCCATGCAGGATGTCCGGCTCTACTCTTCCTCGGGCAGCCGGGGCGGAGGACCGCTCCGGCTGCGCTGCGCGCCGACTCCCCGGCGGCCGTCCTAGAGCACCACGAGGGTGCCCGTAAGCGTATCGTGGTCGGGATGGCACTTGTTCGCTGCGTCATCGTACGGGATCGTGCACCTGAACACGCATGTCCCGGCCTTGAGGGCGGTGAACCCGATCGTCGCGTCGGTGCCCTGGGGATTTCCGCTGTTGTCCCTCCCCTGGACGTTCCCGCTGTTCGTGGTCCCCGAGAAGGTAGCCGCACACGCGTCGATGCTGAACGAGTGGTCTCCGCCTCGCGGGTTGTTCACGGTAAGGCTGACGGTGTCCCCCGCGTTGATGATGATGACGCTCGGCGCCCACCGAACGTACTCACCTACAACCTTCTCCGTGTCCGCCGCCGGAGAGTCGATCTCCACGGCGCACTGGCACGTATTGTTCCAGCCCGTGACGATGAAGCCCTCGTCGATCGTCACCGTGTAGGCAACCGTCCGGGCCGCTGGTGCTCTTGTAAAGACCAGACCGACGGCCACGCTCGACAATACGACACCAAGCACACCCAGAACGAGTGCGATCTTTGCAGGACCAAATTCCGCCATGTTTCCACCTCTTTGACGCGTTAGCGAACCTTCCGCTGGGCCGCCGGAGAGTCCCCAATCCTATAAGTCGTACGGACGATTCCAGCGGTTGGTTCCCACATCTGGGAGCGAGCCTCCATGCTCATAAGGGACCGCCAGCTCCAGCAAGCTCTGTTGAAAGCCCTGGCGGATGAGCAGAGCGCGAGGATCCTCGCGGCGACAGCCGACAAACCTCGCTCTGTGATGGATCTGATCCGGGAAGAAGGTCTGCCGAGCTCCTCGGCCTACCGCCGGGTGCACGAACTCGTAGATGACCGACTCCTCGCCGTTGCCCGCACGATCCTCAGCCCGGACGGAAAGACGTACAGCATGTATAAGGCAACCTTCCGAGAGGTGGCCGTGGCATTCCAGGCCGGGCACCTCGTCGTCACGGCAACACCGAACCTCGATGTCGTCCAGAAAGCCTTCCGGCTGTTCCATTCTTTCACGCAGGAGCTCTAGTCGGCCATGGAGCACTTCCTGTTGGTGGCGGGAAAAGTCGCTGTATTGGTGTTGGGCTCAACCATCGCAGCGATTACGTTCCTCGCCCGCCGGCGCACGGGGAGCCCGTTGATGGGGCGCTTGGGCATCGGCTTCACGCTGATTGCCGCAGGCTCCTTGCTCGAGGGTTTCTTCTTCGAAGTCTTGGGATGGGACCTGCTTACCGTTCACCTCATCGAGTCGGCGTTTGTGTTCACGGGCTTGCTCATCTTGGCGATCCTGCTCCGTCCCAGGACGGTGCGTCGATGAGCGTGTGGGCCCTCCTCAGTTTCGGGGCGCTCGTCGCGGCCGGCTTGCCTCCCGCCTACTTCGCCTTCCGGCTCCGCAGGTCAGATCCTTCCTATGCGGCCCTCTCCCTCCTTTTCGCGGCGGCCCTGATCATCCACGGCACGTATCACCTACTCGAGTTCCTCTCGTGGTCCCAGACCGCGGTCTTCGTTACGGAGACACTCTCGGCCGCTCTCCTGCTAGCCTTCGCACTTGCCTACTGGCCTCAACGAGGGAGGACATAGCCGTGGCGCTCCTGACGCTCCTCAGAGCCGTGACGGTCGCATCCCTGGCCGTCTCCCTTGGCGTCTTCCTAGTCCGACTCACGAGACGCGCTCGTGGCGTGGGGACGTGGACCGCAGACTTCGGATTCGCCTTTTCGGCCTTCGTGGCCGGATGGATCGCGACGGAACTTCTCGACATCGCGTCACCACAGGCCTGGGGCGGGGGGGACGAGGTCCTCCACTTCGCCCTCGTCTTCCTCTTTGCCACATGGATGAACAGCCGGTGGCGCTGGGCCCTCCGCGAGGCGCGGGAGAGACGATGACACTGCATTGGGTCCTGGTCGCTTTGCGACTCGGCATCGTCGCCATCGGACTTGTCGTCGGCGTGTGGAGCCTCCGGATGGGCGTTCGGTCCCGAGGAGGCCGCGCCAGGTATCTCCTCCTATCGATCGGCTTCAGCCTCCTTACGCTTGGATCTGTCGTGGAAGGCATCGTGTTCGAGTTTGCAGGATGGAGCCTTCTGAATTCGCATACCGCGGAGACATTCATCAGCGCCGCGGGGTTCGCGAGTGTCCTCGTTTCGATCCTGAGGACCGCAGGGTGAGCGAGAGGTCCGCCCCAGAGTCGCGCACGAGGTCACCAGGCCAGCGATCCTTGGCAGCGGCGTCGCCAGCGTTCAGCGAATTTGCGCGGGCACGCAGCTCGAACGTCGTGAGACGCCTCAGCTTGGCTCCCGCGAGACGCCTCTCGTCGTCAGTTCCCAGATTCGCTAGCCGGCGCCAATCGTCGAGTACCGCACCGGCCTTCGCTGCGTAGTCGATACCGAGAATCCTTGACTTGGCCACGCCTATCGCCTACACGCCGCGTAGCCGAGCGCGGGTCGTGTCGGACGTGCGGATCCGGACCACGTTGCCGCCTGGACCCTCGTCGTAGACGTCTCGTGGTCCGCCTCCCACCGTTCATGCAATCCGGGCCGCTGGGAAAGCTTATGGACGACCCCGCGGTTTCGAGAGGCGGCATGGAGAACTCCTTGCTCGCACGGAGCCGCACGTTGGCGAAAATGGCCTTGGCCAGCGCGGTAGCCTTGGTTGTCCTCGTCCTCCTCCTTCCCCTCGTAATCGACCACGCGACCGTTTCCGAGGCCTTCCTCATCCTGTGGGGCGTGTTCCTCCTGCTCGCCGCCATCATCGTTGGCGTTGCCCTCGCCTACGTGTTCATGACGCGCGGCGTCCGGATTGGGGCGGACGCTTCAATCCCGTCGGGCGCGGGTCTCGTACCTCCGGACTCGGCGGGGGGGAGGCCGCCGACTCCAGAAAGCCTTCACGATAGACCGCCGGCCGCGGACCTAGTCCTCCGGCTGCTGACGGAGGATGAGCGCCGAGTCTACCGAAGGATCGTCGCGGCGGGCGGCGCTCTCCTTCAAAAAGACCTCGTCGGGGCAAAGGTATTCTCCGGGCCGAAAATCACTCGAATCCTCGACCGCCTCGAACGGAAGGGGCTCATCGCGAGGGAGCGCTATGGGATGACGAACCGGATTCGGCTTTCCGACGCGTGGCGAGAGAGCGCCTGACGCCAGCGTATCGGTTTTTTCGAATCCATTTCAGTGGTTTTCACGAAACCTTGATTCGCTTTTTCGGCACGATAGGTTACCCAAGGTGAAAACCTTGGAACAACGGGAACGGAACCCTGTGCTGTGGCTCGCATCTGCAATCGTCCTCGCGGTCGGACTGATGGCCGTCTTTGCGGCGGCCCTCCTGCCCAACGGGA
>Ga0209341_10003270_pt1 | contig 15183 bp, 12 predicted proteins | sample RifCSP13_2_FD_184020 | JGI IMG/M metagenome (GOLD analysis project Ga0209341, IMG submission 184020) | Soil microbial communities from Rifle, Colorado - Rifle CSP2_sed 13_2 (SPAdes) (version 2) | ecosystem: Environmental > Terrestrial > Deep subsurface > Rock core/Sediment | place: Rifle...
ATGAACTTCCGGCGGGTCGTTTCCCGTCCCAAGACCTCCTCAGCCATCGTCCCCTCCGGTTCATGGTGCGTGGTTCATTGACACCAGTGATTGGTGCTTAGTGGTTGGTGATTGGTGGAAGCCACCGGCCACTAGTCACTAGCCACCAGTCACTCTCGGTTGTCGGCCGTCGGTCATCGGTTCTTATCGAGTTGACGGATCTTGACCACGAGCCCGCCGATCAAGGCGAGGATGATCACCACCGAGACCGCCAGCCCCCGACGACGAAATTGGAGTTCCTCGAGAGCCCGCACCCCCCGCTCGTACGCCTTGGCGCTGATCTGGAGCCCCAGCTCGATCTCCCCCGTGACCGCCTTTGCGGCGAAGGCGTGGATGGCCGCGCGGGCCTTCACCAGCGCGTTCTTCGCCTCGTTCAGCTCAAACTGGCCCTGGCTCACCTCCATCCCGGCCTGCTCTGCCCTCTGCAGGATCGCGTGCGCCTTCTCGTGCTCACCCCGGAGGGTGTCGATCCGCTCCCGCATCGTCGCGGCCGTCTTTCCCCCGGGGTCATCCGGGGAGTGGCAGCGGGCGCACACCGCCGCCTCCCCGAGCCCCAGCATCTCGTCCCCCGCCTCGGCGATCTCATGGTTCTCGTGGCAGGTCGCGCAACCGGGGGCCCCCATCTGGACAAAGACCTTGGCATGCGCGCTTTTCGCGAAGGCCTCGGCCATGACGGTATGACACTGCCCGCAGACGTTGCCCACCCACGAGACCCCCGGAGGAGCCGCACCGTGGTTGCCATGGCAGTCGTTGCACGTAGGGGCCGACAGATCACCCTTGATCGTCATCATCTGAAAGTGGATGCTCCGCCGGTACTTTGCGAGCTGATCGGTCGGGACCGGGTATCCCTTCATGTATTGCGCATCAGCATGGCAGGACCCGCAGGTCTCCGCCACATTGAGGGGATGGACGCTCGACCGGGGATCGGACGGCGGACGGATCGTGTGGACCCGATGGCAACTCGCGCAGGTCGCTACTTTGGGATCGCCGCCCTCGAGCAGGCGCCGGCCGTGCACCGATGTACGATACTCCGCCACCTGATCGACCCGTAGCGCCGGATTGTACTGCTTCATGAAGCGCGCGTCGGCATGACAGCGGCCGCAGACCTGCACGACCTGCTGACGCCCGGGCTTGCCGATGTACCCCCTGGCTGGATCCATGGCCTCCATGCCGGCTGCCTTCGGATCCCCACCGTGGCAGGCCGTGCAGCCGAACCCCTTGGCGGCGTGGATATCCTCCCGGAATTCCTTGGCCGGCGTCGCGAGACGATCGTCGCCGAGTTCCAGATGACAGGTGACGCAGCCCTCGGGCGCTTTCTCAGCCGTAGCAGCCACCGGCCACGCGGCGATCGTCAGGAGGGCGAGGATGAGGAGGCCGCCCGTCCGTGTCATCACCATCAGCGGCTCCGCCGCAATTCCTGGAGATAGGCGACCAGATCGGCCATTTCCTCGGCGCGGAACTGGGGCCACGCCTTCTTCTGCGGCGCCGCCTGCTCCTCCATGATCAGGGCGTGGTTCCACATGGCCGCGATGGCTGCGGCGGGTGACGGAAAGCGACCGGCCCGGGCAAGGTCACCCGCACCCTTCCCCCCCGTGCCCCGGACCGGATGGCAGGAGAGACATCCCTTCGCCGTCACCAACTCCTCTCCCCGGCGGGGATCACCCGGCTCGGCGAAGTACTGCACCGCGTACAGGTACGCCACGATATCCGCCATCTCCTGGGGCTGAAGCTGCGGTACCACGATCCCCCGTGCCTTCATCGCCTCCATCATCGCGGGAACCTTGTTCCACATCGCCGCGGCGAACTCGGTCAGGCTCCGGTGGAGCCCTCGCTCGGCCAGGTCCGGCCCCACACGCCCGCCCTCGCCGCGCACACTGTGGCAGTCGGCACAGCGCTTCTCCCCAAAGAGCCTCCGCCCCTCGTCGGCGCGACCGGGCAGGACATACAGCGGCTCTCCCGCCGGGGCCGGTGAGGCCGCCTTGAGAAACGCGATGAGGTCGATGAGCTCCGTCCCCTGAAACGTCGGGCGCCTGATCCCGCGGCCGCGCATCGCCTCGGCCATGGCCGCACCATGGTTCCACATCGCGGTCGCAACGAAGATCGGCGAACCGTACTGCTTGAGGAAGTCAAGATTCGGGCCGACGATGCCCCCGGCCCCACCCACCTGATGACAGATCACGCACCGCTTCTCGGTGAAGAGCCTCTTGCCGATTTCGGAGTTCCCGGGGGGGTCGAAATAGTTCACGGTGTAGAGGAAGGCGATCAGGTGGCCGGCCTCCCGCGCATCGAGATGCGGGCGCGCAATCTTCAGTGTTTTCATCCGCGCGGCCATACGCGGAAAGTGGTTCCACATGGCCGCGGCCAGATCATAGAACGACCGGGGACGCGGGATCCGCCCCAGATCCGGTCCGATCTGCCCCCCCACCCCGTTTACGGAGTGACACAGGGCACAGCCCTTGGCCCCGAAGACGCGCGAGCCGGCCACGGGGTCCTGCGTCGGGCTGAAGAGCGGGTCCTCTGCGGCGAGCACAGGAGAGGAAAAGAGTAAGAGGAAAGCGGCGGCAACCCAGCGTGCGGACCGGCCCATCGACATCTCCTGCGGTCAGAGAAGGACCACCGGTGTGAGAGCGGCGCGCCCGACCCGACAGGCACGTATCGTAGCGTAACAGGATGAACAGTGCAACCGCCGGGAGGGGACCCTCCTCCTCCCGGCGGCTGCCGTGCTGACCCGCGGACTATTCGAACTTCAGTTTGTAGACGCCGGGGCTGTAGGCGTGGCGCACCTGCGCGTTGTCGAAGACGGCCACACCGAAGGCGAACTCCTTCTTGACATCGCTGAACTGGACGTCGAACTCGCTCCCCGTCTGGAGCTTCCGCGCGATCTCGAGCGTCCAGACGCCGTCTTTCCAGACCGCCTGCGTCGGCAGATCACCGCGGTCCCCCGTGAACGGGGCAACGATGATCCCGGGGACCTCGTCTCCCGCCTTGTACTTAGCGCCGTCGAAGGGCTCCTTCTCGCTCTCTACAATCCAGTACGGCGGCGCCGGCTTGTTGCCCTTCAGGGCGAACTGCGGGCCCTTCTTGTCCGCCGTCACGTTATCGGTGTACCCGCCGGTGGTCTTCGGGTCGCTCTTGCGGCCGGCATTGGGGTTCTTCTCCTTGTCGTACCGGGTCGAGTCCGTATACTGGTCGTCGATCTGCCCGACGGAGCCGGTCCGCACGCTCTTCCAGTGCCACATGTCGAGCCGCTCGCCATTCTTCGCCGTGTACTTGTTCCCGTACGGCTTCCCCTCGCCGGTGTGACAGGCCGCGAGGCACCCCTTCTTTTCGAAGTCGGGCGTACTGATGTTCCACATCCAGCCGAACTTGTCTTCGTAGTAGAGATTGTTGTCCCCTCCTTTGTCCTCCGGATCCTTCAGCTTCGCCCAGGATCCGTCGGCCTGCTTTTGCCACGGCGCGCGCCGGAAGCTCTGGGTCGCATCGGCGTACTGGACGAGGAAGTAGGCGGTGTCGGCAGTGTAGAGGGCGCGGAGGGTGACCTCGGTGGTCCCCTTGGGCAGGTTGCGGCCCCCGACGACCTTGACGGTGAGGGGCGCCGCCTGCTTCCACGCGTCCTCCATGACCCCATCCATCGTCGGCGCCGCGGCGACCTTCTTGGCGACGAGGACATTCTTCTCCGCGGCCTGCGGCTGGCTGATGAAGAGTCCACCGCCCACGCCGAGGGCCAGCGGAAGACCGAGAACGATCCACCAACGGTTCATGACTGTCTCCTTTCTCCCGCACTAGGGGAGAGAACAGGGTACACGCCTCACATGCCGTGCCGCATCCCCATCGGCTGGTTCAAGAGAACGATCCCAACCACGGTGAAGAGCAGCGCCAGCGCCGCCATCGGCAGCAACGCGCGGCTGGCCGTGCGCGGGTCCGGATAGACGTTGAGGGAGAGCCGGTGCCCCGCGACAAGGGATAAAACGAAGAAGCCGACGAGCAGGCCCATCTGGAGTACCCCGACGACCGATTCCGGCGCCAGGGGCGTGACTTGCCAGTCGGGCGTGCCAAGCGAAAAGGGGGTGTAGACCGCCACGGCCCGCTGCACCGCCGAGACAATCCCGGGCCCTTCGATGAGCAGGTGGCCGACGTTGTGGGCGAGATGCATGGCGAGGCCGATTGGGACGAACATGTAGCCGAAGACGACGAAGGTCCGGTGCACCCCCAGCCCCGTGTCGCCCGCCAGCCGGTCCGACATCACCGCCCCTCCATAGACGAGGAGCGGAACCACCACGAGCGCCCCACCCAGGAGAATGACCGACTCGAGCACGCCCAGGTACGTGACCGGCTTGAGGGTGCTCCGCACGACGGAGGGGAGCCACCCGGAGAGCCCTTCGATCCATCCCGGCCAGCCGGCCAACATAACGGCCGTTACCAAGAGCGTCAACCCCACCAGAACCACCGCCAGATACGCCTCATCGAGCGCCCGACGCCCCGACGCCCACAGATCCTTGCCCCAAGCCCGGAATCGGAGCACCAGATTGTCGTGCCCGCACCCCTTCACGCACTCCGCGCAAAAGGTGCAGTAGGTGTTCCGGTCCATGGTGGCCGGAAACTCGAACATCGGACACCCACGCGATTCTTCATTCCCCCGGAAGCAGCCCTTTTCCCGATCCGCGGCACAGACCGACCGCTCTTTCGCCCGAAGCTCGACGGGCGCCGTCATGGAGTACATCCCGATGAGCCCGCCGATCGGACAGAGATACCGGCAGAAGCTCCGGCGCTCAAAGAAGATCCCGATGCAAACCGCCAGGCCCGCGAAGAAGACGACGATCCAGGCCGTCACGACCGGTGAGCGCACGACCCCGAGTTGCTCGTCCGCCCACGTGAGGAGGACGAACATCCCCGTGGCCCACCAGATGTTCCGGAAGGGCTTGGGGAGCAGGCGCACCGGCGCCGCGATCCGCGCGGCCCACTCGTTCAGCGCGCCAAAGGGACACGCGAGACACCAGGCGCGCCCGATCAGGAAGAACGTGAAGATGATTCCGGTCCACCAGATGGTCCAGGTGAGTTTGGTGGCGAGGTTCACGCCGCCATTCTGGACGTCGGTGAGCCCGAGGAGCACCACAATCCCCATCACACCGAGGAGCGGAATCTGCAGCGACGGCTGGAGCGCCGGCGATGTGAGCAGCCGCCGGAACCATGGCACTGCCAGCAGGTTGAGGGCCTCTGCCGGTCGTCCGAGCCGCGCCTTCAGCCCCACGAAATAGAGTGCGAGGAGCGTCACCCCGGCCAGCACCCCCACGAATGTCCACCCGGCCGCGCCCATGCCGGGGAGTGGGCCGACGACGACTTGGAAATCGACGAGGAGGGGGGGATCGAAACGATCACCCTCGAGCTCTGCCAACGCCACACGGACCTGGTGGATGCCCCGCTTTGTGGGCGTAAAAGGCACGGTATAGCTGCCGGCCCAGGTCACCTCGGGCGCCAGACGGAAATCGGGAGGAGTGCCGGCCGGAGTCACACTGATCAGGACCCGCCCGGCGGCGGCCGGCTTCAGCGGGGTGTTCTTCATGATCTTGGCGATGACCTGGCTTTCTTGACCACGTGCGAGGGGGCCGGGCTGACTCAACAGTTCAACCTGATACCCCTGGACGGAGACCAGGTTCACGTCGCCGACGGGCCTGGCCCCGCCATGCTCCCCATGGGCCGCCGCCGCCGTCGGGAGCGAGAGGAGGATCATAGCCACAAGGAGGGGAGCGATCACCGGCCGAACCTCCGGTCGATTGCAAGCCGGATCTGGGCGATGCCGTATCCTGCCTTCACCATGCGAGACGCATCCAGCGCCTCATCCATGCAGATGTCTCACGTGGCCGCGTGACCGTCCGTGTAGCACGAGAGGAGGCTCTTATGGCCGAGGTGCTTGTCACAATAGCAGTAACAGTAGAGTTGATCCAGGACATCGGGAATCTCCCGGGCGACCTGGTGGGCCAGGGCCGCCTTTCCGACGAACAGGGCCGGATCCAGGGTCGGCCGCGTCTCGCGCCGCGCGACGGGCGAAATCGCAGTTCCTGACGACACTCCCGACGAAATCTCCGGTGGCGGGGCGACGCTCACCGATGTAGGCGTTCGTGCACGCCAGGCGGCGACCACGACCACGACTACCGTGGCAATCAGGGCGACCACCCACCACGGTCGAGAGCCCTTGTGCTTTGATTCAACCCCTTGAATTCGACTCTTCACCATCTCCTCCCCTCCCTCGCGAAGTTCTCCAGGGCACTGTGAGACCGCTGCCGTCGGCCGTACAAGTGCAATGGGGGTGCCACGGATACATATGTCTTTTCGGCGGCGCAATCCTTTGATTTTCCTATGAATCACTCGATTGTCATCGCCACCAGGCGGGGGGGATTGAGACAGCGATGTCACACCCGGACAGGTCGTTCCGAGGGGAATACAGGGGGGAAGCCATAAAAGACGAGGGGTTAATGTTCGTGAGGCAGGGACGCCACAGAGCAAAGGTCGGTTATCCGCAACGTCTGGCTGCCTGGCACCCTCCGGCGGGCCTCATTAACGGGCGCCGCGCAGTCCGTTTTTCCGTGAGTCGATATTCGCCTCGGACACCCTAACGGTACTCGTAGGAAAAGACCGCCTGCGCCGGGGTATTCCACACATCCGCCAGGTGCTTGTACCGTGCGATATCCGGGGGCTGCACATCGATGAGGATGGAGTAACTGCCCGGACGCGGGAAGGTGACGTTCGCGCCGTAGTGAATCCACTCGCCGATCATGGGATCGAGCTGCAGCGTGATCGTCTGCTGCCCCAAGCGGTCGGTGATGGTCGCCTTGATGGTGAGGTAGGGGATATAGATCCGGCGGCGCAGATCGTATACCCGTACGTCGAAGTGATGCGTAGCCTTTTCCCCGGGCAGGTGGTGGGGGTCGCTCTTGGGAGCAACGATCTCCTGGGGTCCCCACATGTAGAGAGAGATTTCCAGATTGCCGACGGTCTTCGCCCCGACCCGCGCCCGCTCGCCCTGGGCCGATCCCCCCTGGGGCAGCAGGAGTCCGAGAGTCAAGAGTATCCCGATGAGTCCGCGCCGCATACGCCTCCCCTCCGAAGGAGCACGCCTCAACGACCGATCTCGCGCCGTGGTCCTCATCATGGAACACGGAGATCCCACGAGCGGATCGCCGCCACCGCCGACTCCTCGTCTCTCGCCACGGAAGACCCACGGCGACCGATGCCGCCATTCGTAATCGAGGCTATTGTTGATGTCAAGCGAAAACGCCGTGCGGAGACGCGCAACAGGTCCGGAGGACCAACCGGCACATTGAAGGACCGGATCTGGCTGAATCGCACCATGCGCTCTCCGATCACCGATGACCGACGACCGTAAAAGCGTGCAGGTTCTTTGCGGTCATCGGTCGTCGCCGATGAAAATGCGGGCGTCGATGACCCCTGCGCCCTTCCCCTGCTCGAAGACGACCAGCGGGTTCATGTCCAGCTCGTGAATGGCCGGAAAATCCAGGGCGAGCTGGGACAGCCGCTGCAGGCACTCCGTGATTGCATCGAGGTCCGCGGGCGGCTCCCCACGATAGCCGGAGAGGATCGGGAAGCTCTTGAGCTCCCGGAACATCTGTTGGGCATCGACCGCGGTGATCGGCGCGATCCTGACGGCCACGTCCCGAAAGATCTCCACGTACGTTCCGCCGAGGCCGAACAGGAGCAGGGGGCCGAAGTGGGGGTCGCGCTTCATGCCGAGGATCGTCTCCTTCCCCCCCTTCACCATCTTCTGCACGAGGACGCCATCGGTCCGGGCCTCCGGGCGGGCCGCGCGCACGGCGGCCATCACCTCCGCGTACGCTCGCCTGACGGCGTCGGCGTTCGCCAGGTTCAGCCGGACGCCCCCGACATCGATTTTGTGGGTGATGTCCGGGGAGACGATCTTGACCACCACGGGACAGCCGATCGTCTCGGCCGCCTGGACCGCCTCGGCCTCGTTACGAGCCCAATGGAAGGGGAGGACCGGGAGGCGGTAGGCCTGCAGGACCGCGTAGGCCTCGGGCTCCGGGAGGAAAGATCGCCCCTGCTCCCGCGCCCGCGCCAAGACGCGCGCGACCCCCTCGCGATCAACGTCGGTAAAGGCTTTCACCTCTCCGGCAGGACGGTGGATCCCCCGGGCATAGCGCGCCATGGCGGCCAGGGTGCGTGCCGCATCCTCGGGAAACTGATAATGCGGCACGCGGGCGGCCGTCGCCATTGCCACCACCTCCTCCATGACCTCGCCCGTCGCCATCAGGCACAGGAGCATCGGCTTGCGATGCCGAGGCGCGATGGTGACGGCCGTCGCGGCGATGGACTTGAGATCCGTCATCAGCTGGGGGGTGCAGATGAGGATGACCCCATCCACCGCCGGATCGGTAAGGACGGCCTCGAGGGCAACGGCATAGCGGTCCGGCCCCGCATCTCCCAGAACGTCAACCGGGTTGTCGATCGGGGCGGCGGGCGGGAGCTTCTCCCGGAGCGTCGCCCGCGTCAACGCGGCCAACGGGGCAATGACCAATCCATCGCGGATGCAGGCGTCGGTGGCCATGATGCCCGGACCGCCTGCATTGGTCACGATCGCCGCCCGGTTTCCCTGGGGCAGCGGCTGCATGGCGAAGGCCCCGGCAAACTCGAACAGTTCCTCCAGCGACTCCACCCGCAGGACGCCGCACTGGGCGAACAGGGAGTCGTAGGCCTCATCGGAACCGGCGAGCGCCCCCGTATGAGACGACGCGGCCCTGGCCCCCTCCACCGTCCGTCCAGACTTAATGGCGAGGATTGGCTTCTGCCGCGAAATCTCCTGCGCCAACCGGATAAACCCTGCGGGGTCGGTCAAATGCTCGAGGTAGAGGAGGATGACATCAGTGAGCGGGTCATCCTTGAGATAGGCGAGGAGATCGTTTTCGTTGACGTCCGCCTTGTTTCCGACCGAGATGAACTTGGACAGGCCGATCCGTTCGGCCTGGGCGTACTCCAGGGCGGCGACGCCGACGGCCCCGCTCTGGGAGATCAGGGCGATGTTTCCCGGGAGAGGCATGGTGCGGGCGAAGCTCGCGTTGAGCTGGACCTGCGGGTCGGTGGTAATGACTCCCAGGCAGTTAGGGCCGATCAGCGCAATGCCGAATCGCCGGGCAGTCTCCACGACGCGCTGCTCCCGCTTTGCCCCCTCGGCTCCGATTTCCCGGAACCCGGCGGAGATGATCACGGCCGCCGTGATTCCCTTCCGCCCGCACTCCTCCAGGACCTGGGGGACACCCCCGCTCGGGACGACGATCACGGCGAGCTCGACCTCGTCGGGGATCTCGAGCACGGAGGGATACGCCTTGACCGCGAGAATGCTCCCCGCCTTCGGGTTCACGGGGTAGACGACCCCTGTGTACCCGTGGAGGAGGATATTGGCAAAGATTGCTCTGCCGACGGTGTCGGGGCGGGTCGACGCCCCGACCACCGCCACCGATCGCGGCGTGAAGAGGGCCTGCAAACTTCGACTCTGATCGCGCACGGTCATCTTGTAGGCCCCGACTGCCCTTGGAGAGAAAGGGACGATTAAGTGGCGGGCGGGCGCAACAGGCGGAGGCCGTTGGCCACGACCAGGAGGGTGCTCCCTTCGTGCCCTACGACGCCGAGGGGGAGGGTCATCCATCCGACGAAGGTGGAGACGACCAGCGCGCAAATCACCAACCCGGCGAAGGCCAGATTTTGCAGGATCACCCGCCGGCACCGTCGGCTCAGCTCGAGCGCCCGCGGCAATTTCGTCAGGTCGTCGCCCATCAGCACGATATCCGCCGTCTCGAGCGCCACATCCGTCCCCGCCCCCCCCATCGCCACGCCCACCGTCGCCGCGGCCAGGGCCGGTGCATCGTTCACACCATCCCCCACCATCGCGACCGGCCCCCGGGTGGCGACGAGCTCACGGACCGCGGTCACCTTCTGCTCCGGTAACAAACCCGCCCGCCACTCCACGATCCCCACCTCTGCGGCGACCGCCTTGGCCACGCGCGCGTTGTCTCCGGTCAGCATCACCAGGTGGGGAATACCGTTTCGCCTGAGATCCTCCACGACCCGCCCGGCAGCCGGCCGAACGGTGTCAGCCACCGCAATGAGCCCCAGCGGTGCGTCCCCCCCTACGACCACGACGGTCTTTCCCTGCGACTCGAGCGCCTGTATCCGGGACAACACGTCTGCACTGAGCGGCGCACCTGTCTCGCGCATCAAACCCTGATTGCCCACCCAGACGCACCGCCCATTCACGCGTCCGCGGATCCCGCGCCCCGGGAAGGTCACCACCTCATCGGCCGGAACAACCGCCACACCCCGCGCCCCCGCCGCCTCGACTACCGCTTTACCGAGGTGGTGTTCCGAGCGGACCTCGATCGCAGCCGCCAGGCCAAGCACCGCCGCAGCCTCCTGCCCCTGCAAGGGAACGACATCCGTCACCCGGGGCTTCCCCTCCGTGAGCGTTCCGGTCTTGTCGAACGCCACGACCCGGACGCCCGCCGCCTGCTCGAGCGCGACACCCCCCTTGAAGAGAATTCCCTCGCGGGCGGCACCGGCGATCGCGGAAAGGATGGCGGCCGGGATGGAAATCACCAGCGCGCAGGGGGAGGCGACCACCAGCAGCGTCATCGCCCGGTAGAAGGTCGCCGCGAAGGGCCATCCGAGGACGAGCGGCGGCATCAGGATGAAAAGCACGGCCCCACCGAGAACCGCCGCCGTGTAGTACCGGCCGATCCACTCGGTCAGGTGCTGCGCCTCGGCCTTTTGACTTTGGGCTTCCTCCACGAGGCGGATGATCCGGGCGAGGGTGCTTTCGGAGGCGAGACGGGTCGTCCGGATCTCCAGCACACCTTGCTGGTTGAGGGATCCCGCGTACACCCCGTCGCCCGGTCCCTTCTCCACCGGCATCGATTCGCCTGTGACCGGGGATTCATCAACTGCCGACTGCCCCGTCACCACCTGACCATCGACCGGGATCCGCTCCGTCGGCCCTGCGATCACGACTTCGCCCACCTGGAGCTCCTCCACCGGGACCCGGACCTCCTCGCCGTTCCGCCGGACGCAAGCCTCGTCCGGGCTGAGCTCCATCAAGGCAGTGATGGCCCGTCGCGTCCGAGCCATGGCAAACGACTCCAGCGTGTTCGAGAGCGAGAAGAGAAACATCAGGACCGCTCCCTCCTGCCAGTAATCGATCACGGCGGCGCCGACGGCCGCCGTCACCATCAGGAGGTTGACATCCACGGTCCGTTGCCGGAGGGCGGCGATGGCGTTTCTCGTGCTGTAATATCCGCCCGCGGCATATGCGATGGCGAAAAGAGTGAGCGTGATGATTCGGGGAACCCCGGGCACGAGCTCGAGGATCGAGCCCACGCCGAGTGCCATCAGGCAGACGGCGGTCAGGAACGCCATCCGGCGCCGCTCTGAGGCCCCGGCGTCCTCCGGCCGCCCCGAAAAGCCCAGCTCTGCGATCCGCCGTTGGCGCAAGAGCTCCCCGCAGGTCGGATCCTCAGGCTTGAGGGCCAGCGGAATCTCTACCTGCCGACTCATCCGCCCTCCCTCACATCCGGTCTGTCGTGATCGGTGCTGGCTAACACTTGTCCTCAGCCCCCACTCCCTGTCACCCGTCACCCCTCCCCTTTTCCTCAGACGGCAGGGGGAAGTGCCTTCCCCAGGCGCAGGTGATCCTCGACGCGCCGCACGCCAGGGATCGTCTCGGCGGCCACCAGCATGGCCCGCCGTTCGGTTTCGGATCGCACGAATCCCCAGAGGTGGACGATGCTGTGGTCCACCATGACGGAGAGCAGGTGCGTGTCCGCCCAGGGCTCGCGCTCGAGTTTCGCGAGGAGCTGTGTCCGGATCGCCCCGTCGTCCCGGTCTTCGGGGGCCATCGGCTTCACGCCGTGCACCGCGAGCCACCGCAATAGATCCGCCCGACTGACGATCCCGACGAGCCGCCCGTCGCGGACCACTGGCACCCGCTTGAACCCGCGCATCTCGAGCACGGCGGCGATGTCCGAGACAGGCGTCTCCTCGGTCACGCTGACCACATCCCGCGTCATCACATCCTTCGCCCGCAATCCATGGGTCTTCACGAACTCGCGCGCCATCTCCTCGGCCTCTCCAAAGACGGTCAGCCACCAGGACCGCCGGGGCTCGGCCTCGCCCCGGCGCATCAGATCTCCTTCGCTGACAATGCCGAGGAGGCGCCGATCCTCGTCGATGACCGGCACGGCGCTGATCCGGCGTTCGAGGAGCATGGCGGCGACGGCGCTCACCGGCATCTCCGGGCCCACGGCCACTACCTTCGTCGTCATGATGTCCTTCGCTTTCATCGGTCTCTCCCTCTCTCCTCGCCCGCCCGGCCGGCACCCCGGGCACGTCGTGCCGGCCGCCTGATCCTTCCAACGAGTCGTCCCTCCGAGGGCCCGCGCCCTCAGAAGGAGACGACCTCTGGCGGCTCGGTGAGATCGTGGATCATGATCACCAGGTCCTGGGGCCTGCCGCCCTGGTCCTTGACGTGCTGGTGCAGGACCGCCCCCCGCTCGAAGCCCAGGTGCCGGAAGGCCGCAAGTGCGGCCTGTTGAGTCCCCATCACCTCCGCGACCAGGCGCTCGAGATTGAGCCGCCTGCCGATTTCCACGAGCTCTCTGACCAGGAGGGTCCCCAGGCCTTTGTGCCGGGACTCTGGGTCGACCACGAGGCGAATCCTCCCGACATGCCGCGTCCACTCGTGTCGCCGCCGATGAAGCGTGGCATCGCCCACGATCTTACCCCCGGCCACGGCGAGGAGGGGCAGAACCCGGTCGTAGTCCAGTCCCTCTGCCCAGGCCTGGACCGTCTTGGGATCGCTCACATCATCCCTCAGGAACAGGCGATCTTCCCGCGGCACGCGCTGAAAGAACTCGTAGAGGCTGCGCTGGTCGTCTTTGGCCATGAGCCTGAGGATCACCTCGGTGCCGTCATGGAGTTTCGCCCGCTTCGGATACTGGGTGAACATCTCGCCTCCCCCCTCGGACAGAAGGTGAACGGACAGGGGCGCACCGCGCTGCGCACCCCTACGCCTGCGCCCCCGCGACACCACGCGGCACTTTTCCCGCGTCCGCCGTCGTGACCCGCACCGCCAGGACGGGGCAGGGTGCCTTCCGGGTCACCGCCTCTGCGACGCTGCCGAGAAGGACGTGGGTGAGCCCGGTGTACCCGTGGGTCCCCACGATGATCAGATCGGCCTGTTCCGTCTGGGCCTCAGACACGATCACGTCGGCGGGGTAGCCGACCGCGATCTTCCGCCGGGCCGTGAGGCCGAGCGCCTCGACTTCGCGCTGGCGGCCCTCGAGCGCGCGTTCCAAAGGCTTCAGATGCCGCTCGAGCCAGTTCCATGGAGGCGGCACGAGGATGTCGCCGAGGCCCGCGATCTCACTCGGGGGGACCGCGTGGACAAGTAGCACCTCGGCTGCAAAGACGTCGGCGAGTTTCAGCGCATAGCGCCAGGCCTCTTCGGACGCCGGGGACAGGTCGGTCGCCCACAGGATCCGTCGCACGGCGGCGAGACGATCGCCCCCCTCCCCCATCTTCAGCGCGAGGACGGGGGCGGGAGCGGCCCGCATCACCGCCTCCGTCACGCTCCCCATCAGGAGATGAGGGACCCCCGAGCGGCCGTGCGTCCCCATCACGATCAGGTCGGCCCCCGTCTCCTGGGCCGCCAAGATGATCGCGCGCGCCGGTTCGCCGATCGTGACCCGGAACTCGACGGACAGGAAACGCCTCGTCTCCTCCGGCACGACCGTTTCGAACCACAGCTCGAGCTGCTTGCGGGACCGGCCGAGATGCGGATCGCGCGCGGCATCCTCCACCCCCTCGTTGACCGGACTCGCGTGAAAGAGCACGAGGCTCGCCTGCGTCCGCATGGCCAGGCGGGCGGCGAGGCGGGACGGCGCCTCGGCCGCAACCGAGAAGTCGGTCGGGTTCAAGATCCGGGTGATCTTTGCGCTCATGGTCACACCTTCCCTTCTGCCGGGTGCAGGACCTCGATTCCCGCTCTCTCGAGAATACGAAGGATCTCCTGTGGCTCGAATGCCTGGAACCGCAACACGAGGATGCCGTCCGCGGCATGGGCAGGGTCGGTCCAGGCTCCCATGAAGCTGCCCACCTCCGGGGGGACTTCGGTAAAGAGCCGGCTGATCTCTTCCAGGCGTCCCGGTACGTCGCGAACGGCCACTTTAAGGCGTGGTGACCCCGACAGGTCATCCAGGAACGCGGCGAACGCGCGGAGTACGTCGGTTTCGGTGACGATCCCGACCAGCCTGCCCGCCTCGATGACGGGGAGACAGCCGATCTTGCGGTCCGCGAGCAGGTGTGCCGCCTGTGCCAGTGGGGTCCGCGGTGTCACGGTGATCACCTGTTCGGCCATCACCTTCCAGACGGCGATGTGATCCATCGCCGCCGCGTACTCTGCGGCGCCGTCCGGGCCGATCGGCGAGGGCAGGGCCTCCCGGACATCCCGGTCGCTGATCACGCCGACGAGCCCGTCGGCCGAGATGACCGGGACGTGGCGGATGCGGTGTTCGGCCATCAGCCGACAGACCTCTCGGAGCGGCGCCTTCGGCTCGACCACGACCGGCGTGGGGCTCATGACCTTACCCACCGTCATCAGATCCATCGACGTTCGCTCCTCGGCACGGCTCACGCCGGCCGGTCAGCTGATCCAATCACGATGACGCCTGGTGCCACCAACCGCGGCTCGCCGTGATCCCCGGCGGGATGACCAGCACCGGGCACGGGGCCTGCCGCAGAACCTGGTCGGTCACGCTGCCCAGGAGGATCCGCGGCAGGCCGGTCAGTCCCCGCGTCCCCATGACGATGCAGCTCGCCCGGATGGCCTTGGCGACGTGGACGATCTCTGCCACATCCACGCCGGTCACGAGCGACACTTCCATCTGGCCGCGGTCGAGTCCGAGCGCATCGCCAGCCGACCGCAGTCTGGCCGCGGCCTCGCGACGCAGCCTGTCCGTCTCCCGCCGGACCACTGCCGGTTCATCCTCCCCCTTGGGGGGGACCACTTCCGGCAGCACATGGAGCAACACGAGGCGCGCCCCCAGCTTGCGCGCAAGAACCGCGGCC
>Ga0209341_10003271_pt1 | contig 15183 bp, 14 predicted proteins | sample RifCSP13_2_FD_184020 | JGI IMG/M metagenome (GOLD analysis project Ga0209341, IMG submission 184020) | Soil microbial communities from Rifle, Colorado - Rifle CSP2_sed 13_2 (SPAdes) (version 2) | ecosystem: Environmental > Terrestrial > Deep subsurface > Rock core/Sediment | place: Rifle...
AGGGCTGACTCAGATTCTAAGTTGCAATTTTTCCCTCTATTGATTTACAATTGATTTAATGCGAAAATTTTTACAGTTGTTTCGCTCTCCTAAAATCCAGGGACTGGTTTTCATTTTTTTGGTCTTCACTTTATTTATAAGAATGAACCGTCCCCGTGAAGTTGTTAAAGATATTGTGGTGCGCGGAAATGTCGCCTTCATGGCTGTTGGAGATGCGGGTTTAAGGGTGGTCGATATCTCTAATCCCTCTGCGCTAATCGAAGTTGGATCATACGATACCTCCGGTTCTGCCAATGGTATTTTCCTAAAAGGTGATTTTGCTTATATAGCGGATGGAAATGAAGGCTTATTAATTCTCGACGTCAGTGATTCGATCTCATTAAAGTCTATCGGTTATCTGAATCTTCCAGGAACAGCTGAGGATGTCACAGTTTCTGGCAAATTCGCCTATATTGCAAGCGGCCGGTCTGGTCTACAAATTATCAATGTCGACGATCCTGAGAAACCGTTCAAACCAGAGGGTCACAAAGATTATCGGCCGCGGGCTTACTTGAAACGGATCGTCTTGAAGGCTGATCAGGCTTATATAGCCGATACGAATCAGAAAGTCAGAGTCGTGGATATCTCTAAACCTGATGCTCCCACGGAAATAAGCACCTATAACGCGGGAGCAGTGGTGAACAACCTTGCGATCATCGGCAAAAGAGCTTATCTTGCCGGCAGCCAGCGTGGTCTCATCGTGCTTGATATTGAGAACCCTTCGGAACTAAAGGAGATCAGCGCCTATGATACCCCTGGAAATGCCCAATCTGTATCGATCGCCGGGCTTAACGCCTTTGTCGCCGATGGCAGCGCAGGATTACGCCTGATTGACATGACCAGACCTGAACATCCCGCGGAATTTGGGAAGTTCGAAGGCGTCAAGGATGCGGTTGATTTGGTTGTGGTCGAAAACCTGGTTTTCCTGGCAGACTCAATGGATGGCCTGCGCGCCATCGAAGTGAACCTGATGCTGTCTGCAGAGTTGCTGACGCCCGAGAAGCAGCTCAGTAACACAGTAGATGTTTCTGTTGCCGGCGGGTATGCTTACCTGGCCAGCGAAAATTTAGGAGTCCGGGTTGTGGATGTCTCCAAACCGGATCAACTGACAGAGGTTGGCCTGTATGACACACCCGGACAGGCGCAGAGCGTCGTTGCTGCGGGCGATTATATCTTTGTGGCTGACATGAAGGCCGGGTTGCAGGTTTTGTATATCTCCAGCTCTGGTCCGGGGTTTGTGGAGCTAACCGAGAAATCCCACTTCGATAGCCCTGGCACAGCCTATGACCTGGCGGTGGAGGGGAAATATATCTATCTTGCTGACGGTGAGAATGGGCTGCGCGTGCTCAACTTTGAGGACCCGGCAGCTCCCCACGAGATAGGGATGGAAGAACAGATAAAAAATGCCTATAGCGTGGCGGTGTTAGGAGATTATGCCTACGTGGCAGATGGTAAGGATGGGCTGCGAGTGGTGAATATCAGCGACCGTACCAAGCCAGCCCTGGTGGGTACGTACGATACCCTGGGCGAGGCGATCGCTGTGCGGGTGATGAAGGTTGGCGCTAACAAGGAACGAACCCTGGCCTATGTGGCAGATGGCGATTTCGGTCTGCGCGTGATCGATGTCTCAGATCCAAGAAAACCGAAGGAAATTGGCTCCAATCTTGAACCTGAATTCACCCGAGATGTTGTTTTAGCGGGGAATTATGCATATGTGGCTGGCCGGCAGGACGGTTTGTGGGTGATAGATATTTCCGATCCGACCAAACCGCGCGAGATCGGTTTTTATGATACGCGTGGTCAAGCGTACGGGTTGCATAGCGCCGGTCAAACTGTCTATGTGGCTGCTTATGATCGCGGATTGAGGCTGGTGGATGTGTCGAAGCTTGATAAGCCGGATGAGGTAGGTTTTTATGATGTGCCTAAAAGGATCGATGATTTAGTTGTCGAGGAATATGCCTACCTGATCGATCGGGAGCGTGGTTTGCAGGTGCTGGACATCGGCGATGCAAAAAGTCCACGCGAAATTGGCTTCTATGACGCGGCTGGCCGGTCTAAAGGTCTGGCGGTGCGCGGTGACTACGCATACATTGGCGCTACGAATAATCTTAAAATCGTCGATATTGCCGACCCGAGAAAGCCGAGAGAGGTCGGTTCCTTTGGCACCCCAAGCAATGTAACCGCCATCGCTTTATCCGGCGATCATGTGTTTGCCTCGAATGGGGAGGGCGGATTAAGGATCGTAGATATTAAAGACCCTGCCAAGCCGGCCTCTGCCGGCACGTTCGATACACCCGGCAACGCGTTCGACATCGCTGTGGAAGGGAATTACGCCTATATCGCCGATGGAAACGCCGGCCTGCAAATCGTAAACATCTCGGACCGCAACTCCCCCCGGGGGACCAGCGTCGTTCCGGCGTTTAAGGATGCGCGCGGGGTTTTGGTGATCCCTGATTACGCCTATGTGGCGAACGGCGAACATGGCCTGGGGCTACTTAATGTCGCAAAACCAGCAGCTCCGGTGGAAGTCACTCCGCTAATTGACACTCCGGGGACAGCGATGGATTTGGCGGCAGCCGAAAATTACCTTTTTATCGCCGACGGTAGCGGCGGTATCCAGATGTATTACATTCTAAATCCAATCCAACCATTGCCTGTCGGTACAAAAGAATTAATCGGTGGCAGCGAGGTGATCGCAGTCGTCCCGCAGCCTCCCAAGGATGGCAACCCCGGGCATTTCTACATTTATACGGCTGGGGAAGGCCAGGGTCTGCAGGTTTTGGATGCCAAGAAAGAAGCCAAACCAGCTGAGAAGGGCCTGTATAGCTCCCCGGGGTTCTATTCGGTCTGGCGAGCGCTGCGGGAGATGCCATCTGTTCTATGGGCGATTGTAACAGGCGAGGGAGACCGTGTGCCGGCAAAGCTCTGGAACACGTACCTGGCAATATCCTTTGATCTGATCCTTTTCTTCTTCGTTTTATTCTTATGGGTGGCCTTCACGGCGCAGTTTGTTCTACCGGTGAAAACGATATCCGAACGAAGCGAAGCGATAAGTCGTCTCTTTGCTTATGGGTCGGGGATATTAGGACCTGGAGCGGTGATCAAAGAAGGTAGGGTGCAGTCTGGCTCCTCGGTCAAAGATTCTGCTCAAGTAGAGGATGCGCGACGTTCAGGCCCGAGCGTGATCTTGGTCGACTCGAGCAGCGCGGTCGTGCTGGAAAGGCGCCGCCGACGATATCCGCTCTATTTGCGAATGGTGCTCCGTCCGCTTTCCTCCTTGATCAAACTATTCTTTGGTTCGCCTGCGCCGGCTGCGGACTTGCGCGTGGTTGGTCCGGGATTGGTGTTCACCCAAATCCGTGGTTTTTCAGGTTATCTCGAGTTTAATGAACGCGTTCGCTATGTGGCAGATCTGCGGCGGCAGATCCGGGCGCGGCCGAGTGTCCAAGGTTATACCCGCGACGCGATCGAGGTGACAACCAATGTCTATAACCTCTTTTCCATCAGCGAAGCTCCGACCGTATTGCAGGTAACTTATGAAAATGGAATCGCTGCTGAAAACATACGCGTGATTTACCTCGAAGGTCCTGTGGGTGCCAAAAAAATTAAGGAGCTGACCGATGAACTTGACGCCGAGGATAAGTTAGAAATCCATAACTACATCCAGGCCAATCCCTTGGACGTGAATGGCCAGGACCATTCAAATATACACATACCACCATCGCCTGCCCCTTATCCCTTTGACCCTGCGCGGGCCTTTGCTGCTGTTACTTCCCAGGCGCAAGACGCCGTCGAAGGCAAGTTTGGCGATTGGACGGAGTTGACCGCCCACGCTGCAGCTGATGTTTTCCGTAATTTGTTAATGCATGAAATCTATGACAACCTCTACCGGCCGACAACCCCTGAAGAATACCCGCTACAAACTTTAAGAACGAACTTCTTACGCAAAGTGCGCAACCTGGGAGTGTTATCCTACCAGTGCGTGAAACGCGAGGATGGTAAGTTGCTTAAGAGAGGGGATGCGTGGAATGGTTTATTATTTTCTGAAGTACATAATTTGCTAGCTCCCAAAGTGCTGCGCTCGCGCGGTATAAAAGTAATTTTCGCCGGATTCACCGAACTGAAACCAGAGAGCAAAACAGTCCAAGACAGCAGATACGATTTTTGGCGCGCCAAATGGGACAAAGAGGCCAGGATTACCGAAGCCAGCTATGATTTAGAAGCCATGCGCATTCGCAACCGGGCGCGTGTGCAGGCCCAGCAGACTATGCTGACAACGCTCTCTGAGATATTCCGTGCAGAACCGCGCACAACCGAGGCCATGGCGCTGCGCGTCTTCCAGGCTCTGGAAGCGGCTGCAGCCGATACGACCACGCGCGCCCTGCTCCCTGCGGAAACGATCTCCATGTTAAGCAACTTAAAAAACTGGCTATTACCAGAAGGGGGTGAACCGCCAGGAGGTGGTGCCCCATGATCCGGATCCGGAGCCTGCTCTATAATTTGTTTTATGGCGGCCGCAACTCGGGTTCCTTGCGCCTGTTGTTGATCCTCCTGGTCACGATGTTCTTCATGCTGTTGGGCCGTATGGCTTTTGAGCAAATCGATGTCGTCGCAGTCACAGAAGGGTGGGTGGCACACTATCCCTTGCTCCAGCTGGCCCCCCCTGGTTTGTTGCGTTTATCTGCCCTGATTATTTCAGGCCGTTTCTTGCGCTACCTTTACTTACCCCTGGCCGCTTTCATCGGTGCGCTGCTCTTAGGGGCGCGTTATGTGCAGGACACTTACCAGCTGCCTCGCTTCCGCCTCGCACTGCGGTACATATTGGCCACTTTTATTGGGGTAGGCTATCCAATTCTGACGATCTCGGAAGGCAAGAAGAAGATCGAGGCTGGAGAGATCAACTTGCTCGAGTTGGTCGGCGGACCGGGTTACCTGCGCATCAAGCCAGGAAACGTAGCTTTAATTGAGAATTTAACCGGTCCGGTTAGAGTTCTCTCAGCCGGCCTCCACTTCATTTCGCGGTCGGAGCTGATTAAAGATACGGCCAGCCTGGATGACCAGCATGGATTCATTGAAAGAGTGCCGGCCACGACCAAAGATGGCATCTCGATCGAGGTGCGCGATATCCATTTTCGCTACCGGCTGCGGACTGGCCAGCCGCCAGGGGTTTACGCCCGGCGCACACCAACCCTACAGTATCCGTTTTCTGTGGAAGCTGTGCGTGACATGGCCTATAACCGCGCCGTTAGCACCACCGGGCTGGCACCCTGGCACACTGCAGTCCAATCGGCGGTTCAGGGCACTATCACGGATCATATCAACCAGCGCAGGATCGACTATTTGACTGCTCCATCTGTCGAGGATGGGAATCCGCGCCTGGACATCGCTGAACTATTAAATCAAGTGAGCACCCGCGAGAGATTGAGAAATCTCGGCGTCGAGCTGCTCTGGTGTGATATCGGTCATTTTGATATCCCTGAACCGAAACCTGAAGAGGAAGAGAAGTTCAAAGATCCGCGTTCCGAAAAGTGGGGCGCAAAATGGGCCGGCAGCGCTGCTGTAGAACGGGCGTATGGTGACGCGCAACGCTTGGCGCTCCAGGAACGAGGACGCGCCGAGGCGCAGGCTGAAATGTTGATGAGCATCCTGAGTGCTTTGAATGATATCCCGTTAGTGGGAGATCCAAGCCAGAATCTGCGCAATGTCATCATGGTGCGCACCGCCCAAATCCTGGAGGCGCTGACCGAGAAGCTCCAGGCCCCGCCGGCAAGTCCCCGCTTAGCAGAGCGATCGAAATCTCAACTTAAACCACCTCGAAAGAGATCGTCTTGATCACTCTAGAAGACGCATTCTATTGGCTCAATAGATTCGATCAGAAGAATAGCTACCTCAGCGATTCTTCAAGCCTGCTCTTGGCGCGAATAAATGAAGCCCTGGTCGCCTGGGATTTGGAGACCCTTCGGGTGCGGATCCCGGATCTGATCGCATTCTGCGACTCGCTTAAACGTGAGTTGGAACCAGCCGAAGCGCGCCTGAAATGCGCCCGGGCTTTTTTTCTATTGGATGACTATTGGGAAGCAGCCCCATTATTGCGCCAGGCCATCAGTGAATATCACCCGCACCGGCACAACCAGGCCATCGCCCATTGGATGCTCGGTTGCGTGCTGTGGCAGCCTCAGACGACTGACCAGCGTGAAGGGGCGATCATAGAATGGAATCGATCGATAGAGATCTTTGCCAATCTTCGTGAGATCAATCGCATCAATCAAGAACAGGCGAACTGGTATGGGCAGCGTTTAATAGAGATGAACGAATCCGTGCAACAAGCCATCGCGTTTTACGGGTTTCCATGATTTACACTTCGTGAGTTAATACAAAGATGGAAACCCCAGCTATCTCCCCTTCACCTGAATCCCCTGTCCTGGTCATAGGCGGGGCTGGCGTGGACCTGGTGGGCAGGCTAACAGGCGAGCTGCGCGCTGGCACCTCCAATCCGGCCAATATCCGTACGTCTTTCGGTGGTGTAGCTCGCAACGTGGCTGAGAACCTGGCGCGCTTAGGGCGGTCAGTCAAGCTGATCACTGCCGTAGGCGACGACCAGCTCGGCGAACGCCTGTTGGCACAGGCAGCCTCGGCAGGCGTGGATGTCAGCGCAGCCCTGCGCACGTCCGAACATCCTACCGGCACTTATTTGGGTGTGATCAACCCGGCCGGGCAGCTCGAGTTCGCCCTGGATGATATGAACGCCACCAGCGCCCTTACCCCGGATTATCTAAAAAGCCATGCAGCTCTCTTCCGAGAAGCTTCATTGGTTTTTGTCGACGCGAACTTGCCCGCCAATTCACTGCGCACCGTCCTCTCGCTGGCCGGGAAATCTCAGCTGCCGGTTTGCGCCGACCCAACCTCGACCAGCCTGGCTGGTCGGCTGCGCCCCCATTTGTCCCGTCTTTGGATGGTGACGCCCAACAGCGCTGAGGCAGCTATCCTTTGCGAAAAGACCTTCGAGGCTGCTCGCCGCCAGCAAGCCCTGGATGCTGCGAAGTGCCTGCTGGCGCAGGGGGTGGAAATCGCCCTGATCACCCTGGCCGAATTTGGCGTGGTCTATGCCACCTCGCAAACCAGTGGCCATATCTCGGCGGGTTTGACCAAGATCATCGATCCGACCGGCGCCGGAGACGCCTTGACTGCCACGGTGATCTTCGCCTTGCTCAACGATATGCCGCTGGATGACGCCGTGCGGCTGGGGGTTACGGCGGCCTCCTTGACGCTGCGCCAGCCAGGGACGGTCATCCCGAACCTGTCGCTGGAGATGTTGTACGATCAGCTGGTAGTTTGAGCGATCAGCCGCCAGCGGCCAGCCATCCTTTCACCTGCAGGAATAAATAATATGAATACCCATTTGCCTCCCTATTATCGCCTGTCACCGGAGGTGGCTCAGGCGCGCGCCGGGGGAATGCCCATCGTAGCCCTGGAGTCGACCGTGATCACGCATGGGTTGCCCTACCCGGAAAACATCCGCCTGGCGCAGGACATGGAAAGCGAGGTGCGCCGGCAGGGCGCTATCCCGGCAACGACCGCTGTGTTGGACGGCTTGATCCTGGTGGGCTTGAATCAAGAGCAGCTCGAGCGCCTGGCGGTCGGGAAGAATCTACACAAGGCCAGCCCGCGTGACTTCGCCCGGCTGCTGGTAGAAAAGGAGAGCGGGGGTACGACCGTGGCAGGCACGCTCTTTGTCGCCCACGCGGCAGGCATCCAGGTATTAGCCACAGGCGGGATCGGAGGGGTCCACCACCACCCCCCCAGCGATATTTCCGCCGACCTGCCGCAGCTGGCCCGCACACCCTTGATCGTGGTGTGCGCCGGGGCTAAGGCTATCCTCGACCTTCCCGCCACCCTGGAGTACCTCGAGACGCACGGGGTACCTGTGGTGGGCTACCAGGGCGATGATTTTCCGGCTTTTTACACGACAAGCAGTAGATTGCCGACCAGCGCCCGCGCCGATACGGCAGAAGAGGTGGCCGCTCTGGCGCGGATTCACTGGGAGATGGGCGTGCGTAGTGCGGTCTTGGTGACCGTTCCTCCGCCGCCTGAGGTGGCCATATCGGATGAGGACGTTCGCGAGGCCATCCGCCAGGCCCTGAAGGAGGTGCGTGATCAGCGCCTCCGCGGCCAGCAAGTCACACCGTATTTACTGCGGCGCGTCAGCGAGTTGACCGGCGGGGCCAGCCTGCGCGCCAACCTGGGGTTGCTGCGCAACAACGCCAGGGTGGCTGGCGAGATCGCCCGCGCCCTGGTGAGGCCATCTTCCCGAAAGCTTTAAGCGACAACTTCCCGAAAGTTCTGAACTTTCGGGAAGTTGATCAGGTGATCTATGGCGTCGGGGTAAAAGTCGGATGCCGGGTGATGGTGGGGGTGAGTGTGGTTGGGATGGCGGTCGGCCAGCGCGTCTTCGTGGGAGTCACTGTAATAGGGGTCGCAGTCGGCCAGTGGGTATTGGTAGGGGCGAGAGTGCGGGTAGGGGTAGGTGTCTGGCTGGGAGGGGCTGGTGTAGGTGTGGGCGACGGCCCGAAGGTCGGCGTAAGCGACGGGGTGGGGGTTAGCGTGCGGGTGGGAGTAGCTGTGCGGGTCGGTGTGGGTGTGCGAGTGGGTAGGGGTGTCTGGGTGGGAGGGGGAGTGCGCGTCGGCGTGGCGCTGGGCCGCGGCGTCGGCGCTTCGCCCTCCACGCTGAAGCGTCCGGATACTTTCCAGATTTGGCCGATAAAGATCTGCACCTCATATTCACCGGGGAGCCACTCGGAAGGATCGGGCTCCCAATCTGTATAGCCGAAACCGCCTGAACCTCCGTCCCACGGCTTGGTTTCGTAATGTGCTACCTCTCCCTGGCGATACCAGAGCGCTGTCCATTGGGAACCATCCACCATTTTGTCGTAGCTGAACAGAGCATAGATATGGCCGGCTGGATTCTGGAAAACTGTGCCTGGATTGAGGGGTTGGTAAGTTTCTGGGTCAATCCCCTGGGTAAAGATCAGATCGCTGAATACCGCTTCGGGGTTAGGGGTGATCGTGCTTTCGAAGACGCTTTCGATCGCCAGAGGCACCTGGGGAGTAGGCGTGATGGTGGGCGTATCGGTGACGGACGGGGTAAGCGTGATGGTCGGGGTAAGCGTGATGGTCGGCGTGAGCGTGATGGTCGGGGTCAGGGTGATGGTGGAGGTCTGGGTGGCGGTCGGCGTGGGGGGGAAGAAGCGGTAGGCGATCGGTTCAGCGTACATACGCAGGAAGATGGTCACGAAAACTAAAACGACTGCGAAGAAGATCAACCGCCAGCCGCGCACCATTCGATCGCGGCGCATACGAAAAAAACGGAGGCTGCGCGCTCTGCGAATCGAGCGGAAGCCGATCCAGAGGCTTAACAGGATGCCGATCACGGCGAGCGCGATGGAGACTTGAACCGCGGAGCGGATGTCTAGTTGAAGAGAATCCATACCGGTATGCTCTGGCGCTAACTCGAGGGGATTATAGCACAGGTCATCTGGCTTCCTTCACCGTGGGTGGGCGCGCCGGCTGGCGTGTGTAATCAGTGGGCGGGTTCGGATGATACTGGGTTGCGCAATGTCCCCAACCCCTCAATCGTCACTTCGACAAGGTCCCCAGCTTGAAGAGGCCCCACACCCGCCGGTGTGCCGGTCAACAGCAGATCGCCGGGTTCGAGGGTCATCACCGAAGAGGCAAAGGCGATCAGATGGCGCACACTGAACACCATATCCCGGGTTGAAGCCATCTGTCGCATCTCCCCGTTGACATGGCAGGTGATCACTGCATCTGCCGGGTCGAAATCCGTCTCGATCCACGGCCCGAGCGGGCAAAACGTATCGAAACCTTTTCCGCGCGTCCACTGTCCATCGCGGAATTGCAGGTCACGTGCGGTGACGTCATTGGCGATAGTATAGCCCAGAATATAGTTGGGAGCCTCCTCAGGAGAGATCCAGCGCCCGCGCCGGCTGATCACAACGGCCAGCTCGGCTTCGTGCTCGACCTGTTGGGATTGCGGAGGGAGCAGGATTGGATCGCCGGGGCCGATCACAGCCGAAGGTGGCTTGAGGAAGAGCAGCGGCACTTCAGGGACTTCCGCGGCATGTTCTTTGGCGTGGGCGACGTAGTTGCGCCCGACGCATAAAATCTTGCTGGGTTGGATAGGCGCTAAAAGGCGTACATCGTCCAGGGTATGCAGGGCTTCGCCTCGGCGGAATTCTGCGAACGGCGAGCCTTCCAGTGGACCGACCCGCTCCTCAAGCACCCAGCCAAAACCAGGCGCTCCAGACGGGGGTTGGTAGCGGATGAAACGCATAGCTGCCTCCGGTAGGGAGAAGGGAAGGTTAATCGTTGAAGCGCTGGATGCGGGCGGAAAGTTCGGCGATGGCTTGCTCTGCGCCGGCAAAGCGCTCGGCAAAACGCCAGCGCAAGGCCTGGCATAAAGCATAGATGATGGCTTCGATGGAGATGATCCCAACACCCAGGGAGGGATGGGCACGCGCAGCCAGGACAACATCGGCGGCGCGAGCTGAAGCCAGGGAAGCAGATCCTAATATTGCGGCGGTGGGGAGGCCTTTCTGGCGGGCTTCCTCCAGGGCACCGGCGATGTAGGCGGCTTGTCCGGAGACTTCCAGGGCGAGCAGCAGGTCCTGCGGAGTGGAAGTGTGCACAGTACGCGCCAGATCCGCCACACCGGGTCGGGCGATGTAAATCGGAAAGCCGCCTTGTTCAAGGAAGTGCACCAGGTTATACGCGGCAGCCTGAGCGGGATTCTCGGCCAGGACGACGATCCGCCGCGCCTCGCCGATCTTTTCGACCAGCTCCGCAATAGCGTCGGTGTCGAGGGAGAGGCGTGTTTGTTCCAGGGCCAGGGAGAGCTCCGCCATGGCTTTAGCCACCACTCCCGGGACCGATTCGGCGACCTTGGCTTGCTCAGGGCGCACCAGCAGGTCGCCCAGGACGCGTTGCCTGATCTCACGCTGCATAACCGGGAAACCGGAATAGCCCAGGGTTTGGGCGAAGCGCACGACGGTGGCGGCATCCAGATCGAGGGTATGAGCCAGTTCGCTGGCGGTCATAAAAGCCGACTCGATGTAGGAGTCGAGCAGAAAGTCTGCCAGCTTGGCAAAACTTTTGGACATTCCCAGCCGGGCCTGCCGGATGCGATCCTCGTAAGACATAGTCTGCTCCTTGATGCTATCCATTTTGCAGGATGGAAGGAAAATTCAGCGATTGTGGTACTATTAGTTTATCACAATTAGGTGAGAGTAGCAAATTAAATTGCGGGTGAGGGCCACTATCCACACTCATCGATCAATGCTTCAGCCACTCGTTTAGCCGGTTCAACGCTTCACCCCAATAAGCTTTCATCTGCTCGGCTTGTTCGGCGTTGGACAGCCGGTCGTGCTGCACGGTCACCTGGCATTTTTCTGGGCCTTTCTTGTAGAAATCCACGTCCAGGTTTGTCATGCCGTCGACCCAGGTGATGCGTAAACTTCTCAAGGTCCTCGCTTTGCGAATGGTGAAATCCGGATCAGGCAACCAGCGCGCCCGCTGCTGCCTGTCTTCCCAGGCTGCGTAAACCTCCTCGACCGCTACTGTGAAGGTTTTCGAGCGGCTGATCTGGTAACCGGATGGCATCTCGTGCTTGTCGCGCAGCCCGCGTGCCTGTTCGTAAGTCACGGTGACCATTTGCTGCCACCAGGGACTAACCTGGTGTTCTTTGACCAGGAAGGCGACGATCTGCTTATGGGTCATCTGCTGCGCCCCGGCGGCGTCCAGGATGGCAAACCATTCCCCCCAATCCTTGCCGGTCTTGGCACGCACGGCCTCGTTGCTCAAGCTGGGTTCTATGGGATTCATCTCTCCTCCTGGTGCGCCAGCTGCGCTTTGACCTGCGCTTCAATCCACGGGTACGTGTATGAAATACCCTCTTTCAGGTGAACCTTGGAGCGCCAACCCAGCGATTCGATGCGCCCATTGCTGAAGTTACGCGATTGAACGCCCACCGGCCCATCTACATGCCTGATGTGGAGGTCCTTCCCAGACATCTCGATCACGGTCCCCGCCAGCTCATCCACGGAGACGTATTGGGGACAGCCAATGTTCACCGGGCTTTCGATATCTGACTGCATGAGCAGCCGGATGCCGTCTACCATATCGCTGATATAGGTATACGAACGAACGGCTGACCCATCCCCCCACACCTCGATCGCACCACCGTCACTCGCCTCGGCGACTTTGCGGCATAGCGCTGCGGGCGCCTTCTCTCGCCCTCCAGTCCAGGTACCTTCCGGGCCATAGCAGTTCTGGAAGCGAGCGATGCGTACCTTCATACCCCGGTTGCGGTCATAGGCCATAGCGACGCGCTCCGCATACAGCTTTTCCCAGCCATATTCGTTATCGGGATGGGCGGGGATGGCCTCGTCTTCGGTTAATTCCGGTTCGCCCGGCTGCATGTCCCGGTAGACACACGCCGAAGAAGAAAAGAAGTAACGGCCTACCCCTGATTGAGCGGCAGTGTGTGTCATGTGGATATTGATTAAGGCGCTGTTGTGCATAATTTCGCACTCGGCAGAATGAATGAAGCCCATCCCCCCCATGTCTGCCGCCAGCTGGTAAACCTCATCGAAGGTCCCTGCTCCAAGCGAAAGGGCGGCCCGGCAGTTCTCGGGTTCTCTTAGGTCCAGAAGCAAGAACTCATCCGCGGCTGTCGGCGCGAACTCATGCTGCTTGATGTCAACCCCCCGCACCCAATAACCTTCGCTTTTTAACCTTTTAACGAGATGGCCTCCGATGAAACCACCTGCTCCACAAACGAGCGCTTTTTTCATGATTTTCTCCTTGAACTGTTCATCTCATCATGATTATATGGCATATTCTTCCGATGATCAATTTTCAAAAATAAAATAGTTCACGGTATAATCGAGCCCACGGGCGGATAGCTCAGTTGGTTAGAGCGCCTCTCTTACACAGAGGAGGTCGCAGGTTCGAGTCCTGTTCCGCCCACCTCTCTATAATAAACAGAGGAGGTCGCAGGTTCGGCGAGTAAAGAGCGCTCGAGTCCTGTTCCGCCCACCTCTCTATAAAAAACAGAGGAGGTCGCAGGTTCGGCGAACGAAAGACGTTCGAGTCCTGTTTCGCCCACCACCTTCAGATCAATCCCTCTCCCCAATACGGAGAGGGTTTTTTTCTCCAGGCTGACCTACTTGCGCTGGCTGCCGCTGTCAAAATGTATGAGTATTTGAATGGAATTGCGGATTATGTTGACCTCCCAAGGGCGTGGCGGGCTGAACTTGTTGATGACCGGCAGTGTGGCGTTACAGGTAGTTGAGGATACCAACTTGCCTGTCTTTATGGTACCAATTATCGCCTGAGCGATGATTCCGCCCTCGGCAGCAGCCTGTTTACACCCGCTCAGGCTTCTAGATTATGGCGGTTGGGGTGTACAATTAATTCTGTTAGATCGGCAAATGATTTAGAGCTCCTCCGTCCGAAATCCGTATGCCTGAATAATACAGGAAGCGTAAGCCATGAACCAGATCAATGCTGATAACCAATCAGAACAGCCAACCCCTGAAGCCCAGGACGCATCCCAAATACCTGCCCAGCCTGAACCGGTTGCAGTCCCAGCAAAGGTAGAAAAGCCGCAGCCCAGCCGGCTGCGCCGATTCTTTCGCCAGGTACTTATCTGGCTGGTAGTAATTGCGGCAAGCTTCCTTGCGGGCGTCATTACAGTCCATTACGTGCGCTATAAGCCTTTGTCCGCAGCTCACACCGGTACTCAAACCGCCCTCAACCAGGCCAATCAAGAAATCGACGGCTTACGAGCAGAAAGCGAAAGGTTTAATACTGTTCTTCAGCAAGCCAACGCCAAAATCACTGCGCTCGAGGGGGAGAAGAAGGGGATGCAAGCTGAATTGGATACAGCTACAGCGCATCTGGAACTCTTGCAAGTGCTGGTAGATGTGAGTAATGCCCGCCTGGCCCTCTTCCTGAATGATGTTGAAGGGGCCAAAGCCGCCCTGGTGGATACCCCGCAGCGACTGGATAATCTGCTGCCACGCATTGCTGAATTCGACGCCGATCTGGCGCAAAGCACGCCTCAACGCCTCAGCCTGATCGTTTCAGGCATGAATCGAGATATCGAAACGGCAAAGATCGACCTGGAGCTGTTCACGAAAGATTTGCTCGAGATTGAAGGGGCGTTGTTTAGCGACTAAGACGGAGATCACCTTGGGCAACCCACCCTCCTCCTTCTGGCGGCGCATCTTGGGCCGGCCTAGCACCCGCCTCGGCTGGTGGGCGGTCGGGCTGGGGGCTGCTTTCGTCGCGCTCATCATCATCAACGCCACCCTGTTCGTGCCATCGACCGTGGCCGCGCCCTGGCGGCAGGCTGTGCTGCCCTTCTATAGCATCGCGATGCTGTCCTGCGGGCTGGCCGCCGGGATCGTCGGCCTGATCGCGGTCATCCGGTGGCGCGAGCGCTCCTGGCTTGTCTGGCTTACCATACTGCCCGGACTGTTTGTCCTCTTCCTCCTCCTCGGAGAGTTCCTGGTGCCGCATTAGGAACGAAAAAATGCGCTTTTGGACTCGGGATAGCAGGTTCCTGCTCGGCGGATTCTTCGTCACCATTTTTCTAATTGTTTACATCTGGTGGCCTCTGGCGGAGGAGATTCTTTCGTACATTGACTGGAACGGCCCGTGGTGGCGAACCATGGACTGGCTCCTGCTCGGTATCTTCTTTTTCATGTCGCTCACTATTGTGGCTCGCGCAAATCTCAAAACGGATCTGCTCATCGTTTTTGTCGGAATCTGCGGCGGGCTGGCAATCGAATCCTGGGGAACACAAACGAACATCTGGCATTATTACACCGCCGAACGTCCGCCAATGTGGATCATCCCGGCCTGGCCAATCGCAAGTCTCTCGATCGATCGAATTACACGTTCATTGGATTTTCTCACCCGAAGGATCAAGAGGGATTACTTCATCCCTTTTTATTGGATCGCTTTCGCTTCATTCATGACCTTGATGCTGGTCTTTGTTTCCCCGACATTCGACAAGTCCTATACCTTGCTCTCCTTACTTCTTTGCATCACCTTGATCCTCAC
>Ga0209341_10003272_pt1 | contig 15178 bp, 15 predicted proteins | sample RifCSP13_2_FD_184020 | JGI IMG/M metagenome (GOLD analysis project Ga0209341, IMG submission 184020) | Soil microbial communities from Rifle, Colorado - Rifle CSP2_sed 13_2 (SPAdes) (version 2) | ecosystem: Environmental > Terrestrial > Deep subsurface > Rock core/Sediment | place: Rifle...
GCGCGTCCTCACGCTGCGCGAGCTGAACCGCGCGACGCTGGCGCGTCAGCTCCTGCTGGAGCGGAAGCGGCTCTCGCCGACGGCGGTGATCGAGCGCTTGGTCGGGATGCAGGCGCAGTGGCCACCGGCCCCGTACCTCGGCATCTGGACGCGCACGACGAGCTTCCGGCGGGAGGCGCTCGAGCGCGAGCTCGCGAAAGGCGCCGTCGTCAAGGCGACCGTGATACGGCAGACGCTGCACCTCCTCACGCGCCGTGACTACGCGCTCCTCCGCGCGGCGCTCAGCGAGACGAACTTCCCGTGGGAGGCGTCGCAGGCGAAGCTCCTCGCGCCCTCGGTGCGCGCTCTCGCCGCCGCAGGCCCCGTGACCACCGAAGAAGCGCTTGCACATCTCGAGCGCGAGCACGGGCTCACTGGCGTGAACGCGCGCCGCGCCTGGCGCGGAGCGCGCGTGCGCGCGCACCTCCTGCACCACCATGAGACGGCGCTCTGGCACACGCGTCGCGAGGGCCGCTTCGTCGCGCTCGAGGAGCCCGAGCCGCATGATCCGCTCGAGGCGCGCGCCGAGATCCTGCGTCGGTACTTCGCGGCGTTCGGCCCCGCGTCGCGCCGCGACATCGTCGCCTGGAGCATGATGCACGTGCCCGAGATCGGGCGGGCGCTCAACCGGCTCGAGCCGCTCCGCCGCTTCCGCGACGAGCAGGGACGCGAGCTCCTCGACGTCCCGCGCGCGCCGCTGCCGGACGCCGATACCCCGGCACGCGTTCGCTTCCTGCCGAAGTGGGACAACGTGCTGCTCGCGTTCGCGGATCGGACGCGCGTGCTTCCGGAGCAGTACCGGAAGAGGGTCATCCGCATGAACGGCGACGTCGCTCAGACGTTCCTCGTCGACGGGTTCGTCGCGGGCATCTGGAGCGTCGAGGACGGGCGCGTCGTGCTCCGGAGCAGTACCGGAAGAGGGTCATCCGCATGAACGGCGACGTCGCTCAGACGTTCCTCGTCGACGGGTTCGTCGCGGGCATCTGGAGCGTCGAGGACGGGCGCGTCGTGCTCGCGCCGTTCGCGCCGCTGTCACTTTCGGTCCGGCGCGAGGTCGAGGACGAGGCGGGACGTTTGGAAGCGTTCCTTGCCGACTGATGACGTCGCGCGCACGACTCCACGTGAGAGCTCGGGATCCTGGCTCCAGCCTTGGGCGACGAGCAGGCGACACCAGTGTCGGCTCTAGGAATCGGGTGTCGATATCACACCTTCCGAGCACTGACTAACGTGCTGCCGTGATTTCGGTTGCGTCACATCGCCATGGGCATCACATCCACAGCCACGTGCACGCGGGCCCGCATCGTCACCTACGACTCGGCCTGCGAAGGTCGCAACCGGTGTCCGAGCCTGCCGTCCCGTGCAGTCGTCATCCGCACTCGCACGACCACGAGCACAATCACTCGCATTCACACGAGCATGGCCATTCTCATGGTCTCGTCGACCGCTCGATCGTTCGCTCGCGCGAAGGTGTCAAAGCGGTGGCGCTCAGCCTCGCGATCCTCGGCCTAGCCGCCGCGGCGCAGCTCGCGATCTTCCTCTTCTCGAACTCGGTCGCGCTGCTCGCCGACCTGATCCACAACTTCGGCGATGCGCTTACCGCCGTCCCGCTCGGCATCGCTTTCTTCCTCCGCAGCTTTCGAGGCGAGAAGCTCGCCGGTCTTGCGGTCGTACTCGCGATCTTCATCTCGGCGTGTGTCGCGCTCTACGAGACCATCCAGCGCTTCCTCCATCCGGAGGATCTGACTCACCTGTGGGTGCTGGCCGCAGCGGGCGTGATCGGCTTCGCCGGGAACGAGATCGCCGCGCAGGTACGACTCCGCGCCGGGCGCCGACTCTCGAGCCCCGCGCTGATCGCGGACGGCAACCATGCTCGGACCGACGGCTTCGTCTCCCTCGGAGTCGTCGCGAGCGCGATCATCGTCGGCCTCGGCGCACCGATCGGCGATCCGATCATCGGCCTCGTCATCACGCTCGTGATCTTCAAGATCACGTGGGATTCCTGGCGTCTAGTCTCGACCACTGATCCGGGCGAGATGATCGAGCACAGTCACTGACGCGCGCGGACCGTGCGGAATTGCCGCACTACGTTCGTCACTCTCTACCGATGTTCTTGAGCGCGCATATCAGCAACGCTGTTCGTGAAAGGAGGAGAACCATGAGCACCCATGCAGTTGGCCGGCACGCCCGCGATCGTGTCGGTGTGCGGACTGGTCTCTCGGCTCACTGGGCCTGGCTCGGTGGCGGGTTTGTCGTCGCGTTCGCGGTGCCGTTCCTACTCGCGGACGTGCTCGAGATCAACCGCGATCTCTTCTACGGCCTGTATGCGCTTGCGGTCGGAGGGCTATTCGCCTTGTGGTCTCGGTCGACGGGCTATGACCTCGTCGCCGCCGTCAAGCGCCGCTGGTTCGCGGCACTCGTTCTCGGGCTTGGAACCGGAGGCGTCATGGCCCTGATGGTCGTGCGCACGGAGGATGCGACCGCACGCCCGGATGGAGTCGAGCTGATCGGTGCGCTTGCGTGGCGCGGGATCGTCTACGGAGTCACGGATGGACTGCTTCTGTCTGTGTTCCCGATCCTCGCCGTCTTCGCGGCGCTCGCCGGAAGTCGACTGAACCGACGCTTCGCGGGAAAGGTTGTGATCGGCCTCGTCGCGCTCGCGGCGTCGCTCGGGATGACAGCCGTCTATCACTTCGGCTACAGCGACTTCCGCTCGGACAAGGTGGCGAAGCCGCTAACGGGTGACGTGATCTGGAGCGTGCCGACGCTGGTCACGCTGAACCCGATCGGCGCGCCGATCGCGCACGCCGGCTTGCACACGTCAGCCGTGCTGCACAGCTACGAGACAGACACGTTCCTGCCTCCGCACACGTAACGCCCCGATCGATTCGTGGTGCCCGGTCCGGCGGTGCTGGGCTGCGACCCGTCTCTCGGCGGTGCCGTCGTCGCGCCAGACGCTGCCCGACTAGACTCGCGCCGAGATCGAACCACGCCCCGAGGAGGCAGTGATGGCGGCAGACCCTGTGCAGGTAGCGTCAAACGTCTATACGACCCTGTTCGAGAACGAGCGGGTGCGGCTGCTCGATGTGCGCCTGGCCCCAGGTGACAGCTCCGCGATGCACGGGCATCCGGACTATGTGGTCTACAACTTCGACGAAGGCAAGGTGCGGTTCGGCTCGCCGTCCGGGGAGAGCGAAGAGCTCGAGCTTCCGGCGGGCGCGGCGATGTGGCGGGACGCGGAGGAGCACTCCACCGAGAACGTCGGCGCGACGGAGGTTCGCGCACTCCTGTTCGAGCTCAAGTGATCGAAGCGGCCGGCCGCAGCCGGTTGGTACGGCTTGACGCCGCGGCCACCCGGTAGCACACGCGCGACCAACGTCGTCCCCCGCCCCGAGAGGGCGAGCGAGCTACCGACCCTTCCAGTGGGAGGGGGCCCCGAGGTATCCTCGCGCCCACCGCGTGCGTGGAACCTCCCAATGTTCTCCTGGACGGTGATCGCGACCACGGGCGAGCGGTTCAGCGACTTCGCTCCCTACGTGGCCTCAGTGAACGACGCCGGCACGGTCGCGTTCCAGGCTGCGCTGCAGGGCGGGGGCACGGGGGTCTTCACCGGCAGTGGCGGGGCGGTCGCGGAGGTCGCCGGGTCTGCCCTCCTGGCCTGTGTCACGAGCCACCCCGACCTGAACGGGGCGGGGGCCACGAGCTTCTACGGGGACCTCCTGGGCGGCGGCCAGGGCGTCTTCCTTCTCCGCGACGGGCGCCTGCAGACGATCGCGGACACCCGCGGTGCGTTCACGTCGATCGGCCCGCTGGGCCCCACGATGAACGAGGCTGGCACGGTTGCCTTCCGCGCGGACCGCACAGCCGGGGGTAGCGGCATCTTCGCGGGGGGCGGTGCCGCTGCCGCCACGGTCGCGGACACGGAGGGTCCCTGGAGCCGGTTCCACGGCCTGCCCGTGATCAACAGGGGCGGGACCGTGGTGTTCCGGGCCGACCGGAAAGATGGCGTCCAGGGCATCTACGCCGGCGGCGGCGGATCCATCTGGACGGTCGCGGAGACCGGAGACCTCTTCGAGACCCTCGCGCTCTTCCCCTCCGTCAGCGATCAGGGAACGGTGGCGTTCGCGGCAACGCTGCGGGCCGGGGGCGCCGGGGTGGTGAGCATCGCCACGCCGCGCGGCGGGAGCCTCGGCCTCTTCGCCGGCCCGGACCCGGAGGCGGACCGGATCCTGGCCCTCGGAGACCCGCTCCTCGGCTCCACCGTCGCGGAGCTCGCGGCGAACCCGGTGTCGGTAAATGCCGCTGGACAGGTGGCCATACGGGCGAGGCTCACCGATGGCAGGCAGCTCATCCTGAGGGTCGATGCGGTCGCGTGATCCGGCCGGAGAGCGCTGCGGGGTGACCGGGCCCGGAAGCCGAGCCGCGACGATGCTCCGGGTAGCCGCGTGCTCGCGGCAGATCGACGTTAGGGCGTCCCACTGCGCGTCGCTCGCCACACAGCCGGACGGCAACGAGGGGCTGTCGACGAAGACGACGCGCGTACGGTCGGTTACGGCGGCGGACTGTGGAGTCGAGCCTCTCGCGCGGCGACGAGCGCTGCGGTCGCGACCACGGCTGCGAGCACATACGCGATCAGCGCGGCCGGCCGGTTGTCGTCGCGGTAGACGAGTTTGCTGGCCTCCAGGACGAGGAGCCATGCGATCGCCGCCGTCGCGGCGCCGAAGGCGGCGTACGCCGGGCGTGCGCGAGCTGCCTGCAGAGCGTCGCGCAGGCCGATCGCGAGAAGGATCGCGAGCGGCACGGCGAACGGCAGGATCGTGAGCCATCCGCTGCTCTCGCCACCGCTCGCGAACGTCTTGACGAAGGTTCCGGAGCGGAGCTCGCGCATCCAGCGCTCCTCCTCGCCCCCGCCGAGCAGTGGCGACGTGGCAGTCACGAGCGCCATCGCGCTCACCGAGGCGACGAGCAGCGCCGCGCTCACGCCGGGCGCAGCCCGAGCTGCCAGTCCCAGCGGGACCAGGAGGAAAGGAAGGATCGCGATCAGGAACCTCGGGCCTGGCGTGTCGCCTCCGAACGGGCCCGCAGTGTTCAGCGTGTAGCCCGCGTTGTAGACGAGAAACGTCGCGACCAGCCCGCCGAGCAACACCGCCTGGCGGCGCGCACGACGGTAGAGGAGGACGATCCCGGCAGCTCCGAGCACGCAGATCGGCGACAGCGTCACGAGCCCCCGCGGCGTGAAGAGGATCTCGGCGAGCGCGTCTGCGCTCGGCCACGTGATCCCGAAGAATCCCACGTCGTTCTCCCCGACGACCTCGCCGGAGCTCGTCGTGCGCAGCGGCAAGGCGTACTGGTACGAGAAGTGGCGGAACGAGCCGAAGGCCCACTGGTTGTAGGCGAGCAAGCAGGCTGCGGGGAGGGCGGATCCGGCGACGAACCGGAGCCCAGCGCGGAGCCCGTGACAGATGCCGACGTACAGGAGCAGCGCTGCGGCGACGAGTGCCAGCGGGTACTCGAATAGCACCGTCGAGCCGGCGAGCAGGCCCGCCGCGAGGGCACGAGCGCTCGAGAGCCTCTCGTCGGTGCGGCGCACGACGACGAACGCCGCGAACGCGAGCGCAGCCGCCGGAACGTGAGCGAACCAGAGGCTGCCGAACGGGAGTATCAGCGTTCCGGCTCCGAGCGCGATCGCCGTGAAGCGGCCCCATCCCGGCGCGATGCTCTCGGCCGTTCGACCCACGAGGTACACGAGAAGCAGCGCCGCCGGAACGAGCGTCGTGAGCGAGAGGAGCCAGATCGCCCAGCGCATGTCTTCGGGTCGCAGGCCGGTGTGATCGAGCAGGAGGTACGCGGGGAGGGATGCCACCGCCAGTCCGGGCGCCTTGACGGAGTAGTAGTGACCGCCGAACAGCGCCTTGTCACACGTGATCGACTCGTAGCGATCGATGCTCGCCGTCCCATCGGCGAGCGATCGCACCAGAGCGTAGTGAGACGTCTGCGTTCCGCATGGGGCGATGTGCACCGGCACCGCGAAGACGAGGACGAAGCACACGGCGACGACGACCGACAGGAGTCCTGGGCGCAGGATCCGGATAGCGTGCTCCAGCGGGTGGACGTCACGTCCGCCGGGCACTAGGGGATCACCGGCCGAGGAAGCCGAGCCGCGACGATGCTCCCGGCCGCCTCCGCGCTCGCGGGATGTCCGGTCACCGTCGCGACGAACGTGTCGCGATCGAGCGCGAAAAGGCGGAGAGCGGTGATCGCCCGGACGCTCGCCGTCCGGGGAACGTCGCGGAGGAGGGCGATCTCGCCGAAGAACCCGCCCGCGTTCAGCTCGCGGATCTGGCCTCCGTCGATTTCCACGGCGGCGCGCCCCTCCCCGATCACGTAGAAGCGGTCGCCCCGGTCACCCTGGGCGAAGACCGTGGATCCGGCCTCGCGCTGCTCTTCCGACAAGGCCTTGGCGAGACGCTCCAGCTCAGGAGCCGCGAGCGGCGCGAAGATCGGGATTCCGCGCAGCAGCTCGACCGCCTCGCTGGGCGCCACGGCCGCTGCGTCGATCGAGACCAGCGGACGCCAGAGTGGGACGAGGATCACGGGCAGGATCAGCCCGGCCGCGAGAATGGCACCGCGCGTGCCGAGCGCCGAGATGAGAAGCGGAGCAAGCAGAGACCCGACTCCCATCGTCAGGAGCGCGAGTGCTTCGAACGCGCCGAACACGCGGCCGAGCACGGCGTCCGGGGCCGCTCGCTGCATGAGGGTCACGCCGGCGACGTCCACGAGCGTGTTGCCCACGCCGATGAGCGCGAGCAGGAAGAGCGCCGGCGCGAGCTCCGGCCACACGGCGATCAGCGCCAGCGGCACCCCCCAGAGCAAGAGCCCGATCCCGAAGTACCCGGAGAGCCTCCTCCTCCCGGCCACCCCGGCCACCACCAGGATCCCGAGCACCGCGCCGATCCCCACCATTCCGTCGAGCCAGCCGACCCCCGGAGTCCCGAGCTCGAGCAGCTCGATCGCCAGGACGACGACGAAGACGTTGAGCATCCCGGCGACAAGCGTCTGCACCGAGAAGAGGCCGATCACGATCCGCAGGTCGGGCTCGGAGACGATCGTCCGCCAACCCGCCAGCAAGGTGTGCGAACGGGCGCTGACCTGCTGCTCCTCCGGCGGCACGCCGGCGACACCGATCCGCGCCACGAGCGCCATTGCCACGAGCAGCATGCCGGCGGTGACGACGAACACCGTTCCGACGTCCGAGACGGCGAGCAGGAGCGCGCCCAGAGCGGGTCCCACGAAAAGACCTACGCTCTCGACGGCACTCGCGACCACGTTGGCCGCCGTGAGCGTCTCGGGCGTGTCCACGAGCGACGGGGTCAGCGCCGCCTGTGCGGAGCGGAAGAGCGGCTCGGCAACGGCGACGAGCACCGCGAGGGTGTAGACGGCGAGCCGTGCCGCATCGAGGAACACGAGCACGGCCATCGCGGCGAGCATCACGCAGCGCGCGAGATCCGAGGCTATGAGAACGCGTCGGCGCGAGCGGCGGTCGGCGAGGACGGACAGCCACGGCGAGGTCGCGGCGGCGGCCGTCAAGCGGACGAATAGGATGATCCCGACAGCGCCGGCGCCGCCGGTCTCGTAGGCGAAGACCGCGACGGCGATCGCGGACGCGCGGTTCGAGAGGTTCGACGCGGTCCATGCGAGCTCGAGCCGACGGACATCGGCGTTCCGGAAGACTTCACCGAAGACGTGCAGCGGCTCGGTGAGCCGATGCGCCGCGTTCATGTCGCGAGCATCTCATCTCTCCCTTGCGTCTTCACAGAGGCGGGGGGAAGATTGTTCGTGCTTTCGGTGTCATGTGATTGGAGTGCAGCGCACCGCTGCCGCGACCAGGAAGAAGGAGGAGACCATGTCGTCGAACGAGGAGACCGACCGCGACAAGCGTGAGCCCGAGGCCGAGGACGTCATCGCCCATGCGTACGTGGCCGACGAGGCAGGCGAAGACGATCTCGCGGCGAAGAAGAAGAAGAAGAGGCAGTCCGAGGCGCCTGAGGGCGACGACTTCGGGAAGCGCAAGAAGTAAGCCCCGGGGAATGAGCCGGCCGGCCGGCTCGTACGGTCGGCTCATGAGGTGTAGGTAGTAGGCGGCGACCGAGAGGATGCGTCGAATCGTCGTGTGCGGCCTGATGGAGGCGCTCCACGAGCGAGCACGACGCGATGGCCTCGCTCGCATCTCCCTCGGCGTCGACGCCGAGAATCCCGCGAAACGGCTCTACGCGGCGCTCGGGTATGTCGACTTCGAGCCGGGCGCCGGCTTGGGTCGGATGAGTCTCGACCTCGGTTGAGCCTTGTCCCGTGTAGCCCCTGCAGGGTGTCAAGCGCGTCAGCGGACGTTCCGATACCGGACACCAAATGCATCAGATGCCTCTTGTCCGGATGTTTCGACTCCGGGAAGCGGTGACAGGGACGCCGTCGCTGAGCCGGATCGGGGTCGTCACCCTCGCATTCCTCCTCGTGCTGGCGATCTACGTCGTCAGCGTCACGGTCGAGCGCTTCGGAGATGCACCTCTGTTCATGCTCGCAGTGCCGCTCGGCCTCGCCGCGATCGCGTATGGACTCACCGGCGGAATCGCGATGGGGTTGCTGGCGTCAACTCTGGCCGCGGCGTGGTGGGCGGAACAGGGCTATCCCGGCGGCTTGGCCTGGCTCTCGTCGCGCGCGGTCACTTGCCTGCTGATCGGAGCGGTTCTCGGCTGGTTTGCCGACTCGCGCCACGCGCTCGCGCGCGCGATCGCGAACCACCGAGAGCTTTCCCTGGACATGATCGCCACGGCCAGCTTCGACGGATACTTCATCGACGTCAATCCAGCGTTCACCCGGACGCTCGGGTTCACGGCCGAGGAGCTCGTATCACGGCCCTTCATCGACTTCGTGCACCCGGACGACCGGGAGCCGACGCTCGCCGCTGTGGTCGAGCAGACAGAGGAGGGGCGCGACGTCCTCAACTTCCAGAACCGCTACCGCACGAAGGACGGCTCGTACCGGTGGCTCGAGTGGACGTCTCGTCCGGATCCGGAAGGCCGTGCGCTGATCGCGGTCGCCCGGGACGTTACGGACCGCAAGCGGCTCGAGGAGTTGGAGCACGAGTATCAGAACCGCCTCGAGCAAGCCGTGCGTGAGCGAACGAAGGAGCTCAACCGGCGGAACACGGAGCTCGAGGAGGCGCGCCTGGAGACGTTGCGCCGGCTGGCGCTCGCGGCGGAGTACCGCGACGACGAGACATTCGAGCACACGGCGCGCGTAGGTCATACTGCCGCTCTCCTCGCCGCGGCGCTCGGGTTCTCGGAGAGCGAGGTTCAGGTGATCCGGGACGCCGCGCCACTACACGACATCGGGAAGCTCGCAGTCTCCGACACCGTCCTGCTCAAGCCAGGCAAGCTGACGGGCGAAGAGGTCGAGCACATGAGACGACACGCCGCGACAGGAGCGACCATCCTGTCGGGAAGCTCCTCGGAGGTGCTCCAGGTCGCTGAAGAGATCGCGAGGAGCCACCACGAGTGGTGGGACGGAACCGGCTACCCGGTGGGCCTCCGGGGCGACGACATTCCGCTATGCGCACGCATCGTCGCCCTTGCCGACGTTTTCGACGCACTCACGCACAAGCGCCCGTACAAGCCCGCCTGGACCGTCGAGGAGGCCGTCGCGGAGATCCGCAGACTCCGGGGCCTCCAGTTCGATCCCGACGTCGTGGACGCGTTCGAGCAGCTCGACCCGTACGAGCTGGCCGGTATCGAGCGAGTGAGTGACGGATCCACGGCGGCGAGGGCGGACGACCGAGCGGTCGCGTAACGGGGCCCGCCGACGGGTCAGGGCGTCTCGAGGTCACGCCGCTCGACGAGCAGCGCGCCCGCCACGAGGACGATCGCAGCGGCGAGGACCACGACGAGCACGCCCCAGCCGTCGGTGCCGCCTTGGAGCGGTGACGACCCGACGAGCCAGAAGGGCGAGAGGAAGCGGAAGGGGTCGAGCCAGCCGGCGAGCTCGTGCAGGCCGCTCACGAGGTAGCCGGCTGCGGCCAGCGCAGTCGGAAGACCGATCGCGAGCGCACGGCTCGGGGCCGCCGCCCCAACCGCAAGCGCAAGCCAGCCGTAGAAGAGGCCGAGCGCGGCCAGGAGGACGAGGGCCGCGGTCAGACGTGCGAACGAAAGGTCGAGGCCGACGAGCGGGTCGAACACCGCGAGCGCGACCCCGATCGCCGCACAGACGACGACGACCTCACCGGCGACGGCCGTCCCCTTGGCCAACACGGCGTTCCGCCGCCGGACGGGGTAGGAAAGCACGAGCTCGAGCCTGCCCGCGTCCTCCTCGCCGGCGAACGTCCGAGCGCCGGACCCGATCGCGAGGACGAGGACGAGCAAGGGGAGCATGAAGCTGAAGAGCTCGACGTCGAGGTATCCCGCGCCCGACGTGATGTTGCCGCCCTCGGCGATGCCGAAGAGAGACTTCAGAACGTCTGGGTAGCTCTCGATGAGCTTGTTGATTTCGGGCGAGCTCTCGATCGAGGGGAAGATCGAGGCAACCAGGGCAACGTAAGCGCCGACCCCGAGGCACCACCCGACGAGCGCACGCCAGTGGTCGCGCAGCCCACGGACTAGGAGCTCAGCGGCCGTCGTCCGCTCCCCGGTACAGCTCGAGGAAGATCTCCTCGAGGTCGGCCGGCTGGGAGACGAGGTCCACGATCCGATAGCCGGCGGCCTCCTTGACGAGTGCGTTCATCGCGGGCTCGGGTGCCGACAGCCGGAGGATCGCTCCCTCTGACCCCACGATGCGGACGCCGTCGAGCCTGGCGAACGGTGTTGCGTCGACGGGCTCGGCGAATGTGATCGTGACGTGCCGGAGGGCCCGCTCACGGAGGGTCTCGACGGCGTCCACGTCGACGAGTCGGCCGGCGCGGATGATCCCTACGCGGTCTGCGGTGTGCTGGACCTCGTCGAGCGAGTGCGAGGAGAGAAACACTGCGGCGCCGCCGGCCGCAGTCTCGCGCAACAGCGCCCGCACTTCGATCTGAAGCAGCGGATCGAGCCCGGCCGTCGGCTCGTCGAGGACGACGAGCTCCGGGCGGTGCATGAACGCCTGCACGAGCCCCAGCTTCTGGCGGTTGCCGGTCGAGAGCTGACGGATCGGCCGGTCGAGATCGACGTCGAGGCGCTTGCACAGCTCGTCCCGTAGCGTGGAGTCGACGCGGCCGCGTAGCCGCGCGAGCGAGTCGAGCTGCTCGCGTCCCGTCAAGCGGTCGTAGAGCCGAAGGTCGCCGGGGACGTAGCCGACTCGGCTCCTCGCGGCCACGCCCTCGCGGCTCGTGTCGAGACCGAGCACCGATGCGTGGCCGGCTGTCGCGTGGATCAGGCCGAGAAGGAGGCGGATCGTGGTGGTCTTGCCGGCGCCGTTCGGCCCGAGGTAGCCGAACACCTCGCCGCGCTCCACGCGGAGGTCGAGGCCGACGAGCGCGCGCACCTTCCCGCCGTAGGTCTTCGACAGCCCGGCGGTCTCGATTGCGGCCGGCTCGAGCACGAGGCGATCGTACTCAGCGCAACTCTTAAGGCGCTCTCATGCGGCTCCGCTACCTTCGTCCAGATGCACGAGGACGCACGCATCTCCCGCCGCACGTCGCTTCTCAAGATCGGCGGCCTTCTCGCAGGCGCGGTCGCCGCAGGCGGCTGGAAGGCCGCCGACTCCCTGAGCGCCACCGACGAGGAGTCGTCGAGCGCCGGACCCGCCGGGGTCGCATCCGGCGTCGTCGCGTGTGTCCTCGCTCCGGAGCAGACCGAAGGCCCGTACTACCTCGACGACCACAAGGTTCGCCGCAACATCACGCAGGGGAAGCCCGGGGTGTCGCTCTCGCTGCGGCTCACGGTAGTCGACGTCTCCACGTGCAAGCCGATCAGAAGCGCCGCGGTCGACGTCTGGCACTGCGACGCGGGCGGCGTGTACTCCGGAACGAGCGTCCAGGACACCGAGGACGCGCGGTTCCTACGCGGGATCCAGCGTACGGACGCGAAGGGCGTCGCGGTCTTCCGGACGATCTATCCCGGCTGGTACAGCGGCCGGACGGTGCACATCCACGTGATGGTCTATCTCGGCGGCAACGTCGTGCACACGGGCCAGCTCTATTTCCCGGACAAGCTGACGGATGCGGTCTACAGGCGTCTGCCCTACAGCAGGCGGCCGAACCGCAACACGCGCAACGGGGCGGACAGCATCTTCCGGAACGGCGGCAGCCGCTCGCTACTCGAGCTGCGCAGGAGCGGCACCGGGTACACCGGCTCGATCACGATGGGTGTCCAACGCTCATAGTCGACGAGCCAAGTAACAGACTGTTACTTGGCTTGCTGTCTGCGAGCATTCGGGCGATGGTGCCCAGAGGACGCCAGACGCGTGGAGTCGACGCGACGCCAGGAGGGTGGTGCGGGGAGCTAGGCAGCGCAGCCTGTACATCGCCCTCCCCAGGTATCCTCCACAGAGCACTCTCGAAACGCCGACCAGAGCCGATACAGAACCCATGCAGCTCGTGCGCGTGCGCAGCGTGCTGCTCGTGGCCGCTGCCGTCGTCGTCGCCGCCATCGTCGCCGGTGTAGCCCCGGCGCGGAGCAATCCGCGGCTCTCGGTGCAGGATGCGCGGGTGGTCGAGGGCCGCCCCGGCGGCACGGTGCTCAGGTTCGTGGTGGGGCTATCCGGATCGCCGAGCGGGCGGGTGACCGTTCGGTACTCGACCGCGGACCGGACGGCGACCGCGCCCAGCGACTACTCCGCGGCTTCCGGCACGTTGACGCTCGACAGGCGCCACCGCACGCGAACGGTCGCCGTGCGGGTGGTTCCGGACCCGCTGGAAGAGAAGACGGAGACGCTGGCCCTCGTCCTCACGGGCGCCACCGGCGCCGTCTTCCGAGACCGGAGCGCGGTCGGCACGATCGTCGACGACGACGGCCCGCCGGTGATCGCGGCTGCCGGCGACATCGCGTGCTCTCCGACCAGCGCGTACTACAACCGTGGCGTGGGAGCCGAGCTGAACTGCCGGCAGCGGGCGACGTCGGATCTCCTCGCCCGCGGCGGGTACGACGCCGTACTGACACTCGGGGACAACCAGTACGAGAGGGGCGAGCTCGCGGACTACGAAGCTGTCTACGACCGGTCCTGGGGTCGGGTAAAGGCGATTACGCACCCCACACCCGGGAATCACGAGTACATGTCGGGCGCGGGAGGGTACTTCCGCTACTTCGGTGCCGCCGCCGGCGACGCGGCGAGCGGGTGGTACAGCTTCGACCTCGGCTCCTGGCACGTGATCGCCCTCAACTCGAACTGCGCGCAGGTCGGTGGATGCTGGGACGGCTCGCCGCAGGAGCGCTGGTTGCGGAATGACCTCGCACGACACGCCGGTGCGAAGTGCACCCTCGCGTTCTGGCACGAACCGCGGTTCTCCTCCGGTGCGCACGGCGACAACGTCGCCTACACGGAGCTCTGGCGGGCGCTCTACGAAGCCGGTGCCGACGTCGTCCTCGCCGGCCACGACCACGACTACGAGCGCTTCGCGCCCCAGGCTCCGAGCGGCGTACTCGACACCGGCCGCGGGATCCGTGAGTTCGTCGTCGGCACGGGCGGGAGCCACCTCCGCCCATTCGGTGCGATCCGGGAATGGAGCGAAGTCCGCGACGCGACGAGCGTGGGGATCCTGGAGCTCCGGCTCCGCCGCGACGGCTACGACTGGCGCTTCCGCCCCGCAGTCGGCTCGTTCACGGACGCCGGCTCCGGCCCCTGCCACTGAGGCGTCGGGCGCCGCTCACGAGGCTCTTACCCAAAACTCAGCTTCGCGTGCTTTCGTATATCTCTCACAGCCGCGACCAAGAGGGAGGCCGATGTGGCCGAGCAGACGAACGACCGCCCTTCGCCCACGCCGCCGGAGGCGAAAGAGCAGCTCGAGCAGGCGCTCTTCGAGATCAGACGCGTCATCGCAGGGCAGGACGCCATGCTCGAGCGGGTGCTCGTCTGCCTGCTCGCGCAGGGACACCTGCTGATCGAGGGCGTCCCCGGGCTTGCGAAGACGCTCACGATCAAGACGACCGCGGGGGTGCTCGGCGGAACGTTCTCGCGCGTCCAGTTCACGCCCGATCTCGTCCCGTCCGACCTCGTCGGGACGCGCATCTACCGCGCGGGCGACGGCACGTTCGACACGGAGCTCGGCCCCGTCTTCTGCAACTTCCTCCTCGCGGACGAGATCAACCGTGCCCCGGCGAAGGTGCAGTCGGCGCTGCTCGAGGTGATGCAGGAGCGCCAGGTGACGATCGGTCACGACACGCATCGGGTCCCCAACCCCTTCCTCGTCATGGCGACTCAGAACCCGATCGAGTCGGAGGGGACGTATCCGCTGCCGGAGGCGCAGATCGACCGTTTCATGCTCAAAGTCCTCATCGGCTACCCGCAGCACGACGAGGAGCTCACGGTCGTGCAGCGTCAGCTCGTGGACGCACCCGAGCTGCGGCAGGCGCTCTCGCTGGACGCGCTCAAGGCGCTTCAGCGGGCTGCGTTCGACGTGTACGTCGACCCGGCGCTCGTGAGCTACGCGGTCGACGTCGCGACCGTGACGCGTGAGCCGGCTGCGCACGGCCTACCGGACCTCGCCCAGTACATCGCCTACGGCGCGAGCCCGCGTGGGCCGATCAGCCTCGTCCAGTCGTCGAGGGCGCTGGCGCTTCTCCGTGGGCGGGACTACGCGCTCGTCGAGGACCTAAACGCGCTCGCGAAGGACGCGTTGCGACACCGCCTCGTCCTCACCTACCAAGCGCTCGCGGAGGAGGTGAGCCCCGACGCCATCCTCGACCAGGTGCTCTCCGCCGTTCCGGTTCCGCAGCTCGACCTGGCCCGCGTGAGCGCGGCATGAGCAACGCTCGCCTCTGGCTCGCGTTCGCGGGGGAAACCATGTTTCCCCACGCCTTTCCGCGGCCGGAGCTCGCGCGAGCGAGCTCCGGTCTTGCGAGAGCTACGCGTGCCCCCTTCTTCGTGAGAGCGTGGGGAACCTCCCGGTTCCCCACACCCCTCCACGCTCATAGTCCAACCGAGGTTGGCCTATGAGCTCCGCGAGCGCGCTGCACGCTGC
>Ga0209341_10003273_pt1 | contig 15177 bp, 16 predicted proteins | sample RifCSP13_2_FD_184020 | JGI IMG/M metagenome (GOLD analysis project Ga0209341, IMG submission 184020) | Soil microbial communities from Rifle, Colorado - Rifle CSP2_sed 13_2 (SPAdes) (version 2) | ecosystem: Environmental > Terrestrial > Deep subsurface > Rock core/Sediment | place: Rifle...
CGGACGGCGATCGGATCCTCCTCGACACGACCGCGGTCGCGGCGTACCTCGACCGGGCTGAGGCCACGCATCCGATCACGCGGCACATCCTCGAGGACTGGGTGGCGTCGGGCCGTAATCCGGCGGTCCTCTCGATGATCACAGTGATGGAGCTGTTGGTGCGACCGCTTCGAGCGAGCCCGCCCGGGCATCACACGCTCCTCGCCTTCATTCGGAACCACCCGAACCTCGAGGCCGTGCCCGTCGACCTCCAGGTGGCGCAGGACGCTGCCTTCCTGCGCGCGACGGCCCGCCTGTCGCCGCCGGATGCGCTGGTGGTCGGGACGGGGCTGGCCGCCCAGGTCGGCCACCTCGTCACGAACGACCGGAAGTGGTCGACGAAGCTCGCCTCGATGACCGATCGCGTCCGGGTCGTGATGCTCTCGGATCACCTGCCGTTTCCGTGACCGGGAGGGGCCTTGCGCGCGAGCCCAGCCCGTCAGGCGTGGATCGCGTCGAGTTGGATCCGACCGGCACGAGGATCCGGACGATGCCCCAGCGGATGCGCTGAGGCTGACCATGGCCCCCCGAGGCGTCATGCTGGCGTCAGCCGACGGGCGCCTCGCGAAGCGACCGGAGGTAGGCATCCTCCGCAATCCCGAGGACCTCCCAGATCGCGATGTCCTCGTCGACCTCGGGCCAGTGAACAGACATGCCGCTCGGTCCGACCGTCCAGTGCCCTCGTTCCGAAGGCGTCGCTCTCTCGAGGCGCGATGACGTCGAGATCGGCAGGCTCACCTCGCGGTCCTGGTCCAGCTCGAAGATCAGTCGATCGTCGATCACCCTGATGGCCCTGATTTTCGGTGGTGTCATCACGATGCCCGCCCGCAGATGGTGTCGATCGCCTCGATCAGGGAGGCGCGCTCACCCTCGACGACTCTCCTGATCCGGTGGAGCTCGCGAGGACTGTACCCCACGTGCTCTGCGAGCGAAACCGGCCTGAGCCAGAACTTGGCCAGGCCGTCGTTGCCGTCGACGTGGACGTGATGGGGTTCCACGCAGTCGGACATGAACATGAACAGCCGATAGGGACCGGCACGGAGCAGCGTCGGCACGAGCGTCCTCGCGACAAGCGGAAACGGCGGGCGCCAAGGCTATCGGTCGGCCCTCATCTGGCGATCATCGCTGCGCTCGGCCTCGAGCCAGCGGCCGACGGCACCGATGCCGCCAGCCATCGGTGAGTGCTGACCGGACTGAAAGGGTACCGGCACGGTTCACGCCCTTGCCAGCAACCCAGAAACCCAGCATAGTGGCCCGGTGAAGGTCACCCTGGACATCGATGCCGACGTGTACCGGGCGGCGAAGGTCGAAGCCGCGCGAACCGATCGGAGCGTCCGCGACATCGTCGAGGAGGCGCTCGGAGCCTGGCTCGCCGCGGCCGAGGAGGCCGAGGACCGCGAGTCGGCGGCCGCCGCCCTCGAGGAATACCGGCGTGATGGGGGCGAGTCTGCCGAGGCGTGGTTCGGCCGCGTGGCCGCCGAGACGGCGGCCGCCTACGGCGAGCCCTCGCGGCGCCGCGGCGCGGGGTGAGCGGAGGGCGCTACCGGGTCGAGCTCGCCCCCGCGGCGCAACGACAGCTCCGGAAGCTCCCGCCGGGCGTGGCTGCGGGGCTGCGTGGCCCGATCCTTGCCCTGGCCCTCGAGCCGCGACCGCCCGGCGCGACGAAGCTCGAGACCTCGGACTTCTGGCGGATCCGGATCGGCGACATCCGGGTGATCTACGCAATCGACGACGCGGACGCCATCGTGATCGTGCTTCGGGTCGCCCGCCGCTCCGAGAGCACGTATCGCCGGGCTCCGTGACGCTCGGAGGTCAAGCCGTGGCTCGAGGACGTGGCGGGACGCCTCAGAGGTAGCCCTCGGGCACCGGCCCGACCACCTCCATCGCGTTGGCCCGGGCGATCTCGTCGAGTCGTGCCGGATCGACGTCGCCGCTCGTGATCGCGGCGCTCAGGGCATCGAAGTAGCCGACCATCGCCGCCGGCGCGTAGAGGTTCAGCTTGCGGCTCGGCAGCGGCCCGACCCGGAAGCCGTGGCGCAACCCGCTCGGGATGTAGATGAACGACCCGGCCGGGCAGTCGAACTCGTCGGCCTCGACGAAGATCCGGTACTCCCCCTCGAGGACGAAGAACGCCTCGCCACAGTCGTGGTGGATGTGCATCGGCGGCCCGAAGTCGGCCGGCTCGGCCGCCTCGAGCAGCGAGAACGCGTTCCCGGTGTCGTCGCCGCTCACCTTCAGCGACATCACGAAGTTACCCAGATCGATCGCCCGTCCCTCGCCGGGCCGCAGCACGATCGCGGCGCGCTGGTCGGCGGTCATGCAACCCTCCCCGTCACTCGATGGCCTGGCCGAAGCCCAGTGGTGTCCAGCGGAACTGCTCCGAGAACCGCTCAGTCACGGGAGACCTGTCACCTCCAGTCGATGGCGCGGATCTCGACGGGCTCGCGGACGCCCTTCAGCGCGACGGCACGGGGCTCGCCGAGCGGGTAGGGGACGGGCGCGGCGGCGGCGGCCGTCTCGGTCGAGACGAGGATCTCCTCGCGCCCCGCGGCTCCGCCGACTCTCGCCGCCACGTGCACTCCCTGGCCGGCGAAGTTGCGGCCGCGCCGGGTCGCCTCCGCCGTGTGGAGCCCGATCCGGACCCACGGGGCGAAGCCATGCTCTCGACGATGCCGGGCGAGGCGCCGCTGGATGTCGACGGCGCAGGCGATCCCGTCGCTCGCCCGCTCGAAGGCCACGAAGAAGCCGTCGCCGGTGTGGCTGACCTCGTCGCCGCGGTGGGACGCGAAGGCCGCCCGGAGCTCGCGGTCGTGCCAGGCGAGGACCTCGGTCCAGGCCTCGTCGCCCATCACGCCCAGGAGGTCGGTGGAGGTCACGATGTCGGTGAACATGAAGGTTCGGGTCACGCGAAGGTCCGCGTGCGCGGGGCCCGAAGCCTGCGTCTCGGCGCCATCGCCGGCCAGGAGGGCGTCGACCCGCTGGAGGTCGAGCGCGGCGCCCAGCCGCTCGAAGGTCGACCGAGCCGCCAGGAGATCGCGGCGGGCCGTCGTCGGGTCGCCGTCGGCGGCGAGCGCCTCGGCGTAGTGGAGGCGGGCCTGGGCGCTCTCGTAGGGCAGGTCGGTCGTCTGCCACAGGCGCCACGACTGGCCGAGGATCGGCGTCGCCTCGGCGGCCTTCTCCTCGCCGAGGAGGAGCTCGCCGCGGGCGGTCATGGCGCCGGCCCGGAAGAGTGGCCGTCCGTAGTCGGTGGCGATCGTCTCCAGCTCCTCGACGGCCAGGCGAGCGGTTTCGAGGTCACGCGACGCGAGGGCGATCTCGACCTGCGCCGGCAGGAGTCGAGCGCGGGTAAGGCGGTCGGCGGGCCCGCTGGCGCCGCCGGCCGCGGCCACCGCCCGCGCGATCGACTTCCCGGCGTCCGCGACCTCGCCCCGGGCGAGCTGCAGGAGGGACAGGCCGGGCTGGGCGTCATGACCCAGCTCGTAGGCTCGGTCGAAGGCTTCCGCGGCCCCATCGAGGTCGCCCATTCGGAGGCGAATCTCGCCGATCGCGTACTGGGCATAGCCGACGGCGTCGCCGAGCCGGTACTGCTCGAGCTCCGTGCAGGCCTGGCGAGCCTCCACCTCGGCCCCCGCCCAGTCCCCGCGGAGCATCTTGAGCTCGGCCCGATGGACGCGGCAGACGCCGGGATAGCCGCCCGAGCCGTTGCGCTTCATCCAGCGCTCGCCCTCGTCGGCCCACTGTGCGGCCCGTTCCAGGTCGCCCGCGTCCCGACAGGCCGCGATCGCTGTGCAGAAGATGTCGCTCGCGACGCGCAGGTCCAGCTGGCCGCTCGCCGCCGCCGCGGCCGCCTCGTCGATGAGGGTCATGCCCTCCTGCCACCGCCCGGTCAACATCAGGGCGTAGCCCTTGAGGCTGACGCCGAAGTAAAGGGCCGACGGGTTGTTCGTGCGGCGGCCCAGGGCCATGACCGCTTCGAGCTGCTCCAGCGCCTCGTCGTGGCGCCCCTGGATGAGGGCGTTGAAGGCGCCGAACGTGGCGAGCCAGGCGTGAGACGACGACTCCGGGATGTCCCCCAGGAGTCGGGCGGCCTGCCCGAGCCACCCGCCGCCGACCGATTCCCGGCCGCTGCGGAAGGCGCGGTAGGCGAGCTCCATCGCGACCTCGGCGCCCTCGGCGGGGCGCCCGGCCTCGATGTAGCCGGCAAAGGCCCGTTCGAAGGCCTCGGTCGCTTCGTCAGGATGGCCGCTCCACCACTGGGCGTGGCCGAGGGCCAGGAGGTCGTCGGGGGAGAGGCCGCCTTCGCGGTCGCCCGCGATGAAGGCCTCGATGGCCTCGGCCCACGCGTGGCGCCCCGCGGCGGCGCGCCCTCGCTCGAGTGTCTCGCTCACGGCCGCGGCGTCACGGCATCGGCATGGCGCTGATCCGCGCTGTGTCTCGCAGCAGAGCCGCCAGCGGTGGTGCGTGCCATGGCTCCCTCCTCGCCCGGTCAGGGTAGCGCCGACCGCCCTCGCGGAACAACACGCATGCCGCTGTGGGGCGCCAAGGACCAAGGACCCTGGATGCCGCCTACTTCTGCTGGTCGGCCGGGAGGATCGTGAAGGCGCCGCCTTGGAGCGGGGAGACGGTCCGGAAGGCACGCTCATCGAAGGTGAGGAGGCGGCGCGTGGCGTATCGCTCGGCGATGACCACGAGCGACGCGCCGGCCAGCCCGAGCCGCAGGTCGCGGTAGCGGGCGACGACGTCGCGAGCCGCCCGGAGCTGGGCCCGGTCCAGGCACTCGACGACGAACGTGCCCTCGGCCAGGTCCTCGAGGAAGGCGAGCTCGACGTCCGGCCCCAGCCGATCGAGGATCAGGCAGTCCGCCTCGGCGACCGCGAGCTCCGTGGTGACCAGCGTCTCGCGCTCGTGCTCGAGGATGGCCCGAACGGCCTCGTGGCGCGGTTCGTCCGCATCGGCCTGGGCGTAGAGTGCCCCGGCATCGACGACGAGCGCCATTTACCGTTGGCCAATGCCTTGCGATAGAGCGCCTCCGATGTCCAGCCCACCGCCTTCCCGCCGCCGCCGCGACCGGCGGCGAGGCTTCGAAACGACCGCGGCTGGGCCTCGATCTCGGAGATCACCTTGCGAACGCCCTCGCGGATGAGCTCGCTCGGGTGCGGTCGCAACTCCGCGGCCGGCCGCGACCTGAACATCTCCTGAACGTGGCCTGCTAGCCTCGCGCCGCTTCGGGTCACTTGCCAGGAGGTGCCGTGATGGGCGGGACGGCCGAGCCCAGGATCCAGGGGCGCAGCTCGACGATCGGTCTGGCGGCAGTCACGATCGCCGCGCTCGTCTGGGGAGCGTCGGGGCCGCCGGCGGCGGCCATCATGGCCCCGCTTCCGGGCCCCGTCTCGCAGGCCCTCGGCGCGCCCGTCGCCGACGCGACGTTCATCGACATCAATCCTGACAACGTGGGTCCCTACCCCGGCCAGCCGGCTGCCGGCATCCCGGACTGCTCGGCCCCGTGCGAGAGCGGTCGCGACGGTGGCCGCGTCCATAACCTGTCCGCGGTCCCCGGCGACGCGACGACGTACTTCGCGGCCAGCGAGGTCGGCGGGCTGTTCAAGTCAACGGACGGCGGATCGAGCTGGTTCCATCTCGACGGCTACCTGCCCGGGACGGCCTGGGACGTGGCGGCTGCCACCGGTGGCCAGCGCGTCGTGGCGACATCGTTCAACGAGGGCCGTGTCGACCTCGCGTCGGTCCTCCAGGTTTCGACCGACGGCGGCGCGACGTGGTCCGGCCAGCTTCCGGCCGCGCCGGCCGGCTGCTCCGTGAATCGCACGGACCAGCCGTCGGCGTTCGGGATTGCCGTGCGGCCGGGCGCGAACGACATCCTCGTCGGGACGAACTGTGGCCTCGCCCGGAGCCCCGACGCCGGCGACACCTGGACGCGCTTCGACCCGACGCCGAACAACGCACCGTCAAGCGTCTGGGACGTCGTCTCGCTCGCCGGCGGGCTGACCTACGCCTGCGGCGACGACGGGCTGCTCGTGTCGCCGACGGGCGCGGAAGGCGCCTGGACACGACTCGCTCACCCGAGTCCCGGGAATCCCTTCTGCTCGATCGCGGTCTCGCCCGAGGAGTCGAACGTCGTGTTCGCAATGTTCGCCTTCCCGACCTCGTACGGCGAGGTGTTCTCGGCGGGAGGCGGCAACCTGGACCAGGGCGTCGTCGAATTCGACGCCGGCGGCACGCCGACCGGTGTCACCTGGCTCACGCTCCCGAACCCTGACGCGTCGATCGGTGTCAAGAGCCGCCTGCCGTTCGTCGTCACGAACGACCGCGCGACCGGCTACGACGTCTGGGCCGGAATCGGCAACGTCGTGCGAGGCACCTGCGCGACGCCGGCGACCCTGCCCTCGCCGACGACCTCGCGCTGCAGCGCCTGGTCGGCCACCTACACCGACAGCAATGGCCAGCTGCCGCAGCAGGCCCACGGCGATTCGGGCGACATGACCTTCGACCCGACGCTCGCCGTCGACGCCTGCCCGATCCACTACTCGTCGGACGGCGGCATCTACCGCAACGCCCGGGCGAACGACCCCCTGACCTGCCACGACCCCTTGTTCCAGGGTGCGAACGCTGGCCTCCACGCCTTCCTGCTGTGGGACATGGAGGTCGTCAGCCTGCCCGGCGCAGACGCCGAGGATCTCTACTTCGGGACCCAGGACAACGGCCTGTACTACAGCGCGGACGCGGGCAAGGGCGCCCCGACCTGGGCCCATGCGATCGGCGGGGACACGTACGACTTCGCGGCCGACGCGGCCGAGGTCGCGGCGTCCAGCAACGGCGGCGAGATCATGGCCGGCGACCGGGGGTTCGTGAACATGACCCTGGCCGCGCCCGGGGGTACCCCCGCCACCATCCGGGCCAACCCGCCGCTCGACATCCCGGAGTTCATCGCGGCGGCCGGCGGCGGCCGGTTCATGACGGTGATCTCGGTGGCGACCTCCTGGAATAGCTCGGCGATCCCGGTTGGCGTCTACGACACCACCGACATCTCGAACGCGCCGTTCCAGACGCCACTCGGGACGTGGCCATCGAGCCGGCCGCCATGCCACATCGACATCGGGACCGGGGCGTCGGGGCCGCAGCCGTACGTGCTCGCCGGCCGCTGCTTCTGGCCCGACAGCGGAGCTAGGACCCCCTTCGCGGCGGACGAGCTGTGGACGTACCGCGAGGTGTCGCCGGGCGTCTCGGGCTGGGTGGCGATCCCGGTCCCGCCGAAGCAGCCGGGTGATCCGGTCCTGGCGGGCGCGGGCTTCGGGCTCATCGCGGTCGACCCGGCGAACGCCAGCCGGCTGTACGCCTCGGTCGTGCGCGACGGCGCGCCGCGGATGATGCGCTCGACCGACGGCGGTTCGAGCTGGACGTTCGAGGCAGAGCTGTCCGACCTCATGTCGGGTGGCGGCACCTTCATCGACTACCCGGCCGTGACGGGCGACGGGATCTTCCCGTACCTCCAGCCGCAGTTCGTGGCCTTTGATCCGTTCGATGCCGAAATCCTCGTTGCGGGCGGCGCGTCGTCCGGGGTCTTCCTCTCGAGCGACGCCGGCCTGACGTGGTCGCTCCTCAGCGACCCGTTCACGCCGGGGTCCAGCGGAATCCCGCACCTGCCCCGGCCGCAGTTCGCGAGCTTCGATCACGACCTGGCCGGGACCGTGCGGGTCTACCTCGGGACCGGCCGTGGCGTCTGGCGCGTCGAACTGCCGGCCGCCGACCTGTCGATCACCAAGGGCGACGCGCCAGATCCGGCCTTCGCCGGCGAGCAGCTGACGTACACGCTCACCGTCACCAACAGCGGGCCGACGAGCGCGACGGGCGTCACGGTGGTGGACCACCTGCCATCCGACGCGGACTTCGAGGCCAGCTCCGCCCCGTGCGTCGAATCGCCGGCCGGCACGCTCACCTGCAGCCTGAGCACGCTCAACGCCGGCAGCGAGACCAGCTTCACGGTGACCGTCGATCTCCCGGCCGATCTCGTCTACGGGAACGGCGGACCGAAGAGCATCGTGAACGGCGCGACCGTCTCGGGCTTCCAGCTCGATCCCAACCCGTCGAACAACAGCGCCGCCGCGACCACGCTCGTGAAGGCGAAGGCAGACCTCGCCATCGTGAGCTTCGTGGCCCTCTCGCCGCCGACGGCGGTCGTGATCGGCGATCCGGTCCAGCTCACGCTGCGCAAGGTGGTCGCGAATCTCGGGCCGTCGTCGCCGGTCGACGTGGCCGTGTCGCGCTTGGCGACGGCTCCGGCCGGCTCGTCGGTCACGCCCACGATATCCTCGGAGACCGCGCTCGCCGTGGCCACCGGCGACCCGAGGACCATCGACGAGACGTTCACGATCACCTGCGGCACGCCCGGGCTGGCTACCTTCGGGTTCGCGAACTCGATCGCACTGGCGGACTCGGACGACATCGATCCGGACCCATCCAACAACGCCGCAGCCGCGACCGTCACCGTCGACTGCATGGTCCCGGTCGCGATCAACATCCAGCCGGGCGGCTTCCCGAACTCGCTCAACCTCAGCGGCCAGGCGGCGGTCGCCGTCCTCACCACCGAGGCCGGGGAGTACGGATTGCCGCTGGCATTCGACGCAACGACGATCGACCCGTTGAGCGTCCGCTTCGGGCCGGCCTCGGTCCTGGCGGGACCATCCGGCGGCGCGCCCGAGATCCACGCTGCGGGCCACATCCAGGACGCCCGCGAGCTCAACGAGAAGACCCGCGATCGCGACCTGGACATGGTCCTCCACTTCCGCGTCGCCGACAGCGGGATGACCCTCGCCGACGTCGAGGCGTGCGTGATCGGGACGTTCACGACCACCGCCGGAACGTTCACGTTCTACGGCTGTGATTCGGTGAAGGTGACTCCCTGAGCCGAGATCGCGCGGTCATCAGGCCTTCGTGACCCCCGTCGGCGCCGCACGACTCCGGCGGGCACCAGCCGCGCCCCTGGAGCGTCAGGTGATCGTGCATCGGAGACTGATGGCCGCGCTCCTGCCCCTCGGCCTGCTTGCCGCCTGTGGCGAGCCGGCCCCGAGCCCCCAACTCGTCGGCATCACGACCGAGCCCGCTCCCGCCGACATCTGCATGGAGGCGCTGATCAGCGGCGTCCTCGTGCCGCACGCCGGGTGGGGGCTCGCTCTCCAGACCCCGGGGACCGGCGAGCTGTCGCGGCCGGTATTCCCATTCGGCTATCGCGCGGCGGTCGATGGCGATCGCGTCGCGCTCGTGGACGAGGACGGTCGCCTCGTAGCCCGGACGGGCGATCTCATCCAGTCGAGTGGCGGCTTCGTCGGCGGCGAGGGCAATCCGCTCGTCGTGCTCTGCGACGACACGATCATGGTCGTTGGCCCAGGAGCCTGACGATCGGCGCCGGGTAGACCAGCGACAGCCCGAGCCAGGCAGAGCGCACCGAGCAAACCGAGGGCCCCATCCGCCTGGCGTGTCTGATTCCGGTGCCACCGTCTCATCGGGGTCGGCCAATGTAGCCTGTCAACCACCGTCGGCGTTCGGCCTTGACGCACTGCGAATCCCGCAGCATCATTCGCACATGCGAAGCACCAGTGTGATTGCCGAGGCCAGGCTCAGAGGTCGGAACCAGCTCACCCTGCCGGACCCCGTCGTTCAGGCGGGCGGGCTCGCCGAAGGTGAGCGGTTCGTCGTCGAGATTGACCCCGCCGATCCCGACACCGTGCGCCTCCATCGGATCCGGGCGAGCTATGCCGGTACCCTGCGGGAGGTGTATGGCGATCCCGTCGCGGCCCTCGCCGAGGAGCGGCAGGGCTGGGAGTGAGCGTCGACTTCGATGGGCTGGAGCTAGCTGTTCCCCCGACGGCCCTGATTGCCCTCGATGCCTCGGCGACACTGGCCTACCTCGTCGGCACGGAGGCGGTGAGCCCTGCTGCGACGTGGATCTTCGACGGCTGCCTCTCGACGGGCCGGAATCCCGGCCTCCTCTCCACGCTGACCGCCGCCGAGCTCCTCGTCCGTCCCTTCCGGGCCGGCGACGCTGCCGTCGGCACAGTCGAAGGATTCCTCCGGTTCATCGGCTCGATCCGCCTCGCCGACGTGACCTACCCCATCGCCAGGTCGGCCGCCCGCATCCGGGCAGCGACCGGGATCTCGATGCCCGACGCCATCGTCATCGGGACGGCGCTCGTGCACGGCGCGCGCGTCCTCGCCACGAACGATCGCGGCTGGCCGGCCAGCCTTGCCGCCGAGACCAACGGGCTGCAGATCGTTCATCTGGGAGCGTTCGTCAGCGCTGGCGCCTGATCCACCGCCGTCACGCCGGTCCCGATCGAGCAGCTGCCCGAGCCGCCGTGGCTATGACCGGATTGTGGCACTCGAGAGGGGTTCGTCCGGGTTCATGACCGTCGCCGTCATATGACACCACCCAGGCCGTCCCGAGAATCCCGGGACCGGCAGGCTTGCGCAGCCGCCCGATCGGCGCATGGCGGGCGGGGGAGCCGCGCTAATCCGCGAGTGAGCGCCCGCCCGTACCCTTGGGCCGTGCCCCGACACCTCGATCCCGCCGCCCTCCTCGCCGACCTCGACCCGGAGCAGGAAGCCGCCGTCCGCGCCGTGACCGGTCCGGTCGCCATCCACGCCGGCGCCGGCAGCGGCAAGACCCGGGTCATCAGCCGCCGCACGGCCTACGCGATTGCGACGGGCGCCGTGCCGGCCGAGCAGGTCCTCGTCGTCACCTTCACGGACAAGGCGGCGAAGGAGATGGTCGAGCGCCTCCACGCCCTGGGGCTGCCGGCCGTCACGGCCCGGACCTTCCACGCCCACGCCCTGAGCCAGCTCCGGCATTTCTGGCCGGCCCGCCACGATGGCCAGCCGCTGCCCGAGCTCCTCGACTCGAAGGCGGTGATCGTCGGCCGCCTCGCCCGCCAGCTGCCGGGCCACTACCGTTTCACCCCTTCGAAGGACCTGGCCGACGAGATCGAGTGGGCAAAGGCCCGCCGGATCACGCCGCGAGCCTACGAGCGCGAGGCGGCGGCCGCCGGCCGCGAGCCGCCGATCCCCGCCGACCTCGTCAGCCGCGTCTTCGTCGACTACGAGCGGGCCAAGACCCGGGCCGGGCGCATCGACTTCGACGACCTCCTCCTCGAGACCGTCGACCTCCTGGAGGCCGACGCCGACGCCGCGGCGACGGTCCGTGCCCGGAAGCGCTGGTTCAGCGTCGACGAGTACCAGGACACCAACCCGCTCCAGCAGCGGCTCCTCGAGCTGTGGCTCGGCGAGCGCGACGACCTGTGCGTCGTCGGCGACGAGGACCAGACGATCTACACGTTCACCGGGGCTTCGTCCGACTTCCTCACCGGGTTCGTGACGCGCCACCCGGGCGCTCGCGAGATCACGTTGTCGCGGAACTTCCGCTCCTCGCCGGAGATCCTCGAGCTCGCCAACCGCCTGCTGGCGGCGGAGGGTCGACGGAAACGCCTCGTGCCCACGATGCCGGCCGGGCCGGCGCCCTCGATCCGCCGCTACGCCGACGGCGAGGCCGAGCTCGCCGGGCTGGTGGCCGGGATCCGGGCGCTGACCGTTGGCTCCACGGCCGGCGGCGCGCCCGAGCAGGCTTCCGTGTCCGAGATCGCCGTCCTCGTCCGGATCAACGCCCAGATCCCGCCGATCGAGGCCGCCCTGACGAAGGCCCGCATCCCGTTCCGGGTCCGCGGCCAGCGCTTCTTCGAGCGCGGCGAGGTCCGCGACGCGCTCCGGATCCTGCGGCGGCTGCCGGACGACATCGTCGGCTCGCAGCTCCTGGCCGCCCTCGACGCCCGGCTTCGGGCCGACCTCGGCTTCGAGGCGGACGGCCAGGGTGGGGGAGCGGAGGCCCGCGAGCGGACGGCGAACCTGGCCCTCGTCCTCGAGATCGCCGCCGAGGCCGTCGCCGCCCGCCACGACATCGATGCCACCGGCCTCGTCGCCGAGTTCGACGCCCGGGCCGCCGCCGAGGCCGAGGGCTCTGGCGACGGCGTCAACCTCCTGACGTTCCATCGCGCGAAGGGCCTGGAGTGGGATGCCGTGTTCTTGCCCCAGCTCGAGGAGGGCACCCTGCCGATCCGCCAGGCCGAGACCGACGAGGCGATCGCCGAGGAGCGGCGCCTCCTCTACGTCGGTCTCACCCGCGCCCGCCGCAGCCTCTCACTCTCCTGGGCGGAGCGGCGCGAGACCGGCCGCCGCCGCCCCAGCCGGTTCCTGTCCGCGCTCGAGGGCCGCCAGGGCCGGCCGCCGCACGTGCCCGGCCAGGTCACGATCATCCCCGGCGCCCCGATGAACGCCGGCCGTGCCGCCCGCGCGGCGAGCGGCCGCGGCGATGACTCGCCGCTCATGGCCGCCCTTCGCGAATGGCGGACGACGACCGCCCGCTCCGACGGCGTGCCCGCGTACGTCGTCGCGTCGGACGCCCTCCTCATCGAGATCGCCGATCGCCGCCCGACCACGATGCCGGCCCTCGGCCGGATCAAGGGCATCGGCCCGTCCAAGCTGGCCCGCTGGGGCGAAGAGATCCTGGCGATCACTCGCGCGGTGCGGTGACGCCGGCCTTGCTGGGCATGCAGACGGCCGAGTGCGACCGCGCTCTCGTCGAAACGCACCCCCGTTTCTGATGCCCGTGCACGCATCGACCGTGGCGCGGCGGCACCGCTCGGATCCGATGCGCGCACGGGCATCGAGAATGGATGTGGTTCTCGGCGTGGGTGGAGCGCAACCTGTCATCGCGGCGCAGCGTCGGACGGGTATGGACTCGCGCCCGGGCGTCCGAATCCGATTGGCCACGGCCTCGGTCGCGCTCGTCGTCCTCCTCGTGGCCTGCGGCAGCGACGGGACGCCCACCCCGCCTACCTCGGTCCGGGTGACGACGGCCGCCGCACCTGCCAACGCCTGCATGGACGCCCTGATCACCGGCATCCTCGTGCCGCATGCGGCCTGGGGGATCGGCCTCCAGACGCCCGGAACCGGCGAGCTCACCCGGCCGATCTTCCCGTTCGGCTACTCGGCGGTCGTCGACGGCGATCGGCTTGCGCTCCTCGACGAGAAGGGCCGGCTCGTGGCCCACACCGGCGACCTCATCCAGTCGGGAGGCGGCTCGATCGACCCGGGATCAGTCGTCCTGTGCGGCGGCATCGAGGTCGTCCCCGGCTGACGCGTGCCGTCGACCTCGATCCGCGTCGGCCGGGCCCCCCTCAGCCGCCGACGAAGCTGAGCCGGACGGTTCGGACGTCGTTGTCTTCGTTCGGGTCGAGAAGGGCGATCGATTGCCACGTCCCCAGCGCGAGACGGCCGCCGATGACCGGGATCGACACCGACGGGGACGCCAGCAACGGGACCACGTGATCCGCGCCGTGACCGGGTGAGCCGTGCCGATGGCGCCACCGATCGTCGCGCGGGAGCAGCTCATCCATGGCCGCGACGAGGTCGGCATCCGAGCCGGCCCCGAGCTCCATGACGACGACGCCCGCCGTGGCGTGCGGCACGAAGACGTTTAGGAGGCCGTCACCCTCACCGGCCACGAAGCGCTCGCACTCGGCGGTGAGATCGAACAGCCCGCGGCGTGTGCCAGTCCGGACAGTGATCTCGGTCGACTTCACCACCGCATGCTACGTGCCCGGGGGTCCCGACCAAGCCGGACCACCGCACTTTGGCCCGCCACCCGCTCGTCCGCGTGATGCGTCCACGGGCATCAAGAACGGACATGTCGTCCGGCCGGGGCGGCGAAGGCCGGGGCGGCGAAGGCCGGGTCGCGCGAAGCCCCTGGGTCAGGCGCCCTCGAAGTCCCAGCGCGTCTGGGCCACAGGATCGTCCTTCTTGAACCCGAAGACCTTGTGAGCTCGGAGGCGGTAGCAGCGGACGACGCTGTCCTTGCGGTCCTTCATCTTCAGGTGCCCGTCGCCGACCTCGTACGGGAAGGTGTTCCGATACTTCGAGGCGATCGCTTCGACCACGACCTGGAGTCGCCCGAGATCGATGACCTCCTCGGCGTCGGCCTCGACGACGACGTCGGTGCCGGTCATCCCGCTGCAGCCCGTCGTCAGGACGCAGTGGGCATTGGCGGCCAGGTTGCGTCGCCTCTGCTCGTCGTCACCGGTCGTGACGTGCATGGCGTCATCGACCCACACGCCGGCCATCGGCGTCACATGCGGCCGACCGTCGCTACGGACGGTCGAGAGCCAGTAGATCTGGGCCGATTCCAGGAGCTGCCGCGCCTCCCACCATGGTGTCGGCGACGCCGCGGGGTCGCTGAATGCGGGGTCGATCTTGCCGATCGGGTCACGGACGGGGGTCATCGTGGACATGGCTGGCCTCCTGCCCGGAGCATGGCGATTCGACGGCTGCGACCGTTCTTCTGGACGGCTGCCGGCCATCGCAGGCACGTGACATTCAAGGCCGCGGCACCCGCGCGCGTATGACATCAACCGCGTGGCGCCCACGCGCATGACGTCGGCCCGGTCCGGCGAGGCCGTCCGGCTCTGGCGCCCGGTGCCCGGCGCTGCTTCGATGGACGCACCCACGGGCGCCCCCGACGTGGGCAGACCATGGCCAGCGCGGGAGGTGCGCCGATGTTCAAGAAGATCCTGCCGTTCGTGATCGTCGCGATCGTCCTCGGCGTCGCCCTCAGCGTGCTCGTCGCGACACAGCGGCTGGGCTGCACGCCATCGGCCCTCGGCCGGTTCGTGAAGCGCTTGGCGGACCTGCCGATCGAGCCGGGCGAGCCAAGCGATCCCGCCGGGGCCAACGCGCCGGAAAGGGCAGCCTGACCGAACCTCGTCGCGGAAACGCCGAAGCCCCGGCCGGCCGGCCGGGGCTTCGGCTAGTGGAGTGCCAGTCTCGCTACTGCACGGGCACCACGTCGGCCTCGCCCGGGACGAGCGACAGGAGCGTCGTCCAGAGCGTGCCGTCGCCGCCGATCGTCGTCGACATCGGGATCGGCAGGCCGGTCGCGACCTCGTCGCAGTCGAACGGGAACGAGCCCCAGGCGCAGGCGTTGATCGTCCCGCCGGTGGGCGCCTGGAAGACCTCGACCGTCCACCAGCTGGCCTCGTCGAGCTCGGTCACGTAGAGCGTTCCGTCCGGCCCGAAGTTGAG
>Ga0209341_10003274_pt1 | contig 15175 bp, 17 predicted proteins | sample RifCSP13_2_FD_184020 | JGI IMG/M metagenome (GOLD analysis project Ga0209341, IMG submission 184020) | Soil microbial communities from Rifle, Colorado - Rifle CSP2_sed 13_2 (SPAdes) (version 2) | ecosystem: Environmental > Terrestrial > Deep subsurface > Rock core/Sediment | place: Rifle...
TGGCGACGAGGACCGCCGGAACTCCCGAGGTCTGCACGATGCGGGCGACTGCCAGGTCGTCGTCGCCGATCGGGGTGGTGGCGTCGGTGATGACCAACACCACGTCCGCGCCCCCCACTGCAGCCTCTGCCTGTCCCCTGATGTCGGCGGTGAGGTCGCCGCGGCGTGACTCCCACCCACCGGTGTCGACCACGAGAAACGGGATGCCGGTCCATTCGGCCCGGAACTCCCGCCGATCCCGGGTCACGCCCGGCTTCTCCTGCACCACCGCGGCACGCCGTTTCAGGAACCGATTGACCAATGTCGACTTGCCCACGTTGGGACGGCCGACGATGGCCACGACAGGGAGGCGACTCATGCCGGCAAGGATATGGGGTTCGGGGCGGTGTCCCCATTCGCCGGGATGCCGGAGGAGAGAGCGTCGCATCCCGCCCTACCATCGTCCGATGGTCGAACGGGTCCTTCTCGCCGAACCACGAGGGTTCTGCGCCGGCGTCGAGATGGCGATCAAGGCGCTCACGTGGATGGTTCGCGTCTTTCAACCCCCCGTCTACTGTTTCCACGAGATCGTCCACAACGCCACCGTCGTCGAGGTGTTCGAGCGCGCCGGGGTGGTCTTCGTCGACTCGATCACCCAGGTGCCGGTTGGCGCCCCGATCATGCTCTCCGCCCATGGATCGGCACCGGAGGTCGTGGCGGCGGCAGCGGCTCGCAGCGCGGTGATGGTCGACGCGGTGTGCCCGCTGGTCACCAAGGTCCACCACGAGGTTCGATCCAAGGTGGCAGCCGGGTTTGAGATCATCTACGTCGGCCACGATGGCCACGACGAGGCGGTGGGCACGGTGGCGGAAGCTCCCGAGTCGGTGACTCTGGTCGACCCCGAGCGGGGGATGGGGGATTTCACGCCGGCCGACCCCAGCCGGGTGGCGCTCGTCGCGCAAACGACGCTGGGGATGTTCGAGTGGGAGTCGGTGCTCGACGACGCCTCGGCCCGGTTCCCCGAGCTGTGGACGGCCCGACGCAGCGACCTCTGTTACGCCACCACCAACCGTCAGGAAGCCGTCCTCGAACTCGCCAAGGCATCCGACGTGGTCTTGGTGGTCGGGTCGGAGACCTCATCGAACACCATGGCGCTCGTCCGTGTGGCCCGGGAGCACGGTGTGGCGGCGTACCGCGTCGACGGGCCCGAGTCGATCGATCCGGCGTGGCTCGCGGGTGCGACGACGGTGGGAGTCACCGCCGGTGCCTCGGCCCCGGACAGCACGGTGCGGGCCGTGATCGACGCAGTCGCACCGCGGCTCGGCGTCGAGACGCTGTCGGTGTCGACCGAATCGGAGTACTTTCCACCCCCGCCGCAGCTCCGGGCATTGCTGTCGGCACTCCAGGCGATGGTGGAGGCTGGGGTCGGCGCCCGCCACCCCGGTCGCCCCGGCCTGCTCGACGAAGACCGCGCTTGGGGCGCCACCGAGGCGCTGGAGATGCTGGCAAGGGAGTAGCAGGCCCCACGGTGCACAAGGGAACGTTGCTGCTTGCCACCTCTACTCAGACCCTCCCCACCAGGTCCAGAACCCGTGCCACGACCTCGGCAACACTCAGCCGGCCGGTGTCGATGGTGATCGCGTCGTGTGCCGGGCGGAGGGGTGATGTCGCCCGCGCCGAGTCGGCGGCGTCCCGTCTGGCCATCTGGTCGAGGAGGGCGGCGACGCTGTTTCCTGCCGCCTCGTCGTCGGCGGAGCGTCTTCGGGCGCGCGTCTCGGGGTCGGCGGTGAGAAACACCTTGACGGGTGCCGCCGGGAAGACCACGGTCCCGATGTCCCTGCCTTCGACCACGGCCTCCCCGCCCTGCTTCGCCACCCACGATCGCTGCATCTTGACGAGCGAGGCGCGCACGGGAGCATGGGCAGACACTTCGCTGACCGCCGCGGTCACCTCGGGGCTGCGGAGATCCTGCGAAGCGTCGGTGCCGTCCAGGAGCAGGTGACCGTCCACGAAGTCGACCTCCGTGCCTGCAAGTGCCCTCACGATCCCGGAGGCGTCGTCGGGGGTGACACCGGCACGCAGGGCGACGAATGTCGCCATCCGGTAGTAGGCGCCGGTGTCGAGGTAGACGGCGCCGAGCGCGTCGGCGACAGCGCGAGCCACGGTGCTCTTGCCGACCCCGCTCGGCCCGTCTATCGCAACGACCATGTCTCCTCCAGCACCTGATCGAATCCGGGCCAGGAGACCGCGGCGGCCTCGAACCCTTCGACCGTCACGGTACCGCCGCGTGACGCAGCGATGGCCGCTGCCATGGCGATGCGGTGGTCGCGTGCGGCCGCCACCACTCCCCCAATGAGGCCGGTGCCCTCCACTGCGAATCCGGCGTTCGACGGCTCGGCCGATCCGCCGAGCGAGCGGATCATCGCCACCGTGGACGCGATCCGGTCACTTTCTTTGGTGCGCAACTCGGAGGCGTCCTCGATCATGGTGACGCCGTCGGCGAACGCGGCGAGGACGGCGACGAGCGGCAACTCGTCAAGGGTGCGCACGGTTTGGACACCGCGGATCGTGGTGGCGTGGAGGTATCCGCCCGTCACCGTGACTTCGCCGACGGGATCCCCGAGCACGTGGCCGGTCGGGGTGATGTCCACCGTGGCGCCCATTGCGGCGAGGACGTCGAGGAACCCGGTCCGGCCCGGGTTGAGGGACACCGATGGCACCCGCACCGACGAGCCCGGATTGATGGCGGCAGCCGCCCACAGGAACGCCGCGGACGAGGTGTCGCCGGGGAGCAGGGCATGGATCGGCCTGATGATCGAGGGATCGATCCGCAACACCGTCTCGGTGGTCCGGCTGCCGAGCCCGAGGTATTCGAGCCATCGCTCCGTGTGGTCGCGGAACCCATGCGGAGAGTCGATCGTGGTGGGGCCGGCCGCCTGGAGGGCGGCGAGCGCCACTGCGGTGCGGACCTGGGCACTGGCGATTGGGATCGACACCGCGGCGCCTCGCAACGGCCTGCCGTCGATGACGACGGGTGGGGTACCCGCATCGGAAACTCGGATGGAGGCGCCGAGAACGCCGAGGGGACCGGCAAGGCGGCGCATCGGGCGGGCCGTCAGTGACTCGTCTCCTACGATGACCGACCGGAAGGAACTCGGGGCGAGTGCCCCGGTGAGGAGCCGCATCGTGGTGCCCGAGTTGGCCGCATCGATCGGGTGGTCGAGGGGACGCCATCGGGCGACGCCGGGAGACTCGACGATGTCGGGGTCGATCCGCACCCCCAATTGCTCGAGGGCGCGGCGGGTGGCGGCGATGTCGGTGCCGGGGCCGGCTCCGCGTACCACCGAGCGTCCCTTCGCCATGGCTGCCAGTAGGAGTGCTCGGTGGGAGAGCGACTTGTCGCCGGGCACGGTCACGTCGGCATGGAAGGGACGGCCGGGTCCGACGAAGGAGGTCACGCCAGGATCATCCCATCCCGGCGGCGCGGTACAGGTCGCGTACCTCCTCAACCGTCAGTGGTCGCCACTCCCCTGGCCTCAACGAGCGATCTTGGATCGGCCCTATCGCCAGCCGGACCAGTCGGACCACGTCATGGCCGACTGCGGCGAGCATGCGGCGAACCTGGCGCTTGCGCCCTTCGAGCATGACCACCTCCACGAGCGTCTCGGGCCCAATGCGGTCGATCACCCGCGCCGACACCGCGTGAGCGGGGCCATCGTCGAGTTCGACCCCTTCGATGAGATTGCGCAGGGCGGCGACGCCGGGGGACCCCTTGACGCGCGCCAGGTAGGTCTTGGTGACGCCGTGGCTGGGATGGGTGATCGCCTCGGTGAGGTCCCCGTCGTTGGTGAGGATGATCAGCCCCTCGCTGTCGGCGTCGAGGCGCCCCACCGGGTACACCCGAGTGTCGGCCGGCACGAGTTCGACAACGGTTCGTTCGGCATGGGGATCTTCGACCGTGCTCACCACGCCGCGCGGCTTGTTGAGGAGGTAGTGGACGAGGCCGGGCCGCACCGGCAATGGCACACCGTCGACGAGCACGAGAGCACTGTCGGGGTCGACCTTCTGTCCGAGGTGCGCCGGGGCACCGTCGACGACGACTCGTCCGGCCTTCACCAGGTCCTCGGCACTGCGCCGCGACGCGATGCCGGAGTGGGCGATCAACTTCTGGAGTCGCTCGATGGCTCCTCCGGGCGGAAGGGCCGCTCCAGTGCCTCCACGATGTCCGCGGGAGGGACGTGGTCGGCGAGGGGCGGCAAATCGGACAGCGAGACGAGGCCGAGCTTCTCGAGGAAAAGGTCGGTGCTTCCGTAGAGGACGGCCTGGCCCGAGCCCGGTGCGATGCCGACGACGTCGACGAGGCCGCGACGCTCCAAGGTACGCAGCGCCTGCTCGGAGTCGACACCGCGAATCTCGGCGACCTGAGCCCGTGAGACCGGCTGGCGGTAGGCGACGACGGCGAGGGTCTCCAACGCCGCACGGGAGAGCGTGGTCGCGGTCGGTGAGGCGGCAAACCGATCGAGATACGGCCGGAGATCGGGGCGGGTGTACAGGCGCCACCCTCCTGCCGCTTCACGCAGGACCAGCCCGCTGGCGGTGGCGGAGAGTCGCTCTGCGAGTCGCTGCAGGGCTTCGGTCACCTCGGCAGGGGGAAGCTCCAACACCTCGGACAGTTCGGCTGCCGGCACCGGGGACTCAGCCACGAACAGGATCGACTCGACCGCGGCGATGGCGTCCATCAGGCCTCCTCCCCCACCGAGACGTCCCATTCGCTGATCACCGAGTCGAGAGTGGAGGTGGTGCGACGCAGCGTGATCGGTCCGGCGACATCGGTCTGACGAGCCTCCACCAGACCCCAGCGCGCCAACTCCAAGACGGCGAGGAAATAGGCGATGACCTCCATCGGCCGGGCGAGGTGGCCGGTGACTCGCTCGAAGTCGGTCTCGATCTCGGCGTCGAGCCGGCGACGCAGGTCGGCGATGGCATCGGAAACAGATGGGAGGTCGAGGTCGAGGTGGTCGAGACCCGGCTCCTCGGTCACACGGGTCAGCACGCGATCGGCGATGACTGCGAGCTGCTGCGCGGTCGCCCCGATCCGCACCTCTGCCGGCGGCGGCGTGATGCCGGGATCGGTCCCGGCATCACGGGCCACGCACAACGCGGTGGACTCGAACCGATGGGCGAGAACGGCGGCGACGTCCTTGAACGTGAGGTTGGCCAGCAGCCGAGAGAGCAGGCGGTCGCGTTCCTCGGCGAGCAGCAGATCCTCGTCGAGGTCGACGTCGGAGTCTCCGGGCAGCAGCCGGCGCGCCTTGAGCTGGATGAGCGTGGAGGCGATCACCAGGAACTCCGACGTCACCTCGAGGTCGAGCGTGCGCATCAGGTCGAGATAGGAGACGTACTCGGACACCAGCCCGCCCAGGCTGAGATCGTTGACGTCGAGACGCCTCGCGGTGATCAATTGGAGGAGCAGGTCGAGCGGCCCCTCGAAGATCGGTGTGGTGACTTCGAAGCTCATGCCGGGGGCATGGTATCGGCGGGCGAGGGGTGGGAGGGAGACCGACGAGGCGTGCCTACTGCCGGCTGTCGTTGGTGCTGCGGCCGCGGGACCGGCTCCAACGGGTCACTCCCCATCTGCTGCCGACAGCACCGGCCACGCTTCAAGCGCAACCCCGTCGGGTCGCTCGCCGTGATGGTGCTCGGCAAACGCGACGATCAGGTCGGCTGAGCCCGCGTTTCTCAAGTCGGCGGCACCGAGCGGGCCATGGTCGAGGTACGCCCGCCACCTCCCTCGTACCGGCAGGTGGAGCAGCCCCAGCCCTGAGGCGAACGACCTGGCACAGACCCCGGTGCGCGAGTGCCGCTTGCCGACGTCATGGAGCAGCGCCGCGGCGAGGAGCACAGGGTCCGTAGCGGACGACTGGGCCCGCCTGCCCACCGTCACCGCATGGTCTAGATCGATCACCGGTTGCGCCCAGAACAGCTCCGCCTCGGCGGCCGTGAGCAACGAGGCGATCCACGACTGATCGGCTGGTGACGGTCGTCGGGCCCGCAGCGAGCCGAAGAACCGGCGCACCAGGTGCCGGGGGGATCCGGGGGCGCTCACACCGCCAACCTGATGATCCAGCTGATCCACGACCCGAGGAAACGCAGCGACTGAGGTATGACGAGCACGAGGACGAACAGCACGATGAACCCGTACTGGGACGCCTGCGCATAGAGGCGCCGTCCCACCGGTGGCAGGATGAGGGGAAGGAGGCGGCTGCCGTCGAGAGGAGGAATCGGGAGCATGTTGAACACGGCGAGGGCGGCATTGACGGTGAGCACGCCGCCGACCACGTGGGCCCACAGGGCGCCGCTGGTCAGGTAGACGACGCCGCCGACCTGCTCGAGCGGCCCGAGGCGACCGACGATCACAGCGATGGTCAGGTTGGTGAACGGCCCGGCGAGAGCAGTCAGGGCCATCCCCCGGATCGGGCTGCTGCGGAACCGGGACGGGTCGACCGGCACCGGCTTCGCCCAGCCGAACACGTTCTGATGGGCCAGGGCAAGCATGCCGGGGAGCAGCACAGAGCCGAACGGGTCGATGTGCCGGATCGGGTTGAGCGACAGCCGGCCCGCCTCTTTGGCGGTGGGGTCTCCGAGCCGGCGCGCAACGACGCCATGGGACACCTCGTGGAAGATCACCGACGGGAGGAGCACCACAATGAACAGAACGGCGTCGAGTACGCCGTTGTCGGAGATCATCGGTCCGACGTCAGACCTTCGCTGCCTTGCAGTCCACGCAATGCGACGACGACGGCCGGTATTCGAGCCGGGCCTCACCGATGTCCTTTCCGCAGACGACGCAGGTGCCGTAGGTGCCTTCGGCCAATCTGTCGAGAGCGACATCGACCTCGTCGAGAGACCGTTTCACCGACTCGACGATTCCGAGGACCTCGGTACGCTCGGAAGTCGCCGAAGCGGCATCGGCAAACCCCTCAGGGAAGTCGACGTCGGCGCTCAGGTCGCCGTCTTCGGACGCGCCCAGCTCGCTCAGCTGGTGCATGAGGTGGCTGCGCTCCTCGGTGAGGCGTGCCTTGATGGATTCGTGGGCGACCATGAGTGCCTCTCAGCTACGGGGATGTGTCGTCGCGTACACCTCAAGAAGGTGCCGGGGCGACACACGGGTATAGACCTGGGTAGTGGAAATCGTAGCGTGACCGAGCATCTCCTGAACGGTTCTGAGGTCCGCTCCCCCTTCGACCATGTGCGTCGCGGTGCTGTGGCGCAGGACGTGCGGGGAGACGGTGTCCACCCTGATCCCCGCCTTTACTGCACTCGCCCGCACGATGTTCCACACCGCTTGACGGCTGAGGCGCCGGCCACGGAGGCTGAGGAACATGGCGTTGCCCGACCGTCCCGACCGCAACGCCGCTCGATCGGGGAACCAGGAACGCAACGCCTCCCGAGCCGCCGAGCCGACCGGTACGATCCGTTGCTTGTTGCCCTTTCCGGTGAGGATCGCCGTCGCCTCATCGAGATCGAGGTCGAGTTCGTCGAGGGTCACTGCCTCGGCCACGCGTGCGCCGGTGGCGTACATGAACTCGAGAAGCGCCCGGTCGCGCCGACCGGCCACGGTGGCCGGGTCGGGCGCGTCGAGGAGCTTGGCCACTTCTTCGATCGTGAGCGCCTTGGGGAGGGGGCGGGGTCTGCGCGGCGACTCGAGAAGGATGGTGGGATCGGTCCGAGCCAGTCCTTCGGAGACGAGAAACCTGTGGAACCCGCGCACCGCGGCCACCCGGCGGCCGATGGTCGTCGGCGCATAACCCTGTTTCCGCAACGAGGACACGTAGCCGGACGCCAGTTCGGGTGTCGGGGGCCGGCCGGCAAGAAACGCCGCGTAGCTCGAGAGATCCCTGCGGTAGGCGGCGATCGTGTTCGCGGCCAGGCCACGCTCGGCAACGAGGGAGGCGAGGAACTCGGGGATCTGGAGCGCGAGCCCGGCGGCGCCCGCCGCGGCGGTCATGCCGGGTCCGCGACCGACTTCTCCAGCGCATCGAGCGCGGCATCTCGATGACGATCGGTGGCGGCAGCCATGAATCCGGCGAACAGCGGATGCGGGTCGTCGGGGCGTGACTTGAACTCGGGATGGAACTGCGACCCGACGAAGTAGGGGTGGTCGGGCAGCTCGATGATCTCGACCAGCTGATCGTCGGGCGAAAGCCCCGCCATGAGCATCCCCGCATCTTCGAGGTCTTTGCGATACCGGTTGTTCACCTCATAGCGGTGGCGGTGCCGCTCGTAGATCAACTCCTCCCCGTACACCCTTCGGGAGTGCGACCCTTCGGCCAGGCGCGCCGCGTAGAGGCCGAGCCGCATGGTCCCGCCCATGTCCTCCACGGCCTGCTGAGTCTCCATGAGGTCGATGACGGGATGCGAGGTGAGTGGGTCGAACTCGCTGGAGTTGGCGTCGGCGAGGCCCAGCTGGGAGCGGGCGAACTCGATGACGGCGCATTGAAGTCCGAGACAGAGCCCGAGGAAGGGGATCCGATGCTCCCTGGCGTAGCGGACCGCGGCGATCTTGCCTTCGATGCCCCTTACGCCGAAGCCTCCCGGAACGACGACGCCGTCCACGCCGTCGAGGTGGGTGTCGGCGAGCATGCCCTCCATGTCGTCGCTGGCGATCCACCTCAGGTCGAGCTGCACCCCGGCGGCGAGGGCACCGTGCTTGAGGGCTTCGACGACCGACAGATAGGCGTCGGGGAGATCGATGTACTTGCCGACCAGGGCGATCGTGACCGGTTCGGCAGGTCGGGACATGCGCTCCACCATCTCCTGCCAACCGGTGAGGTCGGGCTCTGGCGTCACGAGGCGGAGCTTGGTGCACACCACCTCGTCGAGGCCGCCTGCATGGAGGGTGAGCGGAACCGAGTAGATGTTCGCGGCGTCGGGGGCATTGATGACCGCGCTGGCCGGGACGTCGCAGAAGAGGCTGATCTTGCGGCGTTCCGCCTCGTCCACCGGACGGTCGGAGCGGACGACGATGGCGTCGGGTTGGATCCCCCGGCTGCGCAATTCGGCAACGCTGTGCTGGGTGGGCTTGGTCTTCATCTCCCCGGATGGACCGAGGTAGGGGGTGAGCGTGACGTGGATGAAGACGGCATTCTCATGTCCCACGTCGTTGCGCAACTGCCGGATCGCTTCGAGGAACGGGAGGATTTCGATGTCTCCGACGGTGCCCCCGATCTCGGTGACGACCACGTCCACCTCGGTCCGCTCGCCGAGGCGGCGAATGCGACTCTTGATCTCGTTGGTGATGTGCGGGATGACCTGGACGGTGTCGCCCAAGTAGTCGCCGCGGCGCTCTTTCTGGATCACCGTCTGGTAGACGGAGCCGGTGGTGACGTTGGAGTCGCGCAGGAGGTTGCGGCCCGTGAAGCGCTCGTAGTGGCCGAGGTCGAGGTCGGTCTCACCGCCGTCATCGGTGACGAACACCTCGCCGTGTTGGAACGGGTTCATCGTGCCGGGGTCGACGTTGATGTACGGGTCGAGCTTCTGGTTGACCACGCGGAGACCGCGAGCGCGCAACAGCCGCCCCAGGGAGGCGGCTGTGATGCCCTTCCCGAGGCTGCTGACGACCCCACCAGTCACGAAGACGTACTTGGTCATGTCCCTCGGGATAAGGACAGTAGCAGCGGGGTGCCGATCACGAGGGTTTCCTCGATCCGGCGAGAGCGAGCAGCTCCGACGCGTGTCCCTTGCCCTGGACGCTGTCCTCGATGCCGCTCAGCATGCGGGACAACTCGGTCAGCCGCTCGTCACCCTCGACCCTTCGGACCTGGGCGGAGTCCTCGGCGCGTTCCACGACGAAGTGGGTGTCGGCGAAAGCGGCGATCTGCGGGAGGTGGGTGACCACGAGGACCTGCCGATCGACGGCGAGTCGCGCCAGCATCTCCCCCATCGCCAACGCCGTTGAACCGCCGACGCCCGCATCGATCTCGTCGAAGGCGACGACGTCGGCGTCGGCGACACCGGCGGCGACCCGAACCGCGAGCACGAGTCGGCTGAGCTCCCCGCCCGATGCCACCCGAGAGACGGGTCCCGGGGTGAGGCCGGTCGTCGATGCGAACGACAGGGTGACCCGGTCGGCTCCGTGGGGGCCGGGGGCCGCCTGGGTGATCTCGATGGTGAGCACCGGGTCGTGGAACCCGAGCTCGGTCAGGAGCGCCAGGGCGTCGGCGGCGAGGGACTTCCCGGCTCGGCGCCGCGCCTCGGCGAGGTGTTCGCCGGCGGCAGCGGCGGTTGCCTCGGCGGTGGCGATGTCGGCGGCCATGGTTTCGGCACGAGCCGAAAGGGTCTCCAGCCGTTCCGCCCGTGCCGCTGCTTCGGTCCCGTAGAGGATCACCTCGTCGACGTTCGAGCCGTACTTGCGCTTGAGGTCTGACAGAACGGCGATCCGGTCCTCCATGGTCCGCAATGCGGCCGGGTCGTGGTCGATGCCGTCTGCAGCAGCGCGCAGGTCGGTAGCCACCTCCTCCGTCTCTGTGATCGTCGTCTCGAGACGAGTGACGTACGTTTCGAGAGACGGATCGAGGTCACGAGCCGCACGGATGCGGCCGAGCGCCGTGCGCAATTGGTCACCGGCACCATCCTCCTCGTCCATGACCGAGGTGGCGGCCACGATCGCCTCGATGATCTCGGCGGCATGGCGGACCCGTCCCAGCGCCGCCTTGAGTTCGACGTCCTCACCGGGTTGAAGTCGGGCGCCGGCGATCTCCCGCGCCTCGTGACGGGCGAGATCGAGGTCCCGGGCGAGTGCCCTGGCGTCTCCGCCGAGCTGGTCGCGGTCGGCTCGCAACGCCACGAGGTGTTGCCAGGCGGACGAGTAGGCCGTCGTGGCCTCCTGCCCGGAGGCGTCGAGGAGGCCGTCGACCAGACGCCGGAGTGATGCCTCCTTGCCCAGAGAGAGGTGTTCGTGTTGCTCGACGATCTCGACCATCGCCTCGAGGCGCTCCGAGAGCGTCTTGAGCGGAACCATGGCGCCGTCCACGTAGGCGCGGGACTTGCCTGCGGCCACCCGCCTGGCGACCACGACTTCGTCATCGCCGAGGGTGAATCGCCCCTCCACCCTGGCCTCGTCGTCGCGGGGGCCGACCCGGTCTGTCCTGGCCGGATCACCGCGAAGGAGCCTGAGCGCCCCGAGGAGCAGAGTCTTGCCCGCTCCGGTCTCCCCGGTGATCGCCACGAGACCGGTGCCCGGTTCGATCCGAGAGGCGGCGATGATTCCCAGGTTCTCGACGTAGAGTTCCTCAAGCATCGGGGAGCCGGAACTTCTCTTTGACGGTGTGGGCGAAGATCCGTGGCTCGAACCTGACGAACCGGGCGGGGATCGCTCCCCGTGCCACCCGGATGGACTGGCCCGGGTCGAGTTCGTCGTAGGTCTGACCGTCGACGTTGACGCGGGCGCGTCGATCCGAGGTGACGAGCACGTCGAGCACGACCTCGGGTGAGAACACGATGGTTCGCCCGAACGTGGTGTGAGGGGCCACCGGGGTCAGCAGGAGCGCCTCGATGTCGGGATCCACGAGAGGACCGCCGGCCGAGAAGGTGTAGGCGGTCGAACCGGTCGGCGTGGCGACGATCACCGCGTCGGCGCGGTACCCGACGAGGTGCTCTCCGCCGATCGACACCGCCACCGCCACCACCTGACGGCTGATCGCCTTTTCGACGACGACGTCGTTGAGGCCGTCGACGATGGTGCCGTCCGGCAACGTGACCTCGAGCGTCATGCGGTCCGACACGACGTAACGCGAAGCTACGAGTGCGTCGAGCGCCGCCCCGATGCGTGCCGGTTCGACCTCGGCGAGGAAGCCGAGGGTCCCGGCGTTGATGCCCAGCACGGGCAGGCCGGCGGCGCGTGCCACTCGGGCCGCCTCGAGGACGGTCCCGTCACCACCGACGGCGACCACCACGTCGCCGGAGACGGGCGTACCCGGTTCGCGGGGCTTGAGGCCGTTGACGCGTGCTGCGTCGGCCGGGGAGCCCGACACGATGATCCCCCGAGTGGCGGCCTCCTCGACCAGTCTCACGGCCGTCTGGGCCGCGGAAGGCCGCGAGGGGTGGAGCACGAGGGCGAGGTTCACGAGACGGCCTCGCCGGCGGCGCGAGCGGAATCGATCCCGTCGGCTCCGAGCCGCCCGTGCACCAGGAACTCCCGGTTCCCTTTGGCACCGGTGATGGGGCTCGCCATCGCCGCGAGGACGCCGATGCCGGCGTCGCGCAGAGCCGTCGTCACGGCTTGCACCGCATCCCGGTGGGCGTTCGGGTCGCGGACGATGCCACCAGAACCCACCCGGTCCTTGCCCACTTCGAACTGCGGCTTCACCAGGACAACGTAGTCCGTGCCGGTTCTCCCGGCGGCAGCCAGAGCAGGAGCAAGGAGGGAGGCCGTGATGAACGAGACGTCCATCACGACGACGTCGAAGGGCGCCCCGAGCCGTGTCGGATCGGCGGTCCGGAAGTTGGTGCGATCGACGACCACCACCCGGTGATCCGTCTGCAGTCGCCACACGAGTTGGCCGTAGCCGACGTCGACGGCGACCACCCGCGCCGCATCCCGGCGCAGCAGCACGTCGGTGAAGCCGCCGGTCGATGCCCCCACGTCGAGCGCAATGGAGCCGGCGACGTCGAGATCGAATCGATCCAAGGCCGCGTCGAGTTTGGCGCCGGCGCGGCTGGCCCAGCCCGGGCCGTCGGCCGCGAACTCGATCGGTTCGTCGGGTGCCACCATCGTGGCGGGCTTGGCAGTAGGCCGTCCGGCAACGACGACCCGTCCGTCCACGATCGCGTCGTGGGCGGCACTGCGAGTGTCGGCGAGACCGCGCCGCACCAACTCGGCGTCAAGGCGTCGGCGCAGGGCCTGTCCCTTCGCCGTCGGGTTCGAGGGCGGCCGCCAGCGTTTCGGCGACCGCGTCGGCCAGTCCGGGGGCGTCGGCGGGGTCGGCCGACTCGAGTTCAGAGATCAGGGCATCGACGGGCGTATCATCCATGAGGGGCATTATCCCCGCACCGGCCGACAGGAAGTGCGCATTGCTGCCCGTTCGAGACGTCAATCCCACGCGCATCCGGCCTCTCATGACGTGGGCGATCATCGCCGCCAACGCCGCCGTCTTCTTCCTGACGCCACAGACCCCCCCGCAATCGGACGAATTCGCCTACGGGCACGCCGCCATCGCCTGTGAGATCACCACCGGTGAACCGGTGACGGCCCTCGAAGCCAACGCGGGGGTGTGCATCGACGGCAACGCTGCAAGCGCCGCATATCCCGACAAGCAGATCTGGCTGTCGGTGCTCGTGTCGATGTTCCTGCACGCCGGTCTCGCCCACATCCTGTTCAACATGTGGAGCCTGTGGATCTTCGGGAACAACGTCGAGGAGGCGTTCGGATCGGTCCTGTACCTCGTCTTCTATGTGGCGGCCGGGGTGGCGGCGACTGCGGGATTCGTCCTGATGAATCCAGGACTCACCGTCCCGCTCGTGGGTGCCTCGGGGGCGATCGCCGGTGTGATGGGGGCCTACCTGGTGCTGTTTCCCCGGCATCAGGTGATGACCTTCTTGTTTTTCCGGGTGGTGGCGATGCCTGCGGTCGGCTTCCTCGGGTTCTGGTTCCTGAGCCAGTTCCTGTTGTTCGGGTCGGAATCGGGTGTCGCGTGGGAGGCGCACGTCGGTGGTTTCGTCTTTGGGGCAGTCGTCGCCCTGATCTTCCGCAGGACCCTCCTCTCGCGGACGATGGACGGGGCACCGGGCCGCACCTGAGATGGCGCTCAGAGGGTGCCTCTCAGTCCCGAAGGATCAACGAGGCAAGTCCGGCCACAGAGTCGAGCACGTGGTTCGGCTGCGGATCGGCGGCTGATGCGTCGCGTGTCACCCCGGTCATGACGAGCACCGTCGTCCACCCCCCCGTCCCTCCGAAGGCGAGATCGGTTTCGGCCCGATCTCCGACCACCCACGTCGGCCCCGAGCCGAGCAGTGCCTCGACACAGCGGCGCATGGGGTCGTGGGGCTTGCCGGCGTACTCGGGTGCCCGACCCCCGGCGCGCTCGACGGCGGCAATGATCGAGCCGGCACCGGGGTCGGGCACTCCCCTCGTGGGAAATGTGGCATCGGGGTTCGTCCCGATGAATCGTGCCCCGAGCAGCACCGCATGACTCGCCCGCTGCAGCCGTTCGTATGAGATCCCCCGGTCGAGGCCGACCACGACGGCCCGAGCCGCCGCCGGATCGTCCGTCAGTGCCAGACCTGCCGCGCTGATGGTGTCGGCGAGACCACGTTCCCCGATCGCGAGGACGGGCCGGTCGTGGTCGGTGAGCATCGATGCCGCTGCCATCGCCGAGGTCACGACCGCTGCTGGATCCACTGGTATCCCGACGATCTGTTCGACACGCTCGGCTACGACGGTGGCGGTCTTCGTCGAATTGTTGGTGGCGAACACGAGTCGGAGTCCGGCGCCCATCAAGACCTCGAGAGCCCGGCGCGCACCGGGTACCGCCTCGTCGTCGACATAGAGGCAGCCGTCGAGGTCGAGGATGACGTTGCCCGGACCCGGGGTCCCGGCTAATACTCGGTGAGCCATGCTCTCCCCGTTCCGCGCGTACTTCCCGGCCGGTCCCGGTCCTCTCACCGCCATCGATGCGGCGCAATCCGCTCGGGGGATCCGAGAGGACGCCCGACGGTACCAGTCGGAGATGTTCCTGGACCGGGCGGTGGCCGAGGGACGAGCCGCCGGATCTTCCGTTCCGTCGGTCTACCGATACACGATCACCGAGGGTGGAGCGGAAGTCCTGAGCGGACTGGTGGGCGCCACGTCGGCTGCCGACCTGCTGCCCCATGAGGAGACCGTCGCCACCGCTCCTCACTCACCGTCGCCATCAGTGGAGATTCGGCCCGTCGTCGCCATCACCGAGGAGCCGCTGCCATCGTGGCGAGCCACCGGTGTCTCGAGCATCGTGATCGACGGCGCCGGTCGCGAGCACGCCGCCGGCGCGGTCGCCCTGGAGGGCTCCCTGCCTCGGGGGCCCTACGTGCTGGCCGACGGCCATCACCGCCGTCGCGCCGCACTCGCCACCTGGGGAGACCGGTGCCGGATACTCACCCTGGTGATCGGGTCGAACGGTGCCGGGCTGGAGACGGGCAGCTTCCATCGGAGATTCGCGTC
>Ga0209341_10003276_pt1 | contig 15172 bp, 13 predicted proteins | sample RifCSP13_2_FD_184020 | JGI IMG/M metagenome (GOLD analysis project Ga0209341, IMG submission 184020) | Soil microbial communities from Rifle, Colorado - Rifle CSP2_sed 13_2 (SPAdes) (version 2) | ecosystem: Environmental > Terrestrial > Deep subsurface > Rock core/Sediment | place: Rifle...
TCAGATGCAAAGACAACCATACGCCTTGCAATGTATAACGGATCCTGCCCGGCTTCGACCATCCGAGCTAGATAATATAAAGCTGCGTCAACGTCACTTGCTCTCATAGATTTAATAAATGCAGAAATAACGTTGTAAAATTCCTCACCTTGTTTGTCGAATGTTAACTGCCTCCTCTGTAGTGCATTTTCAATGTCATCTAAATACACACTCCCGGAGTGTGCCGTAGGCGCAACACCACTCCGGGAGTGAATTAAATTCGAGGCTATTTCGAGGACATTTAATAAAACTCGTGCGTCACCGTTTGAGGATTCGAGCAAAAATTTTAAAGCTTTCGGCCGAATTTTAACTTCCAGTTCTTTTAAACCCCGTTTGGCAATAATTTTTAATTCCTTTTCAGTCAGTTGATTTAAAACAAGTACGCGACTGCGGGAAAGCAGTGGTCCGATGACTTCAAATGAAGGATTTTCGGTTGTAGCGCCGATTAAAATTATTTGTCCTTTTTCAACGTGGGGAAGTAGTTTATCTTGCTGAGCTTTGTTAAACCGATGTATCTCGTCAATGAAAATGATTGGCGAACTTTGCAGGGTCGTACCCTGCAAGGCCTGGCCTTTAAAGGGTAACCCCTGCAGGTTGGTTTTCGGTTGAATGTTTTTTCGGTCGACAATGATTTTTTGAATATCTTTACTGGATGTATTGACGGCCGAGAATTCATAAAACTCTCTTTTCAATTCATTTGCAATAATTCTGGCGAGAGTTGTTTTGCCGCTTCCGGGTGGGCCCCAGAAGATTAAAGAAGGAAAGTAGTCATTAGTTACTTTGTTACTTAGTAACTTAGTAATAATACCTTCCTTTGCGACTAGGTGTTCCTGGCCGACGAACTCGGACAGCTTTTCCGGCCTTATTTTTTCAGGTAATGGAATATTTTGCATGTGTTCTTATTTTATACCAAATAATATCCGAAGCAAAATGTAATTAGATGCTGACAAAAGGTAAATTGCGTTATTATAATCTAAGTATGCACAAAATATTTTCTATCAGACAATCTCTGGTTAATGTTTTCGGGAATTTAAGGAAATTACTGGTGATTTCCTGGAATGAGGATAAATTTTTAACTTTCGGATACATGGCTTCTTCAGGAATGGGTGCTTTTTTCCCAATTGCAGCAAGCTATGTTTTTAAGCTATTTATTGATGAAATTATTTCTTCAAAGGGAGTAAGTGTAGATATCCCGATAATATTAATTGCTTTACTTGCTTCGCGGTATTTAATAGACGCTTCCTGGGATTTTGTAATGTGGGTGGTCAGAGGAATATATTTTGACTTCCTTTTCAGGTACAAATTTCAAAACATTTTAAATTATATTTATTACAAGAAGGTCGTCTTTTTGGATCTTGAGCATTTTGAAAACCCTAAAATTCAGGATTTAATGACTAAGGCTCAGGACACTTTTACCTGGAAGCTTCCCAATTTTTTCAGGGGTTTTGCTTCACTTTTAAATAATATGATCAGCTATGTTGTTTCCTTCATTATTCTTATTCCATTTGGAGTTCAAATTCCGGCTCTTATGAGTTTGGTCACAATCCCGCAGCTCTTTTTAAGAGCAAAGTACGGAAGGTTGCAGTGGTCGATATACGGATCAGGTGCACCTGAGGTAAGAAAACTTTGGTATTTGAGCTGGTTATTGAGAGAGAAACGGTCGGTTGTTGAAGCCAGGATATTTCAGTCAAACCGGTCTCTGCTGAAAAAGTTCAGAAAAACACAGAAATATTTGTATGAACTAAACAAAAAACCGGTTGTTGAATTCATGCGTGCGGTAATGGTTCCCCAGGTTGTGAAATACGGCGTCCTTTTTATTTTCGCATATTCTAAAATTCCTGAAGTTCTGAACCAAAGCATGAGCGTTGGTGATTTTACCTTTTTTGTAAGTTTACTAGACAGAGTTACCAATAGTGCTACTGACATGATTTTAAACTTCGGCGAGATGTATGAAGATAATTTATATGTTAACCATTATTTTGAGGTCCTAAACCTTCCGAGATTGGTGAATGTAGCCCAAATTCCGGTGGAGATTGATTTTAGAAAACCTCCGAAAATTGAATTTAAAGATGTATCTTTTATATACCCCGGGACTGACAAATACGTTTTAAAAGACGTAAATTTTTCGATTTCTCCGTCTGAAAATATTGCCATAGTCGGTGCAAACGGTGCCGGAAAGACAACAATAGTGAAACTTTTGTGCAGGTTCTATGATGTGACTAAAGGTGAAATTTTAGTAAACGGCATAAATATAAAAGATTTAGACTTGAAATCCTGGTACAGGAGTATTGGCACTTTATTTCAGGAGTTTATGCACTATGACTTTACAGTTAAAGAAAATATTATGCTTGGAAACCCGGGAGTGAGAGATAACGAGCTTGTGCTACTTGCCGCAAAACAAAGCGGTGCGGAAGATTTTATCAAAGATTTACCCCAAAAGTATGATCAATTATTAGGGCGGCAGTTTGAGGGAGGTGTTGAATTGTCACAGGGTCAGTGGCAAAAAATTGCTATCGCACGGGCTTTCTATGAAGGGGCTCCGATTTTAATTCTTGACGAGCCGACCAGTGCAATTGACGCGGAGTCAGAGTATGAGATATTTCAGAATTTAAATAAATATTACAAAGATAAAACTTTGTTTCTAATTTCTCACAGGTTTTCCACCGTCAGGAATGCCGACAAGATAATTGTATTAAAGGACGGCGAAATTAGTGAGTCTGGCGGTCATGAAGAGTTATTAGCGATTGATGGTACTTATGCGCGGATGTTTAAAAAACAAGCCTTGGGTTATCAGTGATTATGGGGAAATTACAGGATTTTTTGACAGGAACTAAAGTTTTGGAAGAGGTTGAATCACCTATCAATGGAAAAATAGCCGTAACTAGAAGTTTAGCATTCGGAACTTATATTTCGGTTGGCGGTTTGACACAGTCGGGGGGAGTCTTGAAGAATATTTGGAAGAAGACTTTGAAAAAAGTTCATAGTTCACCGTTCATAGTTCACCGTTGTTTGATTTTAGGATTAGGGGGTGGGACTGCGGGAAAGTTGGTTAACGAATTTTGGCCCGAGGCAAAAATTACCGGAGTTGATTTGGATCCTGTAATGGTAGAATTGGGCAGAAAATACTTAAAACTGGATGAAATTGGAATTGATGTGGTAATTGGGGATGCATGGGATTATGTAAGAGTAAACAGTAAGAGTAATAGTAAGAGAAAATACGACCTTGTATTGGTTGATTTATATGTAGGTGATAATTTCCCTGAAAAATTCGAATCCCCTGAGTTCATAAAGATTGCAGGGTCGTACCTTGCAGATGGTGGTATAGCTGTTTTTAACAGGCTTTATTATGGGGAAAAAAGGAGGGAAGCTACGAGGTTCTTAAAAACTCTAGAAAAAGTATTTAAAAAAGTTGACGTTGTCTATCCCGAAGCAAATATAATGTTTTTGTGTAAGAATTAGACTTGCTATTATCACTCGCAGAGTTTGTTTGCTACAATTGAAGCTGGGGTGTACAATTTTAGGGTTGTCTTTTCACTATGTTAAAGCTATTTTCAAAATTTTTGGATTTGAACCAGAAGGAAATAAACCGTTTGGAAAAAGTCGCGGCACAAATTAATGATCTTGAGCCGAAGGTTAAAAAAATCAAAGATAAAGACTTTAGACTGAAAACCGAGGAGTTTAAAAAGAGACTTGAAAAAGGTGAAACTTTAAATGATATTTTGCCCGAAGCATTTTCTTTGGTTCGGGAAGCGTCAAGAAGAACTGTTGGCATGAGGCATTTTGACGTCCAGCTCATGGCGGCAGTTGCACTTTTTGAGGGTAAAGTTGCTGAACAAAAAACTGGTGAGGGGAAGACCCTCTCTGCGGTTCCGGCACTGTATCTCCATGCATTGACCGGGCGCGGTGCCCATTTGGTAACAGTTAACGACTATTTAGCAAGGCGCGACGCTGGTTGGAACGGGCCGATTTTCCATCTTCTTGGTTTATCTACTGGCTCAATAATTCAGGAAGGAAAGTCTTTTATCTACGATCACGAGTTTAACGATACGAGTCATGGGGATGAACGTTTGGCTCATCTTAAACCCTCCGAACGAAAAGCTGCTTACAATGCCGACATTACTTATGGAACCAACAATGAGTTCGGTTTTGACTATCTTCGCGACAACATGGTTCAGGCAACTAGCGAAATGGTTCAAAGAGGGCACTATTTCACCATTGTTGACGAGGTCGACTCAATTTTGATTGACGAAGCAAGAACTCCCCTTATTATTTCCGCTCCCGATACGGAACCGACGGATAAATATTTCAAATTTTCCTCCATGGTTGAGAAACTTAATCCAGATACGGATTTTTCAATCGATGAAAAGGTAAAGAGTGCGACTCTCACCGAACACGGAATAACCAGAGTCGAGAAAATTTTGGGAGTTGAAAATTTATACGAAAAAGATTGGGAAACGATTCATCATATTGAAAACGCACTCCGTGCCAAAACTTTATATCTTCAAGATAGAGATTATGTTGTCAAAGACGGCCAGGTAACTATTGTAGATGAGTTTACCGGACGACTCATGTTTGGACGGCGCTGGAGTGACGGTCTTCACCAAGCTGTTGAAGCAAAAGAGGGAGTTAAAATTCAGCAGGAAAGTAAAACCCTGGCGACAATTTCTTTTCAAAACTATTTCAGAATGTATGAAATCCTCTCCGGTATGACCGGGACCGCAGCAACAGAAGCAGAAGAATTTAAAAAAATTTATAACTTGGAAGTTGTCGTAGTTCCGACTCACAGAGATATGGTTCGAAAAGACCACCCCGACGTTATTTATAAAACGGTCAGGGCAAAATACGGAGCCGTTGTCAACGGGATTATTGAAAGATACCAGAAAGGTCAACCCATCTTGGTTGGTACAACATCGATAGAAAAAAATGAAATTATAAGCGACTACCTGAAACGCAAGAAAGTTCCCCATAACGTTTTAAATGCCAAAAACCACGAGAAGGAGGCGATGATAATCGCCGATGCCGGTAAACCCGGTGCCGTAACCGTTGCGACAAACATGGCGGGGCGTGGTGTAGATGTTGTTCTGGGTGGTTCGGTTCCGGACCGACCCGAAGGAGTTTCGAACGAAAAATTTATAAAGTCCAAAGAGTATGGGGGTTGGAAAGAGAGGCACGAGAAGGTGGTCAAGGCGGGAGGTTTGCATGTAATAGGAACAGAGCGCCATGAAGCGAGACGGGTGGACAATCAACTAAGGGGTCGTTCCGGCAGACAGGGGGATCCGGGTTCGTCTCGTTTTTATCTTTCCCTTGAGGACGATTTAATGAGAATTTTTGGGGGAGAAAAGATTGCGTCAATTATGGATAGACTTGCTTTGCCAGAAGACCAACCGATTGAAAATAAGCTTATTAGCCGTTCAATAGAACAAGCACAGGTAAAAGTTGAAGGCTTTCATTTTGACGCCAGGAAAAATTTAGTCGAATACGACAATGTAATAAATCAACAAAGGGAAATTATCTATAATTTGCGAGGAAAGGTTTTGGAAGCAAAAGATTTAAAGAATGAAATCTTAGAGAAATTGGGAGACCAGATTGATAAGATTCTTCTTATATCCTGGCCTGTCGAGGGTGAAGAACCCGACTTTGAAAAAATAGTAGTCAACCTTTTGGAGATTGTGCCCTTTGACGACGCTTCAATAAAAAGACTTAAAGGTCAGTTGAAAGATCTCGACGGTAAAGAAAATATAAGAGCTTTTTTGGTCAAAGTAATTGATGATATTTATGTAAGTCGCGAAAAAGATTTGGTAGAAATAATGAAACAAGTTGAGCGCTTCGCATATCTGGGATCAATTGATAAGCATTGGATTGACCATATCGACCACCTTGATGGGCTTCGCGAGGGGGTCCGTCTGCGGGCTTACGGACAGCGCGACCCTTTGGTTGAATTTAAAAATGAGGCGTTCGGTCTTTTTGAAGGCTTACTCGACCGAATTGATGCAGAGCTTGCAAGACGTATATTTAGAGTTGGTGTTATGCGACAACCTCGGCCTGAAATTCCGCTTGCACAGGCGACGACTAATGTTGACACTCTGGATCAAACTGGCTTGATGGATACACCTACTCCTGAATTGGGTGCAGAAAGAGGTACTCCCGCCTTTGCTGGATCTCCTTCACCAATCACTAATCACCAATCGCCAGCCACTAATTCGTCCGAAGGACGAAAAAAGATCGGCCGCAACGACCCCTGCCCCTGTGGGGCAATTAATCCGGAGACAAGTAAGCCTTATAAATATAAGAAATGCGGTTTGATAAATGCACCATATCACAGAGGTTAATTATGCTGGCTTTGTCCGTCCGAAGCTTTAGCGGAGGAGGATGCGGAAGTGGAAAGAAGTGGAAACGTTGTCACTATCCACAGTTGGGGTAAGTATACCCAGTGTTGGAAGCTTATCAATACCCGGTGTTGGTATTATTAAAAGTGAACAGTGCCAAAAACTATCCGTACACTCGAATTGTCTCAAGAGAAGTCACTTTACAGATAAAGAAAAATTGGGAATAAATTGTCTTTTTTGACAAACTTCATTAAAGCTTCTAATAAGATGATCATCATTTGTAATTTCAATCTGATGCACAGAGCCTAAAGGGAAGTTTGGATGACGTACTAGGTTGCGTTGAACATTGGTGTAAGAAAAGTTACCTGAATATTGACTCCACATATTTGCAAGTAGTTCTTGAGAACACTGCGGATTTTGAGACAAAACCCATGAAGCCAGCCATTGTCTATGAGCTAAGTTTAAGTCATTGATTGTATCAAATGCTTCGCCTAAAACTTCCGGTGCCACACTATCTTGTCTGCAAAGAAGGATTATTTCTAGATCCTTTGAGGGTATCTTGGAAATTAGTTCAGCTTTCACTATTTGTAAAAAAATATTTTGATACCAAGGTTGGATTATGGAAGCCAATGCTAAATATTTATCGAAATCTACTTTTACTACAGTGTCTAAATCGAATAAAGCACATCCGACATCTGTTGGAATTCTGCCATCCTTCATCATTTGGTAATATAAAGATACCTGATTTGTAATACTACGGTATTCTGGATATAAAGATTTACTTAGCCAAAAGATTCTATCTGCTGTTCTTTTTCCTCCACTGATTTCTTTAATTTGTCGATATTCATTCCAGTACGTGGTTTGCGTTTGCTTATAAAAGCTTTCTTCTTCAAATGATCTGAACAAAGCATAGTCTGCAATCATCGATTCATAAAAACGCGATGATGCCCTCCCCATAATTAACCCAACCTCACCGTTGTCCGGAGTTAACGGAATCATTTCATCTGCAGAAGCACTATATCTCAGGTATGTAGTAAGAAATTCTTCTAAATGTTCAAATGGTACATGTGCATATTCGATAGGGAGACCTTCTTGATCGGGATCCAACTTAAATTCGCGTGGAAAATTATGAAAATCGAATCTATTCCCCTCTGAGTAATCTGAAATATCTATATCACCGCAAGGAAAGTGTCCGCGTACTAAAGATCCACGAACCCACAGATTTCCTCTAATTGAGGGTTTTAGGAAATCTTGCAGCTCCTCTATTGTAATTTCTTTTACCAGATCACTCTGTACTATCCATGATTCGATGGTTTTTTCTAAGAGTGGCGATTTTTGCATTTCCAGTAGCATTTCAGCTATCTTATATACTAGCTTATATGTGTAGTCAATTTCTGATGCGTAAATACAGGGGAATTGTTATACTCGAACCTAATGTAAGGTTCCCTATATGAATAGCAATTCAAAAAATGCCACTATCCTCAATTTCCATCATAATAGTATATGGACAACAAAATTAAAGTAAGGCTCAGGCTTGTCATTATCAAAAACGAAAAGTTACTCGCATATTATACTCAGGAAAATGATTTCTTTTTTTATATCGGTGGCAAACTTGAATATGGGGAATCTATCGAGGCGTGTTGGAAGCGGGAGGTAAAAGAAGAATTGGGAGAAAATGTAAAATTTTCTTTTAGAAAAATTCTATACATAAGAGATTATATAGATCCCTCTGAAAACGAGCACAGCGTGGAACTTTTTATTTTGGGGGATATTGATAAATTTGAAGAGGTTGAAGGTAGGCCCGACTCTGAATTTGAAGGAAAAAAGTGGCCAACTTGGTTAGAAATAAATAATCTTCCCAATAATTTATATCCAAAACAACTTACAAAAAAACTGCTTCAAGATTACAAAAAAGGATTCCCCAATACTGGGGAATATATTGGAAGAATGGATAGAGATAAGTAATAAATGAAAACTTCTCTAAAAAATAAACTCATAGAAATAGCCAGGACCTATTATAGCGACCTTGATCCATCGCATAGTTTTTCACATATAGAAAGGGTTCTATTAAACGCAGAAAAGATAGCTAAAACAGAAAAAGAGGCAGACTTAGAAGTTATTGTTCCAGCGGTACTTTTCCACGACGTAGTGACCTATGCAAAGAATGACCCCAGAAATAAACTCGCTACTGAAGAAAGTGCTACAAAAGCACAACAAATTCTTATGTCTATTCCTGAATTTCCGAAAGAAAAAATCAAACTAATTAAAAGTTGTATTAATAAGACTTCATTCTCAAAGGGCTTAAGAGCTGAAACTATAGAAGAAAGGATATTGCAGGATGCAGATATGCTTGAAGCAACTGGGGCCATTTCAATTATGAGAACTTTTACTACAGGAGGTGTAATAAGTCGAGCGCTTTACGACACTAAAGGTCCATTTGCGAAAAAAAGGCAAACAGACGATTTCAAATATTCCCTAGATTTATTTTATTCGAGATTACTAAAAGTAAAAGATAGGATGAATACAAAAGAAGGTAAAAGATTAGCGAAAAGGAGAACCGAATTTTTACATAAATTTTTAGAAGAGTTAACATTGGAAATTAATGGAAAATAAAAGTTATACTGAATTGGTATGTGGCAGCCTATTTGTATGGCATTTCAAGAAGTGTCATTATCCCCAGTATGGGTAAAGAATGCGAAGTCCTGGGGCGTAGCCGAAGGAGAAAAAGTGCCACTATCCCCAGCTGCCTTCGAATTAAAGCTTTATTCTTTGGAAAATTTTGTATAACCTACAATATCTATGGTATCCGATGTACCCGCGTCGGTATTTGGAATACCGTTCTCATTACTAATGTATAAAATTTCGTAATCACCAGGAGGTAAATGGTTTAATGCTATTTCTCCTGAAATAACCGTCCAAGTTCCACCGTACTCGAATACATCTTTTACAACGATTTTATTTCCATCTTTGTAGGCTACAATTTCTGGGCTTTTACCTTCACGATGAATAATTAAATGGGGTGAAATAATGTACGTATCCCTTGAGAGTGAAGTGTCCCATGAGATGTCATTAATCATGCGGGGATTATCAGTATTTCTATCGTAAGGACGAATTTTAACTTCAGTAGGTACTGATTCATGTTGGGACTTAGTAATATTTATTTTAAATGGACCGTAATCATCAATCCAATAGAGATTGTAAATTCGATCTCGCCTAATAGAATGGCCTTTATATGGAGAGTTACCTAATTCTTCTTTAAATAAATGGAAAATATTTGCGCCCATTACCCAGTTTACCTCAATAAAATGTGGGAATAGGGGTGATAGTGTGTAATAACTCCAACAAAACAAACCGGCACATTTGGAATACTTTTCCCACACGCCCTTGTTATACCTACCTGAATATTCATCCGGATTGAAGAAAAGTGCGATCTGTTCTAAATCTACAGCTTTAATTGTTGGTGCTGTTAGTACTTGATATAATGTTTTTGCAAAAAGAAGCGCTAATATAGCAACCAGAAAAAGAGCTAATTTGCTGAGCTTAGTATGATTTTTAAATCGCGCCATTATTAATAACGATAGGCTAAATTGCTATTGAAAACAAGGTTTTGATATGCTAATTTTTGCGGATACCTATTTAGTCGACATATCAAGAATTGTCATCATCCCCAGTACGGATAATGATCCTGAGTAAAGTTGAATGGACCACTATCCACAACTGGGATAGTTTTGGAATATGTCAATCTCACTCAACGCAAACGCCGCAATTCTTAAAGGCAAGAAAATTCTAGTAACGAGAGAAAAGAATAGAAAACTTTATCTTTTGCCTGGTGGCGGCATCAAGAAAGATGAAGATCCTCAGCAGGCGCTTATTCGGGAACTTCATGAAGAACTGGGGATTAAAATCGATAATAAGAATCTTGAGTCATTAGGTAAATTTTCAGCTCCAAAAGTGGGGAGAAAAACTGAAAGAGAAACACAAGTTTTCATTGTTAAGAAATGGTCTGGAGAAATTCTTCCTCAAGGCGAAGTAGAGGCGATTGAGTGGATAAATAGCAATAATTTATCGCTCAGTTTGGAGTGGATACTTAAGCACCTTGTTATTCCGAAACTCAGAGAAAAAGGAATAATATACTAATTGATGAACGAAAAGTATTTTTACTCTACGCAAAGTGTCTTTTCCGATCCTGGCAAACATAAACGTTTGTTTGACGATCTTCCTGATTCAATAGAGGATTTATGCAACATCGTTCATGGGCTGGTTTTGCAAAAGGATTACACCGAGGAAATGTATTTTTTCAAGGCTCCTCAAGAAAGAAAACTTGAGGCGGATATCAGATACATAGAAAAAATTCTGGATAGAATTATGGAGATGGACAATTCGCAACTCAAAAAGCCAAGAGTTCCTATTAATAGGTTGTTTGGTTCATGTCGAGATTTTTCGTTGTTATTGGTTTCTTTTTTGAGACATACAGGTATACCTGCAAGAATACGATATGGTTTTGCAAACTATTTCAGTCATGAGTGGTTTGAAGATCATGTCGTCTGTGAGTACTGGAACAAACAGACCAAGAGCTGGATGCTAGTAGATTCGGAGCTAGGTAAAGAGGAAATTAAAAAAAATAAAATAGACTTTGATCCTGCAAGAGTACCAAGAGATAAATTTTTAACCTCGGGAGTTGCCTGGAAACTAGTTAGGGATGAAAAGGCAGACAGTAATTACTTCGGCGTGCCTCCAATAGACATTAAGGGAACTTGGTTTGTTTTTGCAAGTGTCGTGCGGGATTTGGCCGCGTTGAACAAAGTAGAACTTTTACCTTGGGAGTACACAGAATTCTCTAATGAACATTTTTACAAGGTTTCGGAGAGGGATCCAAGTGAAATTAATCTGATTGATAAAATTACCGAACTGTCTAGGGAACCGGGAAAAAACTTAAAAGAATTAATCACTTTATATCGATCTGATTCTAGACTCAACGGTAACAATCAAATTATCAGTTATACAATCGAGGGAAAAAAAATTATCAACTTAAAAACATAATTTTGTTAGTTTATTTTGATTTGGGGGAGTTGTGAAGCTGGATTTCAGTACCATTATCCGCAATTACCCCCAACTTAATTTTCTAACATCTTCTAATTTCTTCTAATATATTCTAATTTATTTTAAATTATATGATATCCTTTGAATAATCCTTAAGTTTTGACATTGTTATCCTTATGTCCTTCTCCGCGGACTTAGGGTCCTCGGTTTCACTCTTGAGAGAGAATGACATATCAAGTTCAATTCCTCCGTCGAGTCTGACTCGACGGTATCCTTGAAATTGCTATGAGAAATCCCTTGGGATACAAAGTATTAAGAACTTATTAGCATTGTATCTTTGTATTCATGTATTAATACATGAATACAAAATAGGAAAGAATTTTTACAGACGACAACTTCAAGTTACAAGAATTCGACGTAGATAGTTATATAAACTAAACTATTTCCATATTTACAAAAGACGTCAATACAATTTTATCAATAGGTGTGAGGGTTTACCTATTAAAAAGGTTAGACAAGAATTGCTTGAGGGAGTTGAAGAAGTTTTCGAGAATTTCATTAAGAGATTGCTGTGAACCGTTTTCTTCCGGGGATTCATTAGGCGTGGGTTCCGGTGTTACAGACGGCGCTTTTGTTGGTGTTTCAGTTGGATCCATAGAATTATTTTGATTAAGAGTTGGTGTGCGATTGTCTGAATCAGAATTCTCGTTGACATTAATTTCTCCCGGACCTTCGAGTTTCCATTCTTTGCCGTTTATGTTAACAGAAGACGTTCCTTCACCGGTCTGACTGATATTCACCTGAGTTTTAGTTTCGGAAGTATAACTAGAAGTCTTACTTCCCGTGTTCACGTTATTATTTATATAAACTTCTGTAGTCGAATTACCTCCTGGACCGCTGGAACTTGAAGCATTAACTCTGTTTGTTATAGCTTGGATATCTTTCACCGTGGCTAATACAATTCCAAAAGTTGATATTAGGATTAGGGCAGTGAGTTTCATTTTTATATTATACACACCAAATCAAGGGAGCGGTAATTCTTATTCGACTTCGGAATTTAATCGATATACAATCTTGATGCAGGATGCTAAATATTTTCTCCCAAAATTTGTTTCTAGGGGTTCTAATTATTTTAAATTTTGTTTTTCTGGCTATATCTTTTTACAAACCAAAACCTGTTTTAAATCTAATCCCTGTAATATTATTCGCAGCTTTAAGCGTGATTCAAATAAAATCGGTGAACTTTAGGGAAGTTTACAGATTCAGTGCCAGTGAACTTGATTTGCAAATTCAAAGAATGAATCTTTACCCCCCAAAACTTGCAAGACTTGGATATATTTTGGAGCGAAAAAAAGAGACACAGATTATTAAAAGGATTGAAAAAAACTTCTTCGACACAATAGATTTTAATTCATATTTCCCGAATTATTTTTCTTACTTTGAATTTCCGTTTATTCTTTACGGAATTTATCTTTTTATCAAGAAAAAAGTGGCAATTCAGATAGGACTTTTCACTTATTCCTTTTTACTTATTACTATTTTTGGAGTTCATGGAAAAATCGGACCGTTTATTCTTTTCCCGTTTATTAATCTCTTTATTTTTATTGGACTTGTAAAGATTTTCAGATTTGATAGAAAGACATGACTAGAAAGTTATCGACCCTTATATTGTTACTTATTCTTACATTTGCCGGATTTATCTACTTTTATAGATTAAACCAGATACCTAACGGATTTTATGTCGACGAGGCGGCTATTGCTTATAATGCTTATTCTATTCTTCAAACCAGAAAGGATATTTTTGCACAATCCTATCCGATTCTATTTAGACTTTTAGGCTCTTACACTCCGCCATTATTTATTTACTTATCAGTGCCTTTTATAACATTTTTCGGAATGGAACCTTTTATTTTCAGAAGCATATCTGCTATATCCGCATTGGTTAGCATTATCTTTTTTTTCTTGTTAATCAAGAAACTTAATATCTTACACTCAACTGTTAGCTTATACTTTGCCACATTTTTTTACGCAATTAGTCCTTGGCTCATTTTCAATGCGAGACTTGGATATGAAGTCACTTTAGCATTCCTCCTTTTTAACATAGGAATCTATTTTGTTTACATAGCATTTAAAAAACCTAAATATTTAATTTGGGGATGTTTCTTTTTATCCCTGTCCACCTACGTAGCTCATACACAAAGATATCTTGTTCCAATTTTTTTTACTTTCTACCTTTTAGTTTTTAGAAAATTTGTTTTTCAGAAGATGAATTTAAGATTCTTGAAACTGTCTTTTTTAGTAATCTTGCTTACACAAATCCCAAACTTTCTTGTGCTTAATACTCCTGCATTTTGGGTTAAAAACGAAAGACTAACTGAGCAGAATCCAGGCCAGGTTGTATCAAGTATTATTAATCAAACGTTTACTTACATTTCTCCCAGGAATCTTTTTTACGAGCTTTCCGATATAGATATGCAGCATACCATCCCTGAAATTTCCGTAATGTATAACTTTCTGGTTATACCTTTTATAATCGGTATCTATCTTCTTTTCACTTCAATCAAAAAAACTGGTTACAAATTTGTTTTACTTCTTTTTATAACATCTTTAATTCCTGCAGTTTTTTCCGGACAGTTTATTTCCATTCAAAGAGCTCTGCCTTTTTTACTTCCTCTAACAATAATTATTGGCCTTGGGATAGACTTAATATGGGAAAGAATTGGCTATAAAATTACCTTGCCGATTTTTATCCTCTTATCCTTTTATTCTCTTGTCCTTCTATACCGCTCGTACTTTGTGCTTTTTCCAAGGGAGCGTGCTAATGCTTGGAATTATGGCTATAAGGAATTGAGCAACTTTATCAGGCAAAGTCCTGATACAAATTTTGTTATCGATAATACCCGAAATCCAAGAAATTATATTTTGCTTCTGTACTTTTTAGATTATCCTCCATCTATCTACCAAAAGGAGGTTAATCCGATTTACAAAGTTGATTATTACCGCTCGTTACCCCCCGAAACAAGTTACAAATTTTCAAATATAGAGGTACGGGGAATTGATTGGGAAAAAGATCCCTGTATAAAGCAAGTTTTAGCGGGGGATAAACTCTCAATTTCAGAGGACCAGGCGAAAGAGCATGAACTGGAAAAGGTTTATGAATTAAAAGATCAGCAAGAGCGAATTATATTTCAAGGTTATAAAACCAACCCTGAAAAGAAATGTAAGTAAAATCGTAATATAATATCGTCATGGGATTTGAAGAAGAAGGGAGTATCGAAAAACCGTCAGTGGCATGGTTTACCCAGGCATATCCAATTTCAATATGTCCGCCAAGCATTGGACAATAGACATAGACACTTAATCACCCAATGGGCAGAAGTAAATAACATGCTTGACTTTAGCAAGAAACCACACCTATCGGAAGCGTTGGAAAATATTATGGCACAAATCAAGAAACTGGAAAAAGACAGAGAAAAACTGTATTTAGAATATTCGAAATAATTTCTATGACTGCCAGGACACATGATGCATTTGCTTTTGCTTCTCTCATTACTGTTGCCGGTTTTTTTCCGCCCGAGTCTCTTAATCTTGCAACCCCCTTGGTTTCAATAGTAGGAGCGGATATTGGTGCTTTAATTCCCGATATGGATGGTGCGGGGAACAGGCTGTGGGATTTGTTGCCTGCCGGAGACAATATGGGAAAAATCTTACGAAGAATTTTTTACAAACATAGAACTTTAACACACTCAATAATAGGAGTGGTTGCT
>Ga0209341_10003277_pt1 | contig 15171 bp, 15 predicted proteins | sample RifCSP13_2_FD_184020 | JGI IMG/M metagenome (GOLD analysis project Ga0209341, IMG submission 184020) | Soil microbial communities from Rifle, Colorado - Rifle CSP2_sed 13_2 (SPAdes) (version 2) | ecosystem: Environmental > Terrestrial > Deep subsurface > Rock core/Sediment | place: Rifle...
CGCCTTCGGCGGGCTGGGCGGTTGGCGGTAGTTCCGGAGCAAGAGGAAGAGACCTGCGGGCGATGTGAACGAGAGGAGCGCGAGGACCGCCATCGCCCCCGAGTGGACGGACCGCGAGTCCCAACCTCCCGCCGCTCCGATGGGTGGGAACGCCAAGGGGAGGGCGGAGCCGAGGCCGCTGCCGAGCGTGAAGACGATGAACGAGAGGGAGAACGCCGCGTTCCGGTTCTCCGTCGTCGTCTGGTCCGCGATTAGGGCGTTCCACGTCGTCAGGAAGGCGCCCTCCGCGACGCCCGCCATAGCGCTCGCGGCCAGGAGCACCGCCAGGTTCGTCGTCAGGGCGAACGCGAGCATTGTGAACGGAAAGACAATCCCCGCGGGGACGAGGATCCGCTTCCGCTCGATCCGGTCCGAGAGCAGCCCCATGGGGACCGCGCTGGCCACGAGGGAGAGACCCATCGTTCCCAAGAGGAGGCCGACCTCGCCGCTTCCCACACCAATGTTGGGAAGGTGGGCCGCGACGACGATCGTGAAGTACCCGACAGCGACCGTGATCGGCGTAAGGAGGAGGACGAGCGACCGCACGTTGCGCGGAATCGTCGAGAAGAGCCCGGGCTTCCCGGCCACGACTCACTTCCACCGCTTGAGGACCTTCCCCGTGTCGAGGATCTGTCCCTGATAGATCTCCTTGATGTACTTCAGGCCCTCCTCGTGCGCTTGCTGCGTCAGCGCGTCGACGCCGTCCTCCGGGAGGATCGGCTGGATCCCTCGGAAGAACGCGTCCGCGCTCGTGTGGCGGCAGCAGATGTTCGAGTGCAGGCCCGTGATCACGAGGTTGTCCACGTTGTGGGCGCGAAGCACGGAGTCTAGGGGCGTCTCATAGAACGCGCTGTACGTCTGCTTCCCGAACACGTAGTCGCCGGGCTCGGATGCCAGCTCAGGGATGATCTCTGCACCCTTCGTGCCGAGCATGGAGTGCGGGCCCCAGATCTTCAGTTCGAAGTCCTTCGGGAGGTGCGCGTCGTTCACGTAGATCACGGGCACGCCCGCGTCCCGCGCCCGCTCGGTGAGCTTCCGGACGTTCAGGAGGATCCGCTGGGCGCGGTCGCACTTCAGCTTCCCCGTGACGAAGTCGTTCACGAGGTCCACGATCAGCAGCGCGTCCGTCATGGGCTCCCCCGCCCGCGCGTAGTCGCCGCCAAAGATAAGGGTTGCGACTCAGACGAACGCCTCGCCCTTCGTCTCGGGGCCAATCGCCGCCAAGACGATGCCGCCCACGCCCATCACGACGGCAATGGAGGTGAGCGGTACAATGATTCCACCCGTGGACCCCAGAAGAGCGCCGAAGATCACCGGACCCAAGATCGCGGTGACCTTGCCAACGCCTTCGGCCATCCCGAAGCCGGTCGCGCGGTACTGTGTCGGGAAGAGCTCGCTGGTGTAGGGATACACAGCGCCCCACGCGCCCAGGTTGAAGAAACTCACCAGAAGCAGGCTCACGAGGACCGTCGCGAAGTTGGAGGCGGTGGCGAAGACGTAGCCGCTCACACCGCCAAGGATGAGGAAGAGGGCGAGAGTGCGCTTCCTCCCCCAGCGATCCACGAGAATCATGGAAGCGAGATAGCCGGGGAACTGGGCCAGGGCGGACGCGACCAGGAACCACCCGACATACCCGAGGTTCGCCAGCTCCGGCACTCCAAAGTCCGGAAGGACGATGGGGAGCCACAGGAACAGGCCGTAGTAACTGAAGTTGAGTGCGATCCAACCCACGATCGTTACGAGGGATCGGCGTGCGAGCCTACCGCGAAACAGCGCGGAGACCGGGGCCCGAGGGACCGACTCTTCCGCCGAGACGGAAGCAGCGTCCACGTCCCTGCCGGTGATTCGCGATAGAACGGAGGCCGCCTCCCCGAGGCGTCCGTGACGTGCATAGTAGAAGGGGCTCTCGGGGATTGCGACCCGTGCGACGGCGGCGATCAGGGCAGGGAAGGCCGCCACGACAAAGAGGACCCGCCAGCTCTCGAGACCTCCGACCGTCGCACCCTGGATGATGAACACCCACCAGAACCCGATCGCGAGCAGAAACCCGAGAGGCCAGAAGAAGTCCAAGAGGACCATGAAGCGGCCCCGGGACTGCGGGGGGAGGAACTCAGACAAGATTGCGGGGTCGACAACGAGCATCCCTCCGAGGCCGAGTCCGGCGAGGAGGCGGAGGCCGAAGACGCTCCAAGGGTCCCAAGCCAGCGCGGTGGCCGCAGTGAACGCGGAGTACCAGACGATGCTGACGACAAAGATCCTCCTCCGGCCGATTGCGTCCGACAGACGTCCGAGAATGAGGCTCCCTACGAAGGAGCCGACGAGGGTCGCCGCGGACACGACGCCCACGAGGACGGGATCACTCGCCCTCGTCACTCCAAACGAGCCTAAGACGGGCTCGACGACTAGAGCAATCAGAATGATCTCGAACGCGACGAAGGTCCACGAGAAGCCCGTGATCGCGACGACCTTCCGATGAAAACGCGTGAACCCGCCGTCCCGCAGAACCTGCTCGACGGTCCGCGTTTCCCCCGCCATCGGCGGCGCGAGACCCCACGCCTATTTGAACCGTGCGCCGCCAAGCCCTTAAGCCACCCGGCGGTACCCGGCGGCATGGACGTCTTCTCCGCCCACACCCCCGAGTACGCGAAGGATCTCGAGCTCCCGCCGAAAAAGCAGAAGGGATGGGTCCACGAGGTCGAGGTCCCGATGCGGGCAGGGGACATGCTGCACTACGAGTCCAAGCACGTAGGGCCGGGAAGCCGCATCGAGTTCAACGTGCACTCGCACAAGGGGAAGGAGGTCACGTACCACATGAAGCTCTCCGAGGCCCTCGTAGTCGGCGCGTTCACGGCACCTTGGGAGGGGAAGTTCTACCTGATGTGGGAGAACGTGAGCGACGCGCCGGTGTCCGTCCGGATCCAAGCGCGGCGGCACACGGTCCACGCGGAACCTGTCGCGGAACACGAGGGCCACGACCACTGACGTCCAGCGCGGCCCCGTCGCGGACTACTTCGACTTCCACGACAGCGCGCGGGATGCGAGGACGAAGAATACGAGCCCGAGGACGACGGTGATCCCCAGGTACAAGAGCGCCTTCGCCTCGTTCCCGAAGATCATCGTCGCGCGGAGGCCCTCGTTCACGTACGTGAGGGGCATGACCGCCGCGAGGCCCTGGATGATCGGCGGCATGGCCTCGATCTGGAAGAACGTGCCGCCGAGGAACATCATCGGGAACCCGATCGCGTTCGCGACCGCAGACGCGGTCTCCACGTCCTTCGTGTACGTCCCGAGGAGCATACCCATGGACGTGAACAGGAAGCAGCCGGCGGCGATGAACGCGAACGTCAAGGGCGTCAGGACCGCCTTCCCGCCCCAGACGAGCGCGCTCACCGCGAAGATGATCAGCGCGGACACGCTCATGATGAACGTGTAGAACAGGATCTTCGAGAGGAGCCACTCCCCTTTCGTGAGAGACGTCGTTCCGAGGAACTTGAAGTACTTCCGGGACCGGTACTCCGCCGCGGTCGGCGTCATCGCGAACAGGGCGTTCGTGAGGACCGTGAACCCGATCATCCCGGGCAGGAAGAAGTCGATGAACTTGAACTGCTCCCGGGAAACGGTCTGCGCTTCCATGCCGATCATGGGTCGCGCCCCCGCCAACCCGAAGTTCATCCCCGTGGCGGCGCCGCTCACCGCGGAGGCGGCGATCCCATACGTGGACAGCGTCGGGTCCCCGTAGAGCGTCACGTTCACGGTCTGGTTTGCCAAGATCGTGGCCTGAAACCCCGCGGGGATTCGCAGCGCGGTGTTGATTGAGTTCTGCTGGATGTACGCGAGGATGTCGACGTCATCCGGGATCTGGCGGTACTCGATCACCGTCGTGTTGTTCACCGCTTGGACGAACGCGCGGCTGAGCGGCGTGTCGTCCTGGTCCTGCACGTACAGTGGGATCTTCGTCGCGCCCTGCCCGCTGAAGATCGCGCCGAACAGAAGGATGAGAATCAATGGAAAGGCGAACGCGAAGAACGCGCCCACGCGGGAGCGCATGTACTGCCGCCCGAATGCGATCAGGTCCGCGATCACGCGCCTCATGCCGCCAGTTCCCCCTCCTCCATCCTCGCGCCGACGATTCGGAGGAAGACGTCCTCGAGCGTGGGCCGTTTCGTGTAGATCTGCGTCAGGGAAATGTCGATCGCGGCGACCTTCGCGAGCATCGCCCGGACCTGCCCGATGTCCGCGACGTGGACGAGCACGTCCCCGTCCTCGAGGTGGCACGGGATTCCTCGAGCCTCGACCGCCTTGCACCCCGCCTCCCCCGCGCCCGCGAGCACGATCGTCGTCCCGCCCCCGTGACGGTCGATGAGCTGTTTCGGCGAACCCCGCGTGACGATCTTGCCCTTGTACATGATCGCGACGTCGTCCGCGAGCTGCTCCGCCTCGTCGAGGTAGTGCGTCGTCAGAACGACCGTCCGCCCCGCCCCTTTCAACGCACGGATTAAGCCCCAGAGGTCCCGGCGGGCGCCGGGATCGAGCCCCGTCGTCGGCTCGTCGAGGAACACGAGATCCGCCTTGCCGACGAGCGCCATCGCGATCCCGAGGCGCCGCTTCTCCCCGCCGGAGAGGTGCATCCCGTACGCGTCCGCGCGCGCGGTGAGCCCGACCGTCTCCAGCAGTTCCGCGACCTCCTCCTTCGTGATTCGGCGGTTCACGAGCGTCGCCCAGTACGTGACGGCCTCCCGGGGACGGAGACGGTCGAACGGCTCGAAGTCCTGCGGGAGGACGCCGACGCGTCCCCGGATCTTCGCGTAGCCCGTGCGAATGTCCGTCCCGAAGAGCCGCGCCTCGCCGCCCGTCGGGTCGCGGAGGCCCTCAAGGATCTCGATCGTCGTCGTCTTCCCCGCACCGTTCGGACCGAGGAGGGAGAAGATCTGCCCGGCCTCGACCTCGAAGTCGACCCCGTCCACGGCCTTCACGTTCGGATAGTGCTTCGTGAGGGCCCGGACCTCGATGACCGCCTCCGCCATTTTGGCGGCCGACGAACCATGCCGGACATCAACTTTGCGTATGAATCGAACCTACATGCGGGCTAGGATTCATCTAGGACCCCCGAATCGGGACGGAGCGTGACGCGGCTCGCCCTGCTCTTCGACCTCGACGGGACACTGTTCGATACGTTCCCGCTGATCCTCGAGGCGCAGAACGGGGCGCTGGTCGCGTTCGGTGAATCGCCCTTGCCGCCGGACGAACTCCGTCCCCTCGTCGGCATGCCCGTCCCGAAGCAGATGGAACTCCTGCGCGGCATGTCGGGGCCTCGCTTGGCGGCGATCAATGACGAGTACTATCGCCGGTTCGCGGCGCTCGTCGAGAAGGGTGTCCCGATGTATCCGGGCGTCGCCGAGACACTCGCGGCGCTCGCCCCGCGTCGCATCGGCACGATGACGACCCGCCGCCAGAGGGTCGCGGATCGGATGCTGCAGGTGGCGGGAATCCGACCGCATTTCCATCGCGTGATCGGCGGTGACGAGGTGTCGCGGCCGAAGCCCGAGCCGGACCTGCCCATCCATGCCGCCAAAGTGCTCGGAGTTCAACCCGCGGAGGCGGTCATCGTTGGAGACAGTCCGGTGGACGTTCTGGCGGGTCGCGCCGCCGGCATGCGCACGATCGCGGCCACGTACGGCTACGGGGATCTGGGGTCGTTGCGGGCCGCCAAACCCGACGCCGAGATCTCGGAGTTCCGCGCCCTTCCACAGGCGCTTGAGGCGCTGGATCGCAGTGCGTGATTAGTCGTGTTGGGGGTCCGCGTACCGGTAGACCATGACCCCGCACTTCTCGCAGGGCCCGGCGATCCACCGAGCGTCGACCTTCCACGCGTGGCCGCACTCGGGGCAGTCCACGATCAGCTCCATCTCCGCCGCGGGCACCGACACCTTAACGCGTCCGCCTCCGTTAACCTTCGTCGGGGTCGCGACGTGCCCGAGGGAGACCCGTACCACCAGTTCCAGATGCTCCGCAAGCCAATCGAGCTCGCGCTGAAGCGGGAGGACCTCGAGACCGCGGTCCGCCTCGCGGGCCACCTGTTCGACGTGGGGAGCGGGCCCGCCGAGAACCAGGAGCGGAAGGTGCACGTCCTGTTGCGCGCGATGGAGGGCGCGACGCCGTCCGTGAAGACGGCGTTCGCCGCCAAGGTTCTCGAGCGGTTCGGGCCGCACCTCACGGGGGGCTCTCGGGACCTCCTGGAGGGTCGCCTCGAGCGGCTGTAATCACGTACGTTTGGCAGTGCGGAGGAACGCGTCAATCCGCTCTGCCGCGTCGCGCCCCATCCGCATCGCGGTGACGACGGAGGTCCCGCCCGCCACGAACACGTCCGGCGCGCGCGTTTCCACGCCGCCAACGCCCGCAATCAGGCCCTCGCCGTCGACGGTCACGTCGAGGTCGTCCACGCCGAGCCCGGACAGGTCCGCCTTCTGGCCCGTCGCGAAGATCACGAGGTCCACGGCGTACGAGACACTCGCCCCCGGGATGGGGACGGGCCTCCGCCGCCCGCTCGCGTCGGGTTCGCCGAGGGTCATCCGCTGGCATTCGAGGCGCGCGACGCCCCCGTTCCTCGCGATGCGTACGGGGGACGTCAGGTATACGAACTCCACGCCCTCCTCCTCCGTCTCCCGGACCTCCTCGTCGCTCGCGGGCATCTCCTCGCAGGACCGGCGGTAGACGATCTTCACGTCCGTCGCCCCGCGGCGCAGCGCCATCCGCGCGCAGTCCATCGCGACGTCGCCGCCGCCAATTACGATCGCGTGCGGGCCTACGGACCCGGGCGGCGGGAGGGATTTCAGGAAGTCCAGCGCCTGCACCGCGCCCGGGGAATCGGAACCCTCAACCTTGACCGTCGTCGGCAGATGCGTCCCGATCGCGATGAGCACTGCGTCATGTCGCGCACGCAGGTCCTCGATTCGCAGGTCGCGGCCGAGCTGCGCGCGGAACCGGACTTCGATCCCCAAGTCCCGCATCTGCCCGAGGTCCCGCTCGAAGGCCCCGCGGAGAAGGCGGTATGGGGGAATCGTCATCGTCGCCAAGCCACCGAGCATCCCGGAGGCCTCGTACACCGTCACGCGGTGCCCGCGCTGCGAGAGCCACCACGCCGCCATGAGGCCGGCCGGACCCCCACCGACGACCCCGACGCTCTTCCCCGTGTCCGGGCCGCGCGCGTACGGCGCCACATCGCCGCCAAACTCGAGGGCGGCGCGCTTCAAGTGGCGGATCGAGAGCGGGTCCCCCGTCTCGTGGTACAGGCACTCCTGTTCGCAGAAGTGGTAGCAGACGAGGCAGAGCGTGGACGCGAGCGGGTTGTCCCGGAGCACGATCTCCTTCGCCCTCCCGAAGTTCCCGCGGGAGACCTCAAGCAGGTACTCTGGGCAGTCCTGCCCGATCGGGCACGCCGCCACGCACGGCGCCTCGTGGCAGTACAGGCACCGCTGCGCCTCGAAGATCGCCTCGAGCGGGTCGTACGGGATGAGGACGGGTTCGTCGGAGCGGACCCGCGTCCTCGGGTCCGCCTGGGGGATCGGCACCCGGCGTGCCTCGAAATCGCGAAACCGCTCCGGGAGGAGATACCCATGCCTAGTCGCCGTCGAGGGGGACGCCATACGCGTTGGGAACGGGTTCGCCGGAGCGATTCATAAAGCCCACGTAAGTACGTGCCGGAACGACAGGGCGGATTACGGGAGGGACCTCACCGGCAGCTCGACCGAGGCTGCGTCCGCGCTGGACCGCCTCGGGAACTCCCGGACGTATGCGCCGTAGTACGGGACGCGCTCCGCGACGCACTTCCGGAACGCCCCGCGGACTCCGGCGTCGTCCAACCCCCGGGTGGGAATCAGGTCGTCGTTCCGGTTCAGGCAGCCCTTCAGCTCGCCCTTGTGCGTCACGCGGATCCGGTGGCAGTTCATGCAGAACTCCGCGTTGTACACGGGGTCGACGACCTCGACCTCCGTCCCGTTGTACCGGTAGATCCGGCGGTGGTGCATCTCCCGCACGATCACGGTGTCCGCCTTCTGCGCGAGCCACGCCTTCACCGCGTCGATGTCGACGGACCACTCCTGGTGGTCCACGAGCTCCGGCATGAACTGGATGAGCTGCAGTTTGAGGTGCCCGTCCGAGTTGCCGACGAAGTCGAGCATCGCGGGGATGTGCTCGACCGTGTGCTTGAACACGACCATGTTCAGCTTCACGGGGACGAGGCCCACGCGGATCGCCTCCCGCACGCCCTCGAGCACGGGATGGATGTCCCCCTTCCGGATGTCCCGGAACGCCTGCGGGTCCAGCGCGTCCATGCTCACGTTCACCCGCTTCAGCCCCGCGTTCCGGAGGCCTTCCGCGCGCGCGGCGAGCATCGAGCCGTTCGTCGTCATGCTCACGTCCGCGATCTGGTCGACGGTCCGCGCCACGATCTCCTCCATGTCGCGGCGGACGAGGGGCTCCCCGCCCGTGTACTTGATCGACCGGATGCCAAACTCGCGGGCGATCCGCACGAGGCGCTCGACCTCGTCGACGGTGAGTTCCTCGTCGTGAGGGGCGCGCGGCCTGAGGATCGGGCCGAGTCCCTCGTCGTGGCAGTACACGCAACCGAAGTTGCACCGTTTCGTGACGCTGATGCGGAGGTCCGTGACCTCGCGTCCGAACGCGTCGACGAGCATGACATCGGGCGAACGCGGCGTGGCGGTAAATAGCTGACGAAAATCAGCGACGCCCTCGGGACGGGCCCCCACGACGGGGCGGGCCCCGCCGACGCGGCGGCGGCCCGCGGCGCTCCTCGAACTCCGGGCGGTACTCCTCCCGGGGCGGCGGCGCCTTCAGTTCCCCCATCCAGTACGCCCGCGCGTTGTCCACGGTGAACGGCATGCGGATCTGGAGGAGCTTGTTCCTGAGGTAGTTCTGGAACTGCGTGCGCTTCGCCTTGTTGTCCGTGTTCCACATCCGCTCGAAGTCCTCGCGCTTCGCGTCCGGCATGGCGGGCCTCGGGGCGACGAAAAGGCCCCGCTACATAAGGTTATAGATGGAGGACGGGTGAACGCAGGTCCGGTCGCGCCTACGCGGCGACGCCGACCGGCACACGACGAACACGGGCCGGGATGACGAGGACGAGCCTCATCGTCCCCGGCTCGACCTGCCACCGCGCGCACGTCCCGTCCTCGTGGACCCGGATCAGCTGCACCCGCACACGCCGCCCCTCGGCCGAGACGCCTTCTTCCACGACGACTTCCTCCGCGCGCATCACGCGCGGATGGGAATGGCGGACCTTGGACTACCAAACTTTGGTGCGCCGTTTTTCCTCTATAAGTAGGTGGCGGTCAGTAGACGAACGTGGCGACGACCTCGTCGCCGACGACGTGCACGTCGTAGACCTGCAGGGGGAACTTCGGCGGCCCCCCCAGGGGCTGGCCCGTCTCCAGGCTGTAGACGCCGCCGCAATCCGGACACACGACGGCCGCGCGTTCCCGGTCGATCGACCCTTGCGCGAGGTCCGCCCACGACGACGTGCAGGCGGCGTCAACGCAGTAGAACGCGTCCCCAATCCGCGCGAGGAGGAGGTCGTACCCGATGTGCTCGAAGTGCCGGAGCTCGCCGTCCTGCACCTCGTCCGTGCGGCAGAGCGGGACGTCGGGCATCTCGGCCGCGGAACCGAGCGCCGGCCTTAACCTTTCCGCCGCACCGCGAATCCGGCGACGGCCGTACCAATATCTTCATGGACGCTCCCCGCGATGGGAGTCCGGGACTCGGAGCGCCGCGGGGACGTGCGATGCAGTTTGGCAGGAGCTTGGCACTCGGAATCGCCTTCGCGGTCCTCCTCCCGGGCGTGTGGACCTCGACACCGCCCCGCGTGGCGGACGAGGCCGCCTCTCCGCTTCCGCCGCCCATCCGCGCACCCGACTCCTACGTCCCGCTCGGATTCGTCGAGAACCGCGGCCAACTCACGAACGATGAGGTCCGGTTCTACGCGAACGCGGGCGGAACACAGATTGGTTTGGCGGCGGGGAAGGTCCTCTTCACCGTGGGCGGCAACGAAGGGCCAGGGGCCTTGGTCGAGGCCATGTTCGTCGGCGCGAACCCGTCGGTCCCGGAAGGGCGATCGCCCCTCCCGGTCCGGACGCACTACTTCCGGGGCGCGGACCCTGCGGAATGGCATGCGGGAGTGCCGAGCGTCTCCGAGGTCGAGTTCGCGGACCTGTACGAGGGGATCGACCTCCTTTACCGCGTAACCGAGGAGGGCGTGAAGTACGAGTTCCGCGTGGCGGCGGGAGCGGACCCAAGTCGGATCCAGGTCGGGTATGCGGGTGCGGACGGTTTGGCGGTGGACGCCGCCGGCGAACTCACGGTGCGAACCGCGGCCGGCATCTTGCGCGACTCCGCGCCGGTCGGCTACCAGGGCGACGTCGTCGTCCCCTGCCGGTTCGTCCTGCGCTCCGAGACTGTCGTCGGCTACGAATGCCCGACACGCGACGTCGAGGAACCCTTGGTAGTCGACCCGCTCGTCTACGCAACGTTCCTCGGCGGGTCCTTCCTGGACTTCGGGGACGCGATCGCCATCGACGCTGCCGGCAACGCGTACGTCACCGGCCGCGCGAACTCCACGGACTTCCCGACCACGCCCGGCGCGTTCGACACGACGCACACCGGCGGGTTCACGGACGCCTTCGTTGCGAAGGTCGGCCCGACCGGGAGCACGCTCGTCTGGGCGACGTTCCTCGGGGGCGCGGGGCGCGCGGACACGGGGCTCGCGATCGCGGTCGACGGGACAGGCGGCGTGTACGTCGCCGGACAGACGGACTCCCCGGACTTCCCCGTCACGATCGGGTCCCTCGACACGTCGTTCAGCGGTTCCTCGGACGGGTTCCTCGTGCGCCTGCGCTCCGGCGGGGACGCGCTCGCGTTCGGCACGTACGTCGGTGGGAGCGGCGGCGACATCATCAGCTCCCTCGTCCTCGACGCTGCGGGCAACGCGTACTTCACGGGGATCACGCAGTCGTTCGATTTCCCCACGACCCCCGGCGCCTACGACTCCACGTACGCGGGCGGGTTCTTCGACGGCTTCCTCGCCGGCCTGGACTCCGCCGGCGCCTCCCTCCTGCTCTCCACCTTCCTCGGCGGATCCCTGCTGAACGGCGGGAATGCGATCGACCGGGACGTCGACGGCAACCTGTACGTCGCGGGCTCCACGAACTCGCCAGACTTCCCCGCCACGCCCGGGGCGTACGACACGACCCTCGGGGGCCTCGGCGACGGGTTCCTCTCGAAGTTCAACCCGACGGGGACCGCCCTCCTCAACGCGACCTTCCTCGGCGGGAGCTCGGGCAACGAGGGCGCGTTCTCCGTGGTCGTCGATGCCGCGGGCTCCGCGTACGTCTCGGGGAACACGGACGCGGCGGACTTCCCCACGACGCCAGGTGCGTTCGACTGGACGTACGGCGGGTCGACGGACACTTTCCTTGTAAAGCTGGATCCGGCCTTCGCGAACCTCGAGTATGGCACGTACATCGGCGGATCCGGCGACGACAGCGAGGCGACAATCCGTGTCAACCCGGCGGGCCAGGTCTACATGGCCGGCCAGACCTCCTCCCCGGACTTCCCCGTCACCCCCGGGGCGATCTACACGACGTACCGGGGCGGCCAATACGACGCATACGCCCTCCGCCTCAACGCGACCGGGACCGGCCTCGTCTACAGCACGTTCCTTGGCGGCAGCCTGACGGACCAGGGGTGGGGCCTCGCGATCGACGCGTCAAGCGCCTACGTGGTCGGCTCGACGAACTCCACGGACTTCCCCGCGACCGGCGGTTCGTACGACACGACCCTCAACGGCGGGTACGACGCGTTCCTCGCGAAGGTGACCCTCGCGCACCCCATCTCCATCGACGCGGCTCCGAGCGGGCTCCAGGTCGAGGTCGACGGCGTCCCGCGGACGACCCCGTACGTCTTCGACTGCGAGCCTGGCACGACCCACCTCCTGAACGCGCCGTCGCCACAGAGCCCGTCGAACACGCGGTACGCGTTCTTCTCCTGGTCGGACATGGGGACGCAGTCCCACACGATCACCTGCACCGCGCCCGAGGCGTACGTCGCGATGTTCGTCGCGACGGATTTCTTGGCGACAATCCACACCAGCCCGGAGGGCCTGATCGTCGACCTCGACGGGACGTTCCGCGCCACCCCGTACGCGTTCTGGTGCCCCGCGGGATCCACGCACACGGTGACCGCGCTTAACCCCCAGGGAGGCCCACCGACGCGATATGTGTTCCTCTCGTGGTCCGACGGCGGCGCGCAGTCGCACACGTTCACATGCTCGTCCCCGAGGGACCTGACCGCATTCTACGAGACGCAGCACCAGGTCGTGGTCGACACGTCCCCGGCGAATCGCCAGCTGCTCGTCGACGGGTTCCTGGAGGTCGCACCGCAGACGTACTGGTGGGCGGAGGGGTCGGCGCACACGCTTGAGGCGCCGTCGCCCCAGGTCGTCGGCCCGACCCGATACCTGTTCGTCTCCTGGTCCGACGGCGGCGCCCGACAGCACGCGGTGACCGCGGATGCGCCCGCGACGTACACGGCCACGTTCCGGACGGAGTCCCAGGTCACGATCGACACGGCGCCCGGCGCACTCGACGTGATTGTGAACGGGACGCGCGTCACGGCCCCGTACACGTTCTGGTGCACCCCCGGCGACTCCGTCGCGCTCGACGTGCCGACGCCCCAAGGGGTGACGCAGGTCCGCTTCGCGTTCGATTCCTGGTCCGACGGCGGGGCGAAGGCCCACTCCGTCCTCTGCGGCGCCGCCCTGTCGTACACGGCGGCGTTCCGCACGGAATACGAGACGCGCGTCGCGACCGCCCCGCCCGGACTGCAGGTCGACGTGAACGGGACGACGTACCCCGCCCCGTACACGTTCTGGTGCTCGGAGGGGACCTCGTACGGACTCGGGGTCGCGTCCCCGCAGACGGTCGGATCGACGCGGTACGTCTTCGCGGGCTGGTCCGACGGCGGGGCGCGGAACCACGCGGTCGGGTGCACGCAGTCCATCTCCTACACGGCCGTCTTCACCGCCGAGTACGAGGTCACGATCGCAACGAGCCCCGCGGGGCTCGAGGTCATCGTGGACGGCTCGCCGATGGCGGGGCCCGTATCTTTCTGGTGGCCCGCCGGGTCGCCGCACACGCTCGATGTCGCGACGCCCCAGGGCGGCCCGTACACGCGGTTCGCGTTCAGCGCGTGGTCCGACGGCGGCCCGAGGAACCACACGGTCACCGCCACGGCGCCCGTGACGATCACCGCCTCCTTCGCCACGGAGCATCGCGTCGTGATCGACAGCGTCCCGCCCGGACGGGAGGTCCGCGTGGACGGGGCGACGACCGTCCTCCCCCTGACGATCTGGTGGCGGGACGGCGACGCGCACACCCTCGCGATTGTGACTCCGCAGTCCGTGTCGTCGGTCGAACGATATGTCTGGGACGCGTGGAGCGACGGCGGGCCGAGGGACCGGGCGGTCCCGGTCACGGGGCCGCTGAACCTCACCGCCACGTTCCGTCACCAGTACAAGCTCACGATCCAGAGCCCCTACGGTTCGCCGTTCTGCAACCTTCCGGACTGCTGGTACGACGAGGACACGGACGCGATCCTGAACGTCGGGAACGCCACGGTATCCGGGGGCACCGTCCGCTTCCGGTTCCGCGCGTGGACCGGCGACGTGACTTCGCCCGGTCTCCTCACAATCGTCCTGATGGACCGCCCGAAGACCGCGATCGCCACGTGGACGACGGAGTACCTTCTCACCGTGGTCTCCGTCTACGGGAACGCGACCGGGGGCGACTGGTATCCCGCCGACACGACGGCCGAGTTCGCGGTCGCCTCCGCGGACGTTGCCGTTGGTGGGAAGCGCTACCGGTTCATCGGCTGGACGGGCGACGTGAACTCCACGGCCCTTGGCGGCACGATCCTGATGGACGGGCCGAAGACGGTCGTCGCGAACTGGGAGGAAGTCCAATTCGCAGAGTCGCTCGTCGTCTGGCTCCTGCCGATTGCGGTCCTGATCGGGCTCGTCCTGTTCTTCCTCTGGTTCCGCCGACGGAAGCGGGAGGCGGAGCCGTCGGAGGACGCAGCGAAGGCAGACGCCGAGACCCCGCCTCCGAAGGAAGACGCCGGGCCGTCACCGGACCTCGAAGACGAAGTCGACCTCGACGCTCGCCCCGAGCGGTAGCGCCGCCACGCCAATCGAGGTCCGCGCGTGCTTCCCCGCGTCCTCGAAGACCTGCACGAGGAGGTCCGACGCGCCGTTCACAACTCTCGACTGGTCCGCGAAGCCGGGCGCGGAGGCCACGTATCCGGTGACCTTCACGACGCGGACGACCCGGTCGAGCAGGCCCTCGGCCTCCAGTGCCGCCAGCGCGGCGAGCGCGGCCTCGCGCGCGCACGTCGCACCCTGCTCCACGGAAACGGCCTCGCCGACTTTCCCCTTGTAGACCACGTGGTCGCCCTTGCGCGCGATCTGCCCGGAGACGAACGCGAGATTCCCGGACACGACGACGGGCACGTACGACGCCACGGGCACGGGCGCCGGAGGGAGGGCAATCCCGAGTTCCGCAAGCTTATCTTTGGCGGACATCGCCAAGGTATACATGTCAACCGTTAAGCCTATTTCCGAGGAACCGGTCGGGCCGAGGCGGTGAGACCATGTCGGCCTGGCTGAAGGACCTGTACCGGAAGGTCGATGCGATGGATGCGAAGGGGTTCGCGGACGTGTTTCTCCCCGACGGTGTGCTCCAGTGGGCGAACGCGGAGCCGCTCCGGGGTCCCGCTCCGATTGAGCAGACGATTGCGGGCTTCTTCGGCACGATCGCAGGGCTGCGGCACGAGTTCGTGAACGTCGTGGAGCATGGGGAGCACGTCTTCTTCGAGGCCCGGGTCACGTACACGAGGAAGGACGGGTCGCACGTGTCGGTCAACGCCTGCACGACGTTCCGCCGGAACGGGGACAAGGTCGCCCACTGCTCCGTGTACGTGGACCTCGCGCCCCTCTACGCGTAGTCAAGAGCGACAGCTCGGTGCTACCGGACCCTCCATTATCATCAAATACGGCGCGTTGGATGG
>Ga0209341_10003281_pt1 | contig 15153 bp, 13 predicted proteins | sample RifCSP13_2_FD_184020 | JGI IMG/M metagenome (GOLD analysis project Ga0209341, IMG submission 184020) | Soil microbial communities from Rifle, Colorado - Rifle CSP2_sed 13_2 (SPAdes) (version 2) | ecosystem: Environmental > Terrestrial > Deep subsurface > Rock core/Sediment | place: Rifle...
GCCGGGCGCCATCACGTCGGCCCTGTTGTAGACGAACTTGACCGCGCCCATGTCGACCGTCACGAACCGCCGCGTCGGTCGGTAGCTGATTAGCCCCCGGACCGTGAGGGCGGGTCGGTCGCCGATCAGGAAGCCCGTCGCCTTGCCGTTGACAATGAGCACGCGGAGCGTCCCCGCCTCCGCTAGGTCGACGGGTTCGTCGGGGCTGAACACGGGGCACCCGAACGCGGACTCGAGCGCGGCCGCCAAATCTGCGACTTCCTTGCGGCGGAGCCGTTGGCGGTTCCTCAGGCGGAGCACGGGTGCGGAACGGGGCCGCGCTACTTATCGGAATCGCCTAGCCTGCGGGAGTTCGCGCGTTCATTACACTGAGCCGCCTCCTCGGGACGCGCGAGGGCCTCGAGGGTTCTTCCCTTGAGCCGCCACGCTTGGCGGTATTCCGGGCTCAGCGCCAAGGCCTGGTCGAAAAAACGGAGCGCGCGCGTGAAGTCGCCGTCCTGGAGCAGGAGGCGTCCCTTCTCGCACCAGTACTCCTCGCGGGTCGCGTCGACACCGATGGCGGCGTCCAGGGCAGTGGAGGCACCCCGAGGATCCCCCGTGCGCGCCCGAGCGCGCGAGAGCACGAACCATGCCAAGTCCGCAGGCTCCCCGTTCCGAAGGGCCTCCATCGCGGCTTTGGCGGCATCCTCGGGTCGCCTTGCGGCGAGCAGGATCTGAGCGCGGAGCGTCCGCACCGGCGCTCCCATCTCGATCGCGAACTCCACCGAGGCGCGCGCATCCTCCACCCTTCCCAGCGCCAGGTAGGCGTTCGCGAGGTCCACGTGGGCATCGCGGTTTTCGTGCATCTCCAGGCAAGTCCGGAACGCCTCGACCGCCTCCTCGGCGCGACCGACCGCCGCCAAAGCCCGGCCCTTCGCGCCCCACGCCTTGCCGGAGTCCGGATCCGCCAGGACGGCCTCCTCCGCGACAACCATTGCCTCCCCCGCCCGGCCCACGCGTACGAGTAGTTCCGCTCGGGTCGTGACCATGTCGGGCTCCTTCGCCAAGACAGGCACGGACTCGACGAACGCGAGCGCATCCGCGTGCCGCCCGAACTCGATGAGGAGCTTGAGCTTGGCGGTGGCCGCCTCGAGGTTCTCGGGATCGGCCTGAAGCACGAAGTCGTGGCACCGCAACGCTTCGCGATAGCAATACTCCGCTTCGTCCGCGTACCCCAGCCGCTCACAGACATGCGCCCGCAGGATCCACGCTTCGTCGAAGCCCGCGTTCAGGATGAGGGAGTTGTTGACGGCCTCCCGCGCCTCCTCAAGGCGGTTGATGTGGAGTAACACGTCCGCCTTCGCGTACCACGCATGGTCGTAGTTCGGGTTCAGCTCCAAGGACTGGTCGATCAGCTCGAGGCCCTCCTCGTGCTTCCCGAGCTTGCTCAACGCGTACCCTTTTGCGTACAGCGCGTAGTCGAAATCCGGCTTCACGTCGAGGGACTTGTCGTGGTACGGAATCGACTCGCTGTGCCGGCCCATCTTGTCCAGCGCGTTCCCGATATTGTTCCACGCGATCTCGTAGTCCGGATTCACCTCGATGGCGGCGAAGAAGTAGGGGAGCGACTCCTCGTACCGTCCTAGGTTGTACAGCGCGTTGCCCAGGTTGTTCCAAAGCACCTCGTCCTCCTTGTCGAGGTCGAGCGCCTTCTTGTAGCATAGGATCGCGTCCTCGAGCTTGTCCATCCCGTGGTACGTGTACCCTTTGTTGTACCATGCGTGCTTGTACCGCGGGTTGAGCGTGAGGGCGCGTTCATAGCAGCGGATCGCCTCGTCGTGGATCCCCAGCTGGAAGAACGTGAACCCCTTGTTGTTCCAGGCCTCCTCGCTCCGCGGGTTGACCGCGAGGACCTTGTCATAGCTCTCGAGGGCCTCCTCGTACCTCTCCGTCGAGTACAGGGCGTTCCCCAGACCGTTCCATGCGTCCTCGTAGGCGGGGTCGATCTCCACTGCGCGCCGGTAGGCCGCGACCGCGTCGTCGTACCGTTCCAACTCCTCCAGCAGCAGCGCCTTCCGAAGCCAGGCGACCTTGTCGTCCCGGTCGAGCTCCACGAGACGGTCGTAGCACTCGAGCGCCCTCCGCGTCTTCCGAAGGTGCGCGAGGGCGATGCCCTTGTCGTACAGGGCGATGCGGTACCCCGGGCTCAGCTGGAGCGCGCGGTCGTAGCACTCGACGGCCTTCTCGTACTGCCCGAGGTAGGAAAACGCGTTGCCCATGTTGTACCAGGCGACCTCGTAGGCGGCCTTCACCTTCAGAGCCTCGCGGTACGAGTCAAGCGCCTCTTCGTGCCGCCCGACGGAATCGAGCGCGACCCCCCTGTTGTTCCACACGACCTCGTCGTGAAGGCCGAGTTCGATCGCGCGGTCGTAGTGGGGCAGCGCGTCCTCGAAGCGCTTCGCGTCGCAGAGGACGTTCCCGCGCAGGAATTCCTCCTCGGCCGCCGAATCCACAGGGGTCGGCGGGACCTCGATCGCCATGCGCGCGCACCTACCGGGGACGCCGTTATAAATCCCTTCCGACTCCCAGTTCGTCCGCGCAGTCGCTGCCGTCAAGTCGCCAGCCATCGAGAGACTACGGGGGCAGGGGCAGGGAGCCGACGATTGTCAATGAGACCGATTCTGACGCCTGAAAGGCACCGGGCGCCCTACATTATAAGTACCCGGGGGGAGGATGATGGCCGGCAATGGCGACAATCGAACCGGAGCCGCCCTTCTCTAAGTCCAAGGCCATGGAGTTGCCGCGGAGCGTCGTCATCGGCCACGACGCGATCACTCAGGTCGGCGAGGTCTCCGCGAAACTCAAGCTCGGTCGCCGCGCGCTCGTCGTCGCGGACCCCACGACGATGAAGATCGCGGGCGAGACCGTCGTCCAGAAGCTCCAGGAGCAGAAGATCAAGGTCTCAGAGTATCTGATTCCGGACTCGACGATGGCGGCCGTCCGAGAGGCGGAGGACATCCTCCGAAATTCGGAACTCGACTTTGCCCTCGGCGTCGGCGGCGGGAAGAGCATTGATGTCGCAAAGTGCGCGTCGTTCAACGCGGGCGCATCGTTCGTGAGCGTGCCCACCGCGGCGAGCCACGATGGCGTCGTCTCCTCGCGCGCCAGCATCACGGGGGACGGCGGGGAGAAGCTCAGCCTCGCGGCGGAGACCCCCGTGGCCGTGATCATGGACACGAAGATCATCTCGGAATCCCCGTTCCGCCTCCTGGCGGCGGGATGCGGGGACATCCTGTCGAACCTGACCGCGGTCCGCGACTGGATGCTCGCCCGAAACCTGCGGAACGAGTACTACTCCTCGTACGCGGCGGCGCTGAGCGAGATGGCGGCGAAGCTCGTGCTCGAGAACGCCTCGAACATCAAGCCCCGCCTCGAGGAGAGCGCGTGGTTCGTGTGCAAGGCGCTGGTGTCCGCGGGGGTCGCGATGAGCATCGCCGGATCCTCGCGGCCGGCGTCCGGGAGCGAGCACAAGTTCTCCCATGCGCTGGACCGGATCGCGAAGAAGCCCGCACTGCACGGGGAGCAGGTCGGCGTCGGGACGATCATGATGATGTACCTCCACAACGGGGACTGGGAGGCGATCCGGAACGGACTCCTCGCGATCGGTGCGCCGACGACCGCGCGCGCCCTCGGCGTCGCGGACGAGGAAGTCGTCGACGCCCTAGTCCACGCGCACGAGATCAACAAAGAGCGGTATACGATCCTGGGGGACGAGGGACTCACGCAGGACGCCGCGGAACGGCTCGCGCACATCACGAAAGTCCTCTAGAATAAAGGTCCTCTGAGGTCTGGGAGGTCCGGGCAAGGGCTTAAGCCCCCGGCTCGCTTAGCAGCATCGTCATGTTGGGGCACGTGCCCCGGAAGGTACGTCGCGATTCCTTGGAGGTCGTCCTTCGCTCCATGGGGTACCGCACGAAGGGGGAGCCGTTCGAGCTGCACGGGTACCGCGAGCTGCACGGTCGCCGGCGGTTCCACGCGAAGGTCGAGACGTTTGGCGGCGAGGTCGTCCCGAAGGCCGCGACGATCGACCTCCACATCGACCGCATGAACGGCGACGTCCTCGGACGGCATGGATACGAGGCCGAGGGGCTCGTGATCCAGGAGGAGATGGACCGCATCGTTCGGACGATCGACACCGCGTCCCGCACGGGAACCGCGCGCACGACGTGCCCGGAGTGCGGAAAGGAGCTCTTCTCGGACCACCTCCAGAACCATCTGAAGATCGAACATTCGCGGTGAGACCCGGGACGGGAGGACGTGGTATTCCCAGGTCTTTTCCCGGGGCCTACAGGGTGTCGTCGGTGGAGACGGGAACGCCCCGGTCCCGGAGCTGCTTCAACAGAAAGTCGTAGACATCGTTGGGCGTGTCCGAGTCTGGCACGACGCCAATCTCGGAGCCGTCCTTCATGCGGAGGAGAATGGCCCAGTCTCCATCCGCGCGCCGGCTGTGGCGGGCGCTCTCGACGTCTCCGTATCGCTGGCGGCGGGGTCGGATCGACACGGAATCCAGCAGGAACTCATTGTCGTCGACGAACATGGGTTTCTGATGGTGAAGGGCGATCGCCGTGAGGCCGCCGAAGAACCAGAACACCGTAGCCGCCACAGCGACCCCGACCACCTTCGCGAGGAACGAAAGGCCGCGGTCCTCTCCGGCGAGGAAAGGGACGGTGAGCAACGCCACCACGAAGAGGGTGAGCACGAGGGCCACGGGAATCGCGATGGTCAGGACACGTTTCATGAACGCGCGCTCCCGCCGGAACTCCCCGGGACTTGTCTCGTACCGCAGCAAGGTTCGTGCGCCTCCTAGAACCGGACGACCCTCACGCGCTCGCCCTTCTCGACCAGGTCGACGTTCGCGGGAATCTCGATGTACCCGTCCGCGTGCGCCATCGACGTGATCGCGCCACTCTCCTTGTACGCGGGCACCGCCATCCCGTCCTCGACGCGCACGGTGTGGAACTCCATGCGGCCCATCGAGGAGACGATGCGCTTGCTCAGCGGGAGTTCGACGACCTTCTCCTGCTTTGGCGGCAGCCGCGCCATCGCGCGGAGCATCGGCGCGAGCATCATGTAACAGTTCGAGAGGCAGGACGTCGGGTACCCGGGCATGCCGAGCACGGCCTTGCCGCCGACGACGCCGAGCACCGTCGGCTTCCCCGGCTTCACGGCCACGCCGTGGAACTTCAGCTCCCCCATCGCTTGGAGGACGTCGATGATCATATCCTTCTCCCCGACGCTCGAGCCGCCGCTGAAGACGACGAGGTCGTACTTGGCGGCCTTCCGGATTGCCGCCTTCAGGGCGTCGAGGCGGTCGGGGACGCGGCCGAGGAAGACGGGCTCGCCGCCGGATTCGAGGACGATGGAAGCCATCGTGTGCGCGTTGATGTCGTACACCTGGCCAGGGCGAATCGGGGCGCCCGGCGGGACGACCTCGTCGCCGGTCGTGAGGATTGCGGCGCGGGGCTTTGCGTAGACGTCGACGACGCTTCGGCCCACCGCCGCCACGACGCCGACCTTGGCGGGGGTGTAGAACTCGCCCGCGCGCACGACCACCTCGGCCTTCTTGATGTCTTCTCCTTGCGGCGACACGTTCTCTCCCGGGTGGACCGGCGAGTACACGCGGACGGTCTCCGCCTCCCGTTCGGTGTTCTCAACCATGACGACGGCGTCCGCACCCCGTGGGACGGAAGAGCCCGTTGCGACCTCGATGCACGCGCCCTTCGCGACGCGCCTCTTCGCCACGGTATCGGCATAGAGGTTCTCCAGGCATCGCAGTTCGACCGGACGGAACTTGCCTGCGCGGTACGTGTCCGACGCGCGGACCGCATATCCGTCCATGGCTGCGCGGTCGACGAGCGGGACATGGATCGGGGAGACCACGTCCTCGGCGGCGACCCGATGCAGGACCTGCAAGAGCGACACGCGCTCCGTCCGCACGACCGGTTTCGCGAGGGACATCAGCGCCGCCAGCGCCTCGTCGAGGGAGACGAGGGCGCGGAGCGGGCGCATCCCGTGGGCGTGGTGCTTTCGGTCATCGTGGTCGTGCGCCCGTGTCACCGCCGCATCACCCCCACCGCGTGGCCGAGTTCGGCGAGGATGAGGGACTTCACCGCTAACTCACAGGCCGCCGGCGAGCCCGGGAGGCAGAACAGCAACTTTCCACGGAACGTCCCCGCCAGGGCCCGGCTCATCATCGCCGCGCTCCCAATCTCCCGGAAGCTCAACGCACGGAACAGCTCGCCGAAGCCGGGGAGGACCTTCTCCATGAGTGGCTCCAGAGTCTCGACCGTCACATCTCGGGGCGAGAGCCCAGTGCCGCCGTTCGTGAGGACCGCGTCGCACGCCGCCACGGCCCTCTCGACCGCCGCTAGAATCGCAGGGCCCTCGTCCTTCACGACCTCATAGAACGGAACCGTGTGCCCCGCGTCCGCGAGGAGCTTCCGTATCAATTGACCGGAATCGTCCGTCGCCTCCGTCCGAGAATCGCTAACCGTGACGACGCCGCAGGCGACCGTCCCCGGTGCGCGCGCCTTGTGCTCGTGCACCGCCATCGTCACCCTTTCTCCTTCTCGAGGACCCGGAGGCCCTGGATCCGCACGAACGGGTACTGGCCGCTTTCGTCCTTCTCGCCCTTCTTCACCATGTCCCAGACGGTGAGGAGCGCGACCGCGCACGCGTACAGGGCTTCCATCTCCACGCCCGTCTTGTACGTCGCCTTCACCTCGACCGTCGCGACGACGCGATCGTCTCTCGCTTCGAGTCGGACGTTCGTCGCGGCAATCGGGATGGGATGGCAGTAGGGGAGCGCCTCCGACGCTCGTTTGGCGGCGTGGAGGGCAGCCACCTTCGCCGACTCGAAGACGTCGCCCTTGTCGACGCGACCGGTGCGTATCGACTCGATCGTGTGCCGTTGCAGCAGGACCTCGCCGGTCGCGACGGCACGGCGCAGCACGTCGGACTTCCCCGAGATGTCGATCATGCCCGCCATGGCCTTGAGCCCACGGCGGAACGGGGCCATAAACGTTGGCGGCACCGGGCGGCATTCGGAACGAGCAGGTCGCGAGGCGACCGCGATCACTCCTTCATCCCGGTCTTCCACACGGGCACGATCCGCTTCAACTCGTCCATCGCCCACTCGCAGGCGCGGAACGCCTCTTGGCGATGCGGCGCGCTGCACGCGACCGCCACGGACGTCTCCCCGAGGCTAATGTGTCCGGTTCGATGGACGATTGCGAGCTCCGTGACCCCGAACTTCTCCTTTGCGGCGGCGCGCAGCTCCTCCATCTTCTTGACGGCCATGCCCTCGTACGTCTCGTACTCCAAGGACTCCACGCCCGGGTCCGCCCGGACAGTGCCGAGAAAGAGGACGACGGCCCCGGCGCGCACGTCCCGGACGGGACGGAGGACCTGCTCGGGATCGATGGCCTCCGTCTGAACGCGGCAGTGGGCCGCCCCTCCGCTGACGGGCGGCAGAAGAGCGACCTCGTCCCCGGCTCGCAGCTCAGCCTCCGGGTCCGCGAATTCCTGGTTCACCGCCAGGAGCATGGACCCCCGGAGGCCCGCAAGCTTCGGATATGCCTCGAACACGCGCGCGAGGAGGGCGGCGAGCGTCGCCCCCTCGGAGACTTCCACCTTCGTCTCCCTGAGGCCGGTGATCTCCCGGTATGTGGCGAAGAACCTCACCCGGACGTCCATGACCCCCACGGTTCCAGTGGAATGCGATGTACACCTCGGCGCCTTTAAGGGTTTCCCGCTCACCTGGCCCCACCCCTCCGCTTCCGATGGAAAGCCTTTTCGCACCGTGTCCCGTAGGCCGGGGTCGATGGATGTCGTCCTCGTGGGTCTAGCGACCGACCTGACCGAGATTCGCGCATTGGTCAATTCCGCGGGCCACCGGCTCGTCGGGGAGTTCGTCCAGCGCCGTCCCGCCCCCGACCCCCGCCTGTTCGTCGGGCGAGGAAAGCTTGAGGACCTTAAGAAAGACGTGAAGGAGAAGGGTGCGGAGGCGGTCGTGTTCGCGGGTTCGCTGCGACCCAAGCAACACCACGAGCTTGAGAAAGCTCTGGGGGTCCAATGCTTCGACCGGCTCCGCGTGATCTTAGACATCTTCACACAACGGGCCCACAGTCGAGAGGCGATGCTGCAGGTTGAACTCGCGATGCTCCATTACGAAGTCCCGATCCTGAAGGAATGGATTCACCACGGCACCACCGGCGAGCGTCCGGGATTCATGGCCGGCGGCGAGTATCGCGTTGACGCGTACTATGAGACTGTGAAACGCAAGATGAAGAAGATCCGAGACGACCTCGAACACGTCCGGAAGGAGCGCGCCCTTCGTCGGGATCATCGCCAGGCGCGAGGCTTCTTTCACGCGAGCATCGCAGGATATGCGAACGCCGGAAAGAGTTCGCTTTTCAACGCGCTGAGCGGGGAGCAAGTGTTGGTCGAGGACCGACTGTTCACGACCCTGTCGACGACGACTCGTGTGATCGATAGCAGGCGCCGTCGGGTCCTCCTCACAGATACTGTCGGGTTCGTTGCGGACGTGCCGCTCTGGCTTGTTGAGGCCTTTCACTCGACTCTCGAGGAGGTTTTCGTCTCCGACTTGGTCCTCCTGCTTGCGGACGCCTCCGACCCAATCGAGGACTTTCGAGCAAGGGTCGGCTTGGCGGCGGACATCCTCATCCCAGGCATGGACGCAGGCAAGGTTCTTCCAATCGTGACTAAGGTTGACTTGGCGGGGGCTGGGGCAGTGGAACGGCGAGTCGAGTCGTTCCAGGACTCCCCCTTCACTCGCCCACCTCTTTCAGTGTCAACGAAGACGGGAGACGGACTCGCGACCCTGCGCGCGCTGATTGAACAAGAGTTTCGATACCCAGTCGAACTCATAGTCCAAGTCCCACAGCGAGGAGGGAGCGGGGCATTTTTGAGCTGGCTTCACACCGAGACGGAGGTTCTCTCTCTCTCATATCCGAACAATGTTGTAGAGATTCGCCTGCGCTGCCGCGATCGTGATCTGTCGAGGATTCAAGCCGAGTCGAGGGTCGTGGCTCAAGAGCGCATTCTCACTTGAGATTAAATTCTATTTTCTTCTGTTCGGATCGCCGATGATACCGTCGACCCAAGATCCAGGCAAGGAACTCAATCCGGTCCTGGTTGCGAACGAATTTCGCCTTGCTCTCCGTCTCAATGAGTCGTTCGAACTCCCGACGTTTGCGAATAGTGTCGATGAAGTAGTAACCGCCGATAAGGAGGAGAAGCGGGCCGAGAACCGCGAGCCAGACGTTCCACTCCCCTACGCGTTGGTCGATGTATAGGAGAAAGGAAGGCAGATCATTCCGCCCGACGAAGTAGTGGCCTGTGGGAAGGACGGTGAGAACGATACCGGCGATGAAGAACATCGCGCTTAATTCAAGTCGTAACTCCCGCAGGATTCGGGCCGTCGCCACGGTGCGCGCCTAAGGTGACTTCGCACAAAAAGATTCCCCCACTCGAGCCCCCTCGGGCAAAGGGCTTTACGACCTGCTCCGTTCTCTGGCGGGCTATGCCCCTGCGGACCGCGCTTTACGGTGCACATGCAGCTGCCGATGCGACTTTCGTTGAGTTTGGCGGCTGGGAGATGCCGCTCCAGTTCACGGGGATTGTGGAGGAGCATTTGGCGGTGCGCGGGGGTGCGGGACTGTTTGATGTGAGTCATATGGGCAAGATTCTCATTGAAGGTCCTAACGCGCGAGACCATCTCAATCGATTGTCCGCAAACGAGGTTTCGGAAAAGCCAGGACGAGCACGGTACACGCATCTACTCGACGGCGATGGTCACGTCATCGATGACGTGATCGTGACGAGCCTCGGACCCGACCGATTCTTCATGATCTGCAACGCAGGCCCACGCGAACGCGTGCTCGCTTGGATGCGGAACCGCAAGGTCGACGCGGCAATTCGGGATATGACCTTCGATTACCTCTGCCTCGCTCTGCAGGGGCCGAAGGCCGCCCGCGTCCTCCAGCTCATGACCCTACACAATCTGGAGGACATGAAAGGATTCACCGGGGCATATGTCGAAATCCTGCTCGGCGAAAGGCTGGGGACGGGGCGCACCCCAGCCATCCCTCCACCGGAAACGATGGGGTGGGCCTCCTTCTTGCGAGACACAGGCAAGGAGCTTGGGGACTTCTGTTTCGTGACGAGGACGGGGTACACGGGGGAGGATGGCTTCGAGCTCTTCCCCCCGAAGGAGCTCGGAGTGGCGGTCTGGAACGGCCTTCTCGCCGCCGGGCGGGAGGCTGGCATCCAGAGGGTAGGCCTAGGGGCCCGCGACACCCTCCGCCTCGAGAAGGGCTACCTCCTTGCGGGCACCGACTTCGACGGCCGCCAGACGCCGCTCGAGTGCGCCAGCTCGTGGCTCGTGAAGTGGGATCACGAGTTCGTCGGCCGCGAGGCACTCCGCCGCCAGGAGGCGCGGGGGGACTACGACCGCCTCGTCGGCCTCATGCTCCACGATCGAGGAGTACCTCGGCATGGGTGCGAGGTCCTCCGTGAGGGTCGGGAGGTCGGTGTCGTGACCAGTGGCACGATGTCTCCCTCGCTCAAGGCGGGGATTGCACTCGCACGCGTGCGTCCGGAGGCGTCCGAAGCGGGGACCGAACTCTCTGTCGTCGTCCGTGATCGCCCCCTGCGCTCGGTGGTGCACAAACCCCCGTTTCTCTGAGGCATCGACGGGCAATCCGTACAGGTACGGCACAAGATTGAAAGCTCCCGACCGTGGTAACAAACGTGGTAATGCAGATGAGTCCCCTCGGTAACAAAGTCCGTTCAGAAACGACTATATCAGCGGGCACGTTACGCGCGCCTCACCCCCGCGCGGACGTTCTCTTCGCCCGTTACGGATAGGTCAGGTGGACCATGGCAATCGCAGAATATCCCCCCGGAAGCACGCCCTCTCTCAGTGAGCCCGAGCCTACGCTCTCCCCCAACGCCCTCGCTGTCCTCGAGAAGCGCTACTTGTGCCGCGACGACGCGGGCCGGGTCTCGGAGACCCCCGGCCAGATGTTCTGGCGGGTCGCCTGGAACCTCGCACGGGCGGATCACCAGTACGGTGCCTCGGAGGAAGAGGTCTGGCGGACCGCACGGGAATTCTACCGCCTGATGGCGGCGACGGAGTTCCTCCCGAACTCCCCGACGCTCATGAACGCGGGCCTCGACCTCCAACAGCTAAGCGCCTGTTTCGTCCTTCCCGTCGAGGACAGCCTCGACGGCATCTTCGACGCGCTGAAGTGGCAGGCGAAGATCCACCAAAGCGGCGGAGGCACTGGATTTGGGTTCTCCCGTCTCCGGCCGAAGGGCGACTTCGTGAAGAGCACAATGGGCGTCGCGTCGGGCCCCGTGTCGTTCATGAAGATCTTCGACGCGTCGACGCAGACCGTCAAGCAGGGGGGGAAGAGGCGGGGCGCGAACATGGGGATCCTCCGCGTGGATCACCCGGACGTCCTCGAATTCATCACGTGCAAGGACGACCTCACCCAGGTCACGAACTTCAACATCTCCGTCGCGGTGACGGACAAGTTCATGGAGGCGGTCCGAAAGGGCGAGAAGTACGACCTCGTGAATCCGCGGAACGGGCAGCCCGTTGGGCAGCTGGACGCGCGCGAGGTGTTCGACAAGATCGCGTACCAGGCCTGGAAGAACGGCGAGCCGGGGTTGTTCTTCGTCGACACGACGAACCGCACGAACCCATGCCCGCACATCACGGACTTCGAGGCGACGAACCCCTGTGTGACGGGCGACACCCTGGTTGCGACGGAGCGAGGACAAATGCCAATCAAGGAGGTCGCCGCGAAGTATCCCAACGGCGGCATCTCCATTGTGACGGATCGCAGGGTGCCCGCGGAGATCGTGACAGAGTCCAGCGGCCTGCTGATAGTCTCGGGGGATCAGGCGGAGAGGGGTACGCGGCTGGGAGCCATCGCGGGCGCGTGGCGTTCCGGCGTGAAGCCCATTTGGCGTCTGACGACGAAGTCTGGGTTCGAACTCATGGCGACGGCCGACCATAAGGTCTTCACGACCCAGGGAAAGGTCGCGGTGGGAGACCTGGTGCCTGGAAGACACGAGCTCCTCATCCAATCGGGCGAGGGTTCCTTCCCGGCCAATCGCGAGCTGCCGTTCAGTCCGACGAACATCTACATCGGGGGAAATGGCAGGATCACGACCTTGAACCTACCCACCGAATGGTCACGCCAAGCCGGGTGGGTCCTTGGATGGCTGGTGGGCGATGGATGGATTCGGCATGGAGACGAGAACTGTCGGGTCGGCTTCACGTTCTCCAAGAACGACGCGCCGGTGTTCGCCCTCCTAAAGAAGATTCTCGATACCTGGTACGGCAAGCCCATCAAAGGTGTCAAGCGCGGGAACGGCGTGTTCCATCTGTCCTATCACTCAAAGTACTTCGTGGAATTCTTTTTCCATCGGCGCTGTTCCAGGCCCCTCGAGATGCGGTCGTAGGATTCCTGCAGGGTCTGTTCACGGCGGACGGGACGGTAAGGAGCCACAAGAACAACAATAGCTCGGGAATCGCCTTGACCTCGAAAAGCCGAGAATTGCTCAAGGGGGTCCAACTGCTCCTCTTGAACCTGGGCATCCGGTCTCGCATACTCAATCGCAGTCGCGCGCCCCGCGCAGGTCTCTTCGGCTACATCACAAAGCAAGGCGAGCATCGCGCGTACGGGTCCGACGGCGCCCTTCACGAACTCTTCATTTTTGGCGAGTCCCGCCATCGCTTCCTTCAGGAAGTGGGCTTTCTTGACGAGAAGCAAGCTCGCCTATCCGCTGTGAGGCACCAGAGCTTCTACAGAACGAAGTTCCATGATCCACTCGCTGAGAAGACCTTCGTCGGGGAGCGTGAAGTCTTCGACCTCACCGAGCCCGCCTCGCACTCGATGATCTGCAACGGGATAGCCGTGACACAGTGTGGCGAGCAGCCCCTTTTGCCGTTCGAGTCATGCAACCTCGGCTCCATCGATCTCGACAAGCATATGGTGCACGCGGCCGGCAAATGGGACGTCGACTGGAAGACGCTCGAGCACTCGGTCCGCACCTCCGTCCACATGCTGGACAACGTCATCGACCAGAACGCGTACCCCGTGCCGCAGATTCAGGAGATGACGAAGCTTACGCGGAAGATCGGGCTCGGCATCATGGGCTTCGCTCGCACGCTGTTCAAGCTCCAGGTCGGGTACGACTCCCCGGAGGGCGTGGAGTGGGGCCGCCGGATCATGAAGTTCGTCAAGGACATCGGCTACGACGAGTCCGCGAAGCTCGCGGAAACGCGCGGCCCGTATCCCGCGTGGAAGGGGAGCCGCCACGAGAAGATGGGAATCAAGGTCCGCAACTCATATGTCACGACGGTCGCGCCGACGGGGACGCTTTCCATGATTGCGGACACGAGCGGGGGCTGCGAGCCCGAGTTCTCCCTCATTTGGTACAAGAACGTCATGGACGGGACCCACCTGCCGTACGCGCTCGACTACTTCATCGAGGTCGCCAAGAAGGAGGGCTGGTGGCGGGAGGACCTCCTCGACTCGATTCTGAAGAACGGGGGATCGTGCCGCGGAGCGAAGGGCGTCCCGCCGGCGTGGCAGCGCGTGTTCGCGGTCAGTTTCGACGTCGCCCCGGAATGGCACGTGCGGATGCAGGCGGCCTTCCAGGAGAACTGCGACGCCGCGGTGAGCAAGACGATCAATCTGCCCGCGAGCTCGACCGCGGAGGACGTGAAGAGGGCGTACCTTCTCGCGGACGAGCTTGGGTGCAAGGGGATTACGGTGTACCGGGACCAGTCGCGCACTGACCAGGTCATGAACGTCGGCGTCTCGGAGAAAGAGAAGGGAGCGGCCGGGGCCCCCAAGGAGCTGCGGTTCGAGGTGCCGAAGGAAGCGCCCTCCGCGCCCCTCAAGCCCCGGCCTCGGCCCGACGTAATCACGGGCCGAACGCAGAAAATCATGACGGGCTACGGCGCGATCTACACGACGATCAACGAGGACGAGGGGGGATTGTTCGAGATCTTCGCCCAGTCCGGCCGCGGCGGCGGTTACACCGCCTCGTTCACGGAGGCCGTCGCCCGCCTCGTGAGCCTCTGCCTTCGCTCCGGCATCCCCGTCGACGAGATTATCGACCAGCTCGAGGGCATCCGGTCCCCGCGGATCGCGTACGACCACGGCGAGCACATCCTGAGCATCCCCGACGCGATCGCGAAGGCGCTCAAGCGCCACATCGGTGCGCAGGCGGCGGGCGTTCAAAAGCCGGTCGAGGCCTTCGAGGAGCTCGGCGGCATCGAAACGGACGTCGAGGCGGACAAGGAGGTTCGCGACGATCGCGAGATCGTGAGGGCCGGGCTGAACCCCGAGTGTCCCGAGTGCGGGCGCGTGCTCGTGTTCGAGGAGGGTTGCGTACGATGCCACTCCTGTGGGTATAGCGAGTGTTGACGACGCCGACCACGACACTGTCGGGTGCGGCCGCTGACACACCGTCTCCGGGAACGTTCATAGCGACGACCCGACTACGGGTCACCGTGAAGACCGTCCTTCTCTCTCCGAACCTCGGGGAGGATCGGGTGGAGGAGGCCGAGGCCCTGCTCCAAGGCAAGGCGGAAGCCATGCGGGTCGCCACCGGCGAGGAGGTCGCGCGGGCGATTCGCGGCGCGGACGCCTATCTGTGCTCGGGGTTCCCGCGGGAGCTCCCGGAAGAACGGGCCGCGTACGCGCGCCTCCGGCTCGTGCAGACGACGTCGGCGGGAGTCGACCACATCCCTTGGGAGCGGCTGCCGTCGGAGGTCGTTGTGTGCGGCAACGCGGGCGCGTACAACACGGCGCTCGCGGAGCATGCGTTCGCGCTCCTCCTCGCTGCCGCCAAGCGCGTCGTGCACCACGCGACGAACATCCGCAAGCAGCAGTTCGAGCAGACGGTCCCGGGCAAGCAGCTTCGGGGCGCGACCCTGGGGATCATCGGCCTAGGTGGGATCGGGAAGGAGATCGCGCGCCTCGGGCAGGCGTTCGGGATGCGGGTCGTCGGGATTACCCGGCGGGGGACCTCCGACTTCCCGGCGGCGTGGGTGGGGGCCCCATC